>Ga0209056_10000877_pt1 | contig 33372 bp, 29 predicted proteins | sample GraSoiAngelo_114_FD_185876 | JGI IMG/M metagenome (GOLD analysis project Ga0209056, IMG submission 185876) | Grasslands soil microbial communities from the Angelo Coastal Reserve, California, USA - 14_0903_13_40cm (SPAdes) (version 2) | ecosystem: Environmental > Terrestrial > Soil > Grasslands... | reverse complement strand
TAATTTAGGGCGGGCAAGTTTCTCGGAGCCTCGATGACGCGTCGTTCGTTAGGCGAGCTGCCCTACGAACGAAGATCAGAATAACCAATGTCGAATGGCTAATGACGAAGAATGACGAAGCTAAGCGTATTCGGGCGTGAACGTCTCCAGTGGTCGCTCGATTCCCTCTATGCACTGCGCCGGCAAGGCGCGCAAAGTAAGTGGTTGCTGTAAAGCGTCTCGCGTAGCCCGGCTTAGGAGCAGAGTCGTGCCTAACGCTTTGTTCAAAGCCTCGATACGCGAGGCGATATTGACCGTGCTGCCGATTACCGTGAACTCCATTCGTTCCGGCGATCCGATGCTTCCCACGACGACACGCCCGCTGTTGATACCGATTCCGACCTGGATGGGCTGTTCGCCGCGGCTGGTTAACTCGGAATTGAGGTGTTCCAATCTGCGCTGCAAATCATGCCCAGCCGCCAAGGCCTTGTCCGCATGATCACGCTAATCACCATCCACTCCAAAGAGCGCCATAAATCCGTCGCCAAGGAATTTGTTGATCATTCCGCCGTGTTTGATTTCGACAACTTGAACCATTGCATGCAGAAAACGGTTCACGAAACTCACTGCCTCATGCGGCTTCAAACTCGCGGTGCGCGCGGTAAATGAGCGTATATCCACAAACATTACCGTCACGTGCTGTTCGCTGCTTCCGACTTTGCCATCGCGGGCCAGAATCTGTTTGGCGACCTTCGGGCCAATATGCAGACCTAACGTGTGCCGGGCGTGTTCGAGTTGTTTTCTCTGCTCGATTTCCGCTTTTAGAGCAGCGGTTCGATGCGCGACGGTTTGCTCCAGCTGATAATGTGAACGCCGGAACTCGGTCACCAACCAGGAAACGATCGTAAAGAACACAAGCAACATGACCGCATTCCATACTGGAATGAGTGGATGCTGATATGCCGGGCCGCTGAGCGTGTCACTGAAGAATGCCAAACACGTACACAATGCCCCCACAATCAATCCCGGCCATCGCCCGGCTACCCATGCGGCAAGCGATATCGGCACGAGATAGAACGCAGAGATTGCCCACTCGCGGCCGGTAATGTAATCCACGAAGCCAAGAGCAAATCCCAGGACAACAGCAGCTGTTGTCGCGGCACCTTTCCATCGAGACGAAAATTCCTCACCGTGTTTCATAACAAAGCCAAGAACACGAAAAGGTTTGACAGAGCGCTTCGACAGTCCGTTCACGCAACGGTCACCTGTTTAGAACGATCAATAAGAGAGCCTATGAAACGCATTCAGACACGTGCGTGCAAAAGGGTGCCGTGCACTCGCTCGTTGGCGGTTCGGATGACATCTTCACATTTCTGAGGAACATTCCCGCCCCGCCATGAGCACGAAAGAGCACGTCTTCACTCTAGGAATCGAAGAGGAATTCGCGATCATCGACCCGGATACGCGCGAACTGCGCTCCCATATCCACGAAATCCTCGAAGGCGGAAAAATCACGCTCAAAGAACAGATCAAGCCGGAGATGCACCAGTCGGTCGTTGAGCTGGGCACCGAGATTTGTGATTCCATTGCTTGTGCGCGCGATCACGTCGTCGCACTGCGCACGAAACTGGGGGAGTTAGCGGCGAGCAGCGGATTGAAAATCGCATCGATGGGCACGCATCCGTTCTCGCACTGGCGCGACCAACTCATCACCGAAGGCGAGCGGTACCAGGAAATTCTCAAGGATATGCAGTCGCTCGCACGCGCGAATCTGATTTTCGGATTGCATGTGCACGTTGGCATCCCAAATCGGGAGACGGCCATCCACGTGATGAATCAAGCCCGTTATTTTCTGCCGCACATTTACGCGCTGTCGGTCAATTCACCCTTTTGGGTCGGGCAAAACACGGGACTCAAAGGTTATCGCCTGAAAGTGTTCGAGCGTTTTCCGCGCACGGGCATTCCGGATTCCTTCGAGTCGCTCTCGGAATATGAGGATTACTGCAAGCTACTGGTGAAAACCGGTTGCATCGATAACGCCAAAAAAATCTGGTGGGATATTCGCTTACATCCGTTCTTCGATACGCTCGAGGTGCGCGTGTGCGACGCGCAATCGCGCGTGGACGACACGCTCGCAATCGCGGCGCTGATTCAGGCTGTGATCGCAAAATTGCACAAGCTACTTCACCAAAACATCACCTTCCGGATTTACCGGCGCCGTCTTCTGGATGAGAACCGCTGGCGCGCGGCGCGCTATGGCATCGGCGGAAAATTGATCGACTTCGGGAAGGAAGCGGAAGTAGACGAACGAAGTCTGTTACGCGAGCTGCTCGAATTCGTCTCGACCGAAGTCAAAGAACTCGGCAGCGAGAAAGAAATGGCCCATATCGAACGGATCATCCGCGAAGGCACCGGCGCGGACCGGCAATTGGCTGCGTGGGAACGCACGGAAGACATGAAGGCAGTCGTTGATCACATCGTCGGCGAGACGTACGAAGGGTTAATATTGCCTTAGTAACTCCGCTGGAAGCTCGTTGCATTCGCGAGCTACGCACGATCTCGAAGTCGTCACAGCGCCTTGTAATCAACAGAGATGACGCGGAACGGTGGGAATGGATCGTGCTGGGCTGAGAAATAAAAAAGTTCCAGCATCGTCGTGCCGACCATCCATTGGTAGCCGACCAGCGTTTGAATCACATCCGTATTGTGGTCGTTGCCGCGTGATACGAGTTTTCCGGTGCCGTACTTGTCATCGAAGTATTTGCGAATTTCTCCCATCCGCTGGTTGTAACGTTCGATCGACCAGTCGGGGTATTCGTACTGCAGCTCGACCGCCACGAGTGCTCTTTCCTTAAACGTAAACACGGTGCGTTTGAGTCCGGGATGAATGAGCCCCTCCACAGTCCAAACTTCCCGGTTCTCCTTTTTTTCACGCGAAGCTATTTTCGCTTTCGCGCCGTGCAACACTGCCTCCACACGCGCCATCGAATCGTTCCAACGAAACCCGAAGGGCGGCACCAATTCATCAGCAGCATGGGCGTGTGGCGTACAAAGGAAACAGGCGATCAGCGTACCTAAAACGAGTCGGCGAATTATCGGCCGATTCCAAGCGGCGATGCACGTGAAAAGTCGCCCCGCGATATCGGTATCGTTTGCCTGCATCTGCAATTCGTTGAGCGTTTTCCCCTCCGCTCCCGGAGACGGGAAATTGCGCGCAGAGCCTAATGCGGTCAACTCGGGGAAGGCGCACAGAATCGAGCAGCGAAATCAGTTCGTTGCTGCGACTCCGAACCAATCCCGTTCGGCTCGCGCGCGAAATTTTTGCGAAACGCCTTTTCTTCCTTTTCGCCGGCACATGCGCGCTCCATTTTCTTAGTCAAGAAAATTTTTTCTTCCCAATTGAAAATAAAATTCATTTTTTTCTTGTCGCTTTCGCAATGGATTTCTAGTCTCAAGCCCGCTGGCGAGGGCAGCCACAAAGCGCATGTGAATAAGTTGTGAACATTTCTGAGAAACTTCCAGCAGCGAGAATGAACAAACCGGAAAGCTCCTCGACAGAACGATTGATTGCGCATGGGCGACAGGTTGCTGATAAGAAGGCACGGTACGCCGCGTCTGGTCGTTTTCCCTCGTATTTACGTGTTTTTGGCAATTTTTTTCCACTTCACGGAGCGAAATTACACTGGGAACCCGCTCGGTTGCTGGGTGCCTGCTGCGGGCGATCTGCAGTGGCAGCGGCCAGTGTGGCATTTGTGTAACACTGTTAACAACTTCGCTATGGATAAGAAATGCGCGCAGCTGTGGCAGCGATTGTCGGCCGCACTCAAGCCACAGGTCAGCGCGGATAGTTTCAAACGCTGGTTTTCTAACGTCGAGCTAATCGACGCAAAGGATAAATCGATCACGCTTACTGTTCCGAACAACATCTACCAGCTTTGGATCGAGAGTAATTACATGCCGGCATTGCAGAATGCGATCATCACGACCTTCGGCGGACCGCGCTCGGTAAAGTTCTGTGCTCCATCGGCAACGGGCACGCAAACACCCTCGGACGACTCGGCTGCCGTGAAGGAAACGTTGGCCGCCCAAATGGACGCACGCCCAGGCGCCACCGTCCCCGGACTCAATCCGCGGAATACATTCGAATCTTTCGTTGTAGGCCCGAACAACGAAATCGCGCACGCAGCCAGTCTCGCTGTCGCGCAGGCGCCCGCGCGCACGTACAACCCGCTCTTCATTTACGGCGGCGTCGGTCTGGGTAAGACCCATCTAATGCAAGCCATCGGCCAATTCGTCTGGGCCAAAAGGAAGAACATGAAGGTGATCTACGTCTCGAGTGAGCTGTTCATCAACGAGTTCATCGACGCCATCCAGCACAGTAACCTGGTTAAATTTCGGAAGCGCTATCGACAGGCCGACCTTCTTCTGATTGACGACATTCAATTTCTCGGAGGTAAGGAGCGGTCGCAGGAGGAATTTTTTCACACGTTCAACACCCTCTTTGACGGACATAAACAGATCGTGCTGTCCAGCGACCGGCCCGCTTCAGAAATCGCAAATCTGGAGCACCGCCTCGTATCGCGGTTTGAATGGGGGCTAACCGCCGAGCTTCAGCCGCCCGCCATCGAAACGCGCCTCGCTATTCTGCGAAAAAAGGCGGACGCCATGCAGATCAAATTGCATGAAGACGTTTTTCAATTCCTCGCCACCCGTATCCGGACAAACGTGCGTCGTCTGGAGGGCGCGCTCATGCGTGTCGCTTCCTTTGCATCACTCAGCGGCAGGGAACTGACGAACGAAACGGTGGAGCATTTGTTAAAGGACATTCTGCAGGAAGAAGGCCGGCAATCGATCACCATCGAACAAATTCAGCGGCGCGTAGCAGAACACTTTGACGTGCGTCTTGCCGATATGACGAGCAAGCGGCGCCCGGCCAGCATCGCTTTTCCACGACAGGTGGCGATGTATCTGGCGCGCGAACTCACCAAGGCATCCTTGAATGAAATCGGCGACGCGTTTGGCGGGCGCGACCATGGCACTGTGCTGCACGCCTGCAAGCTGGTGAAAAAACGAATAGCCGAGCAGGACAACATTCGCCAGACGATCTCGTACATCGACAGCTCCCTCCAGCGGTAGGGGCCACAGCGCGTGCAAGCCGGCAAGGGGCAGAGATGAGAGATTGCGGTTGCCGAATAAAATCGAAGGCTTTACATCTTAAGGCGCTTGCTGTTCATCATGAAATTTAGCGTTACCAAAGAAAAACTCCTCGAAGCCCTGCAACAGGTGCAAAACGTAGTCAGCACCCGCACTACGCTGCCGATTCTTTCCAACGTTTTGCTACAGGCTAACGAAACTGAATTGTATCTGACAACCACCGATCTGGACGTTGGCGTGCGCGGCACTTGCGAAGCGCACGTGGACAAGGCAGGAGCCACCACACTTCCGGCACGGCGTGTTTTCAACATCATCCGCGAACTGCCGTCGAGCGAAATTCAGGTCGATGTCGATGGAAAAAATGCCGCGTCTATCCGGAGCGGCCAAAGTTTCTTCAAGATTCTCGGTTTGCCCGAGGATGAATTTCCACCCTTGCCCAAGTTCGAAGGCGCGAAAGTCGTCACGATGCGGCAGAAGGATCTGCGCGACGGTTTGCGCAAAACTTCCTACGCGATTTCTACCGATGAAACCCGTTACGTGCTCAACGGCGTCCTGTTCAGTTTCAAGGATAACAAGCTAACTCTCGTGGCGACCGATGGGCGGCGGCTCGCCATGGCGGAAATCGAACTGGAATTTCCCCGCAGCCACGAATCGGACCTGATCATTCCGACAAAGGCGGTCACAGAATTGCAGCGTCTACTTACCGATGACGGCGATGTGAAGGTGAGCATGAGCAACGGCCAGATTGCATTCGATCTCAACAAGACGCTGCTCGTCTCCAAATTGATCGAAGGCAATTATCCAAACTATCGTCAGGTGATTCCAGGCGAGGCGAAAGAGCGCGTAAAACTCGAGCGCGAAATGTTTCTAAATTCACTGCGGCGCGTTTCGCTTCTGGCCAGTGAAAAGTCGCACTCGGTGAAACTGAATTTCAGCAAGAACAATCTCGATATAACTGCGAACACGCCGGAGGTCGGCGAAGCGAAGGAATCGCTCGCCGTCCCGTACAAAGGGCGCGAGTTCTCCATTGCCTTCAATCCGGAATTTCTCATGGCGCCGCTGCGCGCGCTGACCGAGGACGAAGTCTTTCTCGATCTCATCGACGAGATGAGCCCCGGCGTTGTGAAAATTCAAACGCCATTCCTCTACGTCATAATGCCGATGCGCATCAGCTCCTGAGGAATCTTTCGAGTGCTGTAGCCACCGGCCTGTGGCCGGTTAGTGGGAAATGCGACCTACAGAGACGGCCACAGGGCCGTGGCTACAGTTAAATCGCTCGAGACTCGCTCACAAGACTCGGCGCTGCGGCATCGCTGATTGAACCATCATTAGCTCGGTGACGTTCTCCGGCGTGAGCAAACCAACTAGCCGTTTCATGCGATCCAGCACGGGCACGGCCGGGCAATTGCACTCCTGCATGATGCGAAAGGCGTCTTCGAAACGCGTGCCGGTTGTTACTGTGGGAATATCGCGCCGCATCGCGCCGCCAACACGAAGCGTGGGGTCATTCTTGCGCAACGCAGAGATGAGATTCTGACGCGTCAACAAGCCGACGACGTTTCCGGTTTCGTCCACAACGGGAAAATCATGCTGCGAAGTCGCCAACAATGCGTCCACGGCTTCCTCCAAGCTGGCACCTTCAGAAAGCGTGCGGAACTCGCGCACCATTGCACTGGAAACTGGAAACCGGCGCGACACATCTTTCATTTGAGCGAGGGCCGCCTCTTGAGACGCGCCGATGTAAACGAACAGCGCGATGAAAATTAAGAATGGATTAGAAAGCAGACCCCAAAACCCGAACACGAACGCGAAGCCTTGTCCAACCGTCGCCGCGATCTGCGTGGCGCGCGCATAGCTCAGACGCGTCGCGAGCAGCGCGCGTAAAACTCGGCCCCCGTCCATTGGGAATGCCGGCAACAAGTTAAACAGAAGCAACACTACATTCATCGTGAACAGAAGATCAGGAATGCTCGTTTTCTCCGTGGGCGGATAATCCCATGAACCACCGCCGATGAAGGCACCGAGGGCGATCAGTGCCGTGACTGCCGGTCCTGCTGCCGCAATCACGAGTTCCTGCACCGGCTCGTCCGGAATACGTTCCAATCGCGCCACACCGCCGATGGGTAACAACGTGATGTCAGGCGTGTTGATTCCGAAAGCTTTCCCCGCCAAAGCGTGCCCGAACTCGTGCAAAACCACGCATGCGAACAACAGCAGAATGAACAAGACCCCGCCAACTGCTGCGGACGAGCCGCCCTGCGTATAATAGGCAAATGCGATCCACGCAATCAGCAGCAGAAACGTGATGTGAATCCGCAATTGGATCCCAACTACGCGAAGGATTGGAATCGACCAGCCCATGCGAATTATTGTGCTCTCTGATTAAATCGCGCGCCAGCGCTGTTTCACGGTTCAATTAACCCATGCACCTCTTTGACGTTGCAATCGTCGGGGGCGGGCCGGCCGGATCGAGCTGCGCCGCGTCTTGTGCCGTAGCCGGCCTGCGAACGCTCGTGCTCGACCGGGAAAAATTTCCACGCGAGAAAGTGTGCGGCGACTGTTTGAATCCGTCATGCTGGCCCGTCTTCGAGCGGCTCGAGCTCACGGAGCGGGTGCGGGATTTGCCGCATTCGAAACTATCTTCGGTCGAGTTCATCGCAATCGATGGGCGCAAAGTGATTGTGGATTTTCCATCGGGCGCCGGCTGCGAGATTTCGGTAAAACGGAGCCTGCTTGACGACCTGCTGCTTAACCGCGCCGGCGAGCTCGGCGCAGACGTTCACGAGCAAACCACTGCGACCGGGTTGAGCGAGAACGGCCATTGGAAAATTGAAACTGCTTCCGGCGAATTTTTTCAGGCGCGGATATTAATCGGGGCAGATGGACGCAACTCTACCGTGGCGCGTCTTTGCAATTTGTTCCCCGCCTCGGAGCGTGAACGCGTAGCGCTGCAAGCGCACGTGCCGCGGCCGCGAGATTTTGGCGAGCGCGTCGTTCTGCAATTTCTGCCTGAAGGTTATTCAGGCCAGGCTCCAGTAAATGAGACTCAGCTGAATCTCTGCCTCGTCGGCACGCCCCCGACAATTTCCACGCTACGAAGATGGGCGGAGCGCCAATTTGATGTGCCTGCGAATCAACCCTGGCGCACGATCACGCCGCTGACCCGTCCGCCGATTCCTTCCGCTCATGAAAATCTGTTTTTCATTGGGGACGCAGCTCGTGTGGTCGAGCCGTTTACGGGCGAAGGAATTTATTACGCCCTGCGCTCTGGCGAACTAGCCGCAAATGTGATCGCCAAAATTCTTCGCGGCTATGATCGGAACTCGGCGTTGCGCGATTTTGGTCGCGCTTACGCCCAAATGTATCGTGGCCGTTTATGGATTAATCGGCTCTCGCGCGCAGCGGTCTTGCGGCCGCACCTGGGTTCGCTGTTGATTCAGGCTGCGCGAATTAGCCCCGCGATATTGAAACTGCTCACCGCAAAAGTCGTGTCGCCCGGTAGGTAGCGGCGATTGACTCAATCGCCCTTCGTCGGTTCAGGTGAACCGCCGCTACCAAGTTGCCTCGCCGCTTTCACCGTGTTCGCCATCAGCATTGCGATCGTCATTGGCCCAACGCCGCCGGGCACAGGTGTAATCGCGCTCGCCTTTTTCGACACTTCGTCAAATGCAACATCGCCCACCAGACGATAACCGCTCTCGCTTGCGGCGTCTTCGACACGATTAATTCCTACGTCAATAACGACAGCGCCTTCGTGAATGTGATCGGCTTTCAGAAATTCTGCTCGCCCAATCGCCGCAACAACAACGTCAGCCGAGCGCGTAATCTGCGGCAGACTGCGGCTGCGCGAATGCACGACCGTCACCGTCGCATTGCCGTTTTTGTTTTTCTGCATGAGCAGTAGTGCCAAAGGTTTGCCAACGATCAGGCTGCGGCCGAGAACCACAATGTGCGCGCCGCTGATCGCGATCTCGCTTTCGAGAAGCAAACGCTGCACACCCAGCGGTGTGCACGGCACAAATCCGCTCGCGTCCTCGAGCACGAGCTTGGCGACGTTTTCCGGGTGAAATCCGTCCACGTCCTTGCGCGGGTCGAGCGCGCGCACGATCGCTGCTTCGTCAATGTGCTCCGGCGGCGGCGACTGAACGAGGATGCCATGAATGCTCGAATCACGATTGAATTCTTCAACTCGCGCAAGCAGTTCACTCTGCGTGGTTGAAGCGGGCAGCTCCAGTTTGACTGAGTGTAGGCCAAGCTCGCGGCACATCTTGTCTTTCGAACGCACATAAGCACGCGAAGCTGCGTTGTCTCCAACGAGAATCACCGCGAGGCCAGGCGTAACCCCCTGTGCTTTCAATTCCGCAGTCTCACGGCGAAGATCAACGTAAACTTTCTCCGCAATCGCGCGTCCATCGATTAGCTTCGCCATCATAACGGACCCAATCGTGCCTGCGGTTCGGCAATGCGCAAGCCCAGCTGTAGCCGCGTCACTGTAGGACACGCGATCGTCGCATGCGCAAACACGTCAACGTTGCGCTTCGCACAGCAAAGCGGCTGCAAAGCCGCCTCAGCGCATTTCAACAAGCGCCATCATGGCTTTGTGTAGCGCCAGACGTTCAGATTCAAATTCCTCGGGCGTAGCCGTCGATTTCACGCGATGTGGCCGATCGATCAAGACGCGCACTTTGGAAAATGGCTGCGGGATGATGAAACGATCCCAGCTTCCCAGCCGCCAGCAGCGCGAATATTCCAGATTCATTGGCAACACCAGAGCACCGGATTTCTGCGCGAGAAAGACGATCCCTGCCCCGAGTTCGTAAGCCGGCCCGCGTGGACCGTCGGGTGTGATGACCACGTCGTGCCGGGACGCGAGCACTTCGGTAAGTTGAAGAATTGCGCTCGCACCCAGGCGCGAGCTGGAGCCGCGAATCACATCGTAGCCAAAACGGTGAATGGCATCCGTCAGCAAGTCGCCATCGCGGCTGGCGCTGATCAGCGCCGCGCCGGGACGATTTGGAAAAAAGCGTCTCAAGACCAAGGGGAAAATTAGCAACCGGTTGTGCCAGAGCGCACCGATGAAATTTTCCGTCACCGGTTTCCCGACGATGCCCGCACGATCGTCAACCTCATAACGCAGCGTACGCTCCCAGGCCCGCAACAAACGAACTCCAAACGCGATCAGCCATCGCGCAAGCCTGCCTTCGATCTTCAACTTTTTCTGCGCGACGTTTTCGCCGACCCCTTTTGTTCTCCCCAACGATATGCCCCCGCATTGGGCAAACCGATTTGGTCGAGGATGCGCCAAACCACTGTGTCGACGACGGCGGTGAGGGAACTGGGACGACTGTAGAACGATGGAACCGCCGGGAGAACAATCGCGCCAGCCTCAAGCAAAGTCACAACATTGCGAGCGTGAATCAGATTCCACGGCGTTTCCCGGGGAACGAGAATCAATTTTCGTCGTTCCTTCAAGAAGACATCGGCCGCGCGTAAAAGCACGCTGTCGCTTGAACCGGAAGCGATTCGCCCCAGCGTGGCCATCGAACAAGGGACAATCACCATCGCGTCAAAACGCGCTGAGCCGCTCACGAACGGAACGTTCATGTCACTTTCAGAATGCTGCGAAACGTTCGTAGGAATTTTGAAAGCATCGAGCTCTTGTTTCGCAACCTCTTTCGCGTACGCGCTCATTACGAGATGCACCTCGTGCGCCGCGCAATCGATCTGCTCAAGCAAGCGTTGCAGATAGATCGCTCCGCTTGCACCGGTCGCGGCGATTACGAGTTTCATAGTATTTCTGTCACTCCGAGCGGAGCGAAGCGTAGTCGAGGAATCCCGCGGAGCAACCGAACGGTAACGTTCGTTCATTGGGAGTAGCCGACCATCTTGGTTGCGCCGCCGGAAAATGGCAAGTCCGCCACGCTGGATTCGTCCTGCAGCGAACCAAGAGGCTTGCGCTGCGTTTCTTCTTCAACGAAGCGTTTCGATTCGATGCGCAAACATACGCTGACGGGAAACATCAAACTGCACCGCGCTTTTCGGTCTAGAATTCTCGGGAACCGACGGGATATCTTGGTTTATCTGCCGCCGGGGTACCGTCGATTTTCGCGAAAACGTTATCCCGTTTTGTATTTGCAAGATGGACAGAACGTCTTCGACGCAGCAACTTCGTTTGCTGGCGTGGAATGGGGCGTCGACGAGACGGCCGAACGCCTCATCCGCGCCAAGATTATTGAGCCGCTTATTGTGGTAGCAGTCGCAAACATGGGCGAAGACCGGGTCCATGAATATACGCCCACGCCGGGCGTGATCGGAACAAAAGGCAGACGCAAGAAACGCAGCCGGGGTCTGGCGCGTCTCTATGGATATTTTCTGATCGAAGAACTCAAACCTTACATCGACCGAAAATATCGAACCAAACCTGACCCGGAATTCACAGGGCTCGGCGGATCCTCCCTGGGCGGCCTTGTGACGCTCGCGATTGGGATTTTATACCCGGAAGCGTTCTGCCGGCTCATGGTGATGTCGCCGTCCGTCTGGTGGGATAATTTCGCTATTTACCGGCTTGTCGATTCGATTGAACGAAAACCACCGCTAAAAATTTGGGTCGATACAGGCACAGCGGAGCCGGGCTGGCAACAAACTCGCGAACTATGCAAGCGACTGGTCGAGAAAGGGTGGAAACCGGGCAAGGATATCCTCTACATGGAAGCCGACCACGGCGATCACAGCGAAGCAGCGTGGGCAGTGAGAGTCGAACCGGCGCTCCGGTTTTTATTTCCGCGGGCAAAATAAAACTGTAGCCGCTTCCCTGTGGGAAGCGTGGACTGATGAGGCACACGTCGCGTCGCCGAAAGAGCGCTGGCTACTGCTTATCTTCCCATCGGAGGTACGGGTGGTGGATTAGGCGGCAACGGTTCGGGCGGAGGTACAGGGGGCGGCGGAGTTGGTCTGGGCAGCGATGGATTTTCTGCCATGGATCTTTCGTTTGAGAATCGCTTTTACTGCAGTGGTTTGCCGTAAACTTGATAAACGCGAACAAAGCCACCGATGAAGTCCCAGTCTTTTTGATATGCGAAGGCGCGATCTCCCGTGGACCAGGTGAGATCGCGCGGCGACTCTGGATGATTAGGATCGTAAACCAGATAGTGATCATCTCCGGGATTCGGCGCTGAAGGTTTTCGCTCATAAATTAGAACCGAGTGATTGATGCTGAACCGGGGGTAAGTTGTAAGAAATGCGATGAACAACTCGCCCCGCGCCAAAGCTGCATTCAGTCGACCGTGAGTCCGTTCCTGGTAGCCCGTACCGTCTTGAAACATCATCCGCGCATTGCTGATTCGGAAGTAACTCGACCAGCCATGGCCGATGCTTAATTGCACCAGTTCGCGGCGGGCCTTGCTCATGTCCTTGAGGTCCTTGTATCCTGCAAAGACAATTCGTTGATTGTCCGGCAACGGCTCCGTCCAAGCCGCCCGGCGTGTTACAGCGCGAATGCGAGCCGCCAGTGACGCGTCATCCAAGGGAGTACTTCGCAGCTCAAACCGCGCAAATTTTTTGAATTGGACCGCCGTGCGGCACATCACAAAGCAGTGACGATTATATGCATCTCGCTTCGTCGCCGACGGTTTTCGCAAAGAAGCGTGTCCCTCGTGATACTCGAACACCGTTTGATTAGCGAAAGCGAACGTGTCGCGCTCGAAACGAAACTCCGACGCTGCGCCGCTGGCGTACGCGACCGTGACAGCGGCAAAGACGCCGAACCAGCAAGCCGCCACCGATTTGCCCCAGGTCCCAAACATCACATCAAATGCGAGCCTGGGCAGGAACAGTTTTGCCTTCGGAAAACACACCCAACCGCCGAAATTTTTGATATCGTTTCTCCAACAATTCCGCGACCGGAATTTGAGAAAGTCGCTCCAGGCTCCGGCGCAACGCTTCCCCAAGATTCACAGCGGCAGAATCATAATCACGGTGCGCGCCGCCCTCCGGCTCGCGGATAATTTCGTCCACAACCTCCAGTTTCAACAGATTCTGCGCAGTTAATTTGAGCGCCTCAGCGGCTTCAGCAGCATGTCGTCTATCTCTCCACAAAATCGCGGAACAGGCTTCCGGACTAATCACTGAATAGTAAGCGTTCTCGAAAATCAACACGTGATCTGCGACCCCGATGCCGAGCGCACCTCCCGAGCCGCCCTCGCCAATCACGGCGGCAATGACAGGAACGCGCAGCTTCATCATCTCACGAAGGTTCACAGCGATTGCTTCTGAAATGTGGCGCTCCTCCGATCCGATACCTGGAAAAGCGCCTGGCGTATCGATCAGCGAAATCACCGGCATCCCGAATTTTTCGCCGAGACGCATCAAGCGCAGCGCCTTGCGGTAGCCCTCCGGATGCGCGCATCCGAAATTGCGCATCACGTTCTCCTTAGTGTTGCGCCCTTTTTGGTGAGTGATAACGACGCAACGCTGGCCGCCGAGCATTGCCATACCGCATGGCATTGCGCGATCGTCGGCGAAGCGGCGGTCGCCGTGCAATTCGACCCAGTTCGTAAAACAGCGTTCAATGTAATCAAGAGCGAACGGCCTTTGATTGTGCCGGGCGATTTGGACCCGCTGCCAGGCCGTCAGATTGTCGTAAACGTGACGGCGCGTTTCCCGAAGTTTTGCCTCAAGCTCTTTCACCGCCGAACCGAGATCGACGTCGTGCTTTGTGGAATGACTCTTTAAATCCTGCAGCCGCCGTTCCAGTTCAAAGATCGGCTTCTCAAAATCGAGCGGTTGCCAGTCCATGGGTGTTAAAGCGTTAAAGCGTTGAAGCGTTGAACCGTCAAGTAAGTGCGCCGAATTCCCGGTTCTATTCCGAACCTTCGGGAAACTCAACAGGTCATCGATGTCAGTCAATGATCGTCACAGGGGTGCGATTGTTCACGAGGGTGCTTAACTCCTCGAGATCGGTAGCGGCCAGGCCTAAGCCGGTCGGCGGAGGCGGTTGGTCGATATTCGGATGCGTTGGATCCGGCACAGAATACAAGGTGTATGCTGGCGCGCTGGCGAGCCGCACCCATTTCGTGCTGGCGAGGTACTCCTTGCTGCCGAGGCCAACGCGTTTGCCACCTTTCCAAGCCATCGTTTCGGCGACTTTTGTCGTGATCTTTGACGGTGGTTTCGGCGGCAGCTTTGCCTCGCGGATGTGATATTGCTTGAAAAACACGCCATGGTTCAACACCACAACCAGGTTCGCTTTGCGTTGGATCACGATCGAGAAATCGGGATGTGAGATGAGCAGCCGGTCGCCGATCCGCAGCATGGTGCCGCTCATATTATTCATGCGCATGATCATTTCCGGCGTCGTCTTCAGCTTGCGCGCAATCTTCGCCAGCACGTCTCCGGGTTTCACAATGTATTCGATCTTTTCCGGAGATGGATGACGCGACAGCAAAATTTCGGTGTTCACTTCCCCCAGGACATCCCGCGCTTCATCGAGGTGTTTCCCATTGGGATATTTTTGGATAAAAGCGACAAGCGCATCACGCGCTTCGGTGAGTTTTCCATCCTGGCGCAGCTTAACCGCCGCCTCAAATTCCGGGAGGCTGACGTCCACCGCTGGCAGCGGAGTGACTTCCCCGCGCTGCTCCTTTTTCACTTCGATTTCTTCTTTGACAAAGGTGTTGTAACCGAACCAGGCAGCGCCACCGAAGATGATCAGGGCAAGCAGTAAAACGAAAAGCCATTTCATGACTTGGATACGGTTAAAGCGTTGAAGCGTTCAAACGTTGAAGCGTCAAGTCACCGCGCCATGGCACCGCTTCAACGCTTCAACGGTTCGGCGCTCTAACCGGCCGCACTTTAGCCCTGTTCAGCTTCGCTCCCCGGAAAAAACCGATGCCAAAGCCGCCCAATGGTAGGCTCTTCCCGGTTCGTCCAGGTAAAGTGGCAATCCTGACAGTAAAACTCCTTCGGAATAATTTTCATTGCGCAAAGCACGACGACGAGTGCAGGCGTCAAAAATTTCCGCGTCATCTGCGGGTACTCGATGTTTGAAGAGTTGCATTGCGGACAGCGAATCAGGGCTGCGGAGATGTCAGGATCAGTCGACTCCCATTCGATCATCCGGCTTTGCGCCTTCTCGAAATCGTTGTCCTCCACCATGACTTTCGCGTTCGCCTGCGGTTTGGACATAAATCCAAACTGCTGCACGGGCGCCTCGTTGTGAACGTCGGCCTTAATCCCCGAATCCTGAAACCGCCGTTTAAGCTGACGCGCTTTGGCCGGCTCATTAAACGTGGCAATGGTCACCATAAAGTTCTTTATGCGCTGCGGCGCATCGATGTGATCAAACATCAAATCGCCGTCGAGCGCAAGGTTTTGACATTGGACCCGTTTCCTGCTTTGCGACTGTAGCGTGCGCTGTCCTCAGCGCATCGGAATTGCGTTGCTTCGTAATCCGCTGGGGACAGCGGACGCTACAGCTTTTAATGCTCCGGTGGAGGGAACCATTTGTAGAGCATTAAATAAACGAGAACTCCGGTGACTGACACGTAGAGCCAGATTGGGATCGTCCAGCGCGCGATCCGCCTGTGCCGGTCCCATCGCCGACGAAAAACCGGAACAAGCGTCAAAATGACCAGCGGCAACGTCACAAACGCCAGCAGAACGTGGGAAGCGAGCATCGGAAAGTAAACCGCGGCGATCCAGCCGGAGTATCCGGAAGATTTCTCGCCAACGCGCGCATGATAAGTGATGTAGCCAATCAGAAAACACACAGACGAGATCAGGGCCGTGATCATGCACACCATGTGACGCCGCCACGCGCCTCGCCGGATGAAGTACCAACCCGTGGAAATAAAAATGGTGCTCACCAGGTTAAACGTGGCATTGAGGGCAGGCAGATCGGAGGTTGAAATCACGTTGAGCCGTTGAACCATTAGAGTGGTAAATTCGTCTATCCCTCCAACGCTTCAAAGGCTTAACGCTGCAAAGATCAAGCATGCCAGTCGTTCTGGAACCAACACACGTTCGCCGTTCTTCGCAGACTCCACGGTTGCGCCGAGCACGCCGGGTTGTTGCAATTGCAATCCGTTTGACAATTCTTGCCGCCTTTGTCGCGATTTTCGGCGGCGGTTATTATCTTGCCCGACGCGGATTTGGTCGTGAATGGCGTTCCCGCATCGTAGAAGAGCTCCACAAGCGTGGCGTCGAAGCCCATATCGGGCGCCTGACGCTGGATCCGTTTCGTGGTCTCGTCGCCAAACACGTACGGGTTTTCGATTACAAGAACCGCGAAAACACCGTTGCCTTGATCAGCGAAGTGTCGCTCGACATCAATTATGCCGCGCTCGTCCATAAGGAACCGTTTCTCAACGCGCTGGATGTGCGCGACGCGCAAATTACTTTTCCGCTCAAGACGGCCGAAGGCAAAACCAGCCGGGCACAACTGACCAATTTCCGCGCACACATTTATTTTCCGCCGGAACAAATTTACGTCGGTCAAGCGGAAGGAGTCTTTTGTGGAATTCGGGTCTCAGCCAGGGGCCAGTTGATCAAGCGAGCGAATCATCAGCCGTCGCCATCGATCACACCGGAAGAATGGCAAAGGCGATTGTCGCTTGCGCAGCGTGTCGTGACTGAACTGCAAAAGTTCAGCTTCCCGGCAGACCCTCCTTCTTTGCAGTTGAAGTTCAGCGGAGACATCGCAGAGATCGAAAAGGCGAGGGTCGAGGCGACCCTGCGCGGAGAACGACTACTACGTGGCAGCTACGAAATTGATAATCTGTCCGCAGCGGCTGAATGGAACAACCAGCGGTTGGATATCGCGCACTGTGAATGGAGCGACGGCAAAGGCACTTTCGCCGGTCGCGGCGATTGGAATCGAGAAAGCAACACCGCCAAATTCCAGATTCACAGCACCCTTAATTTGAAAACATTCCTCGATGCCTTCGGCGTTGGTGAACCGATAGCAGACGTAGAATTTCAATCGCCGCCTCTGCTCGAAATCACCGGCTCGATAAACCTGGGCTCCGAGCAATTGCAACCGGACGTGATTGGACATGCTGCTTTTGGACAGTTCACGTACAAGGAGGTGCCGTTTTCTGACCTTAGCGCCGATTTCTCGTGGGATGGCGACCGCACTTTTGTTCGGGAGCTGCGCGTGCGCCATCAGACAGGCCAACTCAGGGCGGATCTCTTCGATGCACCCAACGATTTTCGGCTAAACCTTGAGAGCACCATATCGCCAGAGGCAGTTCGCCCGCTCGTTCCGCGCGAAGCAAACGAGTTTCTGCGGGAATGGCAGTGGCAACGTTCGCCTGCAATTCGGATGGCAATTCGCGGGACAGATCGCAATCCCGGGAGCTGGCAGGGCGATGGCACAGTTGCCTTGGGGCGCACTCGGTTTCGCGGAACATGGATGAACGACGCCAACGCCCAGATTCATTTCGCCGAAGGCGCGGTCACTTGCGAAGATCTTCACGTCACGCGGGACGAAGGCGCTGGCTCCGGCAGTTTCACGTACGATTTCAAAAGGCACGAGGTGCGGATCTCGAACGTCCGCAGCTCATTGTATCCGGCGGAAGCAATTTTCTGGATCGACCCGCAAACCTGGAAAACTGTTGTGCCTTACAAGTTCCGGCGGCCTCCGAATGTCGTCGCCAACGGCGTTTACCAGTTTCGCGGCGGCAAGAACACTCGGCTGGAGATCAAGGTCGATGGTGCAAACGGAATGGACTATGCCTTTCTTGGCAAAACGCTGCCGTTCGATCGTGTCTCGGCGCGATTGCTGTTCACGAAGGATCGCTTGCAAATTAGCGATGTTCGCGCCGATCTTCTCGCTGGCACGCTTCGTGGCAATGCTGACATCTCGCTGGCACGAAACGATCCGAAGTACCGCGCGGGGCTGTCGGTGAGCGAGATCAACTTTCCGCGCCTCACCGACTTGTACTACAACTACAAGACCGCCCAGGGCCTGTTACGCGGCACGTATGAGTTCACCGGCCTGGGCAGTGATTGGCGCACCATGCGAGGCAGCGGAAAAGTAGAAGTAAGCAACGGCGATGTTTTCGCCATACCGATTTTCGGGCCGCTCTCGGGAATTCTGAACAAAATTGTTCCCGGCAGCGGCTACAGCATCGCGCGCGACGCGACCGCGAATTTCAAGGTCGAGAACGGCATCATTCACACAGAAGATTTCGAAGCCGCCGCCGCGCTCTTTAGCATGCTGGGCCACGGCGACATTCATTTTCTCGACGACAAACTCGATTTCAATCTGCGGCTGGACATGAAAGGCCCGGGGATATTGCTCACGCCGATGTACAAACTTTTCGAATACGCAGGCGAAGGCAGCCTCAAGAAACCCGATTGGCATCCGAAAAGATTTTAGGCTGTTCTGTCATGTCGAGCGAAGTCGAGACATCTATCGAACAACGCTTCAAAAGATTTTAGTGGAACAGTCAGAGATTTCTCGACTTCGCTTCGCTCCGCTCGAAATGACAAAAAACATCCTGCTGGGCGCGCACATGTCCATCCGTGGCGGGGTGAGCATGGCGATTGAACGCGCACGCTCGATCCACTGCACAGCCATGCAGATCTTTGTGAAGAACAACATGCAATGGTTTGCGCGGCCGCTGAGGCGCGCGGAAATCCGCGCTTTTCTCGATCACGTCCAGCGCGGTGAATTATTGTCCGTCTTCGGGCACGCCAATTACCTGATCAATCTCGCTGCGACCAATCCCCAATTTCACGCTAATTCCATTCGCGCGCTCAGCGAAGAACTGGTCCGGGCAGATCAACTTGAACTTCCGTTTTTGGTGTTGCATCCGGGTGCGCACCTAGGCGCGGGCGAAGAAGCCGGTTTGGAAAAGATCGTCGGTTCAATCGACGAGGTGTTTCGGAAAATTCCAAGAGTAAAAACGAAAATAGCCCTCGAGATCACAGCCGGCCAGGGCTCGTGCATCGGTCATCGATTCGAGCATCTCGCGCACATTATTGAGAACGTGCGCGAACCGGAGCGGTTGCGCGTCTGCCTCGACACCGCGCACCTGTTCGCCGCGGGTTACGACATCAGCAGCGAATCAGGAGTGAGAAAAACATTTCGCGAGTTCGATCGGATCATTGGCCGTGATCGTCTTGTCGCGATTCACGTCAACGATTCGAAGACAGGCCGCGGTTCGCGAGTAGATCGCCACGAGCACATCGGAAAGGGCCGAATCGGCCTGGATGCTTTCCGGTTCATCATGCGAAACCTGCGTTTCTGTAAAATCCCGAAAGTGCTAGAAACGCCAAAGAGGAAAGACCTCGCGGAAGACGTGATAAATCTAAAGACGCTGCGACAATTGGCTGGAGTTAAGCAGCCCTAGCAATGTCTCACTTGATCAGTCGTATCGTGATTGGATACCGATACAATTTTCCTTCGCTCGCCTGGATCGAGGCGACGATCACCAACACCAGGTTCAGAATGTGCAGTATAAAGAGAATTACAAACCCGATCAAAACCAGGCAAAGGAGACCGGCGATTACGTTGTAGATCAACATCGATATCTGAAAATTGAGCGACTCTTTTCCGTGCTCGTCGATCTCGGGCGAATCGCTGCGCTTGGCCAACCAAACGATCAACGGACCAAGAATATGCCCAGCCCATGGCACGAAGAATCCGGCTAACGCGGTGGCGTGACAAAGCACGTTCCACGTGCGTACGTCTCGAGAAGAAGTCGAGGTTTCCATATTTGAGTCTTTTCGCTTGCTACCAGAACGACTGCCTGCTTGCGGTCAAAGCGCAACAAAAAAGATATCCAACTATTCTGACTTCACGCGCTCGATGTGCGCGCCGAGTTCGCTCAGTTTTTCGTCGAGATGTTCGTAGCCGCGGTCGATGTGGTACACACGGCTCACTTCGGTCACACCGTCTGCCTTGAGCCCCGCGAGCACCAGCGCGGCAGACGCGCGCAGATCGCTGGCCATCACCGGCGCGGCGAGAAGGCGATCGACACCGTCAATCACCGCAGTGGCGCCTTCCAAATGGACATTCGCGCCCATCCGTTTTAACTCAGCCACGTGCATGTAGCGTTGCGGGAAAATATTTTCGGTCACCGAACTCGTGCCTCTGTTCGTCGAAAGCAACGCGCACATCTGCGCCTGCATATCGGTCGGAAAACCGGGATACGGTTCAGTGACGATTTCCAGCGCGCTGGCGTCGCCATTGGCCAGGATCGAAATGGAATCGCCCGCGACATCGACGGCGTAACCGCACCGTGCCAGAGCATCGGTGACCGCGCGCACGTGTTCCGGCTCCACGCGTTTTACCGTGACTGCGTCTCCGGCAATCGCGCCAGCGACCAGAAACGTGCCGGCTTCAATCCGGTCGGGGATCACCCGATGTTCCGCGCCGTGCAGATCGTGTACGCCATCGACCACGATCCGATTTGTCCCCGCGCCTTCGATCTTTGCGCCCATTTTGTTGAGGAAATTGGCCAGGTCCATGACCTCGGGTTCGCATGCTGCTCCTTCAATGACCGTCACGCCGTCGGCCAGCACGGCTGCCATCATCACGTTGTCTGTGCCGAGCACTGTAGGACCGAATGTGCCCTGCATGTCGATCTTTGCCCCGCACAGTTTGGGCGCGAAAACTTTGATGTCGCCGCCTTCCACGCGTACGGCCGTGCCGAGCGCTTCGAAGCCTTTCAGATGCAAATCAATAGGCCGATCACCGATCACGCAGCCGCCGGGCAACGCCACGCTTGCTTCCTTGCACCGACCCAGCAACGGTCCAAGAACACAAACGGACGCGCGCATTTTCCGGACGACATCGTAGGGCGCGACACAGTGGATCTTCTCGGCAGTCACGGTCACGGTGCCGCTCGCGCGTTCCACCTGCGCACCGAGGTGAGCAAGAATTTGCAACATGTAATTCGTGTCGCTCAGATCGGGCACACCGTGAACGACGCATGGCTCCCGAGTCAGCAATGTCGCGGCGAGAATTGGCAGCGAGGAATTCTTTGAGCCGCTGATCTTTATGGAACCAGAAAGGCGGCGGCCACCATGGATCAAAATTTTATCCATACCTCGCGAAAAGGAACCGTGTCACACCTGAATAATCGTTTTTCGTCCAGATGTCGCGGTAATTTTTCTCCGTCAGCGCCTCGACAAGCGCCTCGCTTTGACCGATTCCGATCTCCAGCGCTAATGTTCCGCCAGGACGAAGCCGCGACGGTGCCTGCGCGATCAATTCCCGCACCAATTCGTCTCCGCCCACGCCGCCGAAAAGCGCCACCTCCGGATCGTGCAAAACTTCGCGAGAAAGAGTCTGCCGTTGTTCGGTCGAGATGTAGGGAAGATTTGCAGCGATCAAATCGAACACTCCTTCCACATTCTCGAGAAGGTTGCTTTTCAGAAAGCGAACACGATCGGCCAAACCCAGCCGCTCAGCGTTTTCCCGAGCGAGCGCGAGAGCATCTTCCGAAATATCTGCGGCGACGATCTCAGCCTCGGGAGATTCCGCGGCGAGGCTAAGAGCGATGACGCCGCTGCCGGTCCCAACATCCAGTATTTTCGATTTTCGATTTTCGATTTTCGATTCGATCAGTTCCACGAGCTGCTCGGTCTCGGGTCGGGGCACCATCGCGCGTTTATCACAAACAAAAGTGTGGCCGCAAAACTCGACGGTTCCGAGCAGATGCTGAAGCGGTTCGCCCTCAGCGCGCCGCTTGACCAAATCGCGCAACGGTGCCAGCTCCGATTCGTTAAGCTCGCGCTCGAATTCCAGATACAACTCGATCCGTTTCCGGCCCAGCACATGCGCGAGCAAGTGCTCCGCATTCAAACGTGGACTCTCGATGTTGTGCTTCTGGAAATAGCCCGTGGTCGATTGAAGGACTTCGAGCACAGTCATCGGGCAAATTAGACGCAGATCATGCGCGTTACGCAGCGGTTTTTCTCTGCGAGCTGGCTGCGATAGGGATTGCGCACCTGATCGACTTCAGACACTCCATCGCGCGAATTTTCATGCACGGAGTCTTCGCGGCGACCAGCACCGTTGCAAGCGTGCGCTCCCCAGAATTTGCGAAGCGAGCCGCGATCTGGAATTGTCTCCAGTGGGTTCGAAGTTCGGGAAAAAACAACGCGTTTTCACTCCGACGCGGAGTGATTGCATCGAGATTCGTGGCGCGCGCCAGAACAATCTCAAAGGGATCGACGTCGATCTTCCGCTGGGAAAATTGACCGTCGTCACCGGGCCGAGCGGCAGCGGCAAATCGAGTCTGGCATTTCAAACGATTTATGCTGAAGGCCAGCGACGTTACGTCGAAACGTTCAGTCCATACATGCGGCAGTTCCTTGATCGCATGGACAAGCCGCGCGTTGACGATATCCGCGGCATCCCGCCGGCAATAGCCATTGAGCAGTCGAACCCCGTTAAGACTTCCCGCTCGACCGTCGGCACAATGACGGAGATCAACGATTACTTGAAACTTCTCTGGCCGCGCATCGCGCACGCGTTTTGTCCGAGTTGTGGTCGTGAAATTCGACCTGAAACCGCGCAATCGATTGCGGAGCACGTTCTGCGCGACCGCGGCGGGAAGAATGTTCTCATCACGTTCTGGGTGGCAGTCCCGCAGAAAACGGAGCCGCGGAAGTTCTTCGATTTCCTTCAGCAGCAAGGTTACCTGCGCGTTTGGTTTGAAAACCGTATCGTCCGCGTGGATGACGACGATCCAAAGATCAAACGGCTCGGCGCGCGCGTGCAGATCATTCAGGATCGCATCGCCATCACTGGGGAAAATCGCACGCGATTGGTCGAAGCAATCGAGACCGCGCTGCGCTTTGGCAAAGGTCAGGTGAACGTAATTCCTACGGAGGCCGGCGTATCGCCTGGGGCTTCAAAGACCGCCGCCACCACAGTTCTCCCCTTTTCGACCGGTTGGCACTGTGCCTGGTGCGATTTGGACATTCGCTCGCCCACCGTCGGTCTTTTCAGTTTTAATAATCCGCTAGGGGCATGTCCGGAGTGTCGCGGCTTTGGTCGAACCATCGCGATCGATTTGAACAAGGCCATCCCAAATCGAACGCTAAGCATTAAGCAAGGCGTGGTACGCGTCTTTCGGGGCGCGGAGTTTGGCGAATCGCAAAAGGATTTGCTGCGCGCCTGCGCTCGCAAAGAGATCGACGTCAACGTGCCGTTCGAGGAATTGCCCACGGCAGACCAGGATTTCGTGATCGAAGGTGAAAAACGATGGGGAGACTACACCGACGACGATTACGAACACGATCGCTGGTATGGCGTGCGAGGCTTTTTTCGCTGGCTCGAGAGCAAGACCTATAAAATGCATGTGCGCGTCCTGCTCAGCCGCTACCGCGCATATGTCAACTGTCCCAAATGCAACGGCGGACGCTATCAACCCGACGCGCTGAATTACAAAATCGTCTCGGGAGTCTCTGGCTGCCGAGATGGCGCTCGCAAATCGCCGCTACAGTTTACGCTTCCGCAATTCCAAGGGCTCTCGATTGCCAACGCTCGCGATGCTCTGCGCACGATCGAACTGTCGCCTAACGATAAAACAGCTGAAATGCTGCGTGACGAAATTTGCGCCCGCCTCAATTACCTCTGCGAGGTAGGCGTCGGTTACCTCACGCTCGACCGATCCGCGCGCACGTTGAGCGGCGGCGAAGTGCAGCGCGTAAATCTCACCACATGCCTCGGCGCGTCGCTGGCAAACACGCTTTTCGTGATGGACGAACCGAGCATTGGATTGCACCCGCGCGATGTCGGCCAGTTGGTGCGTGTGATGCATAACTTGCGCGACAAAGGCAACACCCTGCTGGTCGTCGAGCACGAGGAACAAACTATCCGTGCCGCGGACAATTTGATCGATCTGGGCCCGGGCCGCGGTGAGCACGGCGGCGAATTAGTTTGGAATGGACCTCTAGATCATTTCATAGGAGGCGGTCCGCCCCCGGGCCGTTCCACAAACCGGCGCGAGGGTGCGCCGGCTACATCACTCACCCGCGATTACTTGACCGGCCGCAAATCCATTCCGCTTCCGAAATCGCGGCGAGGGTGGGCTTCGTCGATCAAGATTCTCGGCGCGCGACAGCACAATCTGAAAAATATCGACGTCGAGTTGCCACTCGGCGTCTTCACATGTGTAACTGGAGTGTCCGGGTCCGGCAAATCGACTCTGATTCACGATGTGCTGTACCGGAATCTGCTGCGCGCCGCGGGACAATCCTCAGATCAGGAACCGGGCGCATGCAAGTCGATCACCGGCACGCACCGAATCGGCGATGTCGTGATGGTGGATCAGTCACCCCTTGCTCGCACCCCGCGTTCAACTCCGATTCTTTATCTCGGTTTGTTTGATCAAGTCCGCAAATTGTTCGCTGCGCAACCGGAGGCGATGGCACAGGGACTGACCGCGAGCGCCTTTTCGTTCAACTCCGGTAACGGCCGTTGCGAACGTTGCTCGGGCACAGGTTATGAAAAGATCGAGATGCAATTCTTGAGCGATCTTTATGTGCGTTGCGCAGAATGCGAAGGCAAACGTTTCCAGCCACACGTGCTCAAGGTCCGCCTGCACGACAAATCGATTCACGACGTCCTCGAACTCACGATTAGTGAAGCCATCCATTTTTTTGCGAAAACCGGCGAAGATTGCGGCGCGCGAATTTCTGACGGGCTCAGCGTGCTCGACGAAGTGGGGCTTGGTTATCTGCGGCTGGGTCAGCCGTTGAACACCTTATCCGGCGGCGAATCGCAGCGGCTAAAGTTAGTGGGACATTTGTCGGACGCTTCTGGCACCCGCAATCTCTTCATCTTCGACGAGCCAACCACGGGACTTCATTTCGACGATGTGGCGATGCTGCTGCAATTATTCCAGCGCCTTGTAGGTCACGGGCACTCGCTCGTGGTGATCGAGCACAATCTGGAGGTGATTAAGAGCGCCGATTGGATCGTCGATCTCGGCCCAGAAGCTGGTGATGCCGGTGGTGAAGTGGTGGCAACCGGAACGCCCGAACAAGTTGCGCAAGCCGAGAACTCGCATACCGGCAAGTTTCTCGCGCAGGTGTTGAGAATGGGGAGCGCGGGCATGTTGCCCGCCGTCCGCGGCATTCTGCCGCGAACCACACAGCGCGTTTATACGGATGATGACAGCGAGCTTGCGTTGCGCGCCGCAGAAGAGCCGTCCGGCAAAATGCCGGACGCAGCGAGCAGAATGCTCGCGCTCCCCAGAAATCGGAACGGCGCGATTCATGTTCACGGCGCGCGCGAGCACAATCTCAAAAACATCGATCTGAAAATCCCGCGGGAACAACTGGTGGTCATCACCGGGCTGAGCGGCTCCGGCAAATCGACGGTCGCGTTCGACATCCTATTCGCCGAAGGGCAACGCCGGTTTCTGGACAGCATGTCGCCGTATGCGCGGCAATTCGTGGAGCAACTCGAAAAACCAGATGTTGATCTGGTCAGCGGATTGCCCCCGACCGTCGCGATCGAGCAACGTGTGACTCGCGGCGGCGGCAAATCGACCGTTGCGACGGTTACGGAGGTTTACCATTTCCTGCGGCTCCTGTTTGCAAAAACCGGAACGCAGTTTTGTCCTGACTGTGATTTGCCTGTGCAAAAACAGAGTGCGGCATCCATTGTGAAACAGATCGAGACGGCTGCGAAACGCAGTCCGCTGAAGGTGCTGGCGCCGCTGGTGAAAGCTCGCAAAGGTTTTCACACCGACGTAGCGCGGTGGGCGGAGCGCCAGAGATTCGACACTCTTTATGTGGATGGAAAGCTCGTTCCGGTTGCGCAGTTTCGGAAACTGGAGCGTTTCAAAGAACACACTATTGATGTAGTTGTGGGCGTGATCGGGGTGGACGCGACGCCCTCGTCGCGCTCTCACTCGAGCAAGAAAGCGGCGAGGCCACCGCTTCCACATTGCTCTGCGCGCGAGATTGCCAGCCGCGCGCTCGAGATTGGCCGCGGCACAGCGCGTCTACTCGATTCAAAAAATCGCCTTACCGTCATGAGCACCGAGATGAGTTGCCCGAATTGCGGCCGCGCATTTGAGGAACTCGATCCGCGTTTGTTCTCGTTTAATTCGCCTCATGGGATGTGCGAAGAATGCGGCGGGTTCGGCGAAATTTGGGATCACGATTTGCAAACGGGAGCGAGCCGCGATGGCGAATCTGTTCTGGAAATCGAATTGGCCGCCGAGCGCGAATCCGAATGGATCGACGAAGGCGAAGCGCGCGAATGTCCAAGTTGTCACGGCTCTCGTTTGAACGCGGCCGCGCGCCATGTGCGCGTGCAAGGCTATACCATCGATCAATTCACGGATCTCTCGGCGGGCGAAGCAGCGCGCGCCATCGCGAAACTTAGATTCAAAGGGAGAGATCAGACGGTCGTCGCCGGTCTCATTCCCGAGATTCAACAGCGACTGCGTTTCATGGAGACCGTCGGACTCGGCTACCTCGCGCTTGGGCGCTCGGCAAAAACGTTGAGCGGCGGGGAATCGCAGCGAATCCGTTTGGCTGCGCAGCTCGGCTCAAATTTGCGCGGCGTGCTTTACGTACTGGACGAGCCAACGATCGGTTTGCATCCGCGAGATAATCAGCGCTTGCTCGAAACGCTCACGACGCTGCGGAACAAGGGTAACTCATTGATCGTGGTCGAGCACGACGAAGAAACGATGCGGCGCGCCGATCACATCGTCGATCTCGGGCCGCGCGCGGGAATTCACGGGGGCGAGGTGGTGGCGAGCGGAACGCTGAGCGATGTCCAGAAAAATCCAAATTCCGAAACCGCGCGGTGCTTGAAATCGCCCCTGTGTCATCCGGTCCGTGGGTCACGCCGCTCGCTGCGCGATGTCGAAAACTGGATCGAGATTCGTGGGGCGCGCGCGAACAATTTGAAGAACATCGATGTGCGTTTCCCGGTGGGCAGGCTTTCGGTGATTACTGGTATCTCCGGCAGCGGCAAATCCACGTTAATGCACGACGTAATCCTCCCGGCGGTCCGCACGAATCTGGGGAGCGCACGCCTTCTGCGTGCTGGTGAAGGCATTCTACCTTCACGAACTTCCCAATTGCGTCTGTGGCCTGATAAATCGCGAAAGGAGAAAAGTTCGTTGCCGCAGAATGCGGCAACCAGCACCCCACAGGCGTGTGCTCCCCAAATCGCTGCAGTGTACGAAGTCGATCAGTCGCCGATCGGAAAGACCTCGCGCTCGACGCCGGGAACCTACGTGAAAGCTTTCGACGAGATCCGAAATCTTTACTCGCAATTGCCGGTGTCGCGGGTGCGCGGTTATTCGGCGAGCCGATTCTCGTTTAATGCCGAAGGCGGGCGCTGCCAGGCCTGTAAAGGCCAGGGCGTGATCAAGCTCGAGATGAACTTTCTGCCCAGTAGTTATGTCTCGTGTGAAGATTGCCACGGCCGGCGGTACAATCCGCAGACGCTGGAGGTGCTCTATAACGAAAAATCCATCGGGGACGTGATGGAAATGACGATTGAAGAGGCCTCGCAATTCTTTTCAGCGCATCCGAAAATCGGCCGTCCTCTTTCGCTCCTGGTCGACACCGGCCTTGGGTATCTGAAGCTCGGACAACCGAGTCCCACTCTAAGCGGCGGCGAAGCGCAGCGCCTTAAGCTGGTGACGCAATTGAAACGCGGAGTGAGCCGCGCTGCGAACGAGCGGATCCGAAAAATGCGCAAGCCCGGATCGACATTGTATTTGCTCGAGGAACCAACCATTGGCCTGCACATGGCAGACATTGAATTGCTCCTCAACGTGCTGCATCGGCTCGTTGACGAAGGAAACACCGTGATTGTCATCGAACATAATCTTAGCGTGATCGCCGAAGCCGATTACATCGTCGATCTCGGCCCGGAGGCGGGTGATGCTGGCGGCGAAGTGGTCGCCTGCGGAACGCCCGAACAGGTGGCGAAAAACCGTGTCAGCCGCACCGCGCCATTTTTGCGAAGAATTTTGAATCACTCCGCGGCACGCGTATCTTCAGTGTAGATACATGAAAACGGTGGTTCGACGATGGGGCAACAGTCTCGCCGTACGGATTCCGCGGCATATTGCGCGCGAATCTCATATCGAACGCGGTACACGCGTCGAGGTAAGTATCGCCAATGGCAATTTGGTTCTCACTCCACTCTCGAAGCGCCGCTCCTATTCCCTCGCTTCGCTGGTTAAAAAAATCACGCCAGCCAATCGACACGTCGAGATCGATTTCGGTAAGCCGGTCGGTCGCGAGGTCTGGTAATGGCACGCTACGTGCCGAATCGCGGAGACGTAGTGTGGATCAATTTCGATCCTCAAGCCGGGCACGAGCAAAAAGGGCGGCGTCCCGCCCTGATTGTTTCTCAACGCAACTATAATGCGCCAAGTGGCCTCGCGCTCTGTTGTCCAATCACATCCCGGGTCAAAAGGCTATCCATTTGAGGTTCCGGTAACTCCTGCAAATGGAGTCCGCGGCGTCGTTCTTTGTGATCAAGTTCGCAACGTGGACTGGCGTGCTCGTAATGCTCGCCTCATCATACGGGCGTCGCCCGAGTGTGTGGACGATGTCCTGGCTAAAATAGAAGCTCTCCTCTCGCGCTAAGAAATGGTTGCCTACTATCTGCACAGTCTTGATCCGATCATTTTTCGGATCTACGACAACGTCGGACCGCGATGGTATGGGCTCGCTTATGTGGCTGCGTTTGTATCGAGCTATTTCCTTTACCTGTGGCTGTCCAAGCGCGGATACGCCGATCTGCCGCCGCAACGCGTAGGCGATTTCATCACCGGCTGCGCGTTGTTCGGCGTGATCGTTGGCGGGCGTCTTGGCTACGTTTTGTTCTACAAGCCGGAAATGTTGCGCGAGCCGTTGTCGATCTTGCGCGTCTGGGAAGGCGGCATGTCGAGTCACGGCGGGATGATCGGTCTGTTGTTGTTCACGCTTTACTACGCACGCCGTCACAAAATTTCATGGCTGAACCTCGGCGACAATCTCGTCGTAACGGCGCCGATGGGATTGTTCTTCGGCCGGTGCGCGAATTTTATTAATGGCGAGCTGTACGGGCGGATCGCCAATGTTCCTTGGGCGATGCAATTCCCGAAGGAATTGTTCGATCATCCTCAGGAAGCTGAGCGCGCAGTTGCGGCGTGCGCGCGAATCGATCCGTCGCTGACCACGGCGGATGCAATCGTTGGCGCGGTGCACAGCCGGCCAGAGGTCACAAACGCGCTGCGGTCAATTCTGTCGCCACGCCATCCGTCGCAGCTTTACGAAGCATTTTTCGAAGGCATCGCGTTGTTCGCAATTTTGTGGTTCGTGCGAACGGCCACCCGCCAACCCAACGGTGTTTTGACCGGATTGTTTTTCATTTGTTACGCGATCTTTAGAATCATGATCGAAAACTTTCGCGAGCCCGATGCCGAACTCATCGGGCCGTTCACGCGCGGCCAATTCTTTTCGTTTTTTCTGGTCGCCATTGGTATTGCGTTCATCGTCGCGGCAAAGAGGCGACCGACTTTTCCGCGAAGAATGTCCTCGTAGGGGTCTGTCATGTCGAGCGAAGTCGAGACATCTCTGGATTAGTAACAAACAAGAGATTTCTCCACTCCGCTGCGCTTCGGTCGAAATGACAAGTAGCGTTTCCTTGAAACCGCGTTATTACTTATGCCGGTGACGCGGGAATGCTCGTTCCGGAAATCGTAGCGGCCGGCGGCGGTTTACTGTTTGCGTTCGATCACTCGACGATCGCAGGAAAAATCGTTCTCACTCTTCTGGCCGTCGCATCGATTTTCAGCTGGTCGATTATGATAACAAAACTGCGCGTGATCCGCTTCGCGCGAAAACAGAACGCGCGGTTTCTGGCTGCTTTTCACAAAGACCGACAGCCGCTGCGTCTGTTTGAGAAAAACGCCCGTTTTGCCGGCTCCCCCGTTTTCAACGTCTATCGCGCCGGGTGCGAGGAAATGACATTTCATCTGCTCGGCTCGGCTGAAGTGGATGACACGTTTCGCGCGCGCCTCGAGATCGCCGACAAGATTTCACCAGCGCAGATGGGTGCGGTCAACGCTGCTATGGAACGCGCGGTTGGCGAGACTGCCCTTTCGCTCGAATCGCAGATGATTCTGCTCGCTACCGCTGTGAGCGGTTCGCCTTTTCTCGGATTGCTCGGCACGGTCTGGGGCGTGATGGACGCATTCACCGGTGTTGCTGAGGCGGGCTCACCCAACCTCGTAGCAATGGCCCCCGGCGTATCCGGCGCGTTGATTACAACCGTTACGGCCCTCTGCGTCGCGATTCCGGCAATGTTCGGTTACAACTTTCTCGTTACCAGCATACGCGGGATCATCGTGGAGATGGACAACTTCGCCGCCGAGCTCGCATCCGAGTTTGAGCACAAGTACGTCGATCACGGGTCGCGGGAATCGGCGTTTCGCAGATGAGACGTTACTCGCAACGCCAGAATCTCTCCACGTTGAGTGAGATCAATATCACGCCGCTGCTCGATCTCGCTTTTGTGCTGTTGATTATTTTCATGATTACCACGCCGCTGCTCGAAAGCAGCATGAACCTGGTTATCCCATCCAGTGGGACGAAGAATCCGCCCATCAACACGTCGCATGTGCAAACGGTCTCAATCGATCGCAGCGACGCTATCCGGTTCAATAATCAAGTGATGGACCTGGAAACTCTCACATCGCAATTGGTGCAGTTGAAACAAACGAATCCGGATAGCGCCATTGTGATTCGACCCGATCGCGATTTGCCTGTGCAAAAATTAATCGGAGTGATGGACGCATTGCAACGCGCGGGAATCACCAAGGTCGGCATCGCCACAAAGGCGACCCCGAATGAACACTAATGGACACGAACGTTTTAGGCTTTTCTGCCGCAGATGTCGATGGTAGGGCGCGCCACTCCGTGCGCGCCGCGCCACATGATGTTCCGGCGTGCAGAGGACTGCCCGCCCTGCCGGGTTCCCGATGTTTCAATTACGAACGCGTTCGCGAGCAGGGCGGTTCAACGTTTCAATGATCTAGTGGGGTGAAGCCCTTTTGGCGAAACGTCGTTCTGATCGCGCTGGCCCACATCGCGCTCATCGCCGGACTGATCCGCTGGAGTGTGGCAGCGAGGGCCTCATCGAATCCAGAGAGCATCGTGTGGTTGGGTGGCGCGGGAGATCTCCCGGCAGACGAATCGGAAAAACAGGAAGTGCCAGCATCAAAACAGCCACCCATTGTTACTGAATCCAGCCGGTCAGAAGAGGATGAAGGCGCAGACGAAAAGCCTGTCGTAACAACTGCGAAGAGCGAAATCGAATTGCCATCAGCTACTCCGAAACCGGCGGCAACTGCAACGCCGCGGCCAAAGGCGAGTGCCACTCCTGCGCCGCGACCAAAGGTGACTCCAAAACCAATCCCGAAACCCACTCCCAAAAAAACGGCGGCGGCGAAAGCTTCTCCGAAACCATTGGCAAAACCCAAGGCGAGCCCAGCAAAAGCGAACGCAAAGTCGGAGAAAAAAGACAAAATCACTTTGGCAAAAAAGGATTCCGCGTCTCAGACCGAAAGCGGGCAAAGCGGATCAACAGGCAAAGCTGGCAGCGGGAGCGGAAGCAGTGCGTCCGAATTCGGCTGGTATGGCAACATGTTGCATGATCGTTTTTACAGTGCCTGGATTCAGCCCACCACGAACGTTCCTTCAGGCACAAAAATTTCGACACTCGTGAACGTGCGAATCGAGAAGGACGGTCGCGTTTCGAAATTCGAAATCGCCAAACCGTCCGGGAACGCCACAGTGAATGAATCAGTAGCGGCGGTTGCCAAACAAGTCAGCCACGTTGATCCGCCGCCGACGGGACTAATCAAGGGCGATCACTACGACGTAAAAATTAATTTCGAACTAAATACCGGGGAATAGTAACCACGAACCCCGAAAGCTCTCGGGGCGAATGGGCACTAATCGTTTCTGCTAGTACTGCCATCCGGAGATCTGTGAAGCGGTCGAATCTCGATTGTTTTGCAGATCGATCATGTTAGCGTATTACACAATAGGAGTCGATCTATGACACGAACTACGTTATCTCCCAAATATCAGGTCGTGATTCCGAAAGATGTTCGCAAGACCCTCAAGCTGCGCCCGGGAACGCAATTCAACGTCATTGAGCACGAGGGGCGAATCGAGCTGTTGCCAGTCCGTTCAGCAAAACAGATGCGCGGGTTTTTGCGCGGCATCGACACGTCGGTTCCGCGGGAGAGGGACCGGGTGTGAATCTGGTTGATTCATCAGCATGGCTCGAGTACTTCGCCGACGGACCAAATGCCGGGTTCTTTGCGACCGCGATAGAAAAGATCAACGAACTGATTGTGCCGACCATTGTGATTTTTGAAGTCTTCAAACGAGTGCTTCAACAACGCACCGCTAGAGCTGCTCTGGAGACCATCGCGATTCTGAGGCAGGGCCGATTAGTAGAGCTGACCGGCAATCTCGCGATCGCGGCGGCAAGCATTAGTCACCGTCAAAAACTGCCGATGGCGGACAGTATTATCATTGCGACCGCTCGCGCTGAAAACGCTGTCATCTGGACGCAGGATGCCGACTTCGAAGGATTACCCAGCGTGAAATTCCGGGCAAAGAAAAGGTAGCAGGGCACTCACCCGTTCGGCTTTTACGCGCCAAGGCACGGCTCTGCGGGCCGCTCGGTTTTTTGGGCAGCGTGTAGCCCAGCGGCGCGCGCCTTGGCATTCGACCGGCACATGCCGTGGTCACCTCTATTATCCGCGCAGAAGAAAAATCTATAACCCCGCTCGCGCAGAACCGTTCATTTCAACTGTCATTTGGAGCGAAGCCGCCTGGCTTGCCGTAGCTTTATGCGAAGGTCGGGAGGAATCTGTTGTTGTGTTCCGTGCGGCGCTTGCGAAGCAAGTCAGCCAGGTTGGTCCGCCGCCAACGGGGCTAGTCACGGGCGATCACTACGACGTAAAAATCAATTTCGAACTGAATACCGAGCAGGGCGCGTCGAAATAATGACGATTTTCGCCCGCGAGAAAAATTGTGGCCGCCTCTACAAAAGCGAGCGCGTCGTCAGCGATAATTTCAAAATCTCCGGCTCTCGCTTCAGGCGTCGCGCGAGTTCTTTCGAAATTTGGTCGCGCCGATACGGGTACTGGGTCAGAGCGGCAATGTGACGTTCATATGCCGCCGCGTCGTTAAAGCGCGCGAACCAGACGAAAACATTTTCGCGTTCCCGCA
>Ga0209056_10000876_pt1 | contig 33389 bp, 33 predicted proteins | sample GraSoiAngelo_114_FD_185876 | JGI IMG/M metagenome (GOLD analysis project Ga0209056, IMG submission 185876) | Grasslands soil microbial communities from the Angelo Coastal Reserve, California, USA - 14_0903_13_40cm (SPAdes) (version 2) | ecosystem: Environmental > Terrestrial > Soil > Grasslands... | reverse complement strand
CCCGATCACGTTCTCCACGCGAAACCACAGGCGATTGTCGGAGATAGCGCGTGACATCGTGCTCGAGTCAATTCTCCATTGGAAGGATCGCAGGTACGAACTTTATGCGGCGTGCGTGATGCCCGACTACGTGCATCTCCTGATCGAACCGATGATCGAACGCGTTGGGGATTCCGGAAATCCTGTCTTTTTCTCGCTGTCGAAGATTTTGCATAGTGTAAAGTCGTTTACCGCGACTCAAATCAACAAGATCGAGAGCATAAAGGACCCTGTGTGGGAAACGGAATCGTTTGATCGATTGATTCGATCTGAGAGCGATCTGCGGGAGAAAGTTCTTTACATCACGCGGAATCCTTGGGATGCAGGGGCGGCCGAGAGAGGAAAAGATTATCGGTGGGTTTGGTACCTTGGGAGCTATAACGCCCAAGAGTTCGCGGCAGGCTGCCGCGAACAACAGGCTGGCAGCCTGTGCTCCCCAGACGAAGAGCGCATTGCGCGCGACGAGCCCCAAATCATCGTCGGCACACACGCACTGCTTTACGAATCAGTCTCGTTTTCCAATCTCGGGCTCGTGGTGATCGATGAGCAGCACAAGTTCGGCGTGGCGCAACGCGCGCGATTGACCGCGCGCGAACCGGCGCCGGATGTGCTGGTGATGACGGCTACGCCGATCCCGCGCACGCTGACGATGACGATTTACGGCGATCTCGATGTATCGACGATCGATGAGATGCCGCGCAATCGCGGAAAGATAATTACCGCGGTGCGCGATGCCTCGAAGCTGGGCGAGGTCCTCAGCTTTTTGCTGACGCAACTGGAAGCGGGCCGCCAGCTTTACGTCATTTATCCGTTGATCGATGAAAGCGACAAACTCGACGTGAAGGCGGCGTCCGCGGAATATGACTTGTGGCGGGAACGATTGCACCCGTACCGGTGCGAATTACTTCACGGTCGTATTCCTGCGCCGGAAAAACAGCAAATCATGGAACGATTCCGGCGCGGCGACACCAATGCGCTGATCAGTACCACGGTAATCGAAGTCGGTGTCGATGTGCCTAACGCGACCGTGATGCTGGTGGAAAACGCCGAACGTTTCGGCCTGGCGCAGCTCCATCAGCTTCGCGGCAGGATCGGGCGGGGACAACACAAATCGTATTGCATCTTGCTTACGTCGGAGCAATCGAAGGAGAGTGCCGCGAAGCTGGCGGTGTTGGAAAAAACAAGCAACGGCTTCGACGTGGCGGAAGCAGATTGGGAATTGCGCGGCCCGGGCGATTTGCTAGGCACGGCGCAAAGCGGGTTGCCCGCGCTGAAGATTGGCGATTTAATAAAAGACGCTCCCTTGATGCGGCGTGCGCGTGCGGCAGCGATCTCGATCTTCCAAGCGGACCCCTGCCTGGAGCTGCCTGAGAATCAACGTTTCCGGCGTTTAATTGTCGAACAACAGGGACAAACCTTTTCCAACGTTAGTTAATGAAGAATCTCGCGAAGTTTTTGCTATTTGTCCTGCTGCTGAGCTTGGGAATTTCGTTGCTATACGATTACCGCCTCAAGAATTTGCTCCCGCGCCGCACATCGGAGAAATACACGTTAGCCGGGGAGCCCGCAGTCAATCCAAAAGAAGTTGCATCGCTCGAAGCATTAAACCAGGAGCGGCGTACGCTGGTGAAGCAGGTGATTCCCGCAGTGGTGGCGGTGAAGACCTCCAAGAAGATCGGCATCCGGCGCCAGTACGGCTCTCTTGATCCATTCGAATTTTTCTTTGGCAACCCCAGGGGACAGTATCGCAGCCCGGGCAATGAAGCGCTGGTGCAAAAAGCACTGGGCTCGGGGGTGATCGTTACCGACGAGGGCCACATCATCACCAACAATCACGTGGTGGATCAGGTGGACGAGATCGAGGTGCAATTGAGCGATGGCCGCACGAAAAAAGCGCGGTTGGTCGGCGCGGATTCTCAACTGGATCTGGCTGTACTTAAGATCGACAACCCCGGTGTCAAGCCGCTTAAGCTGGCCGATTCCGATACGGTGCAGCCGGGCGATTTTGTGCTCGCAATAGGCAACCCGTTTGGCTTCGAAGAGACGGTAACAGATGGAATCATCAGCTATAAGGGTCGAGCGAGCGATATTGGCGAACTGTTACAAACCAACGCTGCGATTAACCCCGGCAACAGCGGCGGACCATTGATTAATCTGCGCGGGGAAGTGGTGGGTATTAACACCGCGATCATATCCACCAGCGGCGCTTCGGCAGGCGTTGGCTTTGCCATTCCATCCAACACAGTCCGCACCGCGCTGGAAAGCTTATTGAAGCAGGGACGAATTATTCGCGGTTATCTTGGGATCCAGGCCCGCGCCCCGCAATCCGGGCAAGGTAGCGCCGATAATCAAGGCGTAGTTATCGAAGACGTAGTTCCGGGATCGCCGGCAGCGGAGGCGCAACTGCAGCCAGGCGACGTGATCCAGAAGTTTGATGGACATGACGTGAAGGATTTCAACACACTCAGAAGCCTGGTGGCCCAGACGGAGTTGAATAAAGAAGTCGAGCTGGAAATCGAGCGCGACGGCAAGCCGCTTAAGGTGGCGACGCAAGTCAAAGAGCAGCCGGCGGGTTATCAAACTTCGCGGGTCTTGCCTCAACAAAATCAGCCACAGCAGCAAAACCCGGCACAACCAGGCGATGAAGAATCGGCCAGCGATCCTCTTGCTGCGATTCACGTGGAAGAGCTGACTCCGGAGATGGCGCGTCAACTTGATCTGCCTGCCAATGCGCAAGGCGTATTGGTGACGAGTGTCGATCCCGACAGCGGCGTAGCGGAGTTACAAAAAGGAGACGTGATTGAAGAAATCAATCAGCAGCCGGTCACGTCAGTTTCAGATTACAACAAGATCGCCGCCTCACTCGATCCCGACCAGCCGCAAGTCTTATCGGTTTGCCGGCATCGGATGCGTTCGTTTCTTGTTTTGCGACCGCGATGATTGGTAGGGACGGCGCGCTGCGGTCGCCGCGGGGACACATCGCAGCGCGATGTCCCTACCAGGTTTGCACCGTCAGCACGCAATCGCTCGACGTCGGCAAACGCCAGAGAGCATTTCCCAGAGCGCGTCGAGAACGCGGTTCACCGACGCTTTCATTGATTCGAAATTGCGATGGTCGATGTAACGATTCAGCATCTCGCGCTCGGCGGCAGAATGCTCGCGATCCGCGTCGATATGAACGGTGAAATACTCGTAATGCTCCGGGTTGGTAAAGCCGTAGTATTTATTGAGTCCATCGATCTTCGATTCACAGATCGCTGAAATTTGGCTTTCGTATGCGTAAAGCGCAGCGAGACCTTCCGCGGTAGATCCATTGCGGCAGATTGATCGGAAAGTCCCGATCAAGTTCTCCGTTTCCGGCCATTTTCCCGACTTGCGTATTTCGGGAGCCGACACGTCGAGTCCTTCGCCGAATTGGAGCCAAAGCTCGGGATGATTGGGCGAGCCGGCTTCTTCATCCATCAAGTTTGCGAGCAACTGTTTTCGTGTCTCTTGATCATCGCACTTTGCATGCACCGCCGACAGATACGTCGGAAAAGCTGCGACATGATGATAATATTGCCGCGCATAATCCGCGAGCGCTTGTCTGCTCAGCTCTCCGCGCGTCCACGCGAGATAAAACGGATGTTTCAAGAGATGCTTTGCCGCGATGTCATTGTCGATTTCTTCGAGATGATGATGGCTCATAAGATTGGTTCCTACATTTTTGTGAGTTTACAAATGCAGGATAAATCGCTGCAAGTGTTTAGTATGATCTCGTGACAATAGCCCAGCGTTTTAACGCTGGGCCAACCATGATACACAAACCGAGTCCCAACCGGGACGAAAGAATTATGCATTCATTCACAAGTCTTCTCATTCATTGCGTCTGGAGCACGAAGAACCGCCAGCCCATCTTGAGTTCGGATATTCGAGGTCGCTTTGGCCGTATCTCGGGGGAATCGCAAGAGAAAATAAGATGAAAGCGCTCGCCATCGGCGGAGTCGCGGACCACGTACACATGCTGATTTCAATGCCAGCAACACTTTCTGTGAAGAAGGGGTTACAACTTCTTAAGGGCAATTCTTCTAAATGGATTCACGAGACATTTCCGGGAATGCGCTTGTTCGAATGGCAGGAAGAGTATGGCGCGTTCAGCATCGGTGTTTCCGGTACCGAGTCCACGGTTGCGTATATTCGGAACCAAGCCGAGCATCATCGCACGCGATCCTTCCGCGAAGAATTCATAGCGATGCTCCGCCGCCACGGCTTCGATTACGACGAACGAATGCTCGATTAATTTTTTCGTCCCTGTCGGGACTGGTCGCTTTAACAATTCCGCAACCCACCGCTAAAGCGCTGGGCTATTTTTTCACGTGGCTTGCAAAATGTGTTTGATCCCGCGAATGGGAATGACGACCCAGCTGGGACGATTGTTGAGTTCATAACCGATTTCATAGACGGCTTTATCGAGCAAATATGCTTCGAGCATGATTTGCAGGTCGTCGCTGCTTTGCGGGATGAAAATCGCGCTGGCCGTGGTTTTTAAATAACTCTGAAGGAAAATACTGTTGATCTGGCGGTACCAGAGATCCGCCCAGCGTTCCAAGAATGGCACGTCCTCCTTGCGCATGGCGGGCTGCCAAAGCGCGCTGTAAGCCGCGTATTGAAACGAGCGCATCATGCCGGCAACATCGCGCAACGCGGAGCGTTTCCATTTTCGCTCGCTGAGCGCTCGCGCTGGTTCGCCTTCAAAATCGGTGATGATGAAATCTTTTCCAGTGTAAAGGACCTGGCCAAGATGGTAATCGCCGTGGATGCGGATTTTTGCGGCATTGGTCTTTCGGTCGAGGAGCCGTTTTTCGCGGTTGTGAATCTCCTTTTCTGCGGCCAGGACGTCTTTCGCTTCCTCGCGCAATTCATCGGGCACATCGGACAATCTCTTTTGCAACAACGCGAAATTACGCCGCAGCAATGCACGCATGTTCTGATATGCGGAACGCTGCGCCATGGCGTTGAACGGCTCCGGTGCGAACGCGGGATCCTTGGGATGCGACGCGAGCGCGATGTGCAGGTCGCCGGTGCGTTGGCCTAACAACATCGCTTTTTCGGGATAGATCCCGCCGATTAGCTCGTCCAAAAGCGCGCCTGGTGGTGCGGTTTCGTTCTGCAAATCGGCCTTCCGTGCAAGAACGCGTTCGTAGTAGCGACCAACAGCGTCGAGTGTGAGCCGCCACGCGTCCCCCTGGCTGGTAACAGCGTTCTGCAACAAGCAAACAATCGTCGGCTCGGATTTGCCGCGGCGATATTCGAGCGCGCCCTTAAACGCAGGTACGTTCTGGAAATTGACGCGCTCAGTCAAAAAGCGCGTGACTTCGGCATCAGGGTTCACGCCGTCTTCGAGTTTGCGGTAAAGTTTGATGAAAAATCTGTTGTCGAAGAGCATCGATGAGTTGCTCTGCTCGCCACCAACAACATGCGACTGAGACCTCCGGGGTGCGCCGTCGCCAACAAGCGCGCCGCCGGCGTTCCCGATCAGTTCACCCGAATTGCCGCGATGTCTTTCACGCTGCGCAATCGCGCTGAACAATTGGGCCCGAAACTTCTCGTCCCAGATCGCGTCGTGAAGCAGTGTTTCTTCTGGTTCGCTGAAGCGCGCGATGATCGCGGCTGGAACGGCTTGAGCGATGGCGCGAGCGGCATCGCCGGTGGCGATTTGAACCGGAAATACATAAGTCTCGGTTGGTCCATCCAGATAACTGATCTCGATGAGCCAGATTTGCGCTGCGCTGGGGTCTGCCGATACGGGCACTTGCTCGACCACGCGCATCTGGCGAAGGGTTCGCGCCTTCGATCCGAACCAGCGGCAAGTCTGAATGTAGGCGGGGAGGATTTCGCGTTCGAAGCTTGTCCTTCCGGTTCCTACCAGCAGCGCTTCAAGCCGGGCTGGTACTGCAATTGTGGGAACGCGCCGCTTCTGCGCGGCGCGCGTAGCCGTGGATTGTGGGCGAATGGCAAACCAGTAGAAGGCATGCGGCCCAAGCATGATGGGGTAGCGCGATTTTCGAATCCTGGGAAAATAGTTCTGGCTGAAAACTTCCGTGAGCCTGCTGCCGGAGAAGCGGGAAAGATCAAGCTCAGCGGATTGCGAAAAGCGCGAAAGATTGACCACCACCAGGATGGTCTCATGGTCGTAGCGCCGCAGGAAGGCGAGCACCTTGGGATTGTCCGGATAGAGAAATTCGAGCGAGCCGCGCGACAACGCCTTGAAATTTTTGCGCATGGCAATTACGCGGCGCATCCACCACAGAAGCGAGGATAAGTTTTTCTGCTGGTTCTCGACGTTGATCGCTTCGTAGTGGTATTCCGGATCGATGATGACCGGCAGGTAAAGCTGTTGCGGATTTGCCTTGGAAAAACCGGCATTTCGGTCCGGGCTCCAGTGCATCGGGGTGCGGCAGCCGTTGCGATCGCCGAGATAAAAATTATCGCCCATGCCGATTTCGTCGCCGTAGTAAAGAATCGGCGTCCCCGGCATGGAGAACAACATGGTGTTGAGCAGTTCTATTTTGCGGCGGCTGTTGCCCAGCAGCGGGGCGAGCCGGCGGCGAATGCCCAGATTGATGCGCGCGTGGGGGTCATTCGCATAAACACGCCACATGTAATCGCGCTCCTCGTCGGTCACCATTTCCAGCGTCAACTCATCGTGGTTCCGCAGGAACATCGCCCACTGGCAATTGTCGGGAATCGGCGGCGTCTGCTCGAGAATATCGATCATCGGAAAGCGATCCTCCATCTGTAATGCCATAAACATCCGCGGCATTAACGGGAAATGAAAACTCATGTGCGACTCATCGCCATTTCCGAAGTAAACCACGGCGTCTTCCGGCCATTGGTTCGCCTCCGCCAGCAACATGCGGCCGGGAAATTTTCGATCCACGTGCGCACGCAGTTTTCTCAAAAACTCATGCGTCTCCGGCAAGTTTTCGCAGCTTGTGCCTTCGCGCTCGTAAAGGTAAGGCACCGCATCGAGACGCAGGCCGTCCACGCCCATGGCCAGCCAGAAATCGCAGACTTTTTCCACTGCCTCATGAACGGCCGCATTATCAAAATTCAGGTCCGGCTGATGGGAATAAAACCGATGCCAGTAATACGCTTTCGCGAACGGGTCCCACGCCCAGTTCGATGTTTCGAAATCTTTGAAAATGATGCGCGCGTCCTTGAATTTCTCTGGCGTATCGCTCCAGACATAAAAATCCTTGTAGGCTAGATCGTCATTGTAGCTGGGGTCCGTGACCCCGGCTGGTACAGATGTAGGTCGCGCCATGCCGGGATCACCGATCCCGGCTACAGAGCCACCCACGCCGTATAAGGCTACGGCGCGCCGTGATTTTTGGAACCACAGATTTTGGTCGGATGTATGATTGATCACCAGCTCGGTGATCACCCGCAGATTGCGCTGGTGCGCCGCGTCGAGAAAGGCGCGGAAATCATCGAGCGTACCGAAGTTCGGATTCACGTCGAAGTAATCGGCGATGTCATAGCCGTCATCGCGCAGAGGGGAAGGATAGAAAGGCAGCAGCCAGATGGCGGTGACTCCCAGTTCCTGAAGATAATCCAGCCTTTCGATCAGGCCGCGAAAGTCACCCATCCCGTCGCCGTCACTGTCGCAAAAAGTCTTAACATGCAGCTCGTAGATGATGGCATCCTTGTACCAAAGCGGATCGACAGATGTGTGATCGGGCCCCTCAGTCATATGGTGTTTAACATTTGACGCATCGAACACGCCGCGCAATCAGTCGATTTCGTGCTTTTGCTTAAAGCTTGTTTTCCCTGTTTTAGCCTGTAGTTGAAAACCGATGGACGAAGTCGCCTGCCCAGATTAAGAGGCCAGATGACTAGTTCGCGCGCGCGCCCTTTGTTTTGATTCCTGCAATTTCTTAATCGCACATGGGACGAACTAAATCCATTTCTGCCACCCGCCGCAAACCAAAGAAGCGGATGCACCTCGCGAAACCGCGAACGCGGCGATTTTCTGTTGCCCCGGCACTCGAACCGGGAGCCCCGAGCGACTTCGAATTGATGAAGGGGATCCAGGCCGGCGACCCGGACGCGCTCTCTCAACTCTACGACCGATACAACGGAATTTTGAAAGCGCTGATTCTGAGAGTGATTCACAACGAAGCCGAGGCCGATGATCTCTTGCAGGAGATTTTTATGGAGATCTGGAACCAGGCGAAAAATTTCTCCGCCCAAAAGGGTAAACCACTCGGCTGGATGGTTACTCTCGCGCGGCGACGGGCGATCGATGGGCTTCGCAAGAAGCAGGCTTATGCGCGCGCGGAGGAACGTTTGCAAAACGAGACGGAACAACAGCCTGATGCCTGGGTGCATAACGCCACCGAAGAGCAAATCATGCTGAGCGACACGCGCACCCTGATACGCAAGGTAATCAGGGGACTTCCACCGGCCCAACAGCAGGCAATCGATCTTGCATTTTTTAAGGGTATGAGCCAGCGCGAAATCGCGGCCAAAACGAATACACCCTTAGGCACGGTAAAGACAAGGCTTGAACTGGGACTGAAAAAAATTTATGACGGCCTCAAGGAGTTGAAAGATGAGCTTTGAGCAGTTCCAAAACCAATCGCGGCTCTATGTCATCGGCGCGCTGGAGCCGGAAGAATTGGAGGAATTTGAAAAGGCGCGAAAGAAATTCGGCAATAAGGCCGAAGAATTCATTACCAAATGTTACGCACTGCACGAAGCGTTTGCACTGAGCTTGCGGCCGGCCAAGGCCTCGACGGCGATCAAAGAGCGGCTCATGGCCATGGTAAAAGCGAAGAAGGAAGCGTAAGCGTGATGTCCACGCGTCCGATTAATCGGACCACATCTCGCGCAGGATAAATTCCTGCAAAAAACCGTAGAAGTTTACCTGAAACAGACTCAAGTCCCGGCGCGATCCGATTGGTGAGCGAAAGTGGTCGTTCAGTTCGTTTTCAGTGAAATTATTTTTTGCCGCTATGACGAGGCGAGCCTGATTAAGCGCGCTCAACCAGGCATCCGCGTGTTTCGAGGGAATGCGCAGGGTGCGGTTGGCGAAACTTTTTTCGTTGCCGTTTAACTGTTCCAAATCCGCCGCGACCGTCTGCGTTGCCGTCTGAAAAAGGCGCCGCAACTCGGGTTCGACATACGTCTTCCACTCCGCGCAAATCTCGGATTCTCTCCCAGTTATTGGCCGACTGAAGAGACGTTGTTCGGCAGCCGGCGCGCCGCCCGGGTTGGCGCTGGCCGGAATTTGACGAAGCAGTTCGGAAAGAAACGGGTCCAGTTCCGAAATCTCAATCACACCTTTGCGCTGGCAAATCTCCATATCAACCTGCCTTTTCCAATGTGGCGAGCAGAAGGTAACCGTGCAGTTGCTGCACATACAGTTCGGCCCGCTCCCGCATGCCGCTCCACAAAACCGACCGCCCTTTATGATGCACTTCCAACATGTGTCGCTCTGCTTTCTCGCGCGGATAACCGAAGACGCGTTGGAAAACCATGGTTACATAGCTCATCAAATTCACGGGATCGTTGTGGACCACCACGTACCACGGAAGGTCGAGCTCTTCTTCCGAACGCGTTTCTTTTTCAATCGTTGGTTCCGCAGTGGTTATGGTTCCCGCGTTTTCGCTCAAGACGCGGGTCGTCCCTTGCGTTTCTTCGCTCCGCGCCAGGCATTCGCCGTCCTGCCATGGCCCGCAACTCATGCTAAAAACGCTAACATACGTCGCCTTCAGTTCAAACCGGCTCCTGTAGCCGGCATCGGTGATGCCGGCTATTGGTCCTTGCTTCAGGCGTTTTGCGGGGATCACCGGTCCCGACTACAGCTCCGACGTGCAGCGGAGAATTTTTTCCTGAGCTCTTTGCATTTTCCGCGCGCCAGTTGGTGTTTGATCCTCGAATCCGTGCAGATGTAAAAGCCCATGGACGATGTAGAGCTGGAGCTCGCGCAGGAGCGAGTTTCCAAAGATCCGGGCGTACCGTCTCGCTGTCTCGACGCTGATAAAAATTTCACCGTGTTGGAACGTCAACACGTCAGTCGGGCCTCGTTGCCCAAGAAATCGCCAGTGTAAACGCGCCATCCGGCGGTCGGAAATAAGCCAGAGGAAAATCTCGTGCAATCTCTTCAGGTTGGTTCGTTTTCGCTGTGGCAACCGCAAACAACAGCGCACCGCTTTCGCCGCGAACTCTTCAAGCGCGACCGTATCGACTGAGATCTTTCGTTGTCGATTGCGAACGCTAACGCGGGCGATTGAGCCACCGAGTCCCATTTAGCGATTTAGGGATTTAATGATTTAGCGATTGCGCCTGGCAGTCGCTAGCGACGCTGAAAAGATCTTTAGCAGTTCCTTGCATTCATTCATCAGTGGTTCAACCAACTTCGTCTTCACCAATTCGGCTTCCACCAGCATTTCGAGCCAGAAAAGTGTCTCATCAGCTTCTTCAGCGACCACGCTGATTTTTGAAATGAAATCAGCCACGGACCGTGCGCGACATGCGGCCCGATAATTCGCAGCGAGAGACGTTCCTGAGCGGAGAAACTGTCTGCCGATTATGCGTGTAGCTTCATCTTTTGGAAGTCTCGCAAATGCCTTAATGACACGGACAGCGAATGATTTTGCTCGAGTTTGCAACTGTTTAGCTTGGTTGAGTGTGTTCATGCCCTAATCGTTAAATCACTAAATCGCTAAATCGCTAAATGATTTTCACGCCGGCGGCCTCTGCTCCGATTGAAAATTGCGCGTGATCAATCGTGCGCCTTTATCGAACGTAAGATACGCCCACGCCCATTGAAACAAGACGAGCAAGCGGTTGCGAAAGCCGACCAGGAAAATGATGTGGACAAACAACCACGCCAACCATGCAGGGAGGCCGCTGAGGTGCACGAACTTTAGGTCCGCGACGGCTTTGTTGCGTCCAATCGTCGCCATGCTTCCCTTGTCGAAATAGCGGAATCGCTTTGGCGTTTGGCCTCTGATCATTCGTAGGATGTTGCGGGCGGCGTGGCGCCCCTGCTGCATTGCCACCGGCGAGACTCCCGGCAGCGGCGCGCCAGTTTGATGCGAAAAATTCGCCAGATCGCCGATCACCTGGATTTCAGGATGCGCGGGAATGGTGAGATCGTTGCTCACAATCACGCGGCCCGCGCGATCTACCGGTGCGCCGAGCGTTTTCCCAACGAATGACGCATTGTTGCCGGCCGCCCAAATTTTCACGCGGCACGGAATAAATTCGTCGCCAATCTGCACCCCGGCTTCAGTGAGATTTGTCGCCCGCGTGCTCGTGCGCACTTCCACACCCAGATCGATCAGCTGTTTCCGCGCGCTCTCCGATAGATCCGGCGGATAAGCCGCCAGCAGACGTGGCTCGCCTTCTATGAGAATGACGCGCGCCTGCGATGGATCAATGTGGCGAAAGTCCCTTGCCAACGTGTAACGGGAGATTTCTGCGATGGCGCCGGCCATTTCCACTCCGGTTGGTCCACCGCCGATGACGACAAAATTCATCGCCGCCCTGCGCGCCGCGTCGTCCGTGATTTTTTCGGCGTATTCGAATGCCATCAAAATCCGTCGACGCAGCTCGATGGCGTCCTCCAGACTCTTTAGTCCCGGAGCGAGTTTTTCCCATTCGTTATGCCCAAAGTACGAATGCCGCGCACCGATGGCGAGGATGAGATAGTCGTAATCGATTTCCATATCGGTCGTTCTCACTTTTCTCGCCTCGACATCCACCGATTCCACTTCCGCGAGGATGACTTCCACGTTCCTGCACTTGCTCAATACCGCGCGCACCGGAGCTGCGATGTCGGCTGGCGAAAGCGCAGCTGTCGCGACCTGATAGAGCAAAGGCTGAAAGAGATGGTAATTTGTGCGGTCGATTACCGTGAGGCGCACATCTTCACACGCAAGCTTTTTGGCTGCTTCCAGCCCGCCAAAGCCCGCGCCGACGATGATGATGTGTGGTCTTTTTACCAGGGCATTTTCCATACCGGTGGAATTCGGCAAACGTTCAACGTCCAACATTCAATTCATTGGCACGATGTGACCGCCATGAGCGCCGGACAAAAGGCCGTTGTCAAAATCTCCAGTAGAATTATCGTATGACCTTATGCCAAAGCCCATCGCGCGCAGCAAGACACGTAAATCCGTAGCCAAGCGCTTTAAGATCACGGCGCGCGGCAAAGTGTTGCGAGCGCATTCCGCCGGACGCCATTTGCTCTCCGCGAAAAACGCAAAGCGCAAACGCCGGCTGAGCAAAGCGGCGCGCGTGGACGACACAGATGTGGCGCGCATCAAGGCAAACCTGCCTTTCAACTGAGAGATCGTAACTCGGTCATCCTGTCCGCCACCCGGACGGACTCATCCCGTGGCGAGCCTGATTCGTCGGGCAGGCTTCCCAGCCTTGTCGCTTTTCCGGGAAGATGCCCGCTTGAATCACAACTGGTGATAGGCGAGTTACGCTTTAGCTCCGCAGCAAAGCGCTCTTCAGCGCATCACGGCAATTGGTGCTAGTACCTAAACTCCGGCGCCGGTAATGCTTCTTCACCGGCCGGTCCTCGTATTCGAGTTGTGGCGGTCGTCCTTGTGGTGGTGATCCCGTACCACTGCCGGGCCGCCTCTAACGAATCCGGTCCAGGCTCCGGGCTGTATAGATCACGCCGGTTGACCAGCGTTGTGCAGGAGCTGGCTCCGAGGAAGAGAAACGTGAGCAAAAGAAGCGCAAGCCATTTCACGGCGTGGATGCAAACAGAAGCGGCAGCGCGTGTCAATGCCCCATTTTTTTCTGCGAGCGTCCGTAGCGCGGGCTCGGCTGTATCGCGGGTTTCCAAACCCGCTTGGTGATCGGTAAGGCCCGCCGATTTGGAGATCGGCGATACAGCAGGTTTGGAAACCTGCGCTACGCGTTCAGAGTTGCGTATCTCAATTGTTGCGCGGAAATTTGCTTTCCGTCAGGGGCTATGGATTGAGGACAGGCAAACCCCGCCAGGGCAGGAATGCAGCAACGGTAGTCTGATCCTCCTTGCCGTAGTTCCCTGGCGGACTTTCTTGGTAGGGCGCGACCGCCGGGCGCGCCAGTCACGGTTGAGCTATGGAACTTCTCAAGGTCAAAACAGCGCGATTTTCGCAGGTCGTCGAACAATGCGGCAAGCCGCAGGTTTACACGTTGTGGCAAAAACCGTCTGCCGATCGGCATCTCCAGGCGCAGATCAAAAATAACCGGTTGATGACAATCCTGAAGAGCGAGAGCGGAACCGATTTTGGGATCGTCGGTTTCAAGGAAAGCAAGGATGCGAGATATCTGATTTTTCCAAAGTCTCTGAAGCGCTTTGCGGATCAGCGAATCATCGGAATCGACTGGGCTCTTGTGCGCGAGTAAAAGTAGCGCGAGCCTCTGGCTTGCGAGCCGGATCAACTGACCCCGAGCGAGCTTGAAAGCGAGTGATGCGCAAGCGAGGACGCTCGCGCTACCTTACCCCGGCGGCCAGGCCAGTGCGCGTTTGCCGAGCAAATGGACATGTAAGTGCGGCACGCTTTCGCCCGCATCAGGTCCGCAGTTAATCACGACCCGATAGCCGCTCGTCAATTCCAGTCTCTTGGCAATGTCGCGCGCGACCAGAAGCAGTTTGCCAAGCAGCGCGCGGTCATCGTCGGTGGCATCCGTAAGCCGCGGAACGACCTTTTTTGGCACGATCAGCACGTGCACGGGCGCTTGCGGGTTAACGTCGTGAAAAGCAACGGCATCATCATCTTCCCAGATGATTTTTGCGGGAATTTCTCGCGCGATGATTTTTTCAAAAATGGTCATGATCTAGCGTTTCACTAGCGCAGCGAACAATCAAGCCGCGCCCGATCGCTCGTGAAGGCCAGTTTTTCGCGGACGAAGCAGACAATTTCCTCGCGCAGCGCGTCGCAGGCGCGCGTCCAGGTTTTCGCGCCGCGAAGATTTTTCACACACGATTGCAGCGAACAAAGCTGAAGATTATCGGCGCCCGCTTCGAGCACGGCATGGATCCGGTTTTCCAAAAGACTAAAGAACGCGAGCTCATAACCTGCGCCGGCATGGTGCGCGACGTCTAACAGTGAGATGGAGATGGGCGGCGGCGATGGCGTAAAGTGCGGCACGATCTCTTTGTAACCGATCGCTCTCAGGACGAACCGCACCGTCTGCGACAGCTGGCTAAAGGCTACCACGTTCTCGTCATTTCGCAGGTGCAGGTACAAAGCAATGCTTTCTGTCACGTGATCGGTGAGCCACCAACTGGGATAACCGGCTTCGTCGGCTGCCCGTGTGATCGCTGCGTGCAGCCAATCCCGGTTAAACTCAAAGAGTTGTCCCGAATCTGTGCGCAGATATGGAAATTCTTCCTTAAACGCGACCATGATTCTTAACTGTGTCACCGCGTGATCGAGCGACGGCGTTGGATTTCTCCTGCGTTATCTCAGGCGGAAATAATTCCCGCTGAAGCGCGTTTGGTTTAATCCGGCGGCCCAGCGTATGAATTGCATCTACAAATTGATCGACATCCTGAAATCGCTGGTACACCGAGGCGTAACGCAAATAGGCCACCTCATCGATCTCGCGCAGTTTTTCTAGCACTTTGGCGCCAATCAGCGATGAAGGAACTTCCCGCCCTCCGGTTTCCAATTCATGCACAATTTCGTCCACCATATCCTCCAACGTTAAAAGACTGGTGGAACGTTTCTCAAACGCTTTCGCAATGCTGGCGGTCAGCTTCCGCCGGTCAAAGGACTCGTGCGTTTTGTCGCGCTTTACCACGCGTAGATCGGAACGCTCGATTTCCTCATACGTCGTGTAGCGATATTTGCATTTCAAACATTCGCGACGACGACGGATGCTGGAACCATCCCGGGACTGACGGGAATCGATGACCTTGTCATCACGCGAGCCGCACTTGGGGCAACGCATAGTATGGAAATCCCAACTACCACACCATTCATTGTGGTGTCAACGCTTCTTTCGCTCTTCCCCTCATATTCTTACTCTCACTCTTGCTCGTGCTCATGATCATGTCGTAGCGTTTTCGCATTGCTCAGGTGATCGTCTCGCATTGACGCGACGCACTGGCAACGATACACGCTTCGAAATGCAAAAGCGTGCAATGCGCACCGCTTCGTATGGTCCATGGTTGGTTGGTCTCGGGGCCGCGCTTTGGGGAACAGAAAGCGCATGGCGGATTCCACTTAACGAATTGTTCGACGCGAAGGTGATCGTTTTCTGGGAACACGTGTTCATCCTGATCATGTTCCTGCCGATTCTGATTTCGCGGTTACACGAGATTCCAAAAGTCCGCGCGCACACATGGGGCTTCATGCTTTTCTCCGGGTTCGCCGGCTCCGCCGTGGGCACGGTATTTTTTACGATGGCGTTGAAGTACGGAAATCCCACCGTCGTGAACGTGATTCTGAATGTCCAGCCCGTTATCTCAACCATTGGCGCGTTCCTCCTTTTCGGCGACCGGCTTGCGCGCCGCTTTTTTCTTTACGCCGGCATCGCAATCATCAGTGGGATTTTCGTTTCCGTGCAGTATCCGACGTTAATTGGTGTTTCCTTTGAACGCGCCGGCCTGAATCTCGGCACCGGATACGCTTTGATCTGCGCGCTGTTTTGGGGTCTCTCGACCGTTGCAGGACGCGGCGTCATGGTTGGCATGTCGCTGCGACTTGCCTCCAGCATGCGCATCGTCGTCGGGCTCACCTGCATGACATTAATTCTTCTGGCGTATGGAAAACTGAACGGTGCGGCACTGTGGCCCGCAGCCGCGCAGACGCACACCACTAAGGCGATCCTTTTACTGTTCTTCCTAGCCTCGGTTTCAGGCGGAATTCCACTCCTGATTTATTTTCAGGGGCTGCACCTCACTCGCGCTTCGACAGCCGGCTATTTCGAGATGATGCAAACACTCGCTGCCGTGTGCATCACCTGGGGTGTCTTTCATGCCAGCCTTTACCCACATCAGGTAATCGCGTCCATCATCCTCATCGCCGCCGTGGCGATGGTCCATCATGTGCAACAGCAGATTGAAACCCCCAGCCCCGAAAGTGTTCGGTAGTGATGCCTGCAGTTCGCCAGACTCGGTTCGCGCTTTGAGACGTCGGTGGATCTAAAAGTCGTCCGGCAGCGAACATTTTCTTGCCAGCTTTCTTCGCGAAGCTGCGAAAAATTTCGCGGCGATTTGCTCTTTTCACTCAGATCATTTGTTCGTGTCACATGCGCGGGGCCCAAAGAATTTCACGACACGAATTACCCGAATTCTCACAAACTGCATTGATGGCAATTGGTGCAATTCGTGTCTGTGCGTGCCACCGGCTCGGAATTTTCTTGGCTTGCTGCTTAGAGCATGAATCATCCGCATTATCCGCGAACCCAGCCGACGGGATCGGCGAGATAGAAGGCAAAGCCGCGGGCACACGCGCGAGCGAGCCGGCAGAAGAGCGAGTTTAAAATGCCTGGTCGCCTGCAAAGAAACTTTTAATTTTCCGTAACTTCGCCCGGAAACTTTCGGAGAAGGATGAAGGAGAACACCTGAAAATCCTAACAAATTCAGTTCTCGCCGTTTGTGCTGTCCGCGTGCCCGCCTCGTTCGGTGTAGCACGGCCGGGGCAAGCGATATCGCTTGACAGAGCGAAGCAAAATCTGCTAGCGCTGGCGAGGAACACGAGACTGAGTTTGTGGGTATTGAGATACAGAAAGGACCACTCGCAGGCGTCGTTGTCGCGGATTCGGGCAGCTTTTCAATCCGAGGCAAACGAACTGTTTGTGTGAGCGCTAACGAGTTTGCTTGCGATTCGGGGGACCATCACGATGGGGACCCAATGATCAGCAGATTCGAGCTGTTTGTTAGCGTAGGAAATTCATTCGCTACCCGCGATTTCCATGGCCGCAGATCGGCGTTCGACCCGCCTGACGGTACCTCACACGCAGTGGAGATCTTCCGATGAATTGGATCACAGTCGTCTGGTCAATGAATGCCGGAGCGTGTTTGACGCTCGCGGCGTTTTATGTCGCGGTCTGGTGCAAACAGCGCGAGCAATGGATGTATTTGCTGTTTTCCTCCAGCGCGCTCGCAGCGGCGGCGATCTCAGCATTCGAGTTAGAGATGATGAATGCCAGGGCGGTGGACGAATACCAGCTCCTGGTGCGCTGGGTCCATGTGCCGGTGTACGTGCTTATAGTGGCGTTTGTTGCTTTTGTGCGACGCTATGTTCATGCCGGCCGGGCATGGCTGGCATGGAGCATCTACGGCCTGCGAACGCTGGTGCTGATCCTAAATTTCATTTTTCCAGTCAGCATCAATTTCCGGGAGATTACGAGCGTTCAACCGTTTCCATTGCTCGGTCAGCTCGTATCGGTGCCGGTTGGTGTTCCGAATTCGTGGGGTTTTCTGAGCCATGTCAGTCTGCTGTTGCTGCTGATCTTTTCCGTGGATGCTACAATCACCCTTTTACGGCGCGGTGATCGGCGGCGCGCGTGGGTGGTGGGCAGCAGCATGATCTTCGCCGTGATCTTCGCAGTGCACGTGCCGCTGGTGATCTGGGGCGTGCTTGAGATTCCGTTTTTCCTTGCCTTTGCGTACACGGCCATCGTGGCGGCAATGGGCTATGAGCTGAGTACCGACATGGCTCGGGCAGCGCGTCTCGCGCGCGAGTTAGAGATAAGCGAGAACAGGCTTCTCCTGGCTGCCGACTCGGCTAATCTCGGGCTGTGGGAGTGGGACTTGAACGCCGGCGAAATCTGGGTCACGCCAAATCGACGTGTTCAATTTGGTTTGCCTGCCACTGGAAAGATCAGGTTCGAAGACCTGATGTCTCGCTGGCACCCTGACGATCGTGACGGCGTTCGGCAGGCGCTGAAGGAGGCGATTGAACACGGCAAAGAGTACCGTCGCGAATTTCGGACACTTCTTGCGGATGGCAGTGTGCGCTGGACCGTTGCGCGTGGACGCGCGCACTTTGATGAACGCGGAAGACCGCAGCGCCTGTTGGGAGTTAGTCTGGACATTACAGCTCGTAAAGAAGCAGAAGCTATCGCCCAGCAGCAGCGCGATGAACTTGAACAACTCAGACAACAGAGAACCGCATTGCTGGAACAGGAGGTGGTAGGGCGGGCGCGACTGGAGCGGGAGGTGATCGATATCTGCGCACGCGAGCAACGGCGTATCGCTTATGATTTGCACGACGGCGTCGGGCAGCAACTGGTCGGCATTGCGTTGAGCGCAAAACTGCTTGAGGAACAGTTGCGCGCTGATCGACCAGCCGAAGCTGACAAGGCTTCGGCGATCGTCCAGCTCGCCAATCAAGCAGCCAGACAAGCGCGGCTTACTGCGCGCACTCTTGAAGGCGCCGACGGTGTGGGAGATTTAAAAGCGGCGCTGGAGTCGCTGGCCGCAAGTGTGAATCGAGATTGTTCCATCAAAGCCACAGTCGAAGCGGACGGTTCATCTTTGCCGATCAGCCCGCCTGTGGCCGCTCAACTTTATCGGATTGCACAGGAAGCAGTGCACAACGCGGTGGAGCACGGTGCTGCTCACGAAGTGCAGATCAACCTCGCATTTAATCATGAGGTCATGCTGCTGAGGATCCAAGATGACGGAACAGGGTTCGAGGCGAACCCGAACTCCGATGGGATGGGCCTTCGCATCATGCGCTATCGCGCCCAGTGTATCGGCGGGTCGTGCGAAGTGCAATCCAGTCGCGCTAAAGGTACGATCGTTAGCTGCCGTGTGCCGATGCAGGCGCAGCTTCCAGTTTCTGCCCTCCCATGAGTACGAAACCAAAGAGTCACAAGAAATCTCGCATCATCGTAGTGGAGGATCATCCTGTGCTGCTCGATGGCCTCAGGCAGTTGATCGGCAGCCAACCAGACCTGGCCTGTGTTGGAGTGGCGGACAATACCTCGGATGCCAAACGAGTCGTCGAGCAAAGCAAACCTGATCTCATGGTCCTCGATTTGCGCTTAAAAGCAGGTGATGCGCTTGAGCTAATCAAGTCCGTGCGAGTCGAGAATCCGCAACTGAAGATGCTCGTGCTTTCGCAATACGATGAGTTGATTTTTGCCGAGCGCGCGCTGCGTGCCGGAGCTTCCGGTTACATCATGAAGGAGAACGCCACAGATGAGGTCTTGCGAGCAGTGCGCAAGGTGCTCGCCGGAGAATTGTATTTTAGTGAAAGAGTGGCCGCGGCTGTACTGCAGCGGACGTTGCGCGAGAAACCGAGCGCTTCGCGTGCAGGCGTCGAGGCATTGTCTGATCGCGAGATGCAGGTGTTCCAACTTCTCGGCGCTTCCTACAGCTCGCGCGAGATTGCTGAGCAATTTCACCTTAGCCGGAAAACGATCGAGACCCATTGCGAAAAAATTAAGCACAAGCTGAACCTGCACACGGCGGCCGAGCTCAAGGAGTTTGCTCGGAAATGGGCCACCGAAAATCTCGGGCCTCTCGAAGGTCGGGTGGAGTCTCTCTCACAAACCGGCCGGTCAAAGAAATAGCGATGTTGCAATTGTGGCGCTCCGTTTAACGCTACATTCTTAGGGCAATTTCGATTGCCGCCCTAAGTCAAAAATCGGGCGTCGATCAGTCCACCAGCCTGATTGGCAGAACAGGACGGTGTTGTACCATCACCTCATGTCTATTCCCTGTTTCCCCCCAGGAGAATTAACTCAACAGGGAAGCACGATATGAGCCCCCAGCTTGAGGGCTCCGCGGGGAACCGTGGAGCCCTCTTTGCGCTCTAGCAGAGCAAAGGAATTTCTGCCAGGAGTCGGTGGGCTTTTCAATTTTTCTCGTAACTTCGCGTCGGCAATTGCGGAGAACAATGATGGGGAGCATCAACCGATGCTTCACCCACACTGTGGATAAATGGTGTGAAGTGGATAAGGGGACGCGGGCGAGCAGTCGCGGCCCCGCACTGCGATGCGACGCGCGTCTGGGGCTCGCCTAACATGTTTTAAGCGATTGGCTGGCAGCGGAGCGCGCGTCTCTAGCGAGCACGGCTGTAGCGTTTGGCCGCTGGCCGAATGCATCGTAAGAGAAACCTGGGAGTGGCGTACGCTGTTCGCGGCAAGCTTGCCGCGAACTACAGGCTGCCTAGCCTGTGCTCCCCAGAAGAAGCGATTTTCGGCGCGGCAGAATCGCGCCCGGTAGCTTCATCTAGCCCGCGCGGTCTTCTCTAGGAATTCGAAACCGACTTTGGCGTCTTCCAATTTCAGGTAAGCGGAAAACGGACGTCCGCGTTTTGAGATGAAGCCGTCAAGGAGGTCGGTCTTTCCAGTGGTGAGAAGTTTCTGGGCCTGCTCTTTTGGAATTTCGCGGCCGAGAATGGTTTTGCTTAGTTTGAATTTGCACGGCCTGGGATCAGCCTGCGAACGCTCGCAAATGTAACTGGTCTCGGTTTCAAAGATCTTCCCGCCGCACTTTGGGCATTCGCCGAGCGATTCCTTGCCTGTGAAATCGATCTTCGCGGCCGGTTCTTTGGGCTTGCGTTCTCTCTTCGGTTTCCCGTCGCGCTTTTCGAATTCAAAGCCGACGTCCTTCTTCTCCGTTAACGCGAGAAATGCTTTGAAGGGCCTGCCCTTCCGCGAAATGAAGCGCGGAAACAAATCCGTCTTACCGGTGCTCAGGAGTTTTTTCATCTGCTCGCGCTCGACTGGTTGTTGCAGGATGACTTTGCCCGATCGAAAGTCGCAGGTTTTGTTAGGGCCGACTGCATTTTCGCAGACGTAGCTCATTCCGAATTCGAACACACGCCCGCCGCACTTCGGACATTTGCCAAGCGGCTCCTGTCCGGAAAAATCCGCCGGCTGTGTTGCGCCGTTCTGTTGACCGTTCGCTCCGAAATCGAACTCCGCCTTGAAATCATCGCTTAACCTGAGCACGGCATGAAACCGTTTGCCTTTCCTGCTGCGAAAACCGCCCAGCGGGCCGACCTGTTTGTCGCGCACGAGACTCTCGAACTCCTCACGGCTCAGCAATCGGCCGGCGATGGTTTTCCAAATCGTGAAATCGCAGTCTTCATTTGTGCACGTGAAACCTTTGAATCGCTCGATGATGGGCGAACCGCACTTGGGACATTGGCCGAACGGTTCGCTGTCGGGCATGTGCTCATCGGGATGAAAATGTTTCGCTTTGCCAACGATGTCCCTGGTGAGGTCGCGAATATCACGCATGAACGCGTCGCGCGTGAGCTTGCGATGCTCGATTTCGCGCAAGCGAAACTCCCATTCCCCCGTCAGCTCCGGACTGGTTAAGTCGGGCACTGCATTTTTTAGAAGTGTGATCGTTTGAATGGCCTTTGCGGTTGGCTGGAGTTCTTTGCCCTGCCGGATTAAATAATGCGCTGAAATCAGCGTCTCGATGATGGAGGCGCGCGTCGCTGGAGTGCCGAGCCCTTTCTCCTTCATCGCGTCGCGCAGTTCTTCGTCCTCAACGAGTTTGCCTGCCGCTTCCATGGCACTGAGGATCGTCGCCTCGTTGTAACGAACAGGCGGCCGCGTCTGCTCCGTGTTGATTTCGATGCGCACCGTTTCGACGCGTTCGCCTTGCCGCACCGGGGGCAGGTTTTCTTCTGGCTTCTCGCTGGCGCTTTCGCGTCGATAGACTTCCAGCCATCCGGCTGCGACCAGAATTTTTCCTTCGGTCTTGAAAGGCTCGCCTTCCACACGCGTGATCCGGGTGGTGTTCTCGTATTGTGCGGGTGGAAAGAATACAGCCACGAAACGCTTGGTCACCATGTCGAAGATTGCTCGCTCGTTGTTATCGAGCGAACGCGGAATGGTGCCGGTCGGGATAATGGCAAAGTGGTCACCCACTTTTGCGTCGTTAAAGATGCGGTTGTTTGGCTTGACCCAATTATTGTCGAGCGCCTTGCGGGCGAATGGATTGTCAATTTTTGCCAACGTTGATCTTACGGTAGGCAGATAATCCTCGGGTAACGCACGCGAGTCCGTGCGCGGATAGGTGATGGCCTTGTGCCTTTCGTAAAGCGCCTGCGCAATTTGCAACGTGCGCTTCGCAGAGAAGCCGAAGCGGCTGTTGGCTTCGCGTTGCAAGCTCGTCAGATCATACAACTGCGGAGCGACCTGCGTACTCGGCTTTTTTTCTTCCAGCTCGACGACGCCATGTTTGCCGCTGCACCTGCGCTGGATGGCTTCGGCGATTTCGCGATGCCACAAGCGCGGCGCAGCGCGGTGCTCTTCCCATAGCGAGCCGTGCACAGGATCAAGCCGCTGCTCGGCATCCGGCAGATGCAATTGAAGACGAACCAGCAGCCTTCGCGTTCGCTCGATTTCGCTCTGATCTTTTTTGAACGCTTCGTCGAACCAGCGTCCCGAATAGTCGCCAGCAGCGGCGCGGAATGTGCCGGTGATCTCGTGCACTTCGCGCGGCTTAAATTCCTTAATCTTGTTCTCGCGATCCACGATGATCGCCAGCGTCGGCGTCTGCACGCGGCCGAGCGAAGTAACGCTGCTGCCTCGTCCGCCGCTGAGCCGCAACGTGAACGCGCGAGTGGCGTTGATGCCTACCAGCCAGTCCGCCTCGTTCCGGCTGCGGGCGGCGCTGGCCAGCGGCTGCATCTCGGCGTCGCTGCGCAACCGCGCGAATCCTTCGCGGATTGCTTCCGAAGTCATCGATTGCAGCCAGAGACGCTTGATCGGCTTTTTGGCGCCCGTGTATTGAACGATGTATCGGAATATCAATTCGCCTTCCCGGCCGGCATCGCACGCATTGATGATCTCGGAGACATCTTTGTCTCTGATTAGCTTCCGGAGCGCATTGACGCGACCGCCCATTTTGTCCACCGGCTCAAGCTCAAATTCCGCCGGCATAATGGGCAGCTTCTTCATGTCCCACTTGTCCTGCTCTTTCATGGAAACGGGCACGGCGAGCTCAAAGAGATGACCGACCGCCCACGAGATCAGGTACCGGTTGTTCTCGTAGTAGTCCTTGCCTTTCTTGAAGCCGCCGAGCGCGCTCGCGATGTCGCCGGCGACCGAAGGCTTCTCAGTAATTATGAGGGACTTGGACATGCGGCAGGAATCGAACTCACTTAAAGCGCCTTTGCAAGTCAAACCGCTCTGCGAGCGCCGCAATAACTGTTTGGCTTACCCGAGCTTAACGAAATACTTTCCGGGCAACTGCTTGACCAAGCGTTTGAGTTCCAACTGCAACAATGTCGATGAAACGGCTGCGCTTGGCAAGTTGCTCCTCGCTGCGATGTCGTCGATCGAAGTCTCGGTGGCGTCAATTGCGTCATATACTCGACGCTCTTCATCTGAAAGCGGCGGCAATGGACGGGCCGCAGCTTCCGGCGAGGGTTTCGTTTCGGGAAGAAGAATCTGCAAATCGTCCAGAATATCCGACGCATCCATGACCAGTTTCGCCCCCTGCTGAATCAGGCGGTTCGATCCCATCGCGCTGGGCGCGTTAATGTGGCCCGGCACGGCGTAAACCGATCGGCCTTGTTCGAGCGCCTGTGCGGCCGTGATGAGCGCGCCGCTGTTTAAGCCAGCCTCCACCACAAGAACCCCATGGCTCCAGCCAGAAATAATCCGGTTGCGCATCGGAAAAGTTTGACGGTCGGGCTCAATGTCCATCGAGAACTCGGAAACTATTGCGCCGTTCCCGCCCCTAATTTTTTCCGCCAGCGCAGCATTCTCCGGCGGATAGAGTTTCGCCAAGCCGGCGCCGATCACCGCAATGGTCCGTCCCTTGGCGGCAAGCGCGCCTTGGTGCGCGGCGGTGTCGATGCCGCGCGCCAATCCGCTGATGATACTCAAGCCTGCGTAAGCGAGTTGGTAGGCCAGCTTCTTGGCCGCTTCCATCCCGTAATGCGTGGTGCGTCGCGCGCCGATCACGCCGATGGCGTGATGATCGCGTTCCTGTAGTTCGCCCCAGACATAAAGCACAATCGGCGGAGCATGAATCTCGCATAGCGGCCGCGGATACGATGGCGACTCTTGAGTGATCACAGTCACGCCAAAGTCGCGCACCCGTTGCAGCTCCGCGGAAAGATCGATCGTCGATTCCCAATTTGAAATTTGCTCGGCTACTTCGTTGCCGATTCCTTCGACCTTGCGCAGTTCACTGCGTTTCGCTGAGAGAATTTGTTGCGGTTCGTTGAAAACCTCCAGCAACTTTCGCAACCGTACCGGCCCGACCGTCGGCAGCATGTTGAGCGCGATGCAAGCTTCGGTCGCATTCATCTTGACGCGAAGTAACGCGAGCGTCCCCGCTTGCGACGCTCTCTAAAACGCAAGCCGGAGGCTCGCGCTACCTTAAAACGGAATCTCGTCCTCGTCCGGCTGGGCCGGCGCCGATGCTTTCGGCGGCGCGCTGGCTTGCCTTTGGTCGCCGGTCATCTCGGCGGCGGCGCCACCAGTGGGACGACCGCCTAACAATTGCATGTTCTCGCCTACCACGCGCAATCTGCTCCGTTTCTGTCCAGTCTGCTTATCATCCCAGGTGTCCATTTGCAGCCGGCCTTCGATAAACACCGGCCTGCCTTTTTTGAGATACTCGCCAGCGATTTCAGCCGTTCGTCCCCAGAGGGTCACTTCCACAAATGTGACTTCTTCGCGTTTCTCACCGCTATCGGTCGTATAAGCACGATTCACTGCGACACCAAGATCGCAAACGGCGCTGCCCTTGGGCGTATAACGCACCTCGGGATCGCGAGTGACATTTCCAAGCAAGAGAACTTTATTGAGGTTGGCCATGCCGCCGTTATAGGGAGATCATTTCGCTTTGGCCAGCTTTTTCGGCTGTTTCTCCTTCTTCTCTGGAAGCTGCTGGTAATGCTGCCGGTACACGTCCGGGTCCAGTTTAAACTTAGACCGCAGCTTCACAATCAACTGAGGATCGGCACCGAAAATAAAGTTCACGTAATATCCGGAATCGAGCGGGCCGGCCATGTAGGAGAAATGGCGCTTGTCCATTTTTTGCACCTGTTCGACTTGGGCGCCTTCCTTCTGAAACTCGGATTCCAGGCGCTCAATCATTTCCTTGACGTTGTCCTCCTTGCCCTGCGTGTTCAGCACCAGTAACGCTTCGTAACGATTCATGTTTCTTGGGTTTCTTGTGGATTGTTGAAGATGTTCATGGCGGAAACGAGCCCGTTGTCAATCGCGCATTTCACCGCTTCCACCGCGCGATCGATTGCCGATCTGGCGATGGGTTTCTCCTCATCGAGAAAGCGACTCAACACATAATCAACTGATCCCTCGCGTGGCGCGTCGCCGATGCCGATACGCAGGCGCGGGATCTCCTCCGTCCCGAACTGCACGATAATTGACTCGAGACCGTTGTGGCCGCCTGGTCCGCCGCGTGCACGCAACCGAAGCCGGCCCAATGGCAGAGCAAAATCGTCGAGCACAACGAGGACTTCCTTCGGTTCAATCTTATAAAACTGCGCAACCGAGAAAAGTGGGTAGCCGCTTCGGTTCATGAAGCTTATCGGTTTCACCAGAAGCACAGCGCCACATTTCGCCGAGAGCGCATCCCACTTCGCCGATTTTTCCCACGTTGATCCAAATTGTGCTACTAACTGATCGACTACCATGAAGCCGATGTTGTGTCGGGTGGCAGCGTGTTCGGGCCCGGGATTCCCAAGCCCGGCAATCAGGCGAATCATGTTTTCTGTCGTCATTGTGAGCGAAGTGCAGCCCTTCGACTCGCTGCGCTCACTCAGGGTAAACTCTACGAAGTCGAAGAATTCCGTCGAACTACGCAAAGCTCGTTCAGCGGGATGCCTCGACCCCGAAACCATTCGGGGCTCGGGATGACGCTATTTCTTCTCCTTCTCTTTTGGAGCTTTTTCCTTCGCTGCCGGAGCAGGCGCAGTAGCAGCTTCGCCCTCTTCCTTTTTCTCGGTGATCACTTCCGGTCCGGCAGCCGCAGCTTCTGCCTCTGGCGCAACCCGTTCTTCTTCCACTACCGGCGCGACCACGGAAAACGCCGTGAGATCTTGCTGCACCTTTGCTGTTACTCCGGGAGGAAGTCGGATGTTGCGAACGTGAATGGAATCGCCAATGTTTAGCTGCGAAACGTCCACCGTGAGCCGATCCGGCAGATCCCCTGGAAGACATTCAATCGCCAGCGCGCGCAAGCTTTGCTCCAGCAAGCCGCCAAACGTCTTGACGCCAACAGCGGTGCCAATCGGTTCGAGAGGAACTTCGGCTTGGATCATCTGGTCCATGGAGATGGCGTGAAAATCCACGTGACGAATGTTCCCGCTCACAGGGGAGTGCTGCACTTCCTGCACCAGCGCGGTGCGGCTCGATCCTTCACCAGCGATTTCGAGCTCGACCAGGACGTTTTCTCCCGATGCCTGGCTCATCAGCGTGTTAATGTCACGCGCGGCGACTTGCAGCGGCTGCGGTGTATCCCGGCCGCCGTAAATGACTGCGGGAATCAATCCGCGCGCTCTGAGTTTGCGCACTGCTGAGCGGCCAATCTGCCCGCGTGGTTCAGCTTTAAGCTTAACTTGTTTTGCCATTTTTTTCGTTCTCGATGTTGAACAGCGACGATACAGACTCGTCGTTATGAATCCGTTTAATGCCTTCTCCGAGAAGCTCGGAGACGCAGAGCACCGTGATTTTAAATCCGTCCACGGTGCGCACCGGCGTGCTGTTGGTGGTAACTAATTCCTTGAGTTGGGATTTTTGCAACCGCGGGATGGCCACGTCCACGAGCACCGCGTGCGCGACCCCGGCAAAAACGTCCCGCGCGCCGTGCTTTTTCAAAAGCTCGGCCGCGGACGTCAGCGTGCCCGCCGTTTCCGTGAGATCATCCACCAGGAGCACGTCGCGATCTTCCACGTCGCCGATCAAATAGAGCGCTTCGGTCTCAGTTGCGCTTTTGCGCTCCTTTGCCACGATCGCCAGGTTAGCGCCGAGTGCTTCCGCGTAAGCCGACGCCATCTTCAGCCCGCCCAAGTCGGGTGAGACGACGGCGGTCGTCTTGCCGTGAAGCCGTTTGCGCAAATATCGGATCAACACCGGCAGCGAATAGAGATGGTCCACCGGAATATCGAAGAAGCCCTGCACCTGTTGCGCATGCAGGTCCATCGTCAGCACGCGACTCACGCCAGCGGCGTGCAGTAAATTGGCCACGAGCTTGGCCGTGATCGGCACGCGCGGCTGATCTTTGCGGTCCTGGCGCGCGTATCCGAAAAATGGAATCACAGCCGTGATCCGATCCGCGCTGGCTCGCCGGGCTGCGTCCACCATGATCAGCAACTCCATCAAGTGTTGATTCGTCGGCGGACAAGTCGGCTGAATGATGAACACATCGTGCCCGCGAATATTTTCCTCAATGCGCACATACGTTTCCCCGTCGGGAAACGATTTCACCGTCCCTTGCCCTAGCGGCACACCGACGTATTTGCAAATCCGCTCCGCCAAATCGCGGTTGGCAGAGCCGCTAAAAATTTTCAATTCTGGCTGAAGCGCAAACATCGGAGAGCCGCTACACTAGCCGCGCAAGATCGCCATTGGCAAATCCAGAATGCTCTTAGTGTCGCGGCAGTGCAATCACGTTTGCTTCGCCGAAGCGTAAGCACGCGCATATGAGCGTACCTGATTGCGGATCATCCGCTGATAGCTGGTATTGCGCCGCCGCGCTTCCCGCTTGGAAAATGCCAGGGAATCGTTGTCCAGCGCCAGCGTGACTTTTGTTTGCGGCATGATGTCTGCCAGTTCGTCGGGCGACGGTAAATCGTCTTTGATTCCCGGAGCTCGCCGATGATCTCGCCTTATCGTCAGTGTACCTAACGGTTTTCCTTTTCATATTGCCTCCTGCCTTTTGTCCAAAATCCAGCGCCAATAATGCGAATCGCATCAGAGCGCCGCGGCTAACGAACGGTTAAAATTCCGCGCGCCGTCCGCCCAACGCAAAAGAAACGTGGCTCTGTTTCAGTGTGTCCTCAATCAACGCTTACGATACGCCTTGGATCGAGAAAAGCTCGCTGAGCCTCCGTGAAATCGACACCGTGCTTCGCGATGTTCACGGCTTCCTTTTTCCTATCTTATTCGAACCTCACGCCGGCAAGATCGCGGACGTATTGCGGTCCATCGATACTGCCTTACAGACGTCTCTATGGCTTGCTTGCGTAGCTACCATCGGAACGAATTTCACCGTCGCTTGCCCCAGCGGCACACCGAAGTATTTGCAAATTCGCTCCGCGAAATCGCGGTCGGCCGAGCCGCTAAAAAATTTTTTCTTCTGGCTGAAGCGCGGACCGGCGGTTGCAGTATTGCGAGATAGTGAATGCTGCTTCTCCTCTTACTCTCACTCGCGTTCCTGCTAGTGCTCCCCCCCAATTATTAAGAGCAAGAGTAAGAGCGGGAGCACGAGTAAGAGTAGGAGCAAGAGGACAGACAGGAGTTGCCTGTCCGCTCTCAAAACCGGAACAGAAACGTCTCGTTGCCGGCGGCGTATCGCACCACTTTTTGATTGGGCGCTCGAATGAATTGATCGCGCAGCCCCAGCCAGCCGCGCAACTGCTGCGGCGCTTTTGCTACAGGACCAGACCAGCCCTGGCGGGCGAACGCTCCTTTGACTTCGGCAAACGTCGCATCCTGTCGGAGAGATAGCAGCGTTATTCCCGGTCCTTTCGAGACTGTTAATTCGAAATTGCCCGTTTTCGAAAAGCGGACGATCGCGTCACCGATCAGAGTCGTCTTGGGCGTTCGATACATCAGTTGGCCGGTTTTGGTCTGCCATCCTGACGTCGGCTCGGCAAATTGATGGTGTGAAATGGTTGCGCAACTTGTCAGGCCGAGCAGCGTGACCGCAGCAATTGTGATCTTCAACCACGAATGGACACGAATAGACACGAATAAGAGGCTTAAAAGGTCAGACAAGAGTCGGCGAAACAGATTCGTGTCAATTAGTGTTTATTCGTGGTTACTTAGTTTGGAACACCGACGGGTTGCGCGGAAGCAGCAGAGGCTTCTTTCTTCGGCATAAGCGTCAGCTTCGGTGCAATCGGATAACGGCGTTGCAGCCAAACGAGAAAATAAAACACCCACATCCGCCAGCGAATCGGGAAACTGTTACCGACATTTCCGCCAAGCACTGCATTCACTGCCGGAGCGAGACCGAGCACATTGCGAGGCGCCAGGAAAACTTCGATAAATTCCTTGGTGTACCACGCATCGACGAACCGCAGATAAACGTCCATCGCGCGATTCACCGATCGCTCGTATTGCGCGAAAAGCTGTTTAGCCTTGCGCGGGTGGTCGAGAACTTCATTCAGGGCGTCGGCGCATCGTTCGCCGCTGAAAACGGCGAGAAAAACGCCGCTGCTAAAAATGGGGTCAATAAACCCGGCGGCATCGCCTGCGAGCAACCAGCGGTCGCCGTACAATCGTTTGCTCCGATAAGAAAAATCCGCTTCCACATAAACTTTCGACACACGCCGCGCGTTTGTCATCCGTTTAGCAATCGTTGGCTGTTCGGCCAGCGCTTGTTCGAGAAAATCTTCAGCGCTGAGCTTGGACTTGCGAAAAGTTTCACTATCGAGAACCACTCCAACGCTGGTGCGCTCAACGGTGAGGGGAATCAACCAGAACCAGCGATCAACAGCGCGAAGCAAAACTGTGAGCGTCCCGTCGATTCCTTCCGCGCGCCAGACGCCGTCGTAATGCGCGAATATGGATAGCTTCTGAAGATGCTCGTAGTTTTTCTTGATTTTGAATTGTCTGCCCAGCAACGAAGTGCGCCCACTGGCATCGATGACGTAACGCGCCCGAATTTCGTCTTCCCTGGTAGGGACATCGCGCTGCGATGTCCGGTCGGCGCAGCGCGCCAACCCTACCTCATCAGAGCGTACGCCTTTCCAAAATAACATAGCTTCATCGACTGTGAATGGGACACGGGTGACCAAAGTCTCTTCGTGCACTTCCGCACCGGATTCGGCGGCATGATCGAGCAGCAGCTTGTCGAAATCACCGCGTGTGACCTGATACGCGTGATCGGTTTGCGAGCGGTAGCCGTCCTTGAAATAAAACTTCGTTCCAGTGTCGGAGCACGCGCCCATGATTTCGCCCCCGTACTTTTTCAAGAACCCCGCGCGTAAAATTTTTTCGTGTAGATCCAGCCGGGTAAAAGCCTTCATGCTGAACGGCAACAGCGATTCGCCAATGTGAAAGCGCGGAAATTTTTCGCGCTCGAACACGATCACGCGCCGGCCCGCGCGCGCGAGCAGCGCAGCGGCAGTGCTGCCCGCCGGTCCGCCTCCAATGATCGCGACATCGTACATGCTGCTGCTCATCGTCTGTTCAGTTTAGCAAATTGTCGGGATTTTGGTAGGATCGAAGCGACACGCTCGGACGCCCGCGGCGCCCGTCCTGCCAAACTTGTGTTAGAATTTGCCCGGGAAAATGAAGCTGATCGATCGATTCATTAGCCGCGAGCTGATCGTGAGCGTGTTGTTCGCGATCGCGGTGCTGAGCCTGGTGCTCGTGGTCGGAAATATTTTTCGGAAACTTCTTCCGTTGCTGGTGAACCACGATGTGCCGATGGAATACCTGATTACGTTCATCGCCTACGTGTTGCCGTTCTCCCTCATCTTTACTATTCCCTGGGGATTGTTGACGGCGATCCTCCTCGTGTTCGGACGGCTCTCTGCAGACAACGAACTGATCGCGTTGCGTTCCAACGGCGTCAGCATCACCCGCATCTGCGTTCCATTGGGCGCGATCGCCATTGTTTGCACCGTAATCTGTCTGTGGCTTAACGTGCAGGCTGCGCCCGCTGCGCAGGAAAAATTGCGTAGTACTATTTTCGATCTGGCCACGCGCAATCCGATGGCCCTTTTTGGGAGCGATCAAGTGATCGACCAATTTCCCGGACGCAAGATTTACGTGGGCAAAAAAGAAGGCAACAAGCTGGAAAACATTACTGTGTTCGAGTTGAACGAGAATTCGCTGCCGGTAAAGGTGACTTACGCGCATACTGGCATGTTGGAAGCAGATCTGGCGAACAAACAAATTCTCATGCATCTGTACCAAGCGCGTTACCAGGAGCGCGACTCCAAAGACCCGCTCAATCTGCGGAAGATGCGGGACGGGATCAACGTGGTGGAAGGCACCCTGCCGATCAGCCTTGAGGAGCTCTACGAGAAAGAGAAAAAGCGGCCGAGCCGTTCCGCGTTGTCAATCGAACAATTGCTCGAGCAACTAAAAAGCGAGAACAAGCGGGAACGCAGCGCCAGCCGCACCGAAATCAATAAACGCTTCTCGTTTCCGTTCGCGTGTATGGCCTTTGCGATCATTGGTGTGCCGCTTGGTGTCACAGCACATCGGCGCGAGACCTCAATTGGTTTCGCCATGGGTTTGATCGTTGCCACCACTTATTTTCTCTTCGTCATCATCGGCGACACGTTGCGCGGAAACCCACGAATGCACCCGGAATTGCTTGTCTGGTTTCCCAATGTTCTCTTTATCGTGCTGGGCGCACTTTTGTTTCGCCGATTGGCCCGACAGTAAATGGAAGTTCAATGTTTAGCGCCAACGGCGCGGCGTTCACTTGGAGCCTGGGGCATCGCCCAGGGTCTTGGTTAAGACGTCTCACTTCCGGCATTAGTTGGATACGCGAAGATGATCGCGGTGGCAGGTTTCAGAAACAAAATCGCCAATTGCTGCCCGAAAGCTTTCAGGGTTGCAAGCCACGAGAGCTATCTCCAATTAACCGAGTCGGTCGCTGACTTGAATTGCGCTTTCAGCGTTTCGCTTGCGGTGCGATGAAATTCCTGGGGCGATGCCCCAGGGCTGGCATGAATGAGCGCCTGTGGCGCTAAACACCGAATGTGGACTCTTAACCTGACGCGCGATTTCTCGCTCGTTGAAGAAGTGTTTCCCAACATCTAAACGCGATTCACGGACGCGCAATTCATGCTCTGGCGAGTGGACGCGGAATAGCTGGTCCGACTAGGATAGCGGCGGTGAGGCGGAAGCCTATGATCGAGCGCCTGTTCAAACTGTCCGAGAACAGAACTAATGCGCGAACAGAAGCGCTCGCTGGTCTGACCACGTTTCTGATGATGGCTTACATCATCTTCGTTCAGCCGGCGGTGCTCTCCGGGAAAATGTTCGGCACGGACACAGGCATCGATTTCGGTGCAGTGACAACGGCAACCTGTCTCTCAGCCGCGCTGGCAACGGCCATCATGGCGTTCTACGCGCGTTACCCCATCGCTCAAGCTCCCCGGGATGGGTGAAAATTTCTTCTTTGTTTTTTTCCGCGCTCCCGGCGGCGACAGCAGCGGGATTTACCAATGGTTGGCAGGTCGCACTGGGCGTGGTGTTCGTATCGGGCGTGTTGTTTTAATTCTGTCGCTGATCGGATTGCGGGAGCTGATTTTCAACGCAGTGAGCCCCAGCCTGAAGAATGGTATTGCCGCGGGCATCGGACTTTTCATTGCGTTCATCGGATTGCAGCAGGCCGGCGTCATTCTCAAAGATCCAGGCACTGCCGTGAAACTGAATCCACATTTCGCGTCGCCCGATTTGGTCGTGTTCTTCGTTGGTATGCTTACGACGGCTGTCCTTCACGCGCGCCGCGTACGAGGCTCAATTCTCTGGGGCATCATCGTTGCCACGGCGTTGGCGTGTCTGCTCAAAGTGGCCTTGCCGCAAATGCCCGCCGGCGTCTCCGCGGCGCGCGACGTGAGCGAGTCGATGCTCAGCACGCGATTCGAATTCGCAAAAGCGTTCGTCGCTCTGCCGCTATCGCTCGGGTCCAACATTTTTGAAAATGGATGTCGCTCATGCGCTTACGCCGCAGATGCTGCCGTTCGCACCGTCACCAGCTTTGTCGAAAGCGCCGCCGGCGTGGAAGCGGGAGGGCGAACGGGACTGACCGGCTTGGTTGTCGCCGTGCTCTTTTTACTTGCGCTATTTTTCAGTCCGTTGATTGCGATGATCGGCACGTATCCGCCCATCACTGCGCCGGCGCTGACGATCGTTGGAGCAATGATGATGCAAAATGTGGCCACGATTGAATGGAAAGACTACACCGAATCGATCCCAGCGTCCCTGATCATCATTGGTATTCCGTTGTCGTATTCAATTGCCGACGGACTCGCGCTAGGATTCATCAGCTACGCCATTATCAAGGCGTGCAGTCGTCGCCATCGCGAGATCGGTTGGCTGACTTACCTGCTCGCGATCGTGCTGGTGTTGTATTTTGTTTTCGTGCGAAGCCGAATGGGTTAGGAGACTTATTCGGCATTCAACTGAAGCGACAACTCGGGAACGTTTTCGACGGATGATTCTTTCGGGTGTCGTTGCAACGCAGGAAGACGCGT
>Ga0209056_10000870_pt1 | contig 33469 bp, 27 predicted proteins | sample GraSoiAngelo_114_FD_185876 | JGI IMG/M metagenome (GOLD analysis project Ga0209056, IMG submission 185876) | Grasslands soil microbial communities from the Angelo Coastal Reserve, California, USA - 14_0903_13_40cm (SPAdes) (version 2) | ecosystem: Environmental > Terrestrial > Soil > Grasslands... | reverse complement strand
ACCCCCGAGATCGTCCTCGCGCGCCAAACCACGGAGGATCCGCCGTCGCTTCATGCCTCGCGCCACGACGTGTCGCGCGAGCTCGAGGACGTGCTGCAGATGGCGCTGGCGAGTGAGCCGGCCGCACGGTATCCGACCGCCACCGCCTTCCGTGACGCGCTGCGCCGGTCGCGGGGCTGGCGGTCCCGGCTGGGGGCCTTGTTGCGGGGTGGGTGACGCCTGGAAATTGACAAAACGTTGCTCGCGATACAACATCCTGCAATCGGCGTCCACTGGGGGCTCATGCGCGTGCGGAGTGAGGCATTCTTGCTGGTGTTCGCGGCCGCCTGCGGCGGCTCCAGCCCCACGAGCGCCGGTGGGGGCAATAATCCACCCCCGGGGGCCCCAACCGTGAGCGTCGCGATGTCCGAATACCGGTTCAGACCCGACACGGTGAGGGTCACGGTTGGCACCGTGGTCCGCTGGAGCAATGAAGGGACCGTGGACCACACGGCTACAAGTGACTCCACGAACGGGTGGGACAGCGGAGCGGTCGCCCCGCCTCAACCCCAGATGACGTGCCCGTATCCTCCCTGTGACAAGACACCGGGGGGAAGCTTTCCGTCCACCTTCACGGCGGCAGGGACGTATCCCTACCACTGCGCGTTTCATGTCGCGTTGGGTATGCGGGGCGTGGTGATCGTCACGCCGTAGCCTAGCGCCAGCGGAAGATCTGCAGCGCCACCACGAAGCTCACGACCCCCCACGCCGTCACGATGCCGAGCGGGGCGCCGAGCTCGCTCAGCCGGCTGCCGTCGATCATCACGGCGCGGAGGGCGTCGTTCAGCGCCGTGAGCGGCAGGGCCCTCACGAAGGGCTGCAGCGCGTCAGGGAAGCGGGCGTACGAGAAGAACGTGCCCGACAGGATCCACATCGGGAGCATCACGAGGTTCATCAGCCCGGAGACCGCCTCGATGGTGCGGGCGCGGCTCGCCACCAGCATGCCAAGCCCGGCGAACGAGAGGGCACCGAGCACCGTGATGAACGCGACCGCTGTGAACGAACCCCGGACCCCCACGTGGAACACCCACCAGCCGAAGCCCACGAGCGCCGCGACCTCGAGGAACAGGAACACGAGCCGGGACAGGATGAACGAGAGGAGGTAGTGACTCCGGCGCATCGGGGTCGCCATGAAGCGCTTGAGCAGCTTCTTGGTGCGGGCCTGCACGACCGAGAATCCGACGCCCCACAGCCCGCTCCCCATGAGATTCATGCCGAGCAGGCCGGGGATGAGGAAGTCGATGTAGCGCGAGCCCGGCTCGGTGACCCGCTGGTCCGCGACGCGCGCCGGATCGGCGCGGCCGCGGGCGCGCTGCACGACCTCGTCCGCTTCGAGGCGGGCCAGCCGGCTCTCGGTGCGTGTCGAATCGTACCGGTACACCACCGGATCGCCCGGCACGACGAGCAGCGCGACCCGGCCGGTGCGGAGCTGCAGCCGCGCCTCACCGGAGTCGAGCACCGCCGCTGTGAGCCCGGGCGCGCGGGCCAGCACGGCCGCCACCGCGCCGTCCCCCGCACCCCGCAGCACCGCCACCCGCAGCTCGCCAGGCCCCCGGTTCCGAAACGCGATGCCGAGCGCGAACGCCAGGACGATCGGGAAGCCGAACACCCAGAAGATCGCTTCGGGCTCGCGATAGAACTCCCGCATGCGCGCGAGGGTCAGCTGGACGAGTGGATGGTCACGCATCGCGCAGCTGCCGGCCGGTGAGCGACACGAACACGTCCTCCAGCGTGGCGTGGTGGGTGGCGAGGAGCGAGAGCTCGGCGCCACGCCGCTCCAAGAGCCCGAGCAGCGCGGGCACGGCGCGATGCACCTCGGCCACCGTGAGTGCCGTGCGATCGAGCCCGGCGCGCACCGCGCGCACGCCCGGCAGCGCGGCCAGCTCCGAGGCGTTTGGCGCCCGCGTCGCGCCGTCCGCCAGGGCGAACTCCACGACGTGCTCGGCACCGAGGGACGCGATCAGGGAGCGGGGCGTCCCGAGCGCGATGATCTTGCCATGGTCCATGATGGCGACCCGGTCACACAACCGCTCCGCCTCTTCCATATAGTGCGTGGTGAGGAGGACCGTGCCGCCCGCCGCCCGGAAGCGGCCGATCACGTCCCACAACTGGCGGCGCGATTGCGGGTCGAGGCCCGTGGTGGGCTCGTCGAGGAACAGGAGCTCCGGCCGGGAGACGAGCGCGCACGCCACCGCGAGGCGCTGCTTCTGGCCGCCCGAGAGCTTGCCCACCCACGCGGTGCGCTTCTCCTCGAGTCCCACCAGGCCGAGCACCTCCTCCACGGAGTGCGAGGCCCGGTAGAAGCTGCGGAACAGCCGTACGGTCTCTTCGACCGTGAGCTTGTCGGCGAGCTGGGTGTCCTGCAGCTGAATGCCCAAGCGCTCGCGCAGCGCGCGCGTGTTCGCACCGCCCGTCCACGCCATCCCGAGGATCTCGACCTCGCCCCGGTCGGGTGCGGTGAGCCCCTCGAGGATCTCGATGGTCGTCGTCTTCCCCGCCCCGTTGGGCCCCAGCAGTCCGAAGCACTCGCGTGCGTTGACGGTGAGATCGAGCCCCGCGACCGCGACGACGTCCGCGTATCGCTTCGCGAGCCCCGCACAAAGGATGGGAGGGGTCACGCCGGCTTTTTCGGCTCCGGTGGCGTCATGGCGTGCTTCATCGCGGCGTCGAGCTGGATGTAGAGGCTGTTCACGGATTCGGCGAGCGCGCGGATCTTCATGTTGATGCCGCCGCCGCGGCCGGCCATGACCGACATGGTGCCGGCCACGTCGGCGATCGTCCCGATGTTCGTCGTGAGCGCCCGCTGCCGCATCTGCGATGCCTCGTTCGCGATCTTTTCGCTCAGCTGCTGAATGGTGCGCGTCTGGCCCGCGCGGTTCCCCTCGAGCTCGGTGACGAGGCGCTTCAGGTGATCGGCCGCACGCTGGAACTCCTCGATCTCCTCGATGCGCCTGGCCTGTTCTGCCGTGAGCTTCTGGTGCGCCATCGTACCCTCAATTCTGGCCGCCGAGCGCCTCGGTCAAGACGCGCCCGTCCAGCGGCTCGGCAGGGGTGAGGTCGAGCAGCCGGGCCAGCGTCGGTGCGATGTCGACCGTGCTGACGCGCCCGCCATAGGCGCCGCGCCGGATCCCGGGGCCCCACAAGATCAGCGGCACGTGCGCGTCCAACTCGGTCGGTTGGCCGTGCATCGCAATCGGCAGGTCCTGAAGGCTCCAGATCGAGTACGGCTTGAGCGTCGCGACGAGCTCCACACCGCCATCCGGCGGCACCTGATGCATCCAGCGGCGCGACACGGGATCGGCCGTGTCTTTGGGGGCGAGATCGGCCGGGCGGTCCACGCGAGCCACACCGGCCAGCGCCCGCAGGCGGGTCGCCACGTCCGCCACCACACTGTCCACGTTCACGCCTTGAGCGACCAGCTTGGCACGGTCGGGGAGTAGCAGCATTCCGCTTTCGAACTGGAGCCACTCGCCGCCGCCGGCGCGCTGGTCGAGCGTCGCGTTCACGCTCTGGATGAGGGTGTCGGGGATCACCCGCACCGCCCCCGCGCGTCCCAGGGCGCGGGAGCGCTCGGGGAACGGGGTCACGCCGTGGTCGGCCGTGAGCACGACGAGCACGTTGTTCCTGCCATAGCGCACAAAGAGCTGCTCGAGAAACCGGCCCAGATACCGGTCCAGGCGCACCACCTGGTCGTGGATCTCACGAGAATCGGGGCCGTACGCGTGACCCACGTAGTCGGTCGTGGACAAGCTTACCGCGAGCAAGTCGGTCGCGCCGCGGCCGCCGAGCTGCAAGGCGCGGACGCCCTCGAGGGCGAAGGCGAGCGTGAGCGAGTCCATGGTCGGTGTACCGACGAAGGCGAGCGCCGCTTGCCCGCTGTCGGTCGGGAGACGGTGGGGAAACACGACGTCCCGCCCCTGATTCTCGTAGGTGACGCTGTCGGGCTCGGGGTAGTCCCGCTCCGGGAGGAATAGCGTCCACTGCGTTCCCGCAGCGCGGAAGGGAATACGCTGCCCGTTGAATACCCGCACCCACGTTGGGAGGGAATCGGCGTAGTACCGACTCGTAGTGAAGAAGCCCCCGAAATACCAGTAGACGCGCTCCTTGGCCCGGCCGATCGGCAGAATCGCGCCGCGGTCCTTCCCCGAAATCGAGAGAGCGCGCGCGCCCGGGTCCGCGGCCTTGAGCCAGTCGAAGAACGCGGTCCCGCGAAAGCGCGTGGGGGACGCACCCGGGCCGTTGACGCCGATCAGGGGCGCGGCCTGATCCTGCACACCCGCGAGATTCCGGGTGATGCCGGTGTGGACGGGCCAGCGCCCTGACAGAATCGTCGAGTGGCCCGGGGCGGTCTCGGTGACGGCATGGTCCTGGTAGGCGTCGGTGAACGAGGCGCCGGTCTTCAAGAGCATGGCGAACCCGCCCAGGAGCTGCGGCCGGTAGCGCTCCAGGTAGTCGGGCCGCAGCTGGTCGACGGTGATCACGACGACGAGCCGGGGTTTGGGGACGGGTGCGGTTCCCACGCCGAGGCCTGCGACGAGCAGTAGGAGAGGTCGAATCATGGGCGAAAGCTAGTCAGGCGGTCGCGGCTACCGGAGCCTCCCGCCGCTCCCGAAACGCCATGAACCCCGCCACGGCCACGATGGCGGCCGCGAGCAGGAAGGGGACGCCGTGCCCGAGCCCGTCAAAGGCGAGGGTCGCTCCAACAGGGCCCACGATACTCATGATCCCGCGGAACGTCTGCTGCGCGCCCATCACCAGGCCGAGCTCGTGCTTGGCGGTGCGCTGACTCACGAGCGACGTGGACGCGGGGAACAGCAAGGCGGTCCCGACCGGCACCAGAATCAGGAACACGATGAAGAGTGCGATCCCCGGCGCTCCAGGCGTCAACGCCGCCGGGAGCGGCATCAGCACCAGTCCGAGTCCGAGCAGCACGGTGCCGATCTGCATCGTGCGGACCTCGCCGAATCGATCGTTGAACCACCCGACGAGCCAGACGCGCATGAGTACACCCACGATCCCGAAAACCGGGAAGAAGTACCCGATCGTATCCTCGGTGACCGCATACGTGTCCTTCAGGTACAGCGCCAGGACGCCGATGACGACGTTCAGCGCCAGCATGCCGACCACGTAGATCCAGATCACCCGGTGCGCCGGCGTCGCCGGGTGGCGCATGATCTCCCAGAGGGCCTGGCGCACCGACCGGCTTTCCGTCGGCGAGACGTGCCGCCCGCTCGGCGTCTTGGCGTGACCATCCGAGACTCGTGACTCCGGCAGCCATTTCCAGGCGAAGTAGACGTTGAGCAACACGAGGGCCGCCGCCACGACGCCCGGAACCGCCGTGCCGAACCGGTGCGCCACCGAACCGATGATCGGCCCGATCACGACGCCCGCGCTGGTCGCCGCGGACAGCCATCCCAGGGCCTTCGCCCGCTCGGCGGGCGCCATCGTGTCCGCCACATACGCTTGCGCCACGCCGGTGGTCCCGCCTCCGAGTCCCTGGACGATGCGGGACGCGAACAGCAGCCACAACGTATTGGCGAACCCGAAGATCAGATACGCGAACGCGGAGCCTGCGAGCCCGATGATCAGCGCCGGCCGGCGACCGTAGCGATCGGAGACCTTGCCCCACACGGGCGAGGAGACGAGCTGGGCGACCGCGAACGAGGCGATCAACGGCCCGACCATCCACTCCGGCGCGCGGAGGCGCAGCGCGTAGAAGGCCATGAGCGGAGCGACCAGCATGAGCCCCAGCATGTCCACGAAGCAAACGGCCATGAGCACCGACAAACGCTTCATCGTCTCGCTCCCACGCCGAGGACCACCGCGCTCAGCACCATCAGGATCACGCCGAACCCCGCCGCCACACCCAGCTCCGACACGCGGAGGCTCGACATGATCTCGATCGAGATCGGCCGATTGTCGGGTGTATAGAGGACGATGGACGTGACAAAGTCGCCGAGCGCCGCGACGAACGCGAGGCTCCCGCCCGCGGCGAGCGCCGGCGTGAGGAGCGGCAACGTCACCCGGCGGAACGTGGCCCAGCGCCCGGCGCCGAGACTCGCCGCCGCCTCGTCGAGCGCCGGGTCGAGCTGGCGGTACCCGGCCAGGACGGCGCGCCCGGTCACCGGGAGGCTGCGCACGAAGTAGGCGAGCGGCAGCAGCACCGTCGTCCCCACGAGCACCCAGCGGAGGGTGAGTGGGTCGTGCGTGCTGAACGTCGTCAGGAGCGCGAGGGCGAACACCGTTCCGGGGAGGGCCCAGGGCAGCGCGAGGAGGGCTTCGATCGGGCCGCGGAACTGCCACGGCCGCCGCCTCCCGACGAGCGCGCCGGCGACGAGCGCCAGCGCGACCGCCGCGCAAGTGCTCGCGGCCGCCATCCACACCGAATTCACGAGCGGGCGCAGCCGCTCCGCCTCGCTGAACAGCCGCCGATAGTTCACGAGCGAAAGCACCGGCGGCAGGGTCTCGGTGGTCCAGGTGCCGTAGGGAACGAGCGAGACGAGCACGAGCGTCAGGTGCGGCAGCAGGAGCACGACTGCCAAGACCCAGCCGGCCGTCGTAGCGAAGGTGCGGACGCCCGCCCGGCGAATCGACCGGCGGCGCGGTGCCGTCCCCTTGCCGAGCGCCGTGAGAATGTCGTCGCCCTCGGTGCGTCGGAGCAGCCCGAATCCCAGGACCGCCACCAGCGCGAGCGCCACGGTCTCGACCATGGCGAGGGGCAGCTCGCCGTTCAGCTTGGTGGCGACGATCTGCGTCGTCATCACGCGAAATCCGCCGCCGAACACGTACGGGGCGCTGAACGAGCCGACGGCGGTCATGAACACGAGCAACGCCGCCCCGGCGAGCGAGGGGCGGAGCAGCGGCAGCGTCACCCGGCGGAGCGTCTCCCAACGCCCGGCGCCGAGCGCTTGCGCCGCCTCGAGCATCGAGGCGTCGAGCTTCGCGAGCCCGGCGCGGGTGAACAGGTAGAAGTACACGTACATCGAGTAGGCGTGCACCAGCAGGATCGCCCCCGCCCCCTGCAGCCGCCACGGCGCCTGCCCGAGGCCGAGCAGCCGCTGAACCGCGCGCGCCACGAACCCGGACTCACCGTACAGAAACAGGAACGCGATCACGCCGACGAAGGGCGGCAACACGGCCGGCAGGGCGATGAGCGAGCCGAGGGTCTTTCGGCCCGGGAAGTCGAGCCACTCGAACAGAAACGCGAGCGGCACGCCGATCGCGGCGGCGAGCGCTACGCTCGCCACCGAGATCCAGACGCTGGCCCACAGCACGCGCCACTCGCCGGGACGCGACACGAACGCCGCGAGGGCGTCCGATTCTGCGGCATCGTGCACGACGATCACGATCGGATACAGCACGAGCCACGCGAGCAGCAGGGTGAACGCCGCTCGAGCCGCGAGGCCCAGCCGCGTATTCACACGCGCTCCTCGGGGAACGTCAGGACCCGCACCGCTTCGAGGTACACGCGGTCGCCCACACGCGCCGCCTCGGGCCGGGCCAGAACCTCGAGCCGATCGCCCGGCTCCGTCTCGACCAGGTAGAAGGCCGCGGCGCCCGTATACCGCCGCTCCCGCACGACGCCCGGCACGCCGGCATCCGCCAGCGTCAGTCGCTCGGGGCGGACCACGAGCACCTGACCGGGGCCCGCTCCGAGGACCTGGGCCGTCTTCCCCCGGAGCACGTTGGCCCGGCCCACGAACGTGGCGACGAACAGGCTCGCCGGATGCTCGTACAGCTCGTCCGCCGTGGCGAGCTGCTCGAGCCGCCCGGCCTGGAGCACCGCCACCCGGTCGCCCAGATCGAACGCCTCCTCTTGCTCGTGTGTGACGAAGATGGTCGTGATCCCGACCCGCTTGATGAGCGCCCGGAGCTCGCGCCGGGTACGCTCGCGCAAGGAAGGGTCCAGGTTCGACAGCGGCTCGTCCAGGAGCAGCACCCGCGGCTCGGGCGCGAGCGCTCGCGCCAGCGCCACGCGCTGCTGCTGTCCCCCCGAGAGCTCCTGCACGCGCCGTCGCTCGAACCCCTCGAGACCCACGAGCGCGAGTACCTCCGCCACCTTGGGGTCGTTCGTCCCTCGTCCCGTGAGTCCAAAGGCGACATTCGCCCCCACGTCGAGGTGCGGGAACAGCGCGTAATGCTGGAACACCATCCCACAGCGTCGCCGTGCGGGCGGCACCGCCGTCACGTCCTCACCCGCGAGTACGATCCGACCGGCGTCGGGGGCCTCGAACCCTCCCAGCAGGCGCAGCACCGTGGTCTTGCCGCTGCCCGAGGGGCCGAGCAGAACGAGGATCTCACCGCGCGGGATCTCGAGCGACAGCGGCCCGACGGCCACGGTGTGCGACCACTGCTTGCGCACGCCATCCAGGGTGACGAACGCGCTCATCGCCCGTGGTCCCGCACGGTCTGATCCCAGTAGCGCATCCAGTCCGCCCCCCGCTCGGCAAGGAGGTCCCAGTCCACGTCGGCGACTTTCATCACGCGCCGCACCTCGCGCGCCCACGGCGGTAGCGAGTCGACGGGGAGATCGAGCCGCCCCGGCAACCGGTAGGCCTCCCGCGTTGCCGCCAGCTGCGCGGCGACGCTGCCCACGTACTCGACGAACGCCAGCGCCTGGGCGCGGTGGCGCGCGTTCCGCACCACGCCGATCGCGTCCTCGATCACCGGCGTGCCGCTCTTCGGGAATACGTAGCCGAGCGGCAACCCGTCGCGCCTCGAGAGCAGGATGTCCGGCAGGTCCCAGACCGTCACCAGCCCTTCCTGGCGCACGATCTTCTGGTCGAGGAGCGGACCGTTCAGCACGTATTCCTTGGTCTGGGCGTCGAGCCGGCGCAGCCACTGGAACCCAGCCGCCGTGTCGTGCGTCTGCTGCAGGCCGCGCTCGATGATCATGCCCCACACGGCACGCATCGTCCCGGAGGCGAGCGGGTCGCGGATCAGGATCTTGCCCTTCCACCGGGAATCGAGCAGGTCGTCCCAATCGCGAGGGGCCACGTCCCGCTTCACGGCCTGCTCCGCGTACACGATCACCGCGGGCGTTTCGTAGGCGGCGAAGTACAGGTCGCCGGGCGCGCGGCCGTGCGGCTCGATGGCCACCGCCCAGCTCGGCCGGAACGGCTCGAGCAGCGAGTCGCGCGCGCCGCGCGCGAAGATCGTCGCGGGGCCGCCGAACCACACGTCCGCCTGCGGATTCGCGCGCTCGGAGCGCAGCCGGTCGTACACCTCCTGCGAGCCCATGTCGAGCCAACGCACGTCGACATCGGGGTGGAGCTGCTCGAAGCGACGCTCCAGCAGGGTGAGGAGATCGCGGCCGTGGGGAGAGTAGATCACGAGCGGCGTACGACCGTCGCCCTGGCAACCGGTCGAGAGCAGGGCGAGCACGGCAGCGCCGACGAGCAAGTGCGGAATGCGGAATGCGGAATGCGGAGTTGACTGTGATGGTTCGATCGCTGGTGCCGGCCACGGGACCCGACGCTCGCCCGGACCATTCCGCACTCCGCACTCCGCATTCCGCATTTTATTTCGGCTTGCCCAGGGCCAGGAGATTCGCAAACAACCGATACGCACCAGGGACACCAGCGGGGAGTTGCCGGAAGAAGCTCAGCCCCGTATAGACATACGTGCCCTTGCCGAGCGCGGCCTCGAGCAGCCCGCCCTGGAGCGGCGGCTCCCCGGGATCGTGCATCTCGACGAGCGGCGTGTACGCGGGATCCCAGTCGTGCGCGAAATACAGTCCGCGCTCCTGCACCCACCCCCGCCAGTCGTCGGGCCCGATTTCGTTCGGGACGTGGAACGCACTGCTCGCGGAGTCCAGGACCGTCACCGCCGCAGTCTCGTCGGTCACGCGGTCGTGCGGGCGCGCGATCGAGAGCCGATACGGCGCGAAGGCGCCGTTCACAAACGGGTATTGCTGGTACTGGACGATCACGAGACCGCCCGCGCGAACGTAGTCCAGGAGCCGCCCGTTGCTCGCGACGAGGGCGGGCTCGGTCTCGTACGCTCGGCTGCCGATGACGATCGCGTCGTACCGGGAAAGGTCCCCGCGGGCGAGCGTGTCGGGACCGAGGAGCTCGATCGGGACGCCCACCGCCTGCAGCGCCTCGGGGACGCGATCGGACGCGCCCCGCACGTAGCCGACCCGTGCCAGCGCCGGCAGCGAGATGCGCGCCGCGCGGAGCTCGGCCGTCGAGACGTGCACGACCGCGCGCGGCCGGATGTGCGGGTAGTCGATGAGCACGAGCGCCCCGTCGCTCCGCTCGCGGCCTCCGCCGAGCGCGGCGGCCTTGAGCTCGTATGCACCGGGGCGGACCGCCGCCGGAGGCGCGATGGTGATCGACAGGCTCTTCGATTCGTCCTCGCGCTCGAACGAGAGGCTGTCCGGCTGCAGCGTCGTCCAACCCGGGGGCGCCGTCAGGGCGATCCGGGCGACGGCCGGCCCGCGCGTGCGGTTGGTCACCGTGATCGTGAAGTGCCGGAGGCCTCCAGCCGCCCCGTCCACTGGCCACACCACGAGCTCCGGGGTCACCGCGACGTCGAACGGTCGAGTCACGAACAGCGGCCGCCGCACCTCGCCGGTGCGTTGATCACGATAGCGGTACACCACCTCGCGAGACAGCGTCAGCGGCTGGCCCGCGATCGTGAGCCGCACGGTCATCTGAACGGGCGGGGGCTCGAACGGCAATCCCCGCCACGCGGCCGGCACGCCGCTCCAGTCGTACAGGGCGCCGGCCAGCGGCCGTCGCAGGAAGTACGCCTGCGACCGTGGCGCATCGGTCGCCACCGTGACGGCGAAGCGACGCGTAGCGAGCGTGCCCGTCGGCACGGGGGCGCTCACGGGGTCCAGCCGCTCGACCTTCCACCCCGCCGGCGCCCCCAGCTCCATTCCGTCGAGCGTGACGCCTGCGTCCCCGGCGTTCCACACGCTCGTCTCCACCTGGACGCGCTCACCCGGAATCACGATGCCGTCGTCGGCGAAGCCGTCGATCGCCACGCCCGCTGCGGCGGCGAGCGCCTCCTCGAGAATCGCCTGTTGCCCGGAATCCGCGGCGCCGAGCTCACGCAGGGCGCGCCCGAGCAGCGGAGCGATCACGTCGGGTCGCGTCGGGTTGAGCTGCACGCGCGCCGAATCGATCAACCCGGCGTAGCGGACCTTGCCCGGGAACAGCGTATCCACCCCTGCGAACAGACCGTCCCCATCTCTCGTCTCTCGTCCCCGCTCCCGCCATTCGACAAACGCGAGCCGACCGATCCTCGGCCCCGGTTGCTCGAGCTGCCCCTCGTCCTGCGAGCGATGCCGGCTCCGGCCCGCCATGGCGATCTGGTGATAGGACCGACCCTCCACGGGGTCGAGCCATCCCGCGTCGAGCCGCAGGGTAGCGCTCGCGGTGTCGACGTAGAGGGAGCGGTACAGCTTCACCGGCCCCCAGCTCGAGTCGCGCAGCGCCTCGAACGCCTGGCGCGCGAGGAGGCCGGCCACTTGATGCTGGCCGTGGCCGTCGCGCGGCGTCCCGGAGAACACGGACACGATGATCTGGGGACGGAACCGGCGCACGACGTCGAGCACGTCCTTGAGCACGGAGTCGCGCGGCCAGAAGCGCAGCGCCTCCTCCAGCGTCTTGGAATACCCGAAGTCGTAGGCGCGCGTGAAGAATTGACGGGCGCCGTCGATCCGCCGGGCGGCGAGCAGCTCTTCCGAGCGGATGATGCCGAGCTCGGGACCGAGCTCGGGACCGATGAGGTTCTGCCCCCCCTCGCCGCGGCTGAGCGACAGGTAGGCCACCTGCGCGCCCATCCCCCGGGCGAACAGGGCGACGAGGTCCGAATATTCGTCGTCGGGGTGGGCGCCGATCATCAGCACCCGCTTGTTCGCGCCGAGCTGCTTGAGCGCGCCCGCCAACATCGCGACGCCGCCGGTGCCGGGTGGAGCGAACTGCCCCACGGCCGACCCGACGGCGCCGAACAACAGAGCTAGGCTAGTCCCGAGCGCGCGCCGCACTATGGCGAAAGATAAGTGACCCCGCCCTTCATAACGAATCGCACGCGCGACAGTTCCGCGACATCCTTCAACGGGTCCCCCGCCACCGCGACCAGGTCCGCGTACGCACCGGCGGCGACGACCCCCAGGTCCCGTTGCCCCAGCAGCTCGGCCGCGAGCGACGTCCCCGACTTGATCGCCTGCATCGGGGTCATACCGTACTGCACGTAGTACTCGAACTCCTTCGCCTGGTTGAGCTCGGTCCAGGGGAATCCACCGACGTCCGTTCCTAACACGATCCGGACACCCTTCTTGACCCCCCGGGTGAAGGCCCGACGCTGGTGCTCCACCATCGGGCCCCACGGGCCGCCGCGCGGCCCCGCGACGTAGTAGGCCACCGTCACCGTCGGCACCCAATACACGCCCTTGGCGACGAGGACCTCGAGCAGCGAATCCGTCATACCGTCGCCGTGCTCGATCGTGTTCACGCCGGCGCGGAGCGCCGCCGCGATGCCGTCCGACCCGATCGCGTGGGCCGCCACTTTGCGACCGAGGCGGTGCGCCTCGTCCACGAGGGCGCGCGCCTCGTCGTCGGTGAAGTTGACCCAGCTGTGGAGCACCGAGTCCGGGGCGGGCCCGAAGTAGTAGCGGCGATCACTGTAGTACTTGATCCAGTCCGCGCCGTGGGCCACCTGCTGGCGGACGGCCAGCCGCGCGCCCTCCACGCCGTCCACCGGCTGCACGCCGTGCGGCAGCTCCAGCTCCCAGTTGTCGGAGACGATCGGGTACATGCCCGTGGGCGCCATGGCGCGGGTCGCAGCGAAGATCCGGGGGCCGGGGATCTCGCCCCGATCCACGGCGCGCCGCACGTCCACGTCGGCGTACATCGCGCCCTCGGTCTCAAGGTCGCGGATGGCCGTAAACCCGTGCTCCAGTGCGATGCGGGCGTTGCGGGCGGCGAGAATCGCGCGATACGGCGTCGACTCGTACAGCAGCTGCTCGTTGTAAGACTCCGCCGTGGGGTCGCCCTGGAGCAGCAGGTGTGTGTGCGCGTCGATGAATCCCGGCAGCACCGTCATCTGCGACAGATCGATCACCCGGGCGCCCCGCGCCTGCCCCTGGACCTGCGCCAGCGGGCCGACCGCCTTGATCCGGTCTCCCTCGATCAGGATGCCGACGCCCGATTGCGGCGCGTCGGAGCGACCGTCGATCAGGCGGCCGGCCTTGATGAGAACCGGGGCCGCGGGCGGGGCGGGCCGGAGGGGGGGCGCCTGCGCCGAAGCCGTCGTCGCGACGGCGAGCGTGGCGTACAGGACGAAACTGGGGCGCATCGGGCCTCCTTCCGGGACGTGGCGCAATCTCCTCGTGACCGCTTCCCTGTCAAGCCTTAGATTGGGAGACTCTCCAACGGAGGCAACCGTGGGCGTCCGCGTGACCTGCCAGTGCGGGACGTCGTACGAGCTGAAGGACGAGTTTGCCGGACGCTTGGTGAAGTGCCCCCAATGCGGGCGAGAAAACCGCGTACCCGGCGTCGCGCCCGCGGCCGCCGTCCAGCCCCAGGCGGATCCGGTGTTCGACCGCGACGTCTTCCTCCTGCGGCAGCAGCTGCTCCGGATCTCGGAGAAGTACGACGTGGCGGACGAGCAGGGGAAGAAAATCGTGTTCGTCGAGCGCCCGGCGCACCTGCTGCGTAACGTCGGGGCGCTGCTCGCGGCGCTCGCCGCCGCAGGGGCCGTGGGGGTGGGGTTCGGGATACTGTCCGACATGGCCAAGGGCACCGCGTTCGAGGGCGTCCTGGCCGCGCTCGCGGTGATCGGCGCAATCGTCGCCCTGATCGCCGTCGGCGTCGGCCTGTCCGCCAAGCGGCACGTGACCTTCTATCGCGACGAAACGAAGCGCGACAAGCTGCTCGACGTGCTGCAGGACCGGAAGTGGCAGCCGATTACGGCCACCTACACGGTGCGCGACCGGTCGGGGCGCACGATGGCGCTCCTGTGGAAGAACTATCTGTACAACGTCGTCCGGAAGCGCTGGTACGTGAAAGCCCCGGACGGCACGACACGGTACGTCGCGAAAGAAGACTCCGTCATCCTCTCGCTCTTGCGCCGGCTCCTCGGGCCGCTGTTCGGTCTGTTGCGGACCAACTTCATCATCGTGCGCAACGGCTCGGAGGACGTCGTAGGCGAGTTCAACCGCAAGTTCACGCTCCTCGACCGCTACGTGCTCGATCTCAAGGCGGACCGGGCTCGTGAGCTGGACCGCCGCGTGGCGCTCGCGCTCGGAGTCATGCTCGACACCGGTGAGCGACGGTGAGCGACGAGCGGGAAAAGCCGATCGTCATCACCCCCGACATGCTCGCGACGAGGGCCGACACCCGCGTCGATTTCGAGCGCGGCATGCGCACCGCGCCGCCGCTCATCCTCGTGCTCATCGCCGCGAACGTGGCGCTGTTCGGCTGGGAGCTCGCCGCGGGGGCGCTCGCGAGCCGTGAAAGCATCGTGGAGGCGGGCGCCCTGGTGCGCGATCGGGTGCTCGCCGGCGAGTGGTGGCGGCTGGTCAGCGCCACCTTCCTGCACGCCGGGTGGGATCACCTCCTCGGCAACTGCCTGGTGCTCTATGTGGTGGGGATGGCCTGCGAGCACGCCTTCGGCTTCGTGCGGACGGCCGTCGTGTACTTCACCAGCGGTCTCACGGGCTCGCTGCTCTCCGGCGCCCTGTCACCCGGACCGTCGGTCGGCGCGTCGGGCGCGATCTTCGGCGTCGTGGCGGCGGTGGTCGTCGTCTTGTACCGCCACCAGAAGCGCTTCTACCTGCGGGACAAGCGGATCGGCTTCGTGCTCCTGGTTTGGGCGGCGTACCAGATCTCGACGGGCCTCCTGAACCCCTACATCGACAACTACGGACACCTCGGGGGATTCGCGGGCGGCGCGACCGCCGCGTTGCTGCTCGAGCCGAGCCTCTTGTCCGGGCGCTCCACAGGGTAGATTGGGGCTATGGTCACCACCGCCACCGCACCGGAGCGCAAGGTCAGCGCCGCCGAAGCGCGCGAGGTCGCCGAGGCCGCGCGCGAGCAGGAGTGGGTCGCGCCGAGCTTCGTACGCGACCTGTTCCTCGGGAAGTTTCGCCTCGATCTCATCCATCCCTACCCCGAGCAGGATCCCGAGGAGGTGCGGCGGGCGCAACCGTTCCTCGACAAGCTCGAGCGCCTGCTCCGCGAGCAGGTCGATTCGGACCGCATCGACCGCGAGGGCGAGATCCCCGACGCCGTCATCCAGGGCCTGCGCGACCTGGGCGCGTTCGGGATCAAGATCCCGCGCGAGTACGGTGGGCTGGGCCTCTCGCAGCTGTCGTACATGAAGGCCATCGAGCTCGTGTCATCCATCGACGGATCGGTGACCGCGCTCCTCTCGGCGCATCAGTCGATCGGCGTGCCCCAGCCGTTGAAGCTGTTCGGCAGCGACGCCCAAAAGAAGAAATATCTGCCGCGCCTCGCGCAGGGCGCGATCTCGGCGTTCGCCCTGACGGAGCCAGGCGTCGGCTCCGACCCCGCCGCGATGGAGACGACGGCCGTTCCGACGCCGGACGGCCAGGCGTGGCTGCTCAACGGCGAGAAGCTGTGGTGCACCAACGGCACCAAGGCAGAGTTGCTCGTCGTGATCGCGCGCACGCCGTCCAAGGTCGTGAACGGCAAGGAAAAGCGGCAGATCACGGCGTTCATCGTCGAGACCGCGTGGCCGGGCGTGAAGGTCGAGCACCGCTGCCACTTCATGGGCCTGAAGGCGATCTACAACGGCGTGATGCGCTTCACCAACGTCCGCGTGCCCAACGAGAACGTGCTGTGGGAGGTGGGCAAGGGCCTGAAGCTGGGCCTCATCACCCTCAATACCGGGCGGCTCACGCTCCCCATCTCATCGGTCGCCGCCGGGAAGCGCTGTCTCGAGATCTCCCGCCAATGGGCGAGCGAGCGGGTGCAGTGGGGTCGGCCCATCGGCAAGCACGACGCGATCGCCCAAAAGATCGGCGCCATGGCGGCCAACACCTTCGCCATGGAGGCGGTGGCGGAGCTCTGCGGGGCGATGGCGGACCGCGGCGGCTACGACATCCGCCTGGAGGCCGCGATCGCGAAGCTGTACAACTCCGAGGGCGGCTGGCGCATCATCGACGACACCGTCCAGATCCGGGGCGGCCGCGGCTACGAGACCGCCGACTCGCTGCGGGCCCGGGGCGAGAAGCCCGTGCCGGTTGAGCGCATCATGCGCGACTTCCGCATCAACCTGATTTTCGAGGGATCGAGCGAGATCATGCATCTGTTCATCGCCCGTGAGGCGGTGGACAAGCACCTGCAGGTGGCGGGCGACGTGGTGATGCCGGGGAAGTCGGTCGGCGAGCGCCTCCGCGGGCTCGGGCGCGCGGCGCTGTTCTACGGGTGGTGGTATCCGTCGCGCTGGCTGGGCTGGGGGTTCTGGCCCAAGTACGCCGGGTTCGGGGCCCTGGCGGGGCACCTCCGCTACGTGGAGCGAGCCGCCCGGCGCCTCGCGCGCGGCGTGTTCCACGCGATGATGCGCTTCGGGCCCAAGCTCGAGTACCGCCAGGCCGTGCTGTTCCGGCTGGTGGACGTGGGCGCCGAGCTGTTCGCCATGGCCGCGACGTGCGCGCGGGCCGAGTGGCTCCGGAAGAGCGACCCCGCGGCCGGCCGGCGCGCCGTGGACCTCGCGGACCTGTTCTGCCGTCAGGCGCGGGGGCGCGTCGACGCGAAGTTCCGCGAGCTCTCACACAACGCCGACACGCGGACCTATCGGCTGGCCCAGGAAGTGCTGCAGAGCGAGCATCGGTGGCTCGAGCGCGGGATGGTCGAGCTGTCGGACTAAACGGAGGCAATATGGATCACTCGGTGGACCGCCGCGCCTTCCTCGAAGGCGCCGCGGCCGGTGCCGCGGCCCTCGCCTGGCCGCGCTGGGCACCCGCGGCGCAGCTCGGTCGAGACGACATTCAGGCAGAAATCGAGCGGCGGCACCACGAAGCCGTCGCGCGGCTCCAGCAGTGGGTCCGCCAACCGTCGATCGCCGCGGAGAATAATGGGGTCGCCGAGGGGTGCGACCTCACGATGCGGCTGCTGCGGGACGCCGGGTTCACCCAGGTCGCGAAGGTGCCGACCGACGGCCAGCCGGGGATCCTCGCGACGCTCGACGCGGGGGCTCCCCGCACCCTGGGCGTCTACTTCATGTACGACGTCAAGCAAGTGGATCCCGCGGAATGGTCGTCGCCGCCGTGGGCCGCGTCGCTCGTCGAGAAGCCCGGCGTGGGCACCGTACTGATCGGCCGTGGCGCCGTCAACCAAAAGGGCCCCGAAGCGGCGTTCCTCGCTGCACTCCACGCCATCCGCGGTGCGGGTCGGAAACTCCCGGTGAACCTGGTGCTCGTGGCCGAAGGCGAGGAGGAGATCGGCTCGCCGCACTTCGCCCAGATTGTGCGGCGACCGGAGGTGCTCGCCGCGCTCCGGAGCTCGATCGGCATCTTCATGCCTTCGGCCGCGCAGGAGCTCGACGGCAAGGTGATCATGACGCTCGGCGCCAAAGGCGTGATCGAGGTGGAGCTCGTCTCGAGCGGCGAGCGCTGGGGCCGCGGGCCGCAGCGCGACATCCACTCGAGCAACAAGGCGCGCGTGGACAGCCCGGCGTGGCACCTGGTGGAAGCACTCGCCACGCTCGTCTCGCCCGACGGCAACGACCCCGCGATCGACGGGTTCGCCGACAAGGCGCGACCGCTCTCTCCCGCGGAGAAGACGATGATCGCGGAAGCGGCCAACCGTCTCGATGAGCAGGTGACGAAGCGGCAACTGGGCGTCGACCACTGGGTGCACGACGTGAGCTGGCGGGAGGCGCTCGAGCTCCTGATGTCGCGCCCCACCGTCAACATCGAAGGCCTCGTCGGCGGGTACACCGGGCCGGGTGGCAAGACCATCCTCCCTCACCGGGCGGTCGCCAAACTCGACCTGCGACTCGTCCCCGACATGACGGCAGCCGAGGCACTGGCCGCTCTGAAGGCGCACCTTTCGAAACGCGGCTTCGGGGATGTGGAGGTGAACATGACCGGCGGGTACGACCCCAACAGCACGGCCGCCGACGCCGGGCTCATTCGGGCGCAGACGGCGGTCTATCGGCGCGGCGGGATCGATCCCGTGGTGTTGCCCCGGAGCGCCGGCTCCTGGCCGGGCTACGTGTTCACCGGAGACCCGCTCCGGCTCCCCGCGGGCCATTTCGGGCTCGGCCACGGCAGCGGGGCGCACGCGCCGAACGAGTACTACGTGGTCGACTCGAAGAACCCGCAGGTGCAAGGCATGGCCGGCGCAGTGCGCTCGTACGTGGACTACCTGTTCGAGCTCGCTCGCACCAGCTAGCCGGCAGCGGCTGACTACGCCGCCTGGTGGGCGATCATGATGCTCCGCAGCCGCTCGGGCGTCTCTCCGGCGACATCCCCGTAGGGTGCCGGGTGCCCCTGGGCATCCATCACGATGCTCGGGCACACGAAGTCGTAGCGCCGGGCGGCGATCCGGTCGGCCGCGGCCCGGGTCGCGACCGGCGTCGCGATCACGACCTGCGTCGCGCCCAGCTGCTCGGCTACCTTAGCGGCCGCGAGCACCCGCCACGGATAGGTCACCTGGCCGTCGATGATCACCGCGATCCGGCCGGCGAGCCGCTTCACCGGGCGCTCCGTACGGTACAGGATCAGGTCCTGGCTCACGCGCGCGCGGGACTCGTCGATCGCGCTCGCCAGCTTGTCCATCAGCGCACCGCTCGGCTGGAAGTCGGGGTCCATCTCCGACGGGGCCGATTCGGCGATGGCGCCGATCGGCGCCAGGTTCGATCCCAGCTTGATGAACGCCGCGACGAGCACGTCGAACGGGGCCCCCATCGCCTTGGAGGCGTTGGCCGCGATCTCCACGCCTTCGGGGGTGATGCCGAGCAGGAGGCATCCGAGGTAGCCGCGCCCCGCCAGCTGCTGGCCCAACAGGGCGCCGGCGGCAGAGCGCGTCGGGTAGAGCGGAGCCGGTTTGGGAGCGGCGGTCTTGGTCATGTGCGACGCAACATACAGGGCGGTGGAAGGCCGTGGAAGGCGGTGAAGGGCGACCGCCCTCCACCGCCCTGCTTGTTATCTTTCCCCAGCCATTTCCCAGGACGATTCGCGTGTCGAAGAGCACCCTGTCCGTCACCGACAACCGAACCGGCAAGCAGTACGAGCTCCCCATCCAGGACGGCACGATCCGAGCGGTCGACCTGCGCCAGATCAAGGTGGCGGACGACGATGCGGGGCTGGCGACGTACGACCCGGGGTTTCTGAACACCGCGGCGTGCCGCAGCGCCATCAGCTACATCGACGGCGACAAGGGGATCCTGCGCTACCGCGGCTATCCGATCGAACAGCTGGCCGAGCGGAGCACGTTCCTGGAAACGGCGTACCTGCTGCTCCACGGCGAGCTGCCGTCCGCGGCGGAGCTCGATTCGTGGGTGTACAACGTCACCCACCACACGATCGTCCACGAGAGCATCAAGAAATTCATCGACGGGTTCCATCACGACGCCCATCCCATGGGGATGTTCGTGAGCACCGTCGCCGCGCTCTCGACCTTTTATCCCGAAGCGAAGCAGATCACGAACGAGACGTCGCGCTGGAACCAGATCTTCCGGCTGATCGCCAAGGCGCCCACCCTCGCCGCCTTCGCCTACCGGCACTCGGTGGGGATGCCGTACGCGTACCCGGACAACGACCTGTCCTACGCCGGCAACTTCTTGAACATGATGTTCAAGGCGACCGAGGTGAAATACACGCCGAACAAGACCCTCGAGCACGCGCTGGATGTCCTGTTCATCCTCCACGCTGATCACGAGCAGAACTGCTCGACCAGCGCCATGCGGGGGGTCGGCTCGTCGCACTCCGATCCCTATTCGGCGATGGCGGCTGCCGCCGCCGCCCTGTACGGCCCGCTGCACGGGGGCGCCAACGAGGAAGTGCTGAAGATGCTGCGCGAGATCCGCTCGAAGGACAACATCCCGGCGTACCTCGAGCGGGTGAAGCGCGGCGAGTTCCGCCTGTTCGGCTTCGGCCACCGGATCTACAAGAACTACGACCCGCGCGCCAAGCTCATCCAGCGGGTCGCCGAAGAGGTGTTCGACGTCACCGGGAAGAACCCGCTCATCGACATCGCCGTGGAGCTCGAGCGGATCGCGCTCCAGGAGGACTACTTCGTCACGCGGAAGCTGTACCCCAACGTGGATTTCTACTCGGGGATCATCTACGAAGCGATGAAGTTCCCGATGGACATGTTTCCGGTGCTGTTCGCCATCGGGCGGACGCCGGGATGGCTGGCGCAGTGGCAGGAGATGCTGCTCGACAAGGAGCAGAAGATCGCCCGCCCGCATCAGATTTATACGGGCTCCGACAAGCGGGACTACGTGCCGATCGAAAATAGAGGCTAAAGGCGCCACGCAAAGACGTCGCGCAGAAACGTCGCGCGACGTCGTCACGCAGGACCGTTAGCGCCGGCGGCGGCCCCCGCTGCGGGCGCGAACCGATCGACCCCGTTTGGGCACCTCAAGCTCAAGCGGCCGTGGCTGCAGTGGTTTCACCGACGGCTCAAAGCCGGGGATGACTTCCCGTGGGAAGATCTGGCCCACGAGCTTCTCGATGTCCCCCATGAGCAGCCACTCGTCGGGCGACAGCAGTGTGAGCGCGAGCCCGCGCGCGCCGGCCCGCGCCGTGCGGCCCACGCGGTGCACGTAGATCTCCGCATCGTGCGGGACGTCGAAGTTCACCACCATCCGGATGCCGTCCACGTCGATGCCGCGCGCCGCGATGTCGGTCGCGACCAGCACGTCCGCCTCGCCTGAGCGGAACGCGTCCAGGGTGCGGGTACGGTGGCTCTGGGCCTTGTCGCCGTGGATGGCGTGCGCCGGAATCCCCTCACGCCGCAGGAACGTCACCAGCTTGTCCGCGCCGTACTTCGTGCGCGTGAACACCAGCGTCTGGCCCGCCGGCTTCGCCTGCAGGATGCGCGCGAGCACGCCGCGCTTCTGGAGCTTGTCGACCGCGACGACGACGTGCTCGATCCCTTCCGCGGGTTTCGCCCGCCGCCCGATCTCGACGGAGGCATGGCCGTCGAGGGCCGTGCGGGCGAGTGCGTCCACCTCGAGCGACACCGTCGCCGAGAAGAGCATCGTCTGGCGCTCTCGCGGGAGCGCTCGCAGGATGCGGCGCACGTCCGGCGCGAATCCCATGTCGAGCATGCGGTCGGCCTCGTCGAGCACCAGCACTTCGAGCCGCGAGTAGTCCACGTGGCCGCGCTCCATGTGATCGAGCAGGCGGCCCGGGGTCGCGACCACGATGTCGACCCCGCGCGCGAGCGCGCGGGTCTGCGGCTCCATCCCCACGCCGCCGTAGATGGCCGCGGCGCTGACGTCCAGGTGGCGCCCGTACGCCCGCGCGCTCTGCAGCACCTGCTCGGCGAGCTCCCGCGTGGGCACCAGGATGAGGGCGCGCAGGACGTGCTGCACGCCGTTGCGCGACAGGCGCTGCAGGATCGGCAGCATGAACGCCGCCGTCTTGCCGGTGCCGGTCTGGGCGGACCCGATGAGGTCGCGTCCGGCGAGGGCGAGCGGAATCGCTTCCTGTTGAATGGGGGTGGGCTGCTCGTAGCCTTCGTCGGCCACGGCACGCACCAGCTCGGGCGCGAGCCCGAGAGAGGTAAATGGCATTACTGATTGCTTCCTTTCGCAATACACACACACGCACGCTGCCGGTGGCTCATGCCACCGCGCTGCAGCGTCACTCTCGTTGTGAACCTGGGGAATGAGACCGGGCGTGTGTACAGCGCCGGAACCCGCTCCTGAGCGGGACGGTCCTTCGGTGGGATGCCAGCTCGCGGTTCGAACGGAAGGCTAACTACGTCACGCAACAACGTCAAGTAGAGACGTAGCACAAAAACGTCACGCGGAACCGTAACGTCATCTCGTGCTACGTCTTCGCGTGACGTCCTTGTGCTACGATTTCGTGATACGTCTCTACTTGACGCCTTTTGGTTCTTGCTCCCACCACCACATCGGCGGCAGGGCTCTCTGCCGCGGCCACACTTCATCCAGCGTGCCGCCGTCGTACAGTCGCCCGTTCTTCATCACGTAGCGAACCTTCTCGGTGTTATGGATGTCGTCGAGCGGATTCGCGTCCAACACCACGAGATCGCCGAGCTTGCCAGGCTCGAGCGAGCCCAAGTCCCGGTCCATCCCGATGCCGTGGGCGCCGTCGAGGGTGCCCACCTTCAGCGCCTCCCGCGGCGTCATCCCGCCGCCGACCATGGCCCAGAGCTCCCAGTGGCAGCCCAGCCCGTCGAGCTGGCCGTGACACCCCAGGCCGACGTGGCCCCCGGCCCGGACGATGGCAGCCGCGGATGCCGCGATGCGCGGAAACACGTACTGGTTCTCGCGAAACCAGGGCCGGCGCTCCGCCCGCTGATCGATCTCCTCGTGGGGGAGGAAGCGCCGGATCTTCGCGTTGTCGTGGATGTCGTAGCGCTCGTAGAAGTAGTTCTCGCTGAACGGCCCGCCGTACGACACCAACAGCGTCGGGGTGTAGGTGATCCCCGACTGCGCGGCGAGCTGCACCGCGTCGGTGTAGAGCGGCATGATCGGGAAGCTGTGCTCCGACCCGGGGTAACCGTCGAGCTGGACGGTCTGGTTCATCTTGAAGTCCAACCCGCCTTCGATCGTGGGCATCAGGCCGAGCTCCTGCGCCGCCATGATCACCCACTGGCGCTGCTTCCGGTTCCCCGCCATGTACTGCTTGATCGTGTTCGTGTGGTAGAACTCGCTGTAGCGCTTCAGCGTATTCCGCACGTCATCGAGACTGGTCCAGTTCTCCTCGAGGAACGCCCCGAACACGCCGGGGCCCGTATGAAAGATCCGGGGCCCGATGAGCTCGCCGGCCTCGACCTGATCGGCGTACGTGAGGACGTCGGTCGTCGCGGTCTGCGGATCGCGCGTGGTGGTGACGCCCCACGCCAGATTCGCGAGATACTTCCATACCGCCGTCTCGTGAATGCCCCACGTGGGCCACGGATGGGCATGGATGTCGATCAGGCCGGGGATGACGGACTTCCCCGTCACGTCGATGACGCGCGCGCCGGGGGGCGCCGGACAGGTGGCCGCCACGCACGCGATCCGGCTGTCCGTCACGACGATGTCGCCCTTACCGATCAGCTCGTCACCCTTCATGGTGATGATCCGGGCGCCCCGCAACACCACCGAGCCGCGGGGCACGTCGCGCCGCACCCGGATCGTCACGTCCACCCGCTCCGCCTCGTACGCCGGCAGCTTGGCGAGCGAGTCCACGCGGGCCTTGGCCACGGAGTCGGGTTTTTCCTTCGTCGCTTGTTTGAGCGAGTCGGCACGGATCGAGTCGGCCCGCGCTTTGAGCTTCGCGAGCGAGTCGCCGAGGGCCGGCGCATACCGGAAGAAGCTGCGCCCGATGGACCAGTGCACCGTCCGGCCGTCGCTCGCCCAGCCGATGAAATCGCCGCCGACGCGGGTGAGCCGGTGCACCGGGAACGGCGCGGCGGAGGTGTCCGACACGTTGATCGCCGGGGGCGTCGCGCCCACGAGCGGCAGCGTCACGAGGTATACGTAGTTGCTGGCGGTCGCGAGCACCCGACCTGAATCGGGGGCGATGAGGATCTCGTCCGCGGGGAACGGCTGTGCGTCGGGGATGTTGAGCGTGAAACCGGTGACCTTGATGTGCACCCGGCGATCGGTGCCGTCGTACCGCATCGAGACCAGCCCCTCGTTCGCCTCGTACAGATAGATCCGGCTCGGATCGCGGCTGAAATGCGGCCGACCGCCGCCGGCGATCGGTGTCACGCGGGTAGTGGGTCCGCCTGCCGCGGGGAGCCAGGCGAGCTCGTACCCCGGCCCGGTCTGCTCGCTGATGCGCGGCCCGCGCGGGCCCTTGATCACCACGATGCGCTGACCGTCGGGCGACCACACCGGGTGGTCGTAGAATGCGGGCTCCGGCGTGAGGCGCTGCGCCTTGCCGCCGCCTCGAGCATCGGCGCGCACTTTCTCGACGTAACCCCCACCGTCGGTCCATGTGACGTAGGCGATCCACTGGCCGTCCGGCGACCAGGTGGGCACCTGCTCGTGCACCGAGTCGCTCGTGAGGCGGCGCGGCGCGCCCCCCGGCAGGTCCATCACGTAGAGCTTGTCGAGCGCGCTGAAGGCGAGCCGCTGGCCGTCCGGGGACGGCACGGCATCGCGGATCTGCTTCACGACAATGTCCCCCGTGTCCACCCGGGTGTCGAATCGCACCAGAGGGCCGAGGTCTTGGTGCACGTGGGCGGTGAAGGGGATGGGGGTGACCTGCCCCGAGGGCACGTCCACGCGCCAGATCTTCCCGCCGTAGGAAACCACGAGCGCTTTCGAGTCGGGGGTGAACGACGATCCCGGCATGAGGTCGCGCGTGAAACGGGATTCCTGGTCGTCGCGCTGCACCGGGTAGACGAGCCACTGCTCGTCACCCGAGGCGAGGTTCCGCAACCGCAGCCCGGTCTCGGCGTCGTGGCGCGTCGCGTAGACGAGCCAGCGCCCGTCCGGGGAGAGCACCGGACGCATCGCGCTGCCGTATACGTCGGTCTGCGGGAACACCTTGCCCGTCTGACGGTCGTAGATCGCGAGCTCCCACTGCGGAAAGCTCAGGTTGTAGCCGAAGCCTCCGCGGTGGCGCGCGTACCACAGGTAGCGCGCGTCGGGACCGAAGGCAGCCCCGAGCGCGTTGTTCGCGGTGCCACGTCCCAGGGGACCGGGCGCCGGCCCCTTGTCGTCCTTCGTGAGACTGATCCCCGACCCGCCGTCCTTGTGGTACAGCCAGATTTCGTACGTGCTGCCGAGCGGCATGCCGGTCTTCGATGCCACGATGTAGTCGCCGTCCGGCGTCCACTCAGGCGAGGCATACAGGCTCTTGTCGCCTTTCGTGACCGTGCGCGCGTTGGCACCGTCGGTATCGCAGATCCAGATGTTCTCCGAGCCCGACCGATCGGACAGGAACACGATCGTCTTGCCGTCGGGCGAGTAGCGGGGCTGCGAGTCGAACGCAGGTCCCGAGGTGATCCGCTTCGCATCCCCCCCCGAGAGCGGCAGCGTGTACAGGTCGCCCAGGAGCTCGAAGACGAGCGTCTGTCCGTCGGGCGACACATCGAGCGAGAGCCAGGTCCCCTCCGAGGTGGTGAAGTCGACGGTGCGCGTCGGCTTCAAGGGCAGGCTGTCCGGCCGCTGGGCGGCGAGGGGCAGGCACGGGACGACGCCGGCGAGGAGCGTCGCGGTCAAGAGCCTTCGCATCACTCGACTCCGGGGTGGAAAGCGACGGCGTGCCGGGAACGGAGGGGTAAACCTGGAGGCCCCAAGCACACGCGTCAAGCAAGGTGTTGACAAATCCCGCCCTCCCGGCGATCATCCACCCCGAGCGATAACGAACCAGAGACTGTTTTTCTAGGACCTGGGCTACCGCCCGGGTCGTTTCGTTTCTGGGGCTCCTGGACTGGAGAGACCGCGTGGAAGTGACCGTAGGCGACGGCGACCGTTTGGAATACGTGTTGAAGAAGTTCCGTCGCCAGATCACGAAAGCCGGACTGTTTCAGGACATGAAGCGGAAGCGCTTCTACGAGAGCCCTGGCGCTCTACGGCGACGGAAGGATAAGGCAGCGGCGCGCCGCAAGGTGAAGTCCGCACGACGTCGCGAACAACATTAAGTCAGGAGTACAGCAAGATGGCACGTATCACCGGAGTCGTGAAGTGGTTCAACGACGCGAAGGGCTTTGGTTTCATCACGCCCGAGAACGGCGAGAAGGACTGCTTCGTGCACCACACCGCGATCCAGGCACAAGGGTTCAAGTCGCTCGCCGAGGGCGAGCGGGTCGAGTTCGACGTCGTGCAGGGACAGAAGGGTCCGGCGGCGCAGAATGTCGTGAAGCTCTAACCGAGCGGCACGACCGGTACAACGACGAGCGGCGCCGTCCCGAGGGACGGCGCCGTTTGCATTATTTGAGCACGATCCGCATCGCGTGCGTATCCAGATCAATGTCCCACGTCGTGATGCGCGGCCGCAGGAACTCGTCACAGTCGCGCGGCGTGAGCGATGCGGCATCGGCGTCGAGGAACTCGAGCAGGCGCATCCGGGCCTGGAGGTAGGTGCACCCCTCCCGCACCGCCGCCATCCGCAACCCCACTTCGTCCTCGAGCTTGCGGTTCACGAATCCTTGCGCCACCAGAAGCAGCCGGCCGACGATCACCCGCTCGAGCTCGGCACCCTCCGGCCGCGCGAACCGCCGCTGCAGCAACCGCTGACGCTCGGGCGCGCACAGCTCCAGCACCTGGCGGCACACCTCCGGATCAGGCCGTCCGGCGGCCACCGCCGCCGCGCGCTCGGCGCGCGCGCACGTCGGCAGATCGTTGCGGTGCAGCCGCAGGAACTTGGTCATGGGAGTATACAGGTCGCTGCGGCCCGGGGCCGGGGGGCGGCGCCGGCCCGACACCAGGTCCGCCATATAGTCTTCCGAAACCTGAACCGCCTCAGCGAGCTCGCGCGGCGTGCGCTTGAGCTCCCGCAGGCGACGGCGGAGCAGTTGACCCACCTTCACAGGATCCTTGAGCGGGAGCGCTGCAGGCATCTCGAGCGAACTCCTTTCGGACGGCACAAGAAAAGGCCCACGAGTGCAGAGAGCGGGCTGTCAGCACACCGCGGGCGAATGTCGCTAAATATAGCTAGGACAGGGCGTTAATGGTACCCCGCCCCCCACCCGCCGCCCCGAAGCGCCAATTCAGCCTCGGCAGCGCGTTTCCGGGCCAGCGCCAGCGACCCCACGGCGATGATCACCGCGAAGCTGAACCATTGGATGGCGTACGAGAGGTGGGGGCCGTTGGACGGCTCAGGGATCGGCCAGCGCCTGAGCGCGGCGCCGGGCGGAGGGACGGTCGGACTGTCGGACGGGACCTGCTGCACGAGGAATGGCAGCAGCGGATACGGCAGCGAGTCGCGGAGGATGGCGGGGTCCACGTCCCCCCGGGACCGGGGCGCGCCCATCGCCAGACCCAGCACGGCGCCGCTGTCCCCCTCCCGGTACGCCTCCCGGTCTACGTGGTACGCGTCGGGAGACGGTGCCCACCCCCGGTCCACCAGAACCGCGGAGCCGTCGGGGAGTCTGAGCGGCGTCACCAGATCCACGCCCGGCACACCTTCGTAGCTCCTGGGTCGCCAGAACCGTTCACGCCCGTAGTCGTAGCGGCCGCGGGCGCGCACGCGACGGTCGCGCGCCGAATCCAGGGGCACTCCGCCGGTGAGCACGAGCGGGGGCAGCGCGCGGGCGGCGAGCACGACCGCATTGCGCTCGCGGCGCTGCCGTAGCCGATCGAGCTGCCAGAACCCGGCCCCCGTGCATCCTGCGGCCACCAGGAACGCCACGACCAGGGCCGCCAGGTCCCGCCGATCGGCCATCACCGTGCACCACTCACGAGGGCCAGCTTCTCCCCCCGCGGAAGCCGGCGCAGGGCGGCCTCACGCCGCAGCGCCGCCGACCGATCCGGCTGGCGCTCCTGAAACACCAGGCGCACGGGGCGGCGCGCGCGCGTGTACGCGCTCGCGGTCCCCGCTCTATGCCGCACCAGGCGCGTCGGGAGGTCGTTGGTGATGCCCGTGTACAGAGAGCCGTCACGACAGCGAAGCATGTACACCGTCCACACCTGTCCCTCGTCTCTCTTCCCGCGTCCCCTACTCCAACGCCGCGTCGAGCGTGATCTGCGGGATGCCAGCGAGCGCTTTCGACACCGGGCACCCGCGCTTCGCCTCCTCGGCGGCCTTCTGGAACCCGGCCTGGTCGAGGCCCGGCACGCGCCCCCGCACTTTGAGCTCCATCTTGGTGATCTTGGGCGCCCCGTCGACCATGTCCATGGTGCACGCCGCCGTGGTCTCGACCCGGGTGACGGGCTTCCCCGCCTTCTCGAGCCCGGCCGACAGCGCCATGCTCAGGCAGGCGGCATGCGCCGCGGCGATGAGCTCCTCGGGGTTCGTGCCCTTCTTTCCCTCGAACCGGGTTGCAAACGTGTACGGGCCGCTGAACGAGCTGCTCGCGGCCTTGAAGTTCCCCTTCCCGTCCTTGAGCCTGCCTTCCCAGACCGCCGTCGCCTGACTCGTGGGCATCGTCCCGACTCCGCTGAAGGTGAGAGTCGGAAATCTGGCGGAACCGCCGAGGGGACGCTACGCTTGGGGCGCGCGTCGCCCGCGACAGAGAGGGAAACCGACGATGGCCACGAAGAAAAAGCAGGCCCGGCGTCCCGCCCGGAAACGCCCCGCGTCCCGTCCCGAGCGGCTGCAGCCCGAGTCGCTGCGGCTCCGCTCCATGGCCGCGTCGTTCACGGTGAACGACCTGGACAGGAGCGTCGCCTGGTATCGCGATGTGCTGGGCTTCATCGTCGGCGAGCGCTGGGAAGAGGGGGGGATGGTCCGCGGCATCCAGATGAAGGCCGGCAGCTGCGACATCATGCTCGGCCAGGACGATTTCGCGAAGGGACGGGATCGCAAGAAGGGCGACGGCTTCCGCCTGTGGGTGGCGACCGTGCAGGACATCATCGCCGTGGCGGCGCGCATCAAGGCGACGGGGTGGGCGCTCGACCGCGAGCCGTCCGAAACCCCGTGGGGCGACTGGGCGTTCGCGGTCACCGATCCGGACGGGTTCAAGATCACGGTGATTCAGGAGTAGCAATGCGGAATGCGGAGTGCGGAATGGGGAATTGAAGGACGCGCATGCTCTTGTTCCTGACCGTCACTTCACTGGCGCTTCAAGCCTCCGTGGCCGACACCTCTCCGTTCCGCGCGCTCCCGCTCCCCGCGCCGAACCGCGTGCGCGGCGCGTCGGGCGCGCCCGGCCCCGACTACTGGCAACAGCGCGCGGACTACGTGATCCGCGCGACGCTCGACACGGCGGGCTCGCTGCTCCGCGGCACCGAGCGGATCCACTACGAAAACCATTCTCCCGACACGCTGCGGTTCGTGTGGGTGCAGATCGAGCAGAACATCTTCGCGAAGAACAGCGTGACCTACGCCCTGAACCAGCCGCCGCTCCACTTCGCGGGTGGTGCCGTGTTCGACTTCACGGGCAAGGGATTCCTCGGCGGGATCACGATCGAGCGCTTTGCCTCCGCGGGCAGGGAGCTACGGCGCACGGAGGACGGGACGATGATGCGGGTCGAGCTGCCGCGCCCGCTCGCCCCCAAAGGGATGATCGACTTCGACGTCGCGTGGCACTTCCCCGTACCGCCCTATGGTGGCGGCCGCATGGGACGGATCGGGACGCGTCTGTACCAGATCGGCCAGTGGTACCCCCGCATGGTGGTGTACGACGATGTGCACGGTTGGAATCCCCTGCCCTACATCGGCGCCGGAGAGTTCTATCTCGAGTACGGTGACTTCGACGTGACACTCACGCTGCCCGCGGGGTTCGTGGTGGCGGCCACCGGCGCGGTTCAGAACCCGCTCGCGGTGTGGACGCCCGCCACCCGGGCGCGGCTGGCCCGGGCCAGGAGATCGGCCGAGCGGGTGCAGATCATCACGAAGGACGAGGCCGTGGCGAACGGCGCGGCGCGGCGGCCCCGCACGAAGACCTGGCACTTCGCGGCGAAGCGCGTGCGCGACTTCGCCTGGGCCGCCTCCCCCGATTACCGCTGGGACGCATCGGCCTGGAACGGTGTCCTGATCCAAACGTTCTACCGGCCGAGCGCCACGCCGTGGGAAGAAGCGAACCGGATGGCGTGGTTCACGATCAAGCACTTCAGCGAGACGTGGGGGACGTACCCCTGGCCGCATGCCACCACGGTCGAAGGCCTGGTCGAGGGGATGGAGTACCCGATGCTGACGTTCGTGCCGTCCATCGAGAAGCGCGAGGACCAGTACTGGGTGCTCACGCACGAATTCGGCCACGAGTGGTTTCCGATGATGGTCGGCTCGGACGAGCGCCGCTATCCCTGGATGGACGAGGGGTTCAACAGCTTCATCGATTACGGCTCGGCGGAGGGCTACTTCAAAGGAACGGTCTACGGCGACACGGTGCGGCGGGAGCTCCTGACCGCTTATCGGGTCTCGGCGGTCCCGGGGAACGAGCAGCCGTTGATCACGAAGCCGGTCGAGTCGGGCGATCTGGCGTGGACGGCGTACCAGAAGCCCGCGCTGATGCTCACGGTGCTGCGGGACGCGGTTCTGGGGAAAGAGACGTTCGAGCGCGCCCTGCGCGAGTACGTGCGCCGCTGGACGTTCGGGCACCCGCAGCCCGCGGACTTCTTCCGGACGATCGAAAACGTGTCGGGACGGGACCTGGACTGGTTCTGGCGCGCCTGGGTGTACACCACGGCTCGCCTCGATCAGGCCGTCGACTCCGTCACCGCCGCTGGTGACACGGCGTTCGTCTTCCTGTCGAATCGAGGGCACATGGTGCTGCCGGTGACGCTCGAGCTCCGCTACACCGATGGCTCGAGCGAGATTCGCGAGCTCCCGATCGAGATGTGGAACCTGGGCAGCCGGTTCACGGCACGGGTCCGAAGGGCGGGGGGGCAATCCGTCGCCGGCGTCGTGGTCGACCCGAAGGGGATCTACCCCGACATCGATCGGGCGAACAACCGGTGGCCTCGATAGCCGCGGGCACCCGCCCGTTGCGAATTGCGCTCGTGACGTCGAGCCGGTTCTGGCGGGGCTCGAGCAATGTCTTCGCCGTCCTCGCGCGCGGCCTCGCCGACCGCGGGCACACCACGACCGCGGTGGTCGCCTATGACCCGCTGGTGGGCGGTTTCCAGGCCCGCAGCCTGAGAGTCCGGAAGCTGCCGGTCGGCCACACGACGTTCAAGGGCGCCCGCGCCCTGCGGCAGGCGCTCGGACAGCGGGAGCTCGCCGCCGATGTGGTGCTCGTGGACCGGGCCCGGGACATTCGACTGGCGGCGTTCGCCTCCCTCGGCACGCCGCTCGTCGTCGTGTACTGTATCAGCACGCCCCGCCCACCGCGCGACCTGCTGACGCGCCTCGCGTTCCGACGCGTGGCATTGACGGTGTTCCTCACCCAGCAGCTCGCGCAGCGCGCGCTCGCCGAAGCGCCGTTCATGCGCCGAGCCGGACATCGCGTGATCCCGAACGGCGTGGACTGCGACCTGTTCCGCCCGGACGAGGCGGCGGGGCGCGCGTTCCGGCGGCGCCACGCGCTGGGCGACGGCCCGGTCCTCCTCGGCGTGGGAGCCCTCGAGATCGAGAAGCGCTGGGACCTGCTGCTCGACGGCGTGGCCCGGCTCGCCCGGCCCGCGCCCCCGCTGGTGATGTGCGGCGGCGGCGCGCTCGAGGGGTCGCTCCGCGCGCAAGCCGAGCGGGTCGGTCTCGACGTGCGGTTTGTGGGTCAGGTAGATACGGAGACGCTCGTCGCGGCTTACAATGCGGCGACCTGCGTCGTGCACACGCGCCCCGACGAGGTGTTCGCGCTCGCGTTGATCGAAGCCCTCGCGTGCGGGCGGCCTGTGGTCGCATCGGGCGGCGGCGGGACGCCCGAGCTCGTGGGCGACGCCGGCGTGCTGGCGCCACCCGGGGATCCCGGTGCGTTCGCCCGCCTCCTGGAGGACTTGCTCGGCGACGCCGAGCGCCGCGCGGCCCTCGCCGTCGCGGCGCGGCGCCGCGCGCTCGAGCGCTACTCCGTGGAGCGGATGGTCTGCGACTACGCGGCGCTACTCGAAGCGCTCTAGCCTATTTCGTTGCATTTCATTTGCCGTCGGTCGTCGCGGGCCGATTCTCATCGTCGATCGGATCGACGTCAGGCGGGGTCTGCCCGCCACCAGGGCCGAAGCCGGTCCTGCCGGGCCGGCTCACCGGGAGCGTGATCGGCGCCTCGGCCACGTTGTTGTCGTAGCGGCTCTCAAAGAAGTTGTGGCACATCCCCTGCGGATCCACCGGTCGGTTGTGATCGCGGTCGAACTTGGTGCACGGGAACGGCGGGTTCACGTGGATCCGGATGATGTAGTTGCCGGGGGGTACCGGTGCTTGCCCGTCGCCGCCATCCAGCACGAAATACTGCCCGCCGAGCCACTTGTAGTACTGATCGGCGTGACCGGTGCTGATCCCCTGGTTACCGACGATCGCCGGGCCGTTCGGGCCAGCGGGCCGGCCGCACACGCGGTAGACCCAGGAGGTCGGCGACTGCACGCCGCCGTTCCAGGGGACCACGTCGATCATGCAGAAGCCACGCTTCGCCGCCTGCCACACCTTGCCGGTGGCTGGATCCACGAGCTCGTAGGTGGCATAATGCTGGAAGTGCCAGTGCTGGTGACAGGTGGACAACTGGTACAGTCCATCTCCCGCGGCGACGTGCACCGCCGGGTCGCCCAGGGCGATGTCCGCGTCGCCGATGTTGGGCGTGTTGACCGTGAACCGCACGACCCGGTGCGATACGGTGGGATCGATGACCCCCCCTTCCTCGAGCGTGCAGGTCCCCTCCTTGAGGATCTGATCGTACACGACCCATGACCCCTCCAGCGCTTTGCCGTCGACAATGAGATCCGGCGCCCCGGTGAAGTCTCCCTCGTGCGCAGCGGCGATCCGCGGCGCCGCCACGCGACCCGAGTCGCTGGGGGTACAGGTGGAGAGGGCGACGATCACCGCGAGCGCCGCCAGGGACGTCGAACGCATTGCAACTGCCTCCGATCTGGGGGAGCTCGAACGTGCTGCTCGACTACGCGGACGTCAAGCGTGCATAGTTAGCCGACGGATCGTAAGAAAATTCACGCCCGTCTAGTGCAGGCCGCTGCCGCCCGCGAGCTGCTTGACCAGATCGCCGATCACGGCCTTGGCGTCGCCGAACAGCATCCAGGTGTTGTCCTGCACGTACAGCTCGTTGTCGATGCCGGCGAAGCCGGGCTTCTTGCTCCGCTTGATAGCGAGGACCGTGCGGGCCTTGTCTGCGTCGATGATCGGCATGCCGTAGATGGGACTGTCTTTGACGTAGCGGGCGGCGGGATTCACGACGTCGTTTGCGCCGATGACGAGCGCGACGTCGCACTGCGGCATGTCGGAATTGATCTCGTCCATCTCGACCAGCGCGGTGTATGGGATATCGGCCTCCGCGAGCAGCACGTTCATGTGGCCCGGCATCCGCCCAGCGACGGGGTGAATGGCGAACTTGACCGTGATGCCGCGCTTGGTCAGCTGGTCGTACAGCTCGCGCACTTTGTGCTGGGCCTGGGCGACGGCCATGCCGTACCCGGGAATGATCACCACGAGGCTCGCCTGCTCGAGCAGCTGGGCCGCACCCTCGACCGTTTCCTGCTTCCACGCCTTCTGCTCGCCGACGGCGACCGTCTTTTGCACCGTGCCGAACGCGCCGAACAGCACGTTGGTGAACGA
>Ga0209056_10000868_pt1 | contig 33497 bp, 29 predicted proteins | sample GraSoiAngelo_114_FD_185876 | JGI IMG/M metagenome (GOLD analysis project Ga0209056, IMG submission 185876) | Grasslands soil microbial communities from the Angelo Coastal Reserve, California, USA - 14_0903_13_40cm (SPAdes) (version 2) | ecosystem: Environmental > Terrestrial > Soil > Grasslands... | reverse complement strand
TTGGGGACATTCTTGTCGCCCTTGACTCGCGTCGTTGAAGCGGTGATGTAGTTGTCTAGGGTCACTTCGTAGGGCTCCGAGAAGATAGTGCTGCTATCGCCTCGAATATGACCTTTGCACCCACGGCCGCTGTCTGTCCAAAATCCAGCTGGGGAGAGACTTCGACGAGATCGAAACCCCTGGTGTTACGGTTCATCGCGGCTTGAACGAGGGTCAGTAGCTCATCGGTCGTGATGCCATCCGGTTCTGGATTCCCGACTCCGGGGGCGTACGCTGGGTCGAGGACGTCAATGTCAACGGTGAGGTAGCTGTGGGTGAAGCCTGAGAGGAATGTCCGAATTCTCTGCGCCGTCTTATCAAGTGGATTTTTCCTGATGTCTTGTGGAGTGATGATTTGGAGGCCGGAATCGTGGCAGTAATCGAGCTCGGGTTTCGAAAAGGCTCGGATCCCTACTTCCATGATATGGCTCGGATCTATCCGCTCCGCGACTCGTCGCATAAAGGTAGCGTGGGATAGCTTCTCCCCCAGAAACTCATCTCTCAAATCAAGATGGGCGTCCAGATTTACAAGTCCAATGTCGGTTGGGAGCGCGTCGATGGCGGCCTTTGTCACCGTATGCTCGCCGCCTGCCATGATAGGAATCTTGCCCGTGGCGCTTAGTTCTTTCCAGACAGCAGTAATTCTCCGAAGGGTTTCATTGAGATCTTCTACTGTGTCGATGTCTCCCGCGTCGTGGACGAGGATTTTCTCGAGGTCCACGTTGGATCGGATGCTGTAGAGTTCTAGGTTGGCTGATACGTCGCGGAGGGCAGATGGAGCAAATCGGGATCCTGGTTTGTAGGTGCTTGTCCGGTCGAATGGGACGCCGAAGAAGACAAAACGGGACTTTTCCAGAGGGGATGATATTCCTGTGAAAGCCGGTCGACTGGACAGATAGAGTTGGGACTGACTCATGGCTCTCCGACTCGATATTGATACCGAATGTAAGCCTTATTTTGGGAGGTTACGAGGCTTGCGCCAGATTCAAGAGATGTCTAGGCAGACGCCTAAGCAACAGGCAATGGAGGAGACTGCTGACACGGCGAGTTTCAGGCCGGTTGGACTCTCTATCTCATCCTTCTTCTACGCATTATCGGGAATCTACTATCTGGCTTTTCCGATTGTTGCACAGGATACTCTCGCGTATCACTTGTATGCAATCGGGGCCGCATCGCTTCTGGGAAGTCTTGGGGTGTTCATGATGACACGATGGGGTCTCTGGTTGGGGCTCCTTCTGTTTCCTCTACAGATCGTCGCTCCAGCGTCTACGCTGTTGACAGTGGTATCATACCCCGGACTCTGGCAGCAACCGATCGACATTGCCTTCGTAGCATCCTTGTTCGTGCTGATGTTCTTCGCTTCTCTGACCTTTCTACTGGTCCTTGACAAGCGACGCAGCTTCAACTAAGTCATCCGTAGCCTGCCGAGAAGTCGACGGTGCGGCTGGGGTAGAGGATTCTGTCGCATTCGCTCTTGTCTTGTTAGAGTAGCATCGGGCGCAAGAGGTCATGGGTCTCCGACCCTTCGTTCTTGCTTGGACGAGTTGGAATCCGCAGATCTTACAACTGGTGCGGGTTATGGAGAGATTTCCGAATTGGGGAAGAGGCAAGGTGAATCTGCATCCTTTCTCATATCCCGTGCAGCCGATGAATCTCTTGCCGGAGGTTCGGCTTCGAATAATCTTCAGTTTTGATCCGCATTGGGGACATGGATAGTCGAAGGTGAGGCTGGCGATTCTCTGGGATACCACGACTTCTGCCAGCTGGGACCCTATCTCGTCCTCTCTCGCGATCAGATCGAGCATTATTGGTCGGAGATGGTCCAGAGTCTCGGCTATGACGTGGCTTCTAGTGGTCTGGAGTGTCTGAATGTTGTCCATCGAGGTTTCAAGTCTGGCTGTGAACACAGGGTCGATTATCAGCGGACAGTACTTGTTGAGGAGGTTGATGATCTTGAGCGCGAGGGGAGTTGCTTCGATCCGGATGTTCTTGATGTAGCCTCGTCGATATAGAATCTCGATGATCTCAGCTCTCGTAGCCTTAGTCCCGATGTTCTCTTCCTCCATTTTTCGTAGAAGGCTGCTAGGATTGTATCGGGGGGGAGGCTCGGTGAACTTCTTAGTGGCTTGGATTTTTGTGATCGGTATCTTGTCGCCGACTTTGAGGTCCGGGAGTTCTTGGGACTCGTCTGACGCGTAGGGTTTGTAGAATTGGGTCCAGCCCTCACGGACGAGACGGGTTCCTCGGAGGAAGAATCGGTGCGGCTCTTTCCTGAGAGTTAGCTTTGAGCTCTCTCGAAGGCTTGGCTCGGCGAAGGTCGACATGAAACGTTTGATGACTAAGTCGAGGAGATTTGCTTCAGGCTGGATGAGACGCCGCTTGAGGGATTCTCCGGTAGGATAGACTGCTGGGTGTGCGGGATCTTCCTTGGGACCTTGATTGGGGCGGAGCGAATTGTTGAAAGTCAGCTTCGATGCGAGGGATCGGTACTGAGCCACGTTCGCTATGCCGCGGAGAATCTCCAAGTATCCGATGTCGGGGGGCAGCTTCTGGCTCGAAGTACGTGGATAGGAGATTAATGCCTCGAGGTACAGCTTCTCCGCTGTTGCGAGGGTTCTGGATGGGGTGTATCCGAAGTGTCTGTAGGCTTCCGACTGTAGATTGGAGAGATCGAACGGATAAGGCGGGCTCTGCTGTATGTTTCGAGAGTCCGCACTCTCGACCTCGAGAACTGCATTCCTACAGTCATTTACGACCTCTTCCGCTTCGGCGCTGGTTGGGATCCTTTCCTTCTCGTATTCAAGGACAAAATTCTGCACGTTCTGCGTTACTGTTGCTTCAATCGTCCAAAACGGCGTGGGAGTGAAAGATTGGATTTCCTCCTCTCTGTCCACGACGAACTTGAGTGTCGGGCCCTGCACTCTGCCAGTGGAGAGCGTGGAGTAGCCGTGATTCTGCTTAAGCGCCGATTCTGTTAAGAGTCGAGAGAGGTTGATTCCATAGAGCCAGTCGAGTTCGTGTCGAGCGCGCCCGGCCTCGACGAGTTGTATGTCGAGGTGTGGTGAGAGGGTCCGATAGGCTGATTTGAGTTCTTTTTCGGTCATGGTGCTGAACTTCATCCGCTGAGCCTTCGAGTCAGCGCCGTGACAGGCGTATCGTAGGATTGTGTACCCGATGAGCGAGCCTTCGACATCATAGTCGCAGGCGTTGATGTAACGGTCAGCCCTGATGGCGAGCGAGCTGATGACCTGGATCCACCGGGCTAGTCGAGCGGATTTCTTGTCGATGAGGTGCTTGGGCTTCCAGTCGAAATCCCAGACTGGATAGCAGCGCCGGCTGGTGTGGGTCTTCGAGTCGACCGCGTAGAGGTGGCCTAGGGCGGAACAGACGAGGATCGTTTCCTTTCGGTTCCTAGACTCATAGATGGGCACGCCTTGAGTCTCTGTCCTCCGCGGGTCTCCGTCCTCGTCGAGCGCTCGTGCAACACGCGCGGCCGCATCCGGTTTCTCGCATACGATGAGTGTCTGCATCACTTCCACATCTCGGGACGTTGCTGAAGGAACTCAACGATCTCCCTAGCATTCTTGCCCGTTCCTTGCTGTTTAGCAACGCGCTTGAGAAAGTCAGCTCGGCCGATACTGCCGAACGCCTTGGCCCAAGCTTCGTAGGCCTGCCTTACGCTGTCGAGCGCCCGAGCATGGGTCAAACAAAGATCGGCACTGGCCTGTTCAGTCGCCTGACCGCATACGAAACAACCCAAAGGTGATGCGTGTTTCTTGATGACAATCCGCTATGTTTCACGCTTTCGCTCTAGGTTCACCGTCTCAATTGGCGCTATTCTGTTTTCCCTCATGGGTCTTCGGGACTTCGAACACTATGCCTTTGCTTGGATGGATTCGGGTTTTTACCGGCCGATTATCAAACTTGCGTCCGCGCATCTTCTTGACTGTGAGCTGGGTGAACGGTCGTCCAGACTGGAGTGCTGTAGAAAGCTCCAGGACACAGTCTACTGCTCCCTCAAGTTCTGCCAACACTTGTTTCGGTGCACCTCTGTTAACCGCAAGGAAAAATCTGCCTTTCTCCTCTCTCAGGTTCGCGGCGGTTTCCTGAATCAGATTCGTTAGGCCGCGTATGCTGGCTCTCTCGACAAGTTGGTGAGAGGAATCGACAATAAGCGTGGGTTTGCCAACGGTCACCTCTGCAAGCCCAGAGGATATCGCCATATCCAGTACGGTCGTGTCGTAAAAGTTTTCTAGGACCCCGTGGCTGTTGTCCATTCTTGGCGTCTTCGTTATCTCGCAACCGATGAGCTGGAAGAATCCCTGCGCTTCGTCCTTTGAGGTATCAAAGTGCATGTTCTTCATCGCTTGCTTGACCAAGTCTGGGTTGTCATAAGTCAAGAATACAACCGGACGGGCTGACAGGAGGGACTTGTAGGCGACCTCTTCGCAGAACGTCGTCTTGCCAGATCCGGTATCGCCTTCGATGAGGACGCTGTCGCCGTCCCTGAAGCCTCCTGAAGCTAGTTTGTCCAAGTACTCGAAGGGTTCCTCGCGGAACGGATGCTTGATCCTGTAGAACTCTCCGTATCCCAATGCTCCTCCAACGGCTACACCGAGGAGGATCCAGCCGAGAGACTGAGTGACCCATGAGGCGGGTGCAGGGTTGAGCTGGATGTTGTTGCTAGAGTTCTGGGACAGGTCGAGAGTGCTCCTAATCGTCTGTGATTGGCTATTGACAATCACGATGTACTGACCCTTGGGGAGCGAGCGGAAGACTAGGACTCCGCTGTTCCCGGTCGTGTTCTGAGTGAATGTTTGGCCTGCTAGGGTTAGGGTGACTGCTGCTCCGGAGACCGGTTGGCCGTTCTGGTCCTCGACCGTAACTGTGAGGTCGTATATCTGAAGCTTGACGGGTGCGAGTCCATTCCTCGGGTTGAAGGGGATCGACGACGCGGCTACGTTGACTCCTCTCCACGTAACGGTAGATATTGAGTATGTTCCGGCAGGAAGTAGGTAGGTGCCCCCTGGGTTGAGGCTTCCGATAGTGCCGTTTGGATAGGAGAGTTGGATGGTTGACGGCGGCTGGGGCAACTGGTTGGCGTTACCATCCATGAACTTGTTGCTAAAGTCTAGCTGATAGACTGAGAGGTAGAGTGGAATTGTCAGAGAGGAGCTTGGCGTGTAGGGGGCTGTCTGGTTGACGATGGTTCCCTGCAGGTAGGCTTTGATGCTGTATGAAGCGTTGTCAAGTAGCATAATGTTCTGGGGTGCGACCCAGCCTGAACTGTTGGAGACCCCGTTGTAGATCGCGACGGCTCCGTTGAATAATGTGATTGAGGCTCCGGGGACCGAGACGGGTGATGGATCGAGACTGACGGCATGAAGGTTGAGAAGCCATGACGCGATGACTTCGAAGGTTAGGGTCGGGGTCAATGAGATTCCGTTATTGTCTGTAACCGCTAATTTCGAGCTGTAGCTTCCACTGAGAGTGTTTGTTGTGTATGTCCAGTTGATCGCCCATGTCCCGGTAAAGTTTTGCCCGGTACCTTGCACACGCGTAAGGGGAGAGTTCGATAGAACTGTAGACCCGCTCGGCGAGGTGAGGTTTGACCGTGCGGAGGCTATGTCGTATAGGCCCAGAGCATCGAATACTGAGGCTCTGAGGGTGACCTGCCGTCCCGGGCCGGTCCAGTTTCTGCTGAAGAAGCTCGTCTGAAGTCCGGTCTGGTTGAAGCTCGAGTAGAAGTTGATCCCAATTCTCTGCTGGAATGTAGCAATAACTTGGCTGGGCCACGCCGCTCCGTCATATAGAAGACTGATGGTTCGGGTTGTTGTTCCGGTGATGGTGATGGTGATCTGGAAGTTGAGGATTGCACCCTGTTCGATCTGGTAGCTGCTGCTCGTTAGGCTAATCGTGTATGCTGTGAGAGTCGTGGAAATTGATGTTCCTGACAGGCTGCCGACAGCCAGAGGGACGACTGTACCAGCAGAGGTGATCTTGTTGACGTTTCCGGTTATCACGGTGCCTCCTCCCGTGCCCGAAGAGGAGATTAGGTACAGAACGAAGGTCACGGGTCCAGTGAAGGTTACGTTGCCAGCCATCGCTGGCTGGGAGTAGTAGTTCCAGACTCCAGGGGTACCACTGGCCACATTTCGTGATTCAAACTGTGCCCCGCTCGACCAAGTTTGGCTTGTATTCGACCAGAGATATGTCGAAATCGTGTTCAGAGTCGTAGTAGCCTGGTTGTGAAAGTAGAAAGTGGACGGCTGTAGGCTGCCGGAGGCTACCGCGTTGGGCAGGTGGTTCGGGACCAGGATTATGACGAGTGCTAGGAGTGTGATCAGTGCTGCTTTTGATCCCGAGCTTCCTCGCATCCCTGAAAGTTTCGGCTCTCACAGACTCGGCTGGAAGCGCGTACCAAAGCATACCGTCACCAAAACCCAGGCTGCTAGGTAGCGGGAATCGCTCAGCGAAACGATCGCTCGAGGTCCGGTGACCGATAATTTCTCAGAGAGTTATGCTAATGCACAGGGCGCTGGTGTAAGGAGAAACTTAGGCGATTTTTGCCAAGATCGCCGATGAGTGGGGTCTCTGTCAGCCGAGAAAGATCTTTGAGGGGAGAATTGTCCCTAATGGTTTCGAGGGGTCCCCCCTTGGAGGGGGGGTCTTGGCGTTGATTCTTCGGATTCAGGCTTGGTCTGCGCTTTTGGGGCTATTTTTGAATCCAAAAGGGCGTTTTTCAGAGTTCGGGAACGAGCAGGAGCCGCAAGGATAACGAGCAAATTAGCAGGCATTCATCCCTAACCCAAGGACGGTGTTGAATCGGCAGGTTTGCGCTTGCCTAGTTCGACGGTCTCTTGCCCAAGAACTAGACCCGGGTTCCGAATCAAGGCTAATTCGTCTTGACAAAGACTAAGGGTCTTCCGCTTCTCCGCCAGCTCATTGGCAAGGTCCAGCTCGAACTGTTTGCTCCGTTACCGATGCCAAGTCCAGGGTTAATGCGTCGAAGAGTGACGCAGAAAGGCGTCGCGCCAGAAATCAGGACTCGAGTCGTGACTAAACTCATCGAGGCCATCGACGAAGCGGAGCATCTCGGGAAAGGATCAGGGAGGAGAAGCGGATCTGGCGGTGGAGGAATCTCCCCAAAAGAGCGCTGGTACCTGGTGATGGGATAACTTGCCAGATTCTCGATGGCGTTCTCAAGAACTTTGACTTGGAGACTGTGAAGGAGAGGAGAAGATGGATCAGGTGGAGACGACATTAGATAAGCTTCAAAGGATGACTCCGATGGCTGGATAAACAAACTGGAACGGGTCAAGGCCGTTCGAGGCCGAACCAAGGAATGGCCCGCGGACCCGCGCCCCACATTTGATTTGAGAAGGCTGCGGAGAAGGATACTGAGCGTCTCAGTGTCCAGCTTGTGATTGGTCACGAACTACGGAAGAAACATGATCTGGGTCCTGCACAAGTAGAGGCGCAAATTGTCGCGAACATGTGGCGGCGAAAAACTCGAAACAGATCCCTTGGAATGGCGTATTTCTTCAGACAAACCGAATGATATTTCTACGGGTAAAACGATGAGGAGTATTGACCGGCGCACGGAATGCCACGACATCCAAAGAGCCCCAATAGTCAGAAACCGATTAACCCGAAGAAGCGGGCTATCCAGACTGCGCGCAAGCGGGAGAGCCGAGGAAGAATCTACCTCGCAATTGTCGTCATCATTATGATAGCGATCGGGGTCGGCTGGTACGTGTACACATCAGTCCAGGCACGGCCCGACTTCGCAATAGCTGCCCCGTCAGTCGTAACGATTCACGCTGGCAATCAAGCCACTTCGAGGGTTAACGTCACTTCTGTGAACAACTTTGGCGGTACTGTTCAATTGTCTGCCAGCGCTTCAACTGGACTGGATGCAACTGTAAGCCCGGCAAGCATCACCGGCTCGGGAATTGCCACCTTGACGATGTCCGCAAATAGCAACGGTACTTATACTGTGACAGTTACCGGGACCAGCGGTAGTCTGACTCACTCCGTTACGCCCGTGGTAGGCACGTCCCTGTACGCTACACTCAAGACAACTAACGGAATGATCGTGGTCGAGCTTTACAACAATTCAGCCCCTAAGACTGTGACAAACTTTGTGAACCTTGCAAAGTCACATTTCTACGACAATCTCGTGTGGCACAGAATTATCCCTAATTTCGTGGTTCAAACTGGAGACCCTAACACGAAAAATGGGGGTGGAGACCGGAACACATGGGGACAGGGAACATCGCCTCAAAGCGTACCGTTCGAATATGATTCTTCTCTACACAATAATGTCGGCTATGTTGCGATGGCGAGTACAGCGGCAGGAGTCGGGGGAAGCTCGCAATTCTACATCAATGTGAACGACAATAGCGGTAGTCTCGACGGTAAGTATGCAGTGTTTGGAAAGGTGATTGTTGGAATGGATGCTGCGAATGCATTGGCGAATTTACCCACGACCAACCAGTATCCAAACGCTCTTAATCAACCGGCCGACCCTTCCAATGCAATGCTGATAAGCGTCACAATTTCGAACTCTCAATGAGGGAGTGACACACCAAAACTCTCAATTGTTGTTGAAATCCCCGTAGAATATGCAAACACACGTAACGTAGATCGCCTAGGGGAAGGAGATCTAGTCGTGCTGCTAGATCCGATTTCTCCATGAGTAAGGCTTTCTTCGAAGAGGCGTGTTGCTTCGTAGGCTGCTCAGGGAGCACTCTTATGAGAGACAACAGATTGACTAGTGATGTCTCAGGAATTGACTGCCATTCAGACTATTGAACAGGCGACCCGGTTAGCCATCGATTTTGTTAGGAAATACTATTCGTTCGTCTATCCGATCGCAGCTAGAAGGGAGAATTCTAGGTGGGTAGTAGATTTGGACATTTCGTACTTCAGACCCAGCTATGTTAGAGTGAAAATCTTCGCTGAAACCGGGAGCCTTGAGGACTTCAAAGTCACTCTGGGTCCACTCTTGTAGTTTGGTCGCCGCGACCCGAAAAACTCGATCCATCAACTGTCTTTTTGTAGAGATTTCTATCAAGGAAGCTTACAAACACAGATGGAGGAATTTCTGAGAGAGGCTGACTTTGTCGCTCGTTTTGATCAATTCCTAGCATTCTTAGTTGTGATCGAGCACTTGTATTGACATCTTCTTTCTTCCCCGAAAAAACAGATTGACACGCTGGGCCATTCTAGAAATTCTAGGACAATTGCGCAGCGCTGCAGAAATCAATTTCTTCACGCTTGTGGCATTCATGGGAAAGCGTTTTAACCCTATTACAGTAAAATGGTCGGCTACACGGTTTCAGAAATGGCAGACAAGAGAGCAGTATTGATCGTCGTCGATGGAATGGGCGACAGGCCACTCATTGACCACGACTACAAGACACCCCTAGAATATGCAAACACACCTAACATGGACCGACTCGCCAAAGGCGGACTAGTCGGACTACTAGATCCCATTTCTCCAGGAGTAAGACCTGGTAGCGACGTCGCAAACCTAGCACTCTTCGGCTACGACCCGGCCAAATACTACACAGGACGAGGACCACTAGAAGCACTAGGCGCAGGCATAGATTTGGGACCCAACGACATTGCGTTCAGAGCCAACTTCGCAACCGTAGACGATGACTTCCGCGTCGACGATAGGCGCGCGGGAAGAATCCGTAAGGGCGCGTCGAAACTCGCGAAATCTGTGAGCGAGATCAAGGTCGAGAGCGTTCCTGGAATCAAGACGATCTTCAAGCCGACCGTCGAGCACAGAGCTGTGCTAGTTCTCAGGGGAGAGAAACTGTCGAAGAACGTGACAGATACCGACCCTCAAGAAGAAGGTTTGAAACTCGTGATATCCAGAGCTACCGACGGCTCGGAGGAAGCGAAGAGGACTTCGGCCGCCGTCAACGAGTTTGTAAAGAGATCACATGAGGCTCTACGAGAGCATCCTCTCAATCAGGAACGCGCAAACGATGGCGAGAAACCTGCAAACATTATCCTGACAAGAGGCGCAGGGACGCGGCCATCGCTGCCAAGCTTCAAGTCGATGTTTGATCTTCGAGGCGCCTGCATCTCCGGAACAGCCCTGGTCAAGGGCATCGCAAGCGCCGCGGGCATCGATATTATCGACGTTAGAGGAGCGACAGGGAGCATTAAGACGGACTATGAGGCTAAGGCGAAGGCCGTAATCGAGGGAGCAAAGGACAAGAACTTCGTCGTCGTACACGTCAAGGCCCCAGACATCGCCGGCCACGACGCGGACTTCAAGGGCAAAGTCCGAGCCCTCGAAGAGGTCGATACGCTGGTGGGACACGTTATCGACGAGGTAGATATTGGAGCCAACTATGTTGCGCTCGCATCGGACCACGCGACACCCGTTGGATACGGATTCCATACCGGCGACCCCGTCCCAGTCGTAATTGCAGGACCAGACGTTCCGGCAAGCAGAGTCCTCAAACTAAGTGAAGCGAGCGCCAGCCGCGGAAACCTCGGACGGATACGTGGTTTGGACCTCATGCCCATCCTCACCGACCTGATGGGACGAAGCAGACTGTACGGGTCCTAGACTCCTCACCCGAACCAGTGAATGGCCTCGTCTAACATTCAGGTCAGGTGCGTTTAATGGCCAATCGGATCCTCTTAGTCTTCGATTCATGGCGGCCTAGACGGCGGGTTCAGATGCTTGTGCCAGAGGTCAGAACAGTTACCTGCTCGTCTTTCTTTTCTTTGGCCGATCTCTGGGATGGACTTGAGCTTTCGGCGTTTTTCGAGTTGAGCGCTTCTCATATTTTGGCTGGTAAAGTTCGACCTCTAAATTTCCTGGCATGCGGAAGTGAGTGAGCAGTCCCCATCCTTCATCTTTGATATCCGAAGAAAATTCGACCCCACGTGATTTCAAACCCTCAACGGTCTTGTGAATGTCGTCGCAGTAGAAAGAGATCGAATGGTAGGCCTTGTCAGAAGGATGAACCCCCAGATCGGCCTCCGGCAGGTCGAAGATGAGCCAGCCCTCGCCTATGTCATTATGAGCAAGACCCAGCTTATCACGAATAAACTCCCGCACTTGTTCAGGATTCGGCGTATAGAACAAGCCATGCATTCCTTTGATCATTTGACCCCGGAGTATCCTTACTGTGATGAATGTTTAAGGCTAGAGATGAAGTAAGGGAGCGACTAAGTTTCCTTCAAGGCGGCTCTGTACGCTGTCAAAGGCCTGACTCTCCGGTAGACGAATCTGACGAGCAAGTAGAAACCGAAAACTAATGTTGTTATGTAGAAACTCACTGGATACGGGGGGCCGTAATAGGCAATTGAGAGGCCCAGCCAGGTTGCCAACAGAGCAATAGTTACGGAGATCATTATGGCTGTCCGAGGTCGCTTGGCTAGTTGCTGAGAGATTGCTGCGGGAGTAACCATCAGCGAGAATATCAGTAGCACACCAACTACTTGCACTGCGATGGATGTCGCTACTGCAACTAGAAGCATGAAAACTATCCCAAGCAAGAAGGTGGGCATTCCCTTCGCTTCTGCTACGTCCTCATCTAAGGAGGAGAATAGAAGCGGCCGATACACAACCGCTACAACGGCCAAGATTATCACACCGGCAGCAAGAGTCAGAATCACATCGCTACTGCTAATGCCAAGTATTTGGCCGAACAAAATAGAATATGTTTGGCTCGAATTCCCGGCATACAGACTGATGAACAATACTCCTAAGCCCAGCATAAACGCAAGAACTGTGCCGATGTGAACATCACGATGTGCCGCTCGAGGGCTGAGAACAGCCATCGCCGAGCCACCGACCCCCGTAAACAGCAGCAGACCATAAACGGGATTAACAGCAAACAACACGGCTCCGGCCGCCCCGGCAAATCCAATGTGTGAGAGTGCATGGGCCGCAAACGATGACCGACGCAGCACAACAAAGTAGCCAACAATGCCTGCGATGACTGCGACGATTGTCCCGGCTTCAAGCGCGTGCTGCATGAATGGGTACCGAAAGAGTTCCTGAAGATCGGTGACGAAATTTACGCTGAGGGCCATGTTATTCGTCACCGTGGTGTTGTTCAATGCCTACTATCGCAACATTGCCCCTAGAATCGTGCAGAACTTCAACGGGGACCCCATAAAGCGCTGTTAGAGATTCTGATGTCAAGACTTCTTCGGGCTTCCCCGTTGCAACCTTGCCATTCGCGATAAAAATCACCTTATCGAGAAAAGGTAGAAGGGGATTGATGTTGTGCGCAATCAGCAAGGCCGTTACGTTTCGTGATCGAACGACGCTATTCACAAGCTGAACCAAATCCTTCTCATGCCTTAGATCGAGATTCGACAATGGCTCATCGAGCAATAACAGTTCGGGACCGCTCACCAAGGCCTCCGCGAGAAATATCCTCTGCAATTCTCCTCCTGACAGGACGCTGAGAGAACGATGCGCCAGATCTTGTGCTCCCACATCTTTCATCGCACCAAGAGCCGCTTCGCGGTCTCGTCCTGAGAGACTGACTCCCCAATTTTTGCCCGAAAACGCCAGTCGCACTAATTCGAGAGATTCAATATTTGTCTCGCTGTCGATCCCATGACGCTGAGGAACATAGCCAATCAGAGGGTTACCACGCCTTGGCTCGGCATTGAATATCTCGATATTGCCACCAAGAGGTTGCTGCAATCCGAGAATCAACCGAAAGAGGGTGGTCTTCCCTGCCCCGTTGGGGCCGATAATCGCTACAAACTCCCCACGATTAACGGTGAAACTGGCCTCTCGCCAGACCGTGCCATTCGAGTAACCGGCTGTTAGGTTTCTAGCAGAGACGATTTCGGGAGTTATCGTGTTCACTCATCAATGTCCATAGTTTTGTGAATCGAGAGCGCGCTGAAGGTCGATCAACTCTGCGTTCATCCAATCTTGGAAGTGGATATCGGTCGGTTGCACGGTCTCTGTTACGCCAACAATTGGAATCAAATGTGCAACAGCCTCAGCCTTGAGCATTAAGGTAAGTTGTGTCGCAGTTTGCTCATTGAATACCAGAACTGTTGCGTTTCTGGGTTGAGTGCCGTTGATAATCTGTTGCTCAAATAGGATTCTGTCAGGAGTCGTCGGATCGTTTCCTTCGGACACTGCTTTCATGAATTCGGGCGGGGAGATGAGGTTAAGCTGAGTCGCTTCGGCTAAGTAGACGAAGATGCTTTCTGTCGATGCTACAGGCCTCCCTGCATACTTTGCGGCAATCTCGTTGATCCGACTATTATATTGTCCAAGGGACGCGTTTAGACTGGCGTATTGCTGTCCGTAGTACGCAGCATTGGTGCTATCGACGGAAACAAGATCTGAATACATCGCATGTGTGGTTTGATTCACGTAACTCGGGCTATACCAGAAGTGCGGGTTGTCCCCAGCCTGTTTCCCAAGGAGATTTGCCACGTTCAAAACTTTCTGACTCGGGTTATTGTTTGCTGAAAGAAGTCTTAGAGCCCAGTCATCATAGCCAGCGCCGTTAACGATGACTAAGTTTGCGTTCGCAATCGCCCGAGCGTTCGCCGCGTTGCTTTCGTATTCGTGAGGGTCGGCGTTTGGATCGGAAACGATACTCAGCACCTGTGTGTGGGTTCCGCCGAGCTGCGACACCAGGCTGCCCCAGAAGTTTTCGGCGGCGACTACTTGAACCTGAGTTGAACTCATTTCGGATGAAGGCCGATTGAAGTACAATCCGGCTGCTGTTGCCGTTACTAGGATTACAGCTAGGACCGCGGCGATGAGATATCTTCCTCTCATTCGTAATTCTCCTTGAACTGTGAGCCTAGCAGTGGAGCAAGGGACTATTAAGTATGTGTCCGGAGTTATTAACTTCCGCAAGTAACGCCGCATATTCAATACTGAACTATGCTATCTGATCATCATAACTCCTTGAATCCGTGATGAGTTTCTGCCGCCGGCGATCGGCTTGGGAGCCATGTTAATAACAATTGGCTGGAAGATTTATAACTATTGTTAATCATTTCAACGGTGTCGAAAATGGCCATTGTCAGCTTATCCTTTCCGGATCAGATGATAAAGGAGATGGACCAGATCCAGAGATCAGGGGGATTCGCCGGCCGATCCGAACTCGTGAGATCAGCAATTAGGTTGTTGCTCGAAGACTACAAAGAAAAGAACGCTCTCTCGGGACACATGAACGCCATCATCGTTGTAACTCACGACGAGTCCAACGAAGCGCCGATAACAAAGCTCAAACACGAATTCGATGACATCGTGAAGACACACATCCACAACAAGATCAGCCAAACCAACTGCGTCGAGCTTTTCCTCTTAGAAGGCGACGCAAGGAAGGTGGGATCAATGGCCCACGAATTCCAGAAGGAGGACAAGCTGAAGAGCGTCAAGCTCGTCGTGATCGAGTAAATGTTGACCGTTGGATGTCCGTCTACGCTTCGGAAGCTTTAGGATCTTGCCTACGCGTCGCCAGGCTGTTCAACTCGTCAAAGGCGATCGCACCCTCAACAAGGTTCTCATAAGTTCCTTTCTCTAACGCCTCCTTGGAGGCACGCTTCAAGAGACCCATCGCCGCATACGAAGCACTGGGGCCAAAGCTCACACGAGCAACGCCGAGCCTCTCAAGCTCATTGACCGCAGGCAATCCCTTCCTAACCATAACATTGATGGGGAAATCAAGCTCTTTCACAAAGCGTTTGATGGAAACTGCCTCAGTCAGACCCATAGGATAGACGCAATCGGCTCCAGCATCTCTGTAGGCAATGGCGCGGCGAACGGCTTCTTCGAACTTTGCCTCATCGTCGCCAATTGCAAATCGTAGCGCGTCGGTTCGAGCATTGATTACAAGAGGAACGCCCACAGAATCACCAAGTCTTCTGATCGCTTTGACGTTCTCGACCTGTCTCTCGGCGGGAAACAGCTTCTTCGTTGAATGAGCGAAGTCTTCGATGTTTATCCCAATTCCTCCCGCTCTCAAAATTGCCTTGACCGTGGCTACTACTTCTTCAGTGGTCTTACCGAATCCTGCGACGATATCCACCGAGAGTGGGACCGAGAGGACCTTAGCGATTCTTTCGACAGCCGACACGAATTCATTACGACCAATCACCTCGCCATCACGGTAGCCGAGAGATACCATCAGTCCCGCGCTAGAGGTTGCAACCGCTGGGAACCCTTCATTCTCAAAAACGCGCGCACTTGGGACATCCCATGCGTTCGGAAGAATCAGAATCCGTTTTCCATGATGAAGTCCGCGAAAATCTTCAGCCTTATCCTTCTGGGATCGCATCTTGAATTCCCGCAGGTTGCTGATCACGTTTCGATGCACCTATCTTCCTTTGCATCCAGAATTGGTCGAGATCTCGCAGAGCCTGGCTGTCAAACCTTCTCTCAAGTGAATCATCGGGCGGGCCTAGAGGTTTGCCAATCTTCCCAGATTTCAAGTCGTCGACCAAGTGAGCAAACTCATGTCCCAGAGTTAGGAGAGGGTCCCGAGCCGCTTTGAAGACTGTTATGAGAAATTCAACTTTTCCACCTTTCTTGCGGTCTGAGAGGAGCCCGTCGTAGTAACCAGTTCGACCTCCTTTTATGGAAGGAGGACGCGTTGAACTGTATTCGATGAATACTCGACTCTTATCTACACCGTACTTCGCACACAAGAATTCTAGAAAATCGGTGAAACCTTCCGGGTACTGAGTGTCGGTCACGTGGCATCACTAAGCTGCTGGTTCAGTAATCATCAACTTATGGTCCCGGATGGAAGAGTCTTATGAAAGAGACGTTTAGCCCGACTAGCTCTAATAATCTGGAGGCGTAAACTTTGATTTCTTGGGAGGACGCGTACAGGACCACACCTCCTTGGGATATCGGCCGCCCACAACCGGCATTCGTAGGCCTCGTCCAGGCTGGCGAGCTCACTGGGAACACGGTGCTCGATGTCGGTTGCGGAACCGGCGAGAACGCCTTCTACCTTGCTAAGAACGGATTCTCAGTCGTGGGGGTCGACCTGTCAACTCGCGCGATTGTGGCAGCGAAGGCGAAAGCTGAAGAGAGGAAGTTAAAAATCGATTTTCGACTCGCGAACGCGCTCTCGCTAGAATTCGAGAGTGGCCGTTTCGACAACGCTATTGATTCCGGACTGTTCCACACGTTTACGGACAATGACAGAATCTCCTTCGCGCGCGAGATCGCTAGGGTCTTAACGCCAAATGGAAAATACTTCATGCTCTGCTTCAACGACAAAGAGCCCACAGACTGGGGCGGACCGCGCAGAATTACCAAGGAAGAAATCGAAATAACTTTCTCGCCACATTTCAATATCAACTACATCAGAGATGCCTACTTTGCGACGCGAATCCACGACAACGGTGGGAGAGCCTATCTGACATCGGCAACAAAAAAAGCCGATTGACCTCGCCCGGATGCTCCATGAAGAGTCTCTAGGGTAATATCCTACTCGTCTTTCTCCTTCGTTATTTGATCCCTTACTGATTTGAAGAACTCAGAGCTCTCAATTCGCCCCGCTTCTGAGTGTACCGCATCCAAGTCAATCTTGAGCCTGGTGCTCGTGACCCTTCGCCTCTTGAACAGCAGGAACGCGATAATAAGCAGTGCCGCAATTATCGTCGCAATGATACCGAAGTAGTAGAGTGGAAAGCTCGCTGACGCATTGTTCTGGATGATAATCGCTCTGGTGGCGGTCCCACGGTTGGCAGGAGATGGAGAGTCCGATGCTTTGATGACGAGGGACCATAGTCCACCCGGATCCGAGGATCGCGCCGTGTAGGTCCCTACCCATACTCCAAGGCCAGTGTCAAAGACCACCGGGACGCTGCCGTTGACTGAGGGTGTACCGCTGTAGAGAAGGTACGCTCCAACCGTACCTGCTTGGAGAGTCGTTCCATCAGGATATGCGATGGTCGCATTGAACCTAAGTTGTTGGCCAACACCGATGTTAGTGTTGGTGGTGACAGTGATGGTTAGACTGGCAGGCACTAACTGTGGGTTGTTTGTTACTCGCGCTCCCGGCCCTATATTCCCATAGGCATCACCGTAGGCGTGCGCTTCTAGAGATACTGTCCAGACCCCTGTCCGGTTATTGGCAAAAGTCGTGTAGCTGGCATTGAAAGTCTGAGCGTTGCCATCATAGGTGGCTGTAAGAGTAACGTTGCCACCAATCGGTCTCGCAAGGGTTAGAAGCGCGACACCTGTTATGGGAATCGATCCGTCTGGGTAGATTGGTTGGAAGGAAAACCTCATTGTTTCAGTCCTCTGATAAATCGATTTGAGAGTTGTGATCCCGGCAACAGACATGATCGCCGCCCTCACTGAGAAGTTCTGAACATCAGGTGCGCTCTTGACGGTGCTCGTTCCTGTAAGCGTCACGATATAGTTGTCTATGGTGCCGTTGACAGGAATCTTCCAACTACCAGCGACAATTCCTCCAGATGTTGCGAGAATTGTCTGGGAAAAGACCAGGCTTGAAGTCGTCTGCGTTCTAATGGTCACGGCTACGCTTTCTGATGGATTGTATCCGCTACCTCGCAGATTCACAGTCTGGGTTCTCTCGTACGTAGGATTATCTGTGATGGCGAGAACGAACGAACTGCTAGCCACATTTAGCATCGCAGAAGGCGCCACTTGGTCGACTGAAGCGGCGTACTGACCGGCCAGTGAGTTAGATCCTGGGAACAACACGCCCGGGTAGGCAACAATCACGCTAAACTGGTCCTGCCCTGGAGCAGTCGTGTAGTTGATTAGGTGTGACTGGAATGTCCTACCTGCGGGATCTTTCACATTGAACCTGAACTCGAAGGTTGTACTAGTCGTGATAGGATTGAACTTGACGGTGAGGACGAGGGAGATTGCGTTTCCTTCTTGAGCAAATGCGGGGACTGAATTCAATGTGTACGGGCTGTCCGCGTGTGCGCGGGGAACCAACTCGATGGATGTTACAGCAGAGACGGTTACAACAGTGATGAGAAGCGCATGAACGACAATTCTAGACCGTTGCCAGTAATGTCTCTCTTTCAACTGGACCTTGAACGATGGAATCGGTCGACCGACTAAAGCACCCCGTAACTACCAGTTCTACTTCGAAGTACGCCGAGGAGTTCGCCCGGGTCCTAGCGGCCAATGGAAGATCATATCGTCGCTCGAGGACTATCCGGGCCGCCAGGGGCTACTCAACTCATCTCGTATGTAACAACAAGCAACGTGGCTACCGTTCTTGCCTGACTAGGCATCTTTGTACTTATCCGCATTTTTTGGTAGGCTGAAGGCTGGGGCGAGCTTTCCGGAAAGGGCCCGTCCGCGATCAATGGTCCATGACATTTCCAAGGTAAACTCTGCACACACGATCGCCATTGTCCCATCTTTGCAACATGAAGAGGTGGTTGGTATCCACATTCAGGCGTCCGTTTGAGAATTATAAACAACGATACAGGATGGCAGCAAGAAACTAATAGAACTTCAAGGCTACCAAGAATACCTGAGGCCCATCCAGGAATGACAGAAGAATTCATGCGAGTAGCCGCGACCTCAGAGATTCACGCAGACAAGATGAAGATGGTGCATTACAAAGGCCAAGTCATCTGTTTGGCAAACATCATGGGCAAATACTACGCTATCCGAAACACTTGCACGCATATGGGAGGACCACTAGCTCAAGGAAAACTGGAAGGCCATGTGGTTGAATGTCCCTGGCACGGGTCTCGATTCGACCTTACAACTGGCGAAGTAAAGAAGGGGCCCGCGCAAACTCCAGAACCAGTTTTCGAAGTCAAAGTCGAAGGCACAAGTATTCTAATTCGACCCAAATAACAACTCTTCCCAACACCCGGTACTCTCTGTGATTCGGTGTCCAAATTGCGGAAACGATCTGGTGTATTCTCCAATTCCCCCACTATTCTTATGCCTAGAGCGAATGGCTGGAGACGTAATCACCATCAACATCCGATGCAAACCATGGATTTCAGAAAATGCATCGGCCAAAGACTTGCTGAGGATGACAGACCGGATTGAGAATCTAGCGCCAAGACTCATTTCATAAAGGGCGAACCTGAGCCGAGCGAATCTTTAGCTTCTAATGTCGACTCGTCGTTACTTAAATTGCTTTATAAGCGGTCAAAATCATGGGTCTAATCGTCGAACTTGGCTTCCCTGCAAGGTCAGCTCAATCGAAACTCATTCTCTTTCGATTTCAAAATAGAAACGTGATTTGCGTTGTCTGACAAGGGTAGGGCTTTCATCAATATTGAGAATGTTGTTGCATCAGTTACCCTGAAGCAACGAATAGACCTCAATGCAATAGTCAGAATTTTCCCTGGAGTAGAATATCGACCCGAGCAATTTCCTGGTCTGGTCTATCGTCTGAAAAAGCCAAAGACTGCCACGCTCATATTCAGTTCCGGCAAAATGGTCTGCACCGGATCAAAATCAGAACGCCAAGCCCACAAGGCCGTGTTGAAGGTGGTTGACGAACTGAAAAAAGGCGGAATCGTGATCGTTGGCAGACCAGTAATCGTCGTCCAGAACATCGTAGCTTCCGCAGGGCTTGGAGGCACCATCGACTTGGAGAAGGTCGTTTACAGCTTGAAGAAAACAATGTACGAGCCTGAGCAGTTTCCAGGACTCATCTACCGCATGGACGAACCAAAAGTCGTAATTCTGATCTTCGCCAGCGGCAAACTAGTCTGTACAGGCGCAAAGAAAGAGATCCAAGTTCACATCGCAGTCAACAAGTTGCAAGAGACACTCGAAGCGAAGAACCTTATCATGTACGAAGGCCCCGAGAAGCCGCGCCTGCCCCCTATACCCACGAAACCCGCGGACTAGGAATCGCTCAATTCGTGCGTTGCAACCTCGCAATGAAGTAGCCGGCAGCATGATCACGGTGCGGAAAGAACCTACGACAGTCACTCATACCTCTTAGACCCGGGGATCCATACTGCTCCAGGATAGGTCTGGTCTCAAACTCCAGATGAGATTTCAGAAATCTCGAGACTACATCCTCATTCTCTTCCAAAGTCAAGCTACACGTGCAATACAAGATCCGGCCCTCCTTCTCGACTAGAGACGCGGCTGAGTCGAGAAAGCTTCGCTGGAGAGTCGAATAGCGTTCTACGGATTTGGGAGAGAGGTGCCATTTCATTCTCGGATTCCGATCAAAAACCCCAGTACCTGTACATGGCGGGTCAATTATCACCAGGTCGAAGCTGTCACGAAGCCCGAGCCATGAAGCATCACTGATAACCGGGTCCGCTATCTTCACTCCAAGTCTCTGGACCTCTCGTCTCCAACTGTTCATTCTTCTTCTAGAGTAATCGACTGAAACAATAGTGCCCCGGTTCTTCATCAACTGTGCGATTGCTGCGGTCTTCGCGCCCGGAGCTGCACACAAGTCTAGGACGTTTTCTCCAGGCACAGGAGCTCCAGACTTGACCGCAAGGAAGGAGGCGAGGTCTTGCATTTGGAAAGACCCTGATGAAAAAAATCCTGCGAAGTCGGAGAGAGAGCCTGCGACAGTGTATACTCCAGGCGTGGAGGGGACCTTTGTTAGTCTCTCAGCCAGAACCCCGAGTTCCTTAGGCAGCGTTGTTCTTCCCCGGTTTTTCAGAGGATTAACGCGAAGGTATCTTGGTCTGGTCCTCGACGATAACAACTCCACGGCGTCAGTGCGGCCGAAGGCACGGAAGCAGTAGTTGACCCACCAGATTGGATGATGTGTCTCAAGTGCGACTCTCTCAGAGTCTCTTAAGCCGTGGAGCAGCTGAGTCCGGTCGGAGCCAGGCAAGGTTCCCAAGAAGAATTCGAGCCTAGGAAGAAGCTCAATCGGAGCTATCGTTCTGAGACTGTGCTCTATTCGTCTTGTCTGCCCTTTTGCGCCGAGTCGTAGCATTGCGTAAGCCGTGAGCCGAAACAGGCAGCGAGCATTCATCCCCATCTTTTCTTCGGGATGTACATTCCGCACAAGAATGTCGATAACGTCCTGTTCGCCTACTGTTCCTAATACAAGCGCTAAGGCTTCCCGCTTCGCGCCTATCGAACGAGGGTCCAAGGCTGCGGCCCGCTGAACCGCATCTCGCTCACTAGCACCTCTGCTAACCAGTAATAACGCCCGGTAAGCAAGCCTGAATTGGATTGAGTGATCAGAATCACGGGCAGGCAGCCTCTCCACACGGTTGGATTCTCGCGGATGGTATGCGGAGCCGACGTCGTTCCTTTCGAGGTTGACCGGGCGGCGAGGCGTTCCTTGTCCGTTAACGCCAGTAAACGAGGCGTTACGTGGAGTCAGTTGCTGTTCAACACCTTCAGCAAGAATCTAGATAGCACACCATTTTCAAGACGAGATTGACGCAACTAAGGTTTAACTTTCATGCCTCGAATAATCAGGTCCGCGTTAATGTCCAGCCTCGACCAGTACATGTCAAAGCCTGAGCCGGTGCCTCCTCCCCCCCGACCGAGGCAGGACCCGAAGGCACAGCTGAACTTCAGACCAAGCCTCCCACAGGAATTGGCTGAATCATATTTCGTAGGGGCCAGCTACGACGGCGAACGACGCGCTGTATATCTCAAACTTTACGAGCCGAAATCGCAGAAAATTCACTTCTGGTACGATAACACGGGCCACACTCCATACTGCCTCTCCAAAGAGTTGCCAGAAAAGCTGGAGAAGAACGAGAGCCTCGTAAGACACCCTGGCTTTGTCAAGTTCGAAAGATCCAAGAGATTCGACGCGCTGAGAGGCGAAGATATTCCTGTCACTGTGATCTACGCGAGGGACCCTCTCTCGATTGGCGGACGCCCCACCGGCTGCATCCGTGATATCATCAAAGCCTGGGAAGCAGACATTCGATACACTGAGAACTACATCTACGATCGCAGACTCGAGCCCGGAATGTCTTACTCCATTAAACGAGGCAACCTCGTCCCACTTCAATCAGGAAGTAGCTCGATAAACATCCAGACTGTCTTCGAGGAGGCCGACCCAGTCTATCAGAGCCTACTCGACCGGTGGCTTCGCTTGTTAGACTTCCCAGTACCCACTTACAGGAGAGTAGCGTTTGACATCGAGGTGCACTCGCCAATCGACACCAGAGTCCCAGATCCCCAAGAGGCAGAGTACAAAGTAATCTGCGCGAGTTTCGCCTCCAACGATAATGTGAAGAAAGCTCTGATTCTGAAACGGCCGGGGCTTGATGTCGAAGATGCTGAGGCTCCTTCCGGACTGCTATTGGACTTCTACGACACGGAGGAGGAACTCTTGTCCGCGATATTCAGGGAGCTCAACGATTATCCGTTTGTCCTGACCTTTAACGGCGATGACTTCGACCTCCGATATCTCTTCCACAGAGCGGAGAAACTGGGTTTTACGCGCGACAAGATCCCAATCGAGCTAGGACGAGAATCAGCAGGGCTCAAATATGGAATCCACTTCGACCTATACAAGTTCTTCTTCAACAGATCAATCCAAGTCTATGCATTCAGCGGCAAATATAGAGAATCCACGCTCGACGCTATATCGGAGGCACTTCTCGAGACCGGAAAGCTAGAGATCTCCACGCCCATCTCCCGGCTCTCATACTCCGAACTCGCGGCCTACTGCTACCAAGATGCGGAGCTAGTTCTGAACCTAACCCAGTTCGACGGAGAAGTAGTGATGAAACTTGTCACCGCCCTCTCTAGGATTAGCTTCCTGCCAATCGAAGACATGTCCCGTCAGGGAGTCTCGGGATGGATCAGGAGCATGCTCTTCCGAGAACATCGGCTTCGAGGCTACATCATTCCGAGATATGAAGAGATTACAGAATCGAAGGGCTCCACGAGCACAATAGCCGTCATCAAGGGAAAGAAGTACAAGGGAGGAATGGTAGTCGATCCGACTCCTGGAGTACACTTCCAAGTCGCAGTACTAGATTTCGCGTCGCTATATCCTTCGATCATCAAGACTTGGAATCTTGGCTATGAGACAATCCTCTGCAAACACCCTGAAGACAGATCAAACAAGATTCCTGGCACAGACCACTGGGTCTGCCGGAAAAACCGCGCTATGGAGAGCCAGCTAGTTGGATCCCTACGAGATGTCAGGATCAGATGGTACAAGCCACGTTCCAAGGAAAAGTCGCTGGACCCTTCAACCCTCAGCTGGTACCAGGTCGTACAGAATGCACTCAAAGTCGTTCTAAATGCCAGCTACGGCGTATTCGGAAGCGATAGGTTCTCTCTGTATTGCCCACCGCTGGCCGAGTCGACTGCTGCGGTTGGACGATTTGACATCACAAGCACGATACAGGAGGCTAAACGTCTGGGAATCGAAGTCTTCTATGGCGACACTGATTCCCTCTTTCTTGGGACCCCAGACAGGTCAAGACTGGACGATCTGATACACTGGTCCAAGAAGGAGCTCGGCATGGAATTGGAAGTAGACAAGAATTATCGCTATGTCGCTTTGAGCGAGCGTAAGAAGAACTATCTCGGCGTACTTCCCGACAATCGCGTTGATATCAAAGGACTGACGGGCAAGAAGAGACACACCCCAGAATTCATCAAAGCAACTTTCAATCAGCTTATCGAGATTCTGGGCCAGGTCCAGACATACCCGGACTTTGACCAAGCCCGGATCAAGATCAAGGACCTCGTTCAAGACTCATACAGCAAGCTTCGAAACAGGAAATACTCAATGGAGGACCTGGCGTTCAACATGATGATTGGCAAAGCGGTCGCTGGCTACACGAAGACGACGCCCCAACATGTGAAGGCCGCTCAGCAGCTTAGTGACAGGGGCAATGAGATTAAGGCTGGAGACTTGGTTAGTTTCGTAAAGGTGACAGGTAGCTCCGGAGTCAAACCCGTGCAGCTTGCCAGCATCCACGAGATAGACGTGGAAAAATACACGGAATACATTCGCTCCACATTTGAACAAGTTCTCGACGCAGTAGGACTCGACTACGAAGAGCTCACCGGCGCAAAGAAGCTAGAGTCATTCTTTCCCGGAGCCAGCTAGAATTATGCTAACCATTTTTCCTGTAACCAGAATTCCGGATATCAAGGAAGGAGACGACATAGGTAAAATGATCGTGAGCAGGATCGAAGACCAAGGAGACGAGTTTAAGCAAGGAGACATCGCGGTAATCTCCCAGAAGATCGTATCCAAAGCCGAGGGAAGAATACTTCCCCTCTCAAAGATCACTCCTTCAGAATTTGCCGAGACAATAGCGAACGAGACTGGAAAGGACCCCCGACAGGTCGAAGCCGTTCTGAGAGAGAGTAGGAAAATCATCCGAATGAAAAGCGGCCACCTCATCACCGAGACTTCCCACGGTTTCATCTGCGCCAACGCTGGAGTCGACCAGTCAAACGTCGGAACAACACGAGACTCAGTAACGCTGCTCCCTCACGATTCAGATGCATCCGCAGACCGAATCCGAAAGACGATCCATCAAATCACAGGAAGAAAAGTCCCAGTAATCATCACAGACACGTTCGGCCGCGCGTGGCGAATGGGCCAGGTCAACTTCGCGATTGGGATCTCAGGCATGAAACCAATCCACGACTATAGGGGAACCAAAGACATGTACCGACGAACCTTGCAAGTCACGGAGATAGCTGTCGCAGACGAGCTGGCATCAGCAGCCGAGCTAGTAATGAACAAAGCCGACAGAGTGCCGGTCGCAATCATCAGAGGCTACAAGGCACCAAAGGGCCAAGGCCGAATCAAGGAACTCATAAGGCCCGAAGAATTCGACCTCTTCAGATAGTTCAGCTCGGCCCGTCAGGTTTAATGTTGGGAGACCTGTCTCAGCATCATGAAAGTGGCCGATAAATGGTAGACTTTCTTAAAGAGGCTCGAAAGATAGAGCCGGAGATTATCAAGACAAGGAGAGAGATCCACCAGAGACCCGAGCTCGCCTATAAGGAAAAAGCCACAGCCAAGCTAGTCGCTGAGAGGCTCAGAGGCTTGGGCATAGAGGTCAGAACCGGAGTCGGCGGGACGGGAGTACTGGGAATTCTCAGAGGACCGGTGACGGGAAGAGTCGTCGCACTAAGGGCTGACATGGATGCTCTTCCAATAGAGGAGATGGCTGACATTGACTTCAGATCGAAGGAGAATGGAGTGATGCATGCTTGTGGTCACGATACTCACGTAGCAATGCTCCTCGGAACAGCCAAACTACTCGCGAATCACAAGGACAAACTCGTCGGGACTGTGAAGTTTCTCTTTCAGCCCGCGGAAGAGCACGGCGGAAGGGGAGGAGCGGAGCCGATGATTCAGGACGGAGTAATGGAGAATCCCAAAGTCGACTTTGTCTTCGGGCTCCACATAGACGGCGATGAAAACTCCGGGGTCTTGGCTTTCAGAGGCGGACCCGTTATGGCAGCGCCAGACACATTCGAGATCAAAATCATCGGACGAGGAGGTCACGGGGCTTACCCCCATCAGACGGTAGACCCAATCTATGTGGCCGCGCAGCTGATAATCGCGATCCAAGGCATCTCAGGCAGAATGATCGATCCAGTCCAACCCTTCGTCATCACCGTGGGAAGCATCCACTCGGGCACTAAAGAGAACATCATACCTGACCAGGCGGTGCTCCAGGGAACCATAAGGACGCTGGACGAGGCAACGAGGAAGAGAGCCAAGGCCAAAGTTGCGGAAGTGGCTAGAGGTGTTTCTCGGGCTTTCGGCGCGAGAGCTGAGGTAGAGTTCGAAAAGGATGCCTATCCGGTAACAGTAAACGACGAGAAGGTGACTGAGGAAGCCAAGAAGATCTTAAGCAAGATGCCTGGCACGAGGGTCAAGATCAAGGCACTCCAGCTTGGAGGAGAGGATTTCTCCAGATTCCTTCACGAAGCCCGGGGAACATTCTACTTCCTTGGAACCAAAAACCCGGCCAAGGGCTGCATCTATCCAAACCACAGCCCGAGATTCAAAGTGGACGAGGATGTTCTCAAGTTCGGAACCGCGTCGCTCGCGCAATTAGCAATCGAGTTCACGAACCCGAAGAACTAGAACAAAATCTGGAGACCAAACCCTTTTCTTCCGTTACATCCTTCCCACGATCGAGTCTAAATCAATGGCTCGAGAGATCCGAGTAGCAATCGCCGGCGTGGGCAATAGCGCCTCAAGCCTCGTCCAAGGAATAGAATACTACCGACAACAGAAGAAAACGATCGGCCTAGCCCAGCCCAAGATCGGACCCTACACCGTTCCCGACATCCATATCGTCGCAGCTTTCGACATAGACAAACGCAAAGTAGGAAGGGATCTATCGGAAGCAATCTTCCAGGAACCAAACAATACACGCAAGTTCGTCCAGCCCCGAAACCTTGGAGTTGAGGTTCAGATGGCTCAGCCCCTCGACGGCGTATCCCCGATCGCGGGAGAGAAAATACTCGTCAGCGACTCCAAACCAAGCAACACGGCCAAGACACTTACAGAGTCAAAAGCAGAAGTGTTGGTGAATTTGACGCCCACCGGCGCGTCAAAAGCGAGCCAAATGTATGCCCAAGCCGCCCTACAATCCAAGAGCGCTTTCATCAACGCCACCCCGGCACGAATAGCCTCGAACAGCGCATGGCAGTCTAAGTATCGGAAAAGGAAGATTCCGCTCGCGGGGGATGACGTAATGGACCAGATCGGATCAACAGTCCTACACAGAAACGTCCTCGAACTACTGGTGGACCGCGGCATACGAATCGGCGAGACCTACCAGCTCGACATTGGAGGAGGGACCGAATCGGAACTTTCCCTAGACAAGAAGCGGTACGAAATCAAGAGAAACATCAAGACCTCGGCCGTCGCAGCCGCCGTGCCCTACCAGTTCCCGATAGTCGCAGGTTCTTCTGACTTTGTAGATTTCATGGAGAACCGCCGAACAAGCTACTTCAACATCAAAGGCGAATACTTTGGCGGAACAGAATTCTCTCTTGACATGCGCATGTCACTAGAAGATGGACCGGCATGCGCAGCGATAGTGACAGACGTCATCAGAATGACAAAGCTAGCTTGGGATCAGGGACAAACTGGTCCGCTCATCACGGTCTCTGCATACGGATTCAAAGCTCCGCCAAAACGATTACCAGACCAAATCCTTAAGCAAGAGATGGCTTCTCTTGCGAAAGGCACAAAGCACACTTGAGGAAGCACGCCGGCAGCGACAGTAGATTTCGCAAAAATATTCTTACGGCCTCAAAGAACAATTTCAGCAGAATCATCCTCGCCCTCGATCTGCAGGGTTCATCCCAGACCCAACTCCTGCGGACAGGCAAGAGCCTAATCGAAAACACCGCTTCATACATCTGCGCGATCAAGCTCGGCCGCCAGACTGTTCTGAACTTGGGAATGGAGAAGACGCGAACCCTAATCGCGACTTCACACGCCAACGAGTTACCATGCATAATCGATGATAAGCTCGGAGATATTGACGAGACAAACGTGGCCATAAGCCAAGCCTACTTCGAGCTCGGCTTCGATGGCATAATCGTGAACCCGATTGCAGGCTGGAAGGGAGGACTGGAACCAGTCTTCAAACTCGCCCACAACGCTGGAAGAGGAGTGATAGTGCTCGTATACATGAGCAACCCCGGTGCAACAGAAGCGTACGGGCAACTCGTGCTTCAAAACTCTCACAGGAAGCCGCGGCGCCAATACGAGATTTTCGCTGAGAGAGCAGATCTCTGGGGAGCGGACGGGGTTGTAGTCGGCGGGAACAGGCCGGAAATAGTTAAGAAAGTGAGAGAAAAGCTCCATAACGGAATCGACATCTACTCCCCTGGAATCGGCACCCAAGGAGGTAAAGTGCTTCGGGCATCAGACGCAGGCTCGGACTTTTTCATAATCGGCAGATCAATAACAAGATCTAGGGATCCTGAGCGCGCCGTGCAGAATTTTGCACGACAATCAGTAAGCTAGGAGTTCTCAGCCTTGGCTAGTATGCCATAGCTCTCGACGAAGAAGATCCCTTACTGCGGCACGTATCGCATCACTCCTGCTGTGATAGATACCGGCCTTGACGAGCTGATCAACATCCGTGATCAGCTTCTCCGGAAGTTTCACCGTGACAAGCTTCAAAGAATCAACTCGACAACAAAGGTCAGATGCGACTGGGCTCCTCGGGATAGCGAATAAGCGTTTCGGCCTCTCTTCCTCGAAAACGTATTTATCCCGAGATGGGAGAGCGTCCCTCGACCATTATGGGTGGCGCCAAGAAGAGAAGCATGGCTCAGATGGAGAAGACACAGGACCAGCCAGACAAGGGAAAGGAAGAGTCTGGTGGACAGCCAAAGAAGGGAGGCAAGGCTAAGACTGTTGCAGAGAAAAGGTCGAGAGGACTCCAAGCACCTGACATGAATGATCCAAAGTTCCTCGGGGAAGTTGGGAAGATGAGCGCCATCACACCCTACAGCCTAGCAAGCCAGTTCAACGTAAAACTCAGCGTCGCCAAAGACTTACTCGAAGAATTAGAGAGAAGAAAACTAGTAACCCTCGTCGGCGGCAACGCGAGGATCAGAATCTACCAGCCCGCCGCAGCCTAACCCTTCCTGATCGTTACAATAGTTCCTTCTTTCACATTCCTGAAAAGATCCAACCCTTCGGTAATCCTGCCTAGTTTGTTTACGGGACTATACGGCCTCGTCGGCCCGTAAAACACGCAGACAGCAACACCCATCGGCCAGTACGCGATACTCCCAATATCCAGAGTACTCTTGGGATTCTCACTTGGTGCTTTCACCGAGACTTGGAAGTATACTTCTTCCCCATAGCGAACAACCCGGCCTCCAACGGGAAGATTCCGCAGAAGGGCGTCAGCTGTGCGGGGGCTGGCGAACCTATGAAACTCTCCAATGGCATCTCCAACGCCCTCAATGGAGAAGATGACCTTTGGACGCGAGACCTCAGACGCCGGAATACGAGACAAGATCAATCAAACAATGATCTTACGAAGAGTCTCGGCAACGTAATCCATCTCTTCCTCGCCAAGACGCGGATGGACGGGCAGGGAGAAGACTTGGCGCGAAGCCTTCTCTGTCTCAGGAAGTCGTCCCCTCCTGGCTAGATTGGATTCGCGATAGAAAGGAGTCGAATGCACGGGAGTCGAGTAGTACACCGCTGCCTCAATATTCTTGTTCCATAACTTGTCAACTATCTTGTTCCGCTTCGCTGCGTTAACACCTCGCAGCCTCACAGTATATACGTACCAAGCGTGTTTACGTCCGTCTGGTTCTTTTGGCAGAATTAGCTTTCCGGACATTTCCAGCTTCTGAGTAGCCAGCTCAGCGTTCTTCCGCCTCCGCTCCAAGAACCCTTGGAGCTTCTTCAGCTGAGCTTGCCCGATCGCGGCAGCGAGCTCTGTCATGTGATAATTATGGCCGAGCCTCACCGTCCAGTAGGGTCGCTGCTCACCGTGAGACCGGATCATTCGAAGTGCCTGAGCATGCTCATCATCATCGGTTGTAATCATACCTCCCTCTCCCGTCGTCAGGTTCTTCGCAGCGTAGAAGCTGAAGACAGTCATGTCGGAAACGCACCCGACCCGTTTCCCATCATACTGCGCACCGTGAGCCTGAGCGGCGTCCTCAATCACCGTCATACCCTTACCCCTCGCTAGTTCCGTCGCAGCTTTCAAGTCCGAAGGCAATCCGAACAGATCCGTCGGAATAATCGCCTTTGTTTTTCGAGTCACAACCTCCTCAATGCTATCAGTTCTGAGACAAAAGGTATCCTTGTCTATATCCGCAAAGACGGGCGTAGCCCCTGCTAGAACTACGGCGTTGACTGCACCCACGAAGGTGAAAGAAGGAACAATGACCTCGTCCCCCGGCCCAACCTCAGCAGCCAGTAAAGCGGCGTGAAGAGCCGCTGTGCCATTCACAACAGCGATCGCGTGTTTTGCACCAACCCACTTAGCAAAACTTCTCTCAAATTCGAGAACCCGAGGACCCATACCACTTTTATCAGTGAGTACTCCGCTTCGAAGAACCTCCACGGCAGAGTCAATTTCTTCCTTCCCGAGAAAAGGCTGATTGATTCTGATAAGCTCACGCAATTAGTAGAATCTCCGATTCTCTCCACGACTCGAATGATCACTCTAAAAGAGTTCTCTATCGAAGACAAAACCATTCGATGGCGAGTGGTCTTGTTCCATTAGGACGCACGAATCAAATCGTCGACGCATTTTTCAAATGTCGAGAAATCCAAATCTAAGTGGGCAACGATCTACGAAAACCTTCCGCGCCGAGTTCTGGTGCATGGGTCTTTATCCCTCATCTCTGTCAGCGATTGTGAAGCGATTCCAAACCCTATGGAATCTCCGCTAGCTACTGAGTGCCTCAGAGAGATTGGACAGAAGAATTTCGAAAAGGATCGACTCCTTGTCTCTCATCGTCTGGCTTTCTCTTCTTTGGCACTACACAGAACGTGGACTGAAGAATATCAACAGCCTCAAGATCGAGGATCAAAAGGGCTGAAATGAAGCTGAATTCTACTGATTGGTTCTTGGATTCCTCGAAGTACCGATTGCTTCCGGTTTCAAGGTTCCTCGGGTTGCCAAAATTTATATCGCGCGCGTTTTGTGTCGCTGGAATTGTAATAGAGGAGCAAGGGGAAGATTGTCTGCAGAACTGACAGGCCAGCAAGTAATTATTCTAAAAGAAGGAACATCCAGATCTAGAGGAAGAGACGCCCAGAAGGCAAACATCGTCGCTGCGAAGATAATCGCAGAATCAATCAAAACATCTCTCGGACCCAAGGGCATGGACAAAATGCTCGTAGACGGGTTCGGCGACGTGACCATCACAAACGACGGCGCGACAATACTCGACGAGATGGAAGTCCAACACCCAGCCGCCAAAATGATGGTCGAAGTGGCAAAAACCCAGGACGATGAAGTGGGCGACGGCACAACAACGTCCGTCGTCGTTGCCGGAGAATTATTGAAACGAGCCGAGGACCTCCTCGACCAAGACTTACACCCAACCGTTATCGTTGATGGTTATCGTATCGCCTCCGAAAAAGCCCTAGAGATTCTTGACCAGATTGCTATCAAAGTAGATCCGACCGACAAAGCGATGTTGAAGAAGATAGCTACAGTTTCACTCGCAAGCAAGCTACTCGCCGAATACGAACAAATCGCGGAACTGACAGTTAACGCGGTTCTTCAGGTGGCCGAGAAGACCGAGGAAGGAGGGTACAGAGTTGACATTGACGACATTAAGGTGGAGAAGAAGCCTGGAGAATCGCTTCTTGATACAGTACTGATCAAAGGCATCGTGCTGGACAAGGAGGTTGTCCACCCTGGAATGCCCAAGAGAATTGAAGACGCCAAGATCGCTCTCGTTGACTCTCCCCTTGAGGTTGAGAAGACGGAGTTTGATGCGAAGATAAACATCGAGAATCCTGAGCAGATGAAATCATTCCTCGACGAGGAGGAGAAGATGCTGAAAGACATGGTGGAAAAGGTCGCGGGTGCAGGCGCTAACGTGTTGCTATGCGAGAAAGGGATCGATGATGTAGCTCAGCACTACCTGGCAAAGAAGGGAATCCTCGCGGTTCGAAGAGTAAAACAGTCTGACATTGAGAAACTTGTGAAAGCTACGGGTGCGAAGATTGTCAGTAACCTCGACGACCTAAAGGCCGGCGACTTAGGCAAGGCAGCTCTGGTGGAGGAGAGAAAAATCGGAGATGACAAGATGACTTTCGTCGAAGGCGCGAAGAACCCGAAAGCGGTAACGATTCTCGTCCGAGGGGGAAGCGAGAGACTGGTCGACGAGGCTGAGAGGTCAATTCATGACGCGTTGTGCGTCGTAAGAGACGTGGTCCGAGATCCTCGGATCGTGGGAGGCGGCGGTGCACCGGAGGCAGAGATAGCCAAGCAGCTCAGAGGATTCGCGCAGAAACAGGAAGGAAAGGAACAGCTTGCAGTCCTAGCATTCGCCAACGGATTAGAATCAGTGCCGGTCGCTCTAGCGGAGAACGCCGGGCTTGACCCGATCGACATTATGGTACAACTCCGTGCAGCACATGAAAAAGGACAGACATGGTATGGGGTTGACGTGTTCGAGGGCAAGGCCGCAGATCTGAAGGAGAAGGGCGTGCTTGAGCCTCACGGCGTAAAGATGCAGGTCATAAAATCTGCATCCGAAGCGGCCGGAATGATCCTGAAGATAGATGACGTGATCGCATCCGCAAAATCGAAAGACTCTCCGGGACCTCCGAAACACGACGGAGAAGGTGGCGAAGAGGGAGCAAGTGAGTACTAGAGAGCCCGACAGTATTGAGATCGGGCCCCCTAAGCTCACACGCTTCGAACGAGCAAGGGTCGTAGGCGCGCGCGCGCTTCAAGTCTCAATGGGCGCACCGGTACTATTGGATCTCAAAGACCCCACACTCTCACCCATCGACATTGCACTAATGGAGCTGGATGAAGGAGTCCTCCCCATCAGCATCCGACGAGCACTCCCAGACGGCACTAGCCAGAACATTCCGCTGAAATGGTTGCTCCACCCTGAGGAAGAGAGAAAGCTCAGGGGAAAGAAAGAAGACTCCTAAGTCTGCGGCTTAATGTCAGATTACAACTTGGAACCTATCGACCGGGAGGAGACGTTCTCTTGGAAAGCAGCTACAGTAATCATGCTACTACTCTCGCTGTTCGCCCTGACAATGACGCTGTTGGGAATGAATCCCTTCACGCTACTGTTCAACGTCGCACTAGTCTACCTGCCGACGGTAATACTGCTCGGCTCTACCCTCTTCAGAAGAACCAAGCAATCTTCGTAGAACGAACGTTCTAAGAAGCAACGCCCGAAGCGGTTGTATATGGAAGCCTGACACTCATCAGAAAAGCGTCAGCCCCATCATGATAATAGTGCGAAACTGTTCGAACCGTATCGAACCCCATATCCTTGTACAGCTTAACAGCTTCCTCATTCGCGGTTCGGACCTCCAGGAAGCACTCCTCGCCCCCGTGCAATTCTAGCGCTTTCATCGCAGAGACTACGAGTTCTCTTCCGATCCCTCTTCTACGAAAGTCGGGCAGTACGGCTACAGATACTACGTGTCCCTTTCGGACCATGCGGAAGCGTCGGAGGTCGGAGAAGCCGAACTCGAGTCGGCACATTATGTATCCGACAACCTTGTTGTCGCGCTCTGCAATGATGAAGGCCTCAGGACAGCTCTTGTAGACCTCCATGAAAAAGTATGCACTGTAGTTTTCTGGAAGACAGACCCTGTTTATCTCGACGACTGACGAAAGATCATCGGGCCTAAAAGGCCGAAGAAGATAGGGCGCTTCCAGCAACTAGCCTCTGCCGTAGAAGAAAACCTCTGACCCTATAATATCTTGTCGTCGAATTCACGACTAGGGATTGCGGTTGACAACACGTTTAAATTGCTAAGAACTCGCGAGCGAAGAAAACGGCGATTTCTACGAATGAGTGA
>Ga0209056_10000866_pt1 | contig 33540 bp, 33 predicted proteins | sample GraSoiAngelo_114_FD_185876 | JGI IMG/M metagenome (GOLD analysis project Ga0209056, IMG submission 185876) | Grasslands soil microbial communities from the Angelo Coastal Reserve, California, USA - 14_0903_13_40cm (SPAdes) (version 2) | ecosystem: Environmental > Terrestrial > Soil > Grasslands... | reverse complement strand
CCACGCGACGGCGATCGCCTTGACCCTCCGATGAGCCGTGCGAGATAAGCGCCCGCGAGCCGTATGAGCCGTGTCGCCCGCATCGCGGTCCTTGCCGGTGATACTCCCGGCGCGCGCGCGGTCGCCGGGGCCGTGACGTCGCTCCTGACCGCCGTCGGCCGCTGGGTGGAGGAGCTCCCCGCCGGCGCCGACCTCGCGCCGTACACGGCGGTGATCCTGCCGCGATCGCGCAGCTGGCGGGCCGTGCGCGAGCGTCATGCGGGTCCGCTGCTCGTCGTCGACGCCGATCTTCTCGGCGGGCGGGCCGATCTCGAGTTTCGCCGCCTCCTCGGCGAGACACCGCTCGCGTCGGTGTCCATCGGCGAGACGCGCGTGCTCCTGCCGCACCCGCTGCCACCCCTCGCGGGACCCCCGCTCGGCGAGACGCCGCACGGGCTCGTGGCGCGGGCAGATGCGGCCACCGGCTACGCGCTACCCGTCGTCCTCACCCCGGCGCTGCGCACCGTCGCGGGATTCTGGAGCCTCGCGCGTCTGGTCGAGGAGGCGGTGGCCGCGCTCCTCGACGAGCGCACCGTCCTCTACGCGGCGCCCTGGCCGCGCGGCGTGCGCGCGGCCCGCGCCCTCACCTACGACCTCGACGGCCTCGAGGCGGACGGCGCGCTGCCAGCATTCGCCCTGCACGGCCGCCCGGCCACCCTCTTCTGCACCGCCGACGCCCTGGGTCGCCTCGATGCCACCGGGCCCGTCTGCGAGATCGCCGCGCACGGTGACGTCCATCGCGGCTTCGCCGACGCACGCACGAACCTCACGCGCGTCGACCGCATGCTGGAGACCTTCCGAGCCGCGGGTCTGACGCCGCGCGGGTTCTCGCCTCCGAACTCCACCTACAGCTCGGAGCTGGCGCCCCTTCTCGCCCGCTTCAGCTACGTCCGCATCGGCTATCAGGAGCGCGCGCTGCGTTTCTATCCGCATGCACGCGCGGACGGCCTCCTGGTGCCGGTGTCGTACTACACCGATTTCCTGCAGCGCTACGTGGGCCCCGAAGAGTGCGCGCGGCTGCTCAGGCGCTTCTGCACCTGGGCGGAGGCCACGTCGGTGCTGGCAGTGCCCTGCTTCCACCCTTGCCTGTGGCCCGAGCCCCTCCGCCGCTTCCTCGAGGCGCCGGGGGGCGAGGCATGGGAGGCGACGCTCGTTGAGCTGAGCGACTGGTGGATGCGGCGGAGGCGTGCACTGGCGGCCGTGTCGGCCGCGGGCGAGGGCGCCGCGCCACCGGATCTGGTGCTCGTACGGGCCACGCCGGCCGAACGGCTCGCCGCGCTTCAGCCACCCGACGGCAAGGCGCTCGCGGCTCCACGTTCATCGGCGGCGGTGCGTGTCGCGATCGGGGAGCGTCAGGTGAGCGTCGTGCCGGCGACCGACGACCCGGCCGCCGCGGTCGAGGTGCCGCTGGCGCTGGGATGGCGTCCCCTCGGTTGGCTGCCGGGCCCGCTCCGGCGCGCGGCGAGCCGCGCGCTCGTGCGCGTCGTGAACGAGACCGGAATGCACGGCTGCTTCTATCGTGATCTGGGCCTCTCGGCCGAGATCGTCGGGGGCGCGCTTCGCCTGCCGGTGGTCGCGGCCGACGAGCCGGTCCTCGTGCGGCATCGGGTCGCGGCCGACGTTCGCCGGGCCGCACGTGGCCTGGTGCGACGGCTCTCTCGCCGGGCGCGCGCCCTGCGAGCGGACGCGAGCGCATGAACTCGCCCGCCCGACCATGGCCCGGCCATTGCGGTAGCCGCGCATGATGTCTCGAAGCTGCAAGACGGCCCCCCGGCCGGCCCATCGTCGCCGTGCGGCCAGACCCGGCGGGTGCGCTGGCATCCTCCTTGCTGTGGCCCGGGCAGTGTTCCGAGCGAGGGCCGGCAGGTCATGGGCCACCGAGCGCCCGACACGACGTCGCGCGCCGATCCGTCGGGGAATAGGATGAAAGCTAGCTCGCGCCCCGTCTCATCGTCGAGCACCGCGCCCGAGTCCCGGATGGAGCTGATCGAGTTCGGCGCGGTACCGGTCCTCAAGTACCTCTGGCCCGAGTCCGACGAGCTGAACGCCGCGCTGCGCCGGGTCATCCTGGCGAAGATGGCCCGGAGTCAGGGGTTGGTCGACAGCAACGAGGGTGGCTGGCACTCCGAACGCGATCTGGCGACCTGGGAGGATCCCGCGATCGCCACGCTCCTCGAGCGGGTCCGGACGATGGCACGCGAGCTCGTCGCCATCACGGTGAGCAGCCCGAACTCCGACCATCTCGACCGCTGGCAGATCGAGGGCTGGGCCAACGTGAACACGCGCGGCGCGCTGAACAAGTCTCACCACCACGCCGGCAGCCGCACCAACCGCAACCTCTGGTCGGGCATCTACTACGTCGACGACGGCGGCCTCACGCCGGACGTTCCCGATGCGGGCGTGACGAAGTTCGAGGACCGCAGCGGGGTCCCGAAAGAGATCCTGCGTTGTCCCGACCCGTTCGAGCGAGAGCTCACGGTCGTCCCCACGCCGGGACTCATGGTCTTCTTCCCGGCGACCCTGCGCCACTACGTCTGTGCGCATCCGACCGGGGCGGCACGGATCACCATCGCGTTCAACCTCAAGCACCCCGGCTTCGTCATTCCGAGATATCCCGAGCCGGACCCGCCGACGTTTCTCTGGAGAAACCTCCGGGGACCGATGCTCGTCGCGAGCCGGGTGCGAAGGGCGCTCGGAAGGTGGTGGCCGGCCGGCTGAGCTGGTCCGCCCGCCCCCTTGGTCGAGGCCGGGCCGTCTGCTAAGCGGGGCCGCAGCATGCTCGACGCGGCGGCGAGGGAGCATTGGAAGCAGCACGGCTGGCTCTGGCTGCGTGGCTTCCTCGGCGAGGAAACGACACGCGACCTCGTCAGGTGGACGGACGAGATCGCGGCCTGGCCCGAGGTGCCCGGGAAGTGGATGCGTTATTACGAGCGGCGCGGCGGCGACCCCGCGGCCAGGATGCTCGCGCGCATCGAGAACTTCGCACCGTTCCACCAAGAGCTCGCCGCGCTGTTCTCGAGCTCGCGGCTCCTCGAGCTCCTCGCCGAATGCGCCGGCGAGCCCGTCCTTCTCTTCAAGGACAAGGTCAATTTCAAGCTCCCCGGCGGCGCCGGCTTCGCCCCGCACCAGGACGCGCCCGCCTACGTCGACTTCGGGATCGACCATCACCTGACGCTCATGGCCCCCGTCGACGCATTCACGCGGGAGAACGGCTGCCTCGAGCTGGCGCGCGACGCGTGCGCCCACGTCTTCCGTCCGCAGAACCCCGACGGCACGCTGCGTCCGGGGGTGATGGAAGCGCTCGACGTCGAGCCGCTCCTCGCCGAGCCGGGCGACGTGATCGTCTTCGACGCCTGGGTGCCGCACCGCTCGGGCCCGAACCGCTCGCCGCGTCCGCGGCGGTCGTACTACCTGACGTTCAACCCGGCGTCCGCGGGCGACCGGCGCGCCGCCTACTACGCGCGCAAGCGCGAGTGTTTTCCACCCGAGTACGAGCGCGTCGCCGGCGTCGACTACGCCACGCGCGGGCGACAGTTCAATCTGGGGAACCCCTTCGACTGAACGCGATGCCGTACCCGTCCTGCGCGGCGGCGCGTGGTCCGGTGGAAATGCCTCATCCAAGACCGGACCCCTGCCGCGGTGCATCAGGGCGGCGGCACGTCGAATTTGTTACCCGGTCGGCGACCGGTCGTGGTATGCGGGACCAACGGGTCGACCACCAAAGGTTGGTGGCTCGAAACGTTGGTGAGTCGGGAGATGGCAAGAGCCGTGGCCGCGCGTCGAGCAACCGCGACGGGGGGTCTGGTCTGCGGACTGGCCGGTGGCCTCGCCGTCGGTGCCGTCTGGTGGTCGGTCGAGGCGGGATTGAACTGGGCGCTCGGCGGCGTGGCGCCCGCCCGGGTGGTGGCCGCGATCCTGTGCCTCGACCTCGCGGTCGCGGGCGTCGGTGGCCTCGTGCTCGCGGCGGGCACCACGCTCGCCCGTGGTCGGGTGGACCTCCGCGTCCTCGCCCTCGGGCTCGTGGTCATCGACGGTCTGATCCGCATCGTCGAGCCTCCCGGCTTCGGAGCGGAGGCCGTCTTCCTCGCGCTCGGGCTCATCGGCGGGGCGCTCGGTGTGCGACTGGTAGCGGTCGACGACCTCACCGATCTCGTCCGGGTGTCGTTCGTCGCCACGCTTGCCGTGGCGCTCGCGACGGCGGCGTTCAGCGGCGTCGATCGGCACATGTTCGCCCGTGCGGAGCCGGGCGGGCTCCCGCTCGTGGCGCTCCTGGTCCTGGCCCCCGCGGTCGGGCTCGGCGTCGACGCGGCGCTCGGCGCCGTCGTGCGCCCATCCCGCGTGCGGCTCGGCGTCGAGGTCGCCGCGGCGGCCGCGGCGGCGCTGGTCCTCGGGCGTCCGATGCCCACCGCGCCGCTCGACCTGGGCGTCTCCTCGCGTCCGGCAGCGTCGCGGACGCCGGACGTGATCCTGGTCGTGCTCGACACCACCCGCGCCGACCATCTCTCGACCTACGGCTACCCGCGTGAGACGTCGCCGAACCTCACCGCGTTCGCCCGCACCGCGCTCACCTTCACGGAGGCGCGCTCGCCGGCCGAGTGGACCCTGCCCGGCCATGCCTCGCTCTTCACGGGAATGTACCCGAGCCGCCATGGCGCGCACTTCGCGGGAGCCCGCAGCGGGCCGTCGATCCTCGGGCGCCAGCGGGTCTTCCCGTTGGCGGAAGAGCGCACGACGCTCGCCGAGATCCTCCGCGACCGGGGCTACGCGACGGCCGGCTTCGTCGCCAACTTCGCCAACCTCGACCGCCACTTCGGGGTGGCGCAGGGCTTCGAGCACTACGACGACGCGCCGGGGGTGCTCTTCCGGCCGACCCCTCACGTGGTGCACCTCGCGCGCTGCGTGAGGCCGACGTTCGCCCGCTACCCCTTCCGCACGGCGCCGGAGATCAACGCCGCGGCACTCGACTGGCTCGACCGTGCGCCGCGAGAGCGACCGGTCTTCCTCTTCATCAACTATCTCGAGCCGCACTGCCCGCTCGCCGCGCCGCCCTTCGACCGCTGGGCGCGGGTCCTGCGAGGCGCCGGGCGGGAACCGCCGCGGGCCCTCAGCACCCACGTCATCCCCGCGCGGTTGAGCGCCGCGGAGCGGGCGGTCTTCGCGGCCAACTACGACGGCCAGATCGCCGCGATGGACGCCGGGCTGGGTGGGCTCTTCGCCGCGCTGCGCGCGCGCGGCCGCTACGACGCCGCGCTCGTCGTCGTGACCGCGGACCACGGTGAGCTCCTCGGAGAGCACGAGCAGGTGGGCCACGGCGGTCGGACGCTGTACGAGGGGCTGCTGCGCGTGCCGCTCGTCGTGAAGCTCCCCGGCCACGATGCACCGCGCGGGGAAGTCACCGATCCCGTCCAGCTCGTCGACGTGCTGCCGACCGTGCTCGGCGTCGTCGGCGCGCCGGTGCCGGCGGACGTCCAGGGCCAGCCGCTCCGGCGGGTTGCCCACCCGAGCTACGCCGAGGAGGACATCAATCCGGAGTTCGTGGCGGCATACGGGCGGGTGTACGACCGCGCACTCGCGGCGCTCTACGATGGGCCGTACAAGCTCATCGCCACGTCCCGGGGTGAGCGCATGCTCTTCGATCTGGCGCACGATCCCGGCGAGGACGATGACCTCGCCACGCGCCAGCCGGAGCGGACGGCAGCGATGGCCGAGCGGCTCGAAGGCCTGCGACCGCTCGGCTCGCCCGCCGCTGTGGCGCGGAGGGAGTAAAGCTCAGCCGCCGTCGCGCACAACGCCGATCGCGTCCATCAACCGGCGCGTCTCGCGCGTGAGCCGGTCCTCGGTGAAGTACTGCCGCCAGGCGTCGGCGGCTCCCGCGTCGATGCGGTCGCGGGTGTGGAAGGTCGGGTCGCCGAGGTGGACATTCATTATTCTCCGGGCGCCGCACGCCTCGAGCATCTTCGGCTCGACCGCGACGCCGAGCGCCTCGCAGAGGCCGCCCACGACCGGCTCGGGGTTCCGTACGAGATGCTCGAACTTGATGATGCACTTCTGGTCGTCGGGTACGGTGGCGAGGAACTCCCGAATGATGGTCTGCTGCATCACCCACTTCACCTCGCGCTGGCGGGCGACCGGCAGAAGCCCGTGCACCGATTTCGCGACCCGGTCGACGAGGGAGTCACGGATTCGGCGGGCGAGCCCAACGAGGTCGGGCGTGTGCTGCTCCTGGAACTTGATCCGCACGTGCGACTCGATCACGCCGAGCGGATGCCGGATGAGCCAGACGTAGAACGGCTCGAGCGGCAGCGAGCGGCGGAGCGTGTCGCCGTCGTTCGCGTACGCTGGCGTCTTGTCGAGCAGCAGCTCGCCCGGCCGCAGGAAGCCGAAGAGCCACTGATACACGTCGGGCGTCGACCTGCCGGCGCACGCGGCGTCGATCGCGGCGGCGTCGCGCGGCTGCTCGACGAGGGCGAAGAACTCGACCAGGCTCTCGATCGCCACTGCATGCCGCTCCCGGAAGGTGCGGTAGTCCGGGTAGCGCATCAGGAACATCTCCTGCGGCGCCACGATGCGGCTGTTCTCGCCGAGGATGACGCGCGTGAGCGTCGAGCCGGACCGCTCCGAGCTCAGGATCAGGATCAGCCGCCGTTCGCTCGGGGTCTCCATGGTCGCAACGCTCCAGCCTTAGCGCGGCACTGCGCGAATGTCTCCAGCCTCGCAACGGGCGCCGGCTGGGGCGTCATTGGACGCCGCACCGCATCATGGACGCTGAACGATCGCGCGCCAGCGTCGCCCGCAGCACCACCTCCTCCACGGTCGTGACGACCCGCCTCCTTCGGCACGTCGGACACGGACCGGCGCGCCGCTGCGCCTCAGTCAGCCGAAGGTCGTCGCGCGCGACCTCGAGGTCGTGCCCTTGCTCGACCCCAGCTTTGTCCGCGTCAAGGGAGGAGCAGCCGCGGCAGGGTGGTCGTCGGCAGCGTCAGCGGCAGCGTGACCGTCGGCAGCGTGATCGCCGGCAGTGTCAGCGTGGTCGTCGACAGCGGCGGCAGCGTCCGCGTGGTCGTGCTGTTACCCGTAGCCCCGACATGCCGGCACGCTTGTCCTTCAGCGCCGCTGCGTGCGATGAGGGCGCCGTGCCGCCCGCCCTGCCGCGCCTCGGCGCGAGCCTCCCCCTCCCGCCCGACCTCACGATGTGCCGCCGCGTCGCGGAGCGGGCCGAAGCCCTCGGGTACGAGAGCATCTGGATCGCCGACACGGGTGCCGGACCCGACGCCTTCGTGGTGGGCGCGACGGCCGCGCTCGCGACCCGCCGGGTCCGGATCGGCACGGCGGTCGTCCCGATCTACACGCGCGCCCTCCCCGTGCTCGCCGCCGGCGCCGGCTCGTGCGCGCAGCTCTTGCCCGGCCGTTCCTTCGTGCTCGGCCTCGGTGTGTCGAGCGAGACGATCGTCGACGCCTGGGGCGGCGTGCCCTATCGGCGGCCGCTGACGCGCATGCGCGAGACCGTCATCGCGCTCCGCCGCATGCTCGCCGGCGAGCGGGTCACGTTCGAGGGGAAGACGGTGCGCACGCGCGGCTTCCGTCTCGTCTCGCCGCCGCCCGTGCCCGTGCCGATCTACGTCGGCGCGCTGATGCCGCCGATGCTCGAGCTCGCCGGCGAGGTCGCCGACGGCGTCATCCTCAACTTCATGCCGGTCGAGGCGGTGCCGCGCATGCTCGCGCACCTGCGCGCCGGAGCCGAGCGCGCCGGCCGCGACCCCGCGGCGCTCGAGATCGTCGCGCGCTTCCAGACCGTCGTCACCGACGACGCGGCCGCGGCCCGCGACGTGATCCGCCAGATGATGGGCCCGTACTTCGCCACCTCCGTCTACAACCGCTTCATCGCGTGGTGCGGCTTCCCGGAGGAGGCGCGGGTCATCGATGCGGCGTGGCGGGCGAAGGATCGGGCGCGCAACGTCGCGGCCGTGACCGACGAGATGGTCGACCGCCTCGCCATCATCGGCCCGGCCCAGCACTGCCGCGCGCGGCTTGCCGAGTTCGCTGCCGCGGGCGTGACGACGCCGATGATCCAGCCGTTCCTCTTCGACGAGACGGCGATCTGGCGGACGTTCGAGAGCCTGGCGCCGAGCTAGCCTCGGGCGGGGTCGGCGCCGGGCGGTGCCGCGGCGGCACACGTGTCTTGGAAAGTGGTCGGCGGCTGTGCTCTAGTCGGCCCCATGGTGAAGGTCTACGAGCATCCGCTGTCGCCGTATGCGCAGAAGGTGAAGATCGCGCTGGCCGAGAAGGGGGTCGCGTTCGAGGCGGAGATCCCGCCGTTCATCGGTGGTGACCTCGGCCCGTTCAGGGCGCTCAATCCGCGCCTCGAGGTGCCGACGCTGGTCGACGGCGACACGGCGATCTTCGATTCGACGGTCATCCTCGAGTACATCGAGGACCGGTGGCCGACGCCACCGCTGCTTCCATCGACGCCCGCCGAGCGCGCCCGGGTGCGTATGCTCGAGGACGTCTGCGACACGTACTACGAGGCCATCAATTGGTCCTGCTTCGAGATCAATATCTTCAAGCGAGCGGAGGGGGGCCTCGCCGAGCGGCTCCTCGGACGCGCCGCCGAGCAGACGGCCGGCGTGCACACCTGGCTCGAGCGGCAGCTCGGCTCGCGGGCCTTCTTCAACGGCGACGCCTTCGGCTGGGGCGACCTGTCGGTCGTGCCGCACATCCAGGCGTCGGTCCTGAACGGCCACCCGCCCCCGGCCGGCTCGCGTCTCGCCGCGTGGCTCGCCCGCGTCCAGACGCGGCCGAGCGTCACCGCGGTGCTCGAGGCCGCCGCCGCGAGCATGGCCGGCTTCGAGATGCTCCCGCACCTCATCGCCTCGGGGCAGTTCGTCCGCGAATACCGCGATCACCGCCTGGAGTGGATGATGCGGAGCGGCGGCGTGGAGATCGTGCTCGACGGCATGCGGAAGAAGAACATCCGCTTCACCCACCAGCTCGCGTGAACCCGCCGCGCCGACGCCGGTTCTGGGGCTGGGGCTGGGAGGACGAGGGACCGGCGCCCGAGCAGCAGCGGGCGATCGCGCGGCTCCTCGCCGCCCGCTTCGCGCTGCCCGAGGTGCAGAGCGCCGAGCCGCCGCGGCTGGAGGAGCTCCGGTTTCCCGACCCGCGCCTGCAACCGCCCGCCGCGCTCGCCGCGATCTCCTCCGCAACACCCTACGACCGCGCCGCCCACACCCACGGGAAGTCGTTCCGCGACGTCGTGCGCGCCCTTCGTCGCGACTTCGCGCACCCGCCCGACCTCGTCGTCTTCCCGCGTTCGGAGGACGACGTCCGTGCAGTGCTCGACTGGGCCGCGTCCGAGGGCGCGGCGGTGATCCCCTATGGCGGGGGCTCGAGCGTCGTGGGCGGCGTCGAGGCCGACGTCGGCCAGCGCTACCGGGGCGCCGTCTCGCTCGACCTCTCGCGGCTCGATCGCGTCCTCGAGGTCGACCGCACGTCGCGCGCCGCGCGCATCCAGGCCGGCGTGCTCGGCCCCGCGCTCGAGGAACAGCTCAGGCCGCACGGGCTCACGCTCCGGCACTTCCCCCAATCGTTCGAGTTCTCGTCGCTCGGCGGCTGGATCGCGACGCGCTCGGGCGGTCACTACGCCACGCTCTACACGCACATCGACGAGTTCGTGGAGTCGCTGCGCGTGGTCACGCCGGCGGGCACGATCGAGACGCGGCGGCTGCCCGGCTCGGGCGCCGGGCCGAACCCTGATCGCCTCTTCATCGGCTCCGAGGGCATCCTCGGCGTCATCGTCGAGGCCTGGATGCGCCTCCAGGACCGTCCCACGTACCGGGCGTCGGCGGCGGTCACGTTTCCGGACTTCGGGCGCGGTGCCGAGGCGGCGCGTGCCGTCGCGCAAGCGGGCCTCTACCCGGCGAACTGCCGGCTGCTCGACCCGGGCGAGGCCGCCACTGCCGGGGCCGGTGACGGCACGGCGGCGGTACTGCTCCTCGCCTTCGAATCGGCGGACCATGCGCTCGACGCGTGGATGGCGCGCGCCCTGGCGCTCGCCGCGGACCATGGCGGCCGGGTCCCGCCCGGCGCTGGCGAGACGAAGCGGACCGAGGCCGGCGCGCGCGAGGGGGCGGCGGGCGCGTGGCGCAAGGCCTTCCTCGACGCGCCCTACCTTCGCGACGCGCTGGTCGCGATGGGGATGGTGAGCGAGACCTTCGAGACGGCCGTCACCTGGGATCGGTTCGCGGCCTTCGACGAGGGCGTCCGCGCCGCCGCCGAGGAAACGCTCCGCCGCGTCTGCGGCGCCGGTCAGGTGACCCGCCGGTTCACGCACGTCTACCCCGACGGCCCTGCACCCTACTACACGGTCCTCGCGCCGGGGCGGCGCGGCGCCGAGCTCGAGCAGTGGGCGGAGATCAAGCGCGCCGCGTCCGAGGCGATCCTCGCGCTCGGCGGGACGATCACCCACCACCACGCCGTCGGCCGCGACCACCGGCCGTGGTATGACCGCGAGCGACCCGCCGGCTTCGCCGCCGCCCTTGGCGCGGCGAAGGCCGCCCTCGATCCCCGCGGTATTCTCAACCCCGGCGTACTCATCGACCCATGCCCGACCTGATCCTGCTCCGCCACGGCGAGTCGCAGTGGAACCTCGAGAACCGCTTCACCGGCTGGGTGGACCAGCCTCTCTCGCCGCGCGGCGAGGCCGAGGCGCGCGCTGCCGGCGAGAAGCTTCGCGGCCGGAAGATCGACAAGCTCTACACGTCCGTGCTCGTGCGGGCCACGGAGACCGCACGCCTCGCGCTCGAGGCGGCGGGCATCGGCCCCCTCCCCACCGAGCGCGACGCGGCGCTCAACGAGCGCATGTACGGCGACATCACGGGCATGAACAAGGACGAGGCGAGGCAGCGGTACGGAGCCGAGCAGGTGCGGCTCTGGCGGCGAAGCTACGACGTCCGTCCACCCGGCGGCGAGAGCCTCGCGGACACGGCGGCGCGCGTGCTGCCGTACTGGGAATCGCACATCCTGCCCGACCTGAAGGCGGGGAAGAACGTCCTGGTCGTCGCCCACGGGAACTCGCTGCGGGCGCTCGTCATGCACCTCGATGGGCTGACGCGCGAGCAGGTGCTGGAGCTGGAGATCCCGACGGGTATCCCGCTGCTCTACGAGATGACGCGGGACGGGGCGGTCGTCGCGAAGCGGTACCTCTGACGGCCATCGGGCGAGGTGTCGGCCAGCGGCGCCGGTATCGACGTCCGGTCGGGTCCACCTGGCTCATCGTGTGACACGGCTGTCACCGCATAGGGCTCGAACTCCCGAGCCGGCGCGGCATGGCGTTGGTACGCCTCGTGCGTGACCGACTCGTCCCCGCGTCCGCGCTCCTGCGCTCCGGGGAACGCGTGTCATGCGTGACACTTGTGTCAGACGACGGCGTGCCCACGGCGCAACCAGGAGCTGGAGGGTCATCAGATGATAGGTCAACGCGAGCCGCAGCAGCTCTTCTTGCCCGAAGAAGTCCGCGAGGCGTTCAGCCCCGCTGCACCGATTACGCGCCGAGACTGCCTCGCCGGTCGGACCGAGCAGCTGGTGCAGATCCTCGACGTCGTTGCGCAGCGTGGCCAGCACGCGGTCGTCTACGGCGAGCGCGGCGTCGGCAAGACTTCTCTTGCCGCGGTGGCCACGAACGGGCTGCTGGACAGAAGGACCATCGCGCTTCGAGTGAACTGCGACGGCAGCGATAATTTCGAGTCGATCTGGCGAAAGGTCCTGGGCGAGGCGCAGCTGGCTCGCCCGCTGCCACCCGTGGTCGGCATCCGCGAATCGCTCGGTGAGGCGACGGCAAGCGCGGGTTCACTCCTGGCCGTGACCCGCGTCACGGTGGACGTGGTGCGCCAGGCGCTCCAGCTTCTGAGCCATCCAGCGCCGATGGTCATCGTCCTCGACGAGTTCGACCGGCTCGAGGACGTACGAACGAAGACGCTGTTCGCCGACACGATCAAGGCGCTGTCGGACCACATCGTGCCGGTGACCGTGGTCGTCGTGGGTGTGGCCGAGTCTCCCGCGATGCTACTCGGCGAGCACCGTTCGATCGAGCGGGGACTGAAGGGGATTCACGTTCCCAGGATGCCTGCGGCGGACCTGGCGGCCATCGTCCGTTTCAGCTTTAGCAAGCTGGAGATGACGATCGCCGACGACGCCGTCGCGCGGATCGCCGAGCTTTCAGAAGGATTTCCATACTACGCGCACTCGCTCGGTCTGCTGGCGTCTCGCGAGGCGATTCGGGCGGGGCAAAGTACCGTTCAGGTCGCGCACGTCGATCGGGCTGCCCCACAGGTCATCCATTGAGGTGAGACAGAGTACCCCTACCGCTTGCCCTTCAGCTCGGCGTAGCTCGCCCCCGGCGTCTGCCCCGTCTCGACCGGCAGACCCGCGTCCCGCCAGCCTGGCACGACGACACGCCCGGACTGGTCGCGCGCGCCGCCGAAGCCGCCGCGCACGTTGGTCACGTCGGTATAGCCCGCCCCGGCGAGGATCTCGCACGCCCGCTGCGAGCGGCCGCCCGCCTGGCACCCGACGACGAGCTTCGCCGTGGGCGGGAAGGTGCGCTCGACGACCGCGAGGAACTCGGGGTTGGGTACGGGCTTCCCGGCCGCCTGGTCGAAGAAGACGACGGGCACGTTGCGGGCTCCCTTCGGGTGACCGGCCTCGAACTCGGCCTCGGTGCGGACGTCGAGGTAGACGGCACCGGGCTGGCGCTGGAGGGTCTCGAAGGCCTCGGATGGGGTCGTCTGCGGGATCTCCATTGTACGGCTTCGTAGCAGACGCCGCTCCTCCGCGACAGCCACCTTGCCGCCGTCGAGCGTCGATTCTATAGGGCCGTCCATGACCACCGTCACGATCGTGTCCGAGGGCTGCGTGACCCGGGCATCGGCGGAGCCGGGGGCAGAGGATCTGTGGCTCGCGCCGCCGGTGCTGCGTGCGAGCACGGGCTGGGCGCTGGAGCCCGCGGGTCTCTGCCGGGGTCCCGCCTGCGTCCCGATCCCGCCCGGGCGACAGACCGAGTTCGTCCGCGGCGACGGCGCCGTCAACCTCGCCGCCCTCGCCCGCCAGCGCGGTCAGGCCGCGGTGCACGACGACGAGGGGCGCGTCTGGGTCTTCGGGGCGCCAGCCGAAGCCCGCGCCGCGAACCGCCCGTCGCTCGAGGCGCCGGACTTCACGCTGCCCGACCTCGACGGCCGGCCCCACTCGCTCGCGGATGCACACGGCAGGAAGGTGGTGCTGATCGCCTGGGCCTCGTGGTGAGGGTGCCGCATGGACCTGCCGGTCTGGCAGGCACTCCACACCGAGCTCGGCGAGCGCAACTTGACGGTGATCACGGTCGCGCTCGACAGCGGCGGCGCGGCCGACGCCGGTCCCTGGATCCGCGAGGCCAGCCCGACTCACCCGAGCCTCATCGACGTGCGTCACCTGGTGGCCGAGCTCTACGGCTGGGTGAACGTGCCGACGATCGCGTGGATCGACGAGGAAGGTCGCCTCGTCCGTCCGGGCGATCCCGGCTGGGCAGGCGACTACTTTCGCCGCATGGTCGAGCCCGACTTCGACCACGCGGCGATGATGGCCGAGTACGCCCGGCTGCGCGCGCACTACCTCGACGCCGTCCGTGACTGGGTGGCGCACGGCCCCGCGAGCCGGTGGGCGCTGGCTCCCGAGGAGGTGCGCCGCCGGCTCGCCGGTCCCGACCGGGACCACGCGCTCGCCGCGGCGTACTTCCAGCTCGGCACCGTGCTGCACGACGACGGCCGAGCCGAGGCCGCGCAGGGAGCGTTCGCGAAGGCCAAGGCGCTCCGTCCCGAGAGCTGGAGCTACAAGCGGCAGGCGTGGCACCTCGAGGAGCCGGGCAAGTCGGCGGGTCCGGACTTCTGGGCCGCGGTCAAGGCGCTCGCCGACCGGCCGTACTACCCGCGGCACGACCTGTGACTAGTATCCCTCGAGCCGCGCCACCCGATCGCGGTGATACGCGGCGTCGCCGAACATGATCTCGGCGGCGCGCGCCGCCTTGAGATAGAAGCCGACGTCGTGCTCGTCGGTCATGCCGATGCCGCCGTGCATCTGGACCGCCTCGTGGCCGACGAGCATGTAGGCGTCGGCGCAGCGCGCCTTGGCGGTTCCCGCCATGCGGGCCACGTGGGGGTCGTCGGCCCGGTCGTCGAGGGCGCGGTGCGCCGCCATCACCGCGGAGCGGGCGAGCTCGATCTCCACGTACAGCTTGGCGGCGCGGTGCCTGAGGGCCTGGAAGCTGCCGATCGGGACACCGAACTGCCGGCGGGTCTTCAGGTATTCCAGCGTCATCTCGAAGGCGGCGGTCATGCCGCCCAGCATGTCGGCGGTGAGGCCGATCGTGGCCCGGTCGAGGACGCGCGCGAGGAGCGTCGCTCCGGAATCGACGCCCCCCAGCACGGCCTCCGGGCCGACCCGCACACCGTCGAGGCCGACGAGCGCCGCGGTGCGCGCGTCGATCCGCCACTGGCGCTCGACGCGGACGCCGGGCGCGTCGCGGCGGAGCAAGAACACCGTGATGCCTTCGGGATCATGCACCCCACCCGACGTGCGCGCCGAAATGACGAGGACGTCCGCGACGTGTCCGTCGAGGACCTGGATCTTCTCGCCGGTGAGGCGCCAGCCACCGGCGGCCCGCTCCGCGCGCGTCTCCACGTGCTGCGGCTCGTAGCGGCTCCGGCGCTCCTGATAGGCGAGCGCGAGGAGCCGGTCGCCGCCGGCGACGGCGGGAAGGTGCTCGGACCTCTGCGCCTCGCTGCCGCCGAGCCGCACCGCCTCGGCGCCGAGCAGCACCGTCGACAGCATGGGCTCGGGCACGAGCCCGCGGCCCAGCTCCTCGAGGACGACCATCAGGTCCGTGTGTCCGAGCCCCGCGCCGCCATACCCCTCGGGGATGAGGATGCCCGCCCAGCCGAGCCGCGCCATCTCGCGCCAGAGCTCGCGCGAGAAGCCGACGGGATCGCGGCCGTCGCGCAGCTGGCGGATGCGCTTGAGCGGGGATCGAGCAGCCACGAACTCGCGCGCCGTCCGTCGGAGCAGCTCCTGCTCCTCGGTGAGGACGAGCGCCATCAGTCGGGCAGGCCGAGCACGCGCTTGGCGATGATGTTCAGCTGGACCTCCGAGGTGCCGCCCTCGATCGAGTTGCCGCGCGAGCGGAGCCAGTCGCGCGCGAGCTTGAGCTCCTCGTCGCCGAAGCCCGCGCCCTCCCAGCCGAGGGCCTGCGGCCCCGCGATGCGGACCGCCAGGTCACGCCGTCGCTGGTTCAGCTCGGTCCCGTAGTACTTGAAGATCGACGTCTCGGGGCCGGGCGGGTGCCCTGCCTTCGTCCGCGCCCGCGAGCGAGCGAGCGTCCAGTCGAAGCAGGCCTGGTCCATCTCGAGCTGCGCGATCTGATCGCGCACGACGGGATGGCCGACGCGGCCATCCTCGCCCGGCAGGTAGCGACGGGCGAGCGCCAGCAGGCGCGCGGCGTCGTCCCGCTCCTTGAAGGCGTCGGCGATCATGTTCCGCTCGAACCGGAGCAGCATCTTGGCGATCCCCCAGCCCTCGTTCACGCGCCCGACAACGTTCCGCACGGGCACGCGCACGTCGGTCAGGAAGGTCTCGCAGAAGGGCGACGCCCCGCTGATCAGCTTGATCGGACGTGCCGTCACCCCGGGCGAGTCCATGTCCATCAGGAGAAACGTGATGCCCGTGTGCTTCGGCGCCTCGGGATCCGTGCGGACGAGGAGGAACATCCAGTCGGCATGGTCGGCGTGCGAGGTCCAGATCTTCTGGCCGTTCACGACGAAGACGTCGCCCTCGCGCACCGCACGAGTCTGGAGGCCGGCGAGGTCCGAGCCGGCGCCGGGCTCGGAATAGCCCTGACACCACCGGATGTCGCCGCGCACGATGGGCGGCAGGTGCTGCCGCTTCTGCTCCTCGGTGCCGACGTGGAGGAGCAGCGGTCCGATCATGGTGAGGCCGAAGCCGACGAGCGGCGGGCGGAGGCCGAGCGCTGCCATCTCCTGCGCCACCACTTTTCCCTCCGCATCCGAGAGCCCGCCCCCGCCATACGCCCGCGGCCAGGTGGGCGCCGTCCAGCCGCGCTCGGCCATGACCGCGAGCCAGCATGCGACGTCTGGCGGGTAGCGCGTCTTGCGGCCGCCCCAGCAGAGGTCCTCGCCCGGGCCGAGCGGCTTGCCCATCGAGGGCGGTGCGTTGGCGACGAGCCAGCGCCGCGCTTCTTCGCGGAACGTTTCGAGGTCTGCCATCGACGCGGCACGCTAGTCGAGGCCGCAGCCCGGTGCAACGCGGGTGCCGCTACATCCTCGTCACAGCGCCACGGAAACCCCCGCGCATTGCGCATGGCGCGCGCCCGGAAGCCCCCACGGGCGCGGCGGCAGCCTCCCTGGTATCCGCCTTGCTGGGGACGCCGCTCATGAACATGACCCGAAAGCGCCGCGTCGCTCTCCTCACGGCCCTAGCGATCCTTCTCTTCGCCGGCTCGGCCTTGGCGACCTGTACGTCTCATTCCAAGGACAGCGATCATGACGGGATCCCGAACTGCATCGAGAAGAAGCTCGGGACGAACCCGCACAGCGCCGACACGGACCACGACGGCCTGAGCGACGGCCTCGAGCTGATGCTCGGCACGGACCCGCACGACGCCGACACCGACGGCGACGGCGAGTCGGACGGCGTCGAGGAAGCCCACGGACGCGATCCGATGGACGGCGGCGACGATGCTGACGAGGAGGTCTCGGTCAAGATCAAGTCACCCGTCGCGGCGGTCGATCCCGTCGCCGGGACGGTGACCCTCCTCGGCAGCCGGCTGACCGTCGATGCGACCGGCGCAGACCTCGAGGGCATCGCCGACCTCGCCGAGCTCCAGACCCGGGTTGCGGCCGGAGGCACCGTCATGGCCAAGGTCAAGATCGACCCGGCCTCGCTCGCCGGCACGGGGACGCTCGTGGCGACGAAGGTCGAGGTGGAGGGCAGCGACGACGAGGACGACGTGCGGTGCTGCCTCCCCGGCGACGGCACTCACGACGACTGCGATCGTAAGGCGGCGGGCGACTGCGCCGCAGCGGGCGGGCTCAACATGGGTCCCGGGTCCTGCGAGCCGAACCCGTGCCCGTAAGCCCAAAACTCCCCGCTCAGCGTCGGTGCCCGAGCTTCTCACGTTGCGCCGCGCGCGCCGCTCGGCTCTCCGGCGCTGTCCACACCGCGGCGGTGCGAGCCGCCTCCTCCTCGGTCTCGGCCTCGACGCGCGCCACGGCCTCGTCGACGAGCGCTGCCTTGGCGTGGGCGAAGGCCTCGCGCGGAAACGCGCCCAGGCGCACGGCGCGCCGCAGCACCGTCGTCTCGAGCCGGTCGGCAGGCACGAGCTCGTCGACGACGCCCAGGCGAACCGCCTGGCTCGCCGGGTACAGGGCCGCGCCGAGCAGCAGCTCGCTGGCGCGCGCGTGGCTCAGCCTCAGCCGCACGATCTCGAAGGCGACCTTCGGGTAGGAAGCCCCGATCGCCACCTCGTTGAGGCCAACGCGGTAGTCGGCGTCGAGGCCGAGCCGGTAGTCGCAGGCGAGCACGAGGACGAGCCCGCCGGCGATGGCGTGGCCGGCGACCATCGCGACGGTCGGCTTCGGAAGCGTGAAGAGCCGAAGGTGCGAGTCGCGGTAGACGTCCCGCAGGCGGCGCGCCGCGGCCGCATCCCGCCGCGGCGCGGAGAGATCGAAGCCGCCGCTGAAGAACGGGCCGGCGCCGGTCAGGACGACCGCGCGCACGGCGTCGTCGGCCGCGGTGACCTCAAGCGCGGTAGCGAGGTCGGTGAGCAGGCGCTCGTCGAGCGCGTTGGCCGGCGGCCGGTCGAGGGTGAGAAGACGAACCCCGCCGTCTCGGTCGTCGGCCCGGACGGTGCTCACGCCGCCCTCCGCGCCGCCACGACAGTCCCTCGCACGGGGGTGAGTTCTAGGCGGACCGCCGCGCGGCGGTCAAATGGCGGGCTCGCCGGGCGGTGTGCCACCGCCGCCCGATCCCGTGACACGCTGTGCCGAGTCGCGCGCGCCCGGTTCGCACGAGAGTCGGAAAGACACGGAATCCTCCCCCGCGTCCCCCGGCGCGGAACCTGCATCGCGACACGCCGCGGCCCGCACATCGGCGGGTCCGGCTGATGGCAACCGCCGCGGCGAAGAACGGCGCGGCGAGGGTGGAGGTTCTACGGCATGAAGCGAAGATACGTCCTGGCCGCGTTGTCGGTGGCTCTCCTCGCTGCGGCGCCTCGCTCCGCATGGGGCGCGCAGTGCTCGTCCGCTTGTGCGGTCGGCAAGCGGACCTGCATGGCAGAGGCGCGCACCGCCTTCTCGTCCTGCCGCGCGACCTGTCGCACGAGCAGCTCGCCCGGGCAGTGCCGCACGAGCTGTCTCGCGGACGTCGCGGCGGCCCGCAAGGCATGCCGGTCGGACCTGACCGAGTGCCGGACGAGCTGCCCCCCGCCCTCGCCGTGCACGGAGGCCTGCGGCCAGCAGATGGCGAGCTGTATGCGGGGCGTGCAGACGACCGGCAAGAGCTGCGGGCAAGACTGCCTCGATCAGGGCCGCTCGGCCGCTGCGGCGTGCCGCCAGGCCACGGACCCTGCCTCCTGCCTGGGTGCGGCCGCGAGTCAGCTCGCGATGTGCCTCAAGGGCTGCGCCAGCGGCGTCCACGACGGTGCCGCCGACTGCGCCGCCATGCTCCGGGCGTGCATCGCGGCGTGCCCGGGCGGCTCGCCGAGCGGCGCCTTCCTCGACTGATCGTGGCTTGGCGGGACGGATCGACCGACCTCAGCGGTCGGTCGATCCGTCAGTGCGTAGATTGCACGCTGGGCGCCGCGCCGCGAGCATGGAAGTACGCCGCGGGCCACATGGCATCGCCGTTGCGGTTCACGTAGCACGCGAGCTCCCCGGCCCGCTCCGCGCCGTCGCAGCGAAGGATCGTCACCTCCCGCCGCGACAATGTCCGCCGATCGAGGTACACGGCGATCTCGTGCAGCCGCGATGCCCGGCCCGGGTAGCGGGTCGGAATCCAGCTCGGCTGGATGTGCCGCTCGCTGAGCAGCTGCGCGGCGGTCTCGGCCTCGTCGAGCATCTCGAACGTCTCGACGCGCGCTGGGTTCGCCGCCGTCCCGTCTCGCATGATGACATGGTAGTGCATGAGCCCCTCCGGGCGGGGCGTCAGAACAAGTCCTGTGCCACCGAGGGAGACAGAAAGCTCCATGAATCCGCGACGATCCACACCCTCGCATCTCTCACCGCTGCGCGACCGCTCGCAGCGGATTGCGAGGCTGCCAGGAGCGCGCGGCGCGAGCGCGGGCCACGGCCGCCGGGCCGTCCCGGCGACGTCCCGGGACGCCCTGCGCTCGGCGACGGCGCCTGCCGCGTCGACATCCGTGCGGGCGGAGCTCCTTCTCTAGCCGCCGGGTCCCTCCAGCAGCAAGCTCTGCAGCGCGCGCCCGAGCGGGCCATGCTCGTCCCACAGCCGGCTCTCGGCGAGCCCGATGCCGTGCGGCTCGACCGTGGTGAGCGCCTCCAGGCATACCCACTCGCCGACCGGCAGCCGATGGAGGTAGACGGTCAGATCCGGGTTGATGAAGCGATAGCCCTCCGCGCGCGACAGCACCCAGCTGACGCCGTTCCCGAAGTCCGCCGCCGCCGCGACGCGTGAGAGCGGCGACGTCGGCTCGCCCGCGACGAGCGGGACCCGCAGCCTGATCCAGTCCGTCGCCGGCCCCGGCCGGTCGAAGCCCCCGGCGACGAAGCGATGCTCGACGGCATCGCGATGTTAGGCCGGCGCGCCGCCCACCTCCCCCCAGGGCGGCAGGTTCGCGGCGCCCCGCTCAGGCCCGGGCGGCGGCGCCGGCCCGGCCGCGAGGTCCGGTGGAAGAGCGAGCGGGAGGCGCCGGATGCGAAGCGCGAGGGCGCGTGCCACCTCCACGTCGCCCGCGCGGAGCGCGGCCTCGACGAGCTGCACCTTCCGTCCCGGGCGCGCGAAGCTGGCCGCCAGCGCAAGCGGCGCGAGCGGCACCGGCCGCAGCAGCTCCACCGTGAGCCGCGCCACCTGCATCTCGTCGCCGCCGCCGAAGCGCTCGACGGCGCGGGCCAGCAGCGCGGCCGGCGGACCGCCATGCTGCGCGTCCGGGCTCCACGGACCGCGGCAGAGCTCCGTCGGGAGGAAGCGCCCGTCCTCCGGGACGAACAGGGCTTCGGACATCGACACTCAGCGCGCGCGGAAGCCGAGCGGCAGCCGTCCCGGCACGCGGAAGAGCGAGGGCCCCCACTCGACCGTCGGCGACAGGAGCGCGAGATCGTCAAACCGCGCGACGAGGCTGCCGATCGCGATCTGCCCCTCCAGGCGCGCCAGGTGCGCGCCCAGGCAGAAATGCGCCCCGCCGCCGAAAGCGACGTGCTCGTTCGGCTGCCGTTCGATGTCGAAGGTGTCGGGTGCCCGGAACACCGCGGGATCGCGGTTGGCGGCCGCGAGCATCCCCCACACCTTGGCGTCGCGCGGGATGGTCTTGCCCCCGAACTCGGCATCGGCGTGCAGCACGCGCGCCGTCAGGATGATGGGGCCGTCGTAGCGCAGGCACTCCTCGACCGCGCTCGTGATGACCTCGGGCCGCGCGCGGAGCTTCGCGAGCTCACCGGGGTGCTCGACGAGCGCGCGCACGCCGTTGCCGATGAGACCGATCGTCGTCTCGAAGCCGGCGATGAGCAGCCCGATCGCCTGCGAGATGAGCTCGGACGGGCTCAAGCGATCGCCCTCCTCCTCGGCCCGGATGAGCGCGCTCAGGAGATCGTCCCCGAGCCGCGTCCGCCGCGCGGCGATCAGCTCCTGGAAGTACGCCGCCAGCGCCATCCCCGCGGCCGCCGCCTGCGCGAGCATCTCGGGCGGGAGCACGCCGGCCGCGAGGCCGAACGTTGCCTGCGCGGTCCACAACGTGAAGCGGTCGCGGTCGGCCACCGGGACGCCGAGCATCTCGCAGATGACGGTCGAGGGCACCGGCAGCGCGAGGTCGGCGATCACGTCCATCTCCCCGCGCGGCGCCACCTGGTCGAGGCACTGGTCGACGATCCGCTGGATGCTCGCACGTATCGCCGAGATCGCGCGCGGCGTGAAGGCGCGGCTCACGAGGCGACGGAGCCGGGTGTGCGCCGGCGGGTCCTGCTGCAGCATGAACTGGCGCTGGCCGCTCAGCGACTCGTCGACGCCGGGCAAGACACCATCCGTGGTGCGTGTGCCGGCGGGGACGTCGTACAGGAGCCGCATGACGTCGGCGTAGCGCGTGAGGCGCCAGAAGCCGATCGGCGTCAGGTTCACCGGGTCCACCTCGCGCAGGCGACGGAGGCCCGGGTACGGATCGTCGCGGAACGCGGGATCGAGCGGGTTGCAGCCTCGCCAGGGATCGTCGGCGTCGGAACCGAGGGAGGCGCTCTCTGCCGTCATCGCGCCGAATCCGTACGCGCACGAATCAGCTCACGCAACCCCGCTTCGTGCGCTTCGCTTTGCCCGCGCCGGGCCCTGCGTGCAGCGGGTGCTAATGCCCGGGCGCCCGGCCGGGTTGCGCGCCCTGGGCGCCCTGGCTGCCGACCACCGACTGATATTGCCTCGCTACCTCGCCGGGCGACCACTCGCGACTGCGGACGTCGACTCCCCACATCATCGCGGGCGCGACGGGCCGACTCTGGGGGTAGTTCGACCCGATGGCCAGCGACGCGTCACGAAGGGTGACGAACCCGTCGTGCACGGTCTGGCTGCGAGGCTGTCCATTGACATACAGGGTGAGCTGGGACCCGTTCCAGGTCGACGTGATCTGGCACGGCTTGCCTGTGCAGTCGTCGATCGGCACCCCGATGCCGCCCGAGAGGCCATTGTCGTCGACGAACTCGAAGCGCAGGAAATTGACGTTCTTGATTATCTGGAGCCGGCCGTCCGCGATCTGCACGAACGTGGCGTCGTCGTGGTTCCCCTCCTCCCACTCCGGCTGCAGCCAGAAGGAGATGGTGCCCGCCTGGCCCGTGATCTTGACGTCGGGAACCTCGACCTGGGCGTCGGTCGGGTAGCTCGCGTTGTCCCCGCTGTCGAAGGCGACGTCGGTCTTCGCGGACGTGTCGGAGGTGGCGGGCACGGTGCCCGGCGGCTGTCCGGCCACGGCCTGCGGCGCGCGCAGCTCGTTCATGGTGCGGCCGCCGGCCGCCCCTGCGGTCGCTGCCGCGTCTCCGGACCCGCCGACCACGGCCGCCTGCAGGCCCTCACTCCGATGCCGCCGTCCGCCGCCCTGCGGACCGCCCGCTCCGTGCGAGCGGCTGCCGAGCTGGTGCCCGCCGGTTCCTCCCTCGCGGACACTGCCGTCCGCCGCATGCCGGTTCGAGGGTCGCGTGGCGAGGCCACCTGTCGTACCCAATGGCGAGCGCACTTCCCTGTCTTCGGCCGACGGGGCCTCGGCTCCGGGAGCCGGCGCGGCCGAAGGCCAGTCCGCGGGGCCGCGAGCGTCCGGAGCGCCCGCCTCACGCCTCTCGCTCGACCTCGCGGCGTGGTTCGGCGCGGATCCGGTCGACTTCCCGGGGCGAGAGATCTCCGAGACCTTCAGGACGAGCCCGAGGAGCCCGGAGGCAGCAGCCGCCCCCAGCACCCAGCGCTTGGTCACCCAGGTCTTGCTCATCTCGCCCACCCTGGCCAATGGTCCGACAATTCGACGGACCGTGCAACCACGAAATTCGGCCTCGTCTTGCCTCGCGGCCGGCACCCGCTACTATCGCAACGATTCCATGCCCGCAGACGCCGTCCACGCGCTCCTCGACCCGGCCGCTCCGCGTCCGCCGGGCGCCTGGGGCGCCTTCCTCCTCTTTCTGATTCCGGTCGGCGGCGGTATCCCGGCCGGGGTGTTGCTCGCGCGGGACAGCGGCGTCTCGCCGCCCGTGATGGCAGCCCTCTACTTCCTCTCCGACGTCGTGCTCGCCTTTGCCTTCGAGCCGTTCATCCGCCTGCTGCTCGCGCTCGGGCGCTGGATGCCCCCGCTCGCGCGCCTCGGGCGGAGGCTCGGCGGCGTCTTCCAGCGCGGCGGCGGGGCCGCGAACGCTGCCCGCGGGCCGCTCGGCCTCGTCCTCGTGAGCTTCAGCGTCGACCCGATCACCGGCCGCACCGCGGCCGCGGCCGCGGGCCACGGCTTCGTGCCGGGCTGGGCGCTCGCCATCGCCGGCGACATGCTCTACTTCACGCTCCTCATGGCCTCCACGCTCTGGCTGCGCGGCGTGCTGGGCGACGAGCGGCTGACCCTCGGCGCCATGCTGCTCGTCATGCTGATCCTGCCCTCGCTGGTGCGGCGGTGGAGGGCGCGCTGACCGCTGTCCCGCTCAGTGCACGGCGCGGCCCGGTGTCAGCCGCTCTTGGGCATCATAGCCGTGCGACAGCGCGAAGTGATAGGCCGCCACCCGGTCTGCCTGGGTCTCGGAGACGAGCTCGAACACGTACTCGTCCTCCTCGCTGGCCACGCCCTGCACGTAGGCAACGTCCCCCGGGACGACCAGGATCTCGCCCACCAGCTTCTTGCCGCGCTGGAGCTGGACGAGGAGGGTGTCGGTCCCTTCGGCGCTGAAGTGCCAGTGCAGGTCGTCGTCGTCGTACAGGACGACCTCGGGCGTCCCCGCGCGGATGATGCAGTTCGGGTGCGCCTGGACCCAGTGCCAGAAGGTGTCGAACGAGAGCGTGGCGGTCGCGTGCTCGATGGTACCGGATGCCATGGCGAGCGATGCTAACGCCGCCGCCACGGATTTGCCATCGGTCTCATCCCCCGGCCCGGAGGGCGCGGTTGCCCCGGCGGGCGCCGGCGGGTATTCCCCGCCCCACTGCCGCGATGGGGGACTTCCGCCCGAGCCTGCGCGAGCTCCAGCGGCTCTTCTGGCGCTCGCTGGCCGACGAGCCGGGTGGCGGCGCCCCCGCACCCGCCTTGGTCGAGCTGGTCGCGCCGAGCGCGACGCTCGACGCGGGTGCCCGGATCGGGGTCTACGCCGACGCCTACTTCGGGCGGCTGCGTGACGTGCTGCGCGAGGATTTTCCGCACGTCGCGGCGCTCCTGGCCGCGCGTTTCGACGAGACGGCGCGCGGGTACCTGCGGGCTCACCCTTCCGAAGATCCTTCGGTGCGGCATCTCGGTCGGCTGTTCGCCGACTTTCTGGAGCAGCGTCCCGACCTGCCACCGTATCTGAGCGACCTCGCGCGCCTCGAATGGGCGCGCATCGAGGTGTTCGACGCGCCGGATGCCCGGCCGCTGAATGCCGCCGCGCTGCGCGGTGTCGCGGCCGATGATTGGCCCGCGCTCCGCTTCGTCACCATTCCCGCGCTCGCCGTGGTGCGAGCCCGCTGGCCCGTGCACGAGCTCTGGGCCGGGGCCGATCCGGCCGCGCTCGCTCCCGCCCCCACGGCGGTGCGGGTATGGCGGGCCGCGGAGTTCGTCGTGTTTCACGCCCCGTTGGACGCCCGCGCCGACGAGGCCCTCGGCCGGTTGATGGCGGGCCAGCCCTTCGCGGCGGCTTGCGAGGCCTTCGCCGACCTCCCGCCCGCCGACGCCGCGCACGAGGCGACGGCGTTGCTCCTGCGCTGGCTCGAGGACGGGATCATCGCGCGGCTGGCGTGACGGATCCCGCGCCGGCGAGGGCTCATCGCCGGCGTGGCGGCGCTTTGCCCTTCAGATCCTCGAGCGCCCGCCGCACCTCGTCGTCGGCCAGCCGTCCGACTCTGCCGATGCCCGGGACCGTCTTCCCCCCCACCCGACGGCCCGAGGCCGCGCCGGCCCGACGGTCGACATGGCGGACCGGGGGGAAGCTGGCTCGCGACATCCGGGCCGCATCGCCCCCGCCACCAAGCATGGCCATCAGGAGACGACCCGCGCCGACGACCAGCACGAGCGCTCCGACTACGACGAGCGTCGCGGCTTCGTCCATGCCCCCCCGGGAACGGGGCCTACGCCGAACCCGTTGTCTCTGTCAAGCAATATTCCCGATGCGCTGCTGTCGACAGCTTTAGGCTCAGCTTTGCCCACAGCTACCTACGACGTGTGTCAGCGCGACCCCCGGGAGGGGGCGGCGGCGCCGGCACTTGCATCTCGCGTGGACGGCAGCGATACGCTATCGATGCGCGGCGTCCGCTGCGGCCTCCTCCTGCTCGGCGTCCTCCTGGTCCCTCCGGCGGCGCGAGCGATCGACGAGATCGCCACCGAGGAGTACGTCGCCGATCTGATCGAGACCCCGCGGCGAGCGGCGCAGCCGACCGGCGTCGCGGCTCGCCCATGGGCGGTCCTTCCCGAGGTCGGATTCGGGCCCGACACCGGCCCCCTGGCCGGCGCGAAGTTCACGCATCGCGACGTCGCCGGCAGCGGCCTCACGCTCGACGTCGAAGCCACGCAAGCCCTTGAGCGGCAGCAGTCGCTGGCGCTGACGGCCGGGACGCCGCACCTGGGTCAGGACCGGTTCCTCGCGCTCCTCGAGGCGCAGTTCAAGCTCGACCCCGAGCGCGAGTTCTTCGGCCTCGGGAACAACGACGTCGGACCCGACCCCGTGTCGACGCACGAGTTCCAGCGCACGCAAGGGTTCCTCACCTTCGGCTGGCGGCCGCACGCGCACCTCACCCTGGATCTGAGCGGAGGGGTCCGCTACGTGAGCATCCGCAAGGGCAGCCGCGACGACGGCCGGCCGTTCACGACGGATGCGTTCCGTGGCCTCCCGGGCATTCACGGCGGCTACGCCAACCCGATCGGCCTCGCCCTCGTCGCGACCACCCGGGACGACGTGATCCGCCCGACGCGGGGATGGCGCGCCATCCTCAAGGTGACGCACACGAACCGGGTGGTCGGCAGCGACTTCCAGTTCACCCGCCTCGGCGCGGACCTCGGCCGTCTCTTCCCGCTCTTCGGGGGCGCGCACGTCCTCGGCGTGCGGGCGAACGGCGGCTTCATCTTCGGGCCACGGCGGGACATCCCCTTCTGGGAGCTCGAGGAGCTCGGCGGCAACGACACGCTGCGCGGCTTCTTCCCGCACCGCTTCGTGGGGACCTCGCGGGCGCTCCTGAACGGCGAGTACCGCTTCAAGCTGACGGAGTTCGACTTCCTCGACTGGTGGCGAGTCCGTCTCGACGGCGTGGTGTTCGGCGAAGCGGGTCGCGTGTTCATCAAGAACGGCGAGCTGCGGCAGGAGTTCCGCCTGAACGACAACATCATTCGCCGCATCGCGAGCAACTTCCGCTACAGCTACGGGGGCGGCTTTCGCGTCGCGCTGTCGGCCGCGCTCGTCGCGCGCATCGACGTCGGCTTCAGCGACGAAGAGCGCGGACTCGTCTACCTGGAGTTCGGCCAGACCTTCTGACGGCTGCTATCTCGGGACGCGTTTGGCCAGATCGACCAGACCGAGGTCCGACGCCAGCTCCCGCGGGATGGCGAGCCTGCCACGATGTCCCGGCTGGGAGACCACGTTGTCACACAGCGCGATCTTGGCGCGGGGCACCCGGACTTCCCGGCCCGCGATGCGACACAGAAGCGCGTCACCCTCCACAGCCACGGCTTCGACATTCTCGAATTCCAGGAGGTCGGCCATGGCCAGGTGCCGCGGGATCGCCAGTACCTCGGCGCGTGTGTCCCATACGCCAATCGCTACGCGCACGCAATGTGGCTGGGCGGCACGCTGGTCAGCGGGCCGTTCCGCCGGCGTCGAAACCCTCCACGGCGAAGGTCGCGAGCGCGCTCGCGATCCCCTTCACCGCAGCGGGGGGCATCGGGCGCAGGCGAAAGCGGCCATCGAGCGCGGTGCGCGCGGCCTCGGTGATCAGGATGTCGACCCCGTGCGTGCGCGTCAGACGCTCGACGCGCGAGGCGACGTTCACGGTCCGGCCGATCACGCCGTACTCCATGAGCCCCTCGCTCCCGATCAGCCCCGCGACGACCGGCCCGCGGTGGACGCCGACACCCATCTCGAGCGCGGGCCGGCCCGCGGCGAGAAGCGTCGCGTTGTAGTCGGCAAGGGCGCCGCGCATGGCGAGGGCCGCATGGATCGCGTCGTTGGTTTGCCAGGGGTTGGCCTCGAGCGCGCCGAAGAGCGCGAGGATGCCGTCGCCCAGGAACTTGGAGACGTGTCCACGGTGCTCGACGATGGCCTGGCTCATGCGCGCGAGGTAGCCGTTGAGGATGGTGACGAGCTCGGCGGGCGCGAGCCCCTCGCCGAGCTCGGTGAACCCCTTGAGATCGGCGAACAGCACCGTGATCTCCTTCTTCTCCGAGCGGGCGGAGATGCCTTCGGCGATGACGTGCTCGACCACCTCCGCGGGCGCGAAGCGCTCGAAGGCCCGCTGCAGCCCCTCGAGCTCCCGGTGTGCGGCCTCGAGCCGCTGCTCGAGCCCGGTGACCGTCCGTCGCGTGCGCCACGCCTGGACGGCCAGCGCCGCGAGCGCCACGAGCACCGCGGCCCAGGACATCAGTCGTCGAGCAGCACGCTCAGGCGGCAGACGGCGTTCGCGAGCGCGACCACGCCGATGGCCTCGAGCGTCTCCGCCGGCTCGAGCCCGCGGGCGACCTCACGCATCCGCCGCTGGACCGGCACCGTGCGGTGATAGCGGACCGTCTCGCGGGCGAAGGGCACGAGCCGTGCCTCGTGCGCGTCGAGCCGGGGCGACGCGAGCGTCGCGAGGATCTCGTCGACGTCGCGCGCCGCGAACCCCTCGCGCTCGAGCGCCACGCGGCTCTCGGCCTCCGAGCGCGCGCAGCCGAGAGCGCGCGCGACGACGCCGAAGACGAGCATCTTCGTCCGCCGCGGCAGCACCTCCGATGCCCAGGCGTCGTCGATCGCGCGCCGGAGGACGCGGGCGGCCGGTGAGCCGTCGAGCGCCGTGACCACGGGCGCATAGGGACCGTCGTTCGGGTGCGGGAGCGGCTCGGGCCCGCGCAGCTGCTTCCGCAGCCGGCGGGCTATGAGCGGCCGCAGCAGCCGTACGAGCGGCCGGTCCACCATCTTCTCGAGCGGCTCGGGTGGCAGCGCGAGGAGGGTCGCGATACGATTGGCGAATACGGTCGCCGCCGCCGTGAAGGTGAGCTCGGCGACGGCCGGCGCGGAGAAGCCGGCGGCGGCGAGTCGCTCCCGGTCCGGACGCGAGGGCCGCGGGTCGGCGCGCGACACCCGGCGTGCGAAGTCGAGCGCCGCCTGATCGGCGTCGGAGAGCTCGGCCACGAGAAAGTCGCGCTCGAGCCGAGCGATGTAAGCCTCCCGGTAGCCGAGAAGCCGCAGCACCGCGCGCTGCGCGCCGAAGCAGTAGCGGCAGGAGTTGTCCTGGCTGACAACCAGGGCGACGAGGTCACAGAGCGCGGGCGGAACGTGCGCCACCGGGTTCCTCACCAGGGCGGCCCACGCCCTGGCCAGCCAGGGCGTCGGAGCGACGCGGGCGAGCCAGCCCGGCACGACGCCGAACTGCCGGCGGATGTCCGCCTCGAGGTCTGCCGGCACCGGCATCGGCGGGAGCAGGCTCTCCTCCCACTCCATGTCGGCGATCACTGCCGAGGCTGCCATCCGCCCTCTCCTTCGTCGTGAACCCTGCCGGCCAAGGGCTGTGAGTGTAGCGCGTTCGAGCCGTCCGGGCAGCCACTCGGACCGGCCCCCGTGTGCTGGCCTTCGAACGGCTCGTGCGCATCGGTCAACCCTCCCGGCTCTCCGTCGTCTGGAGAGAGGTGTGAACTGGGCATGGGGATTCATCGAGCCGCGCGGGCGGTCGACGGGCACTGGCCGAGAGGCGGAGGAGTGCACCACGGGACGTCCTGAGGGGCCCGGGGTATCCTTTTTCTCGTCTTGTTCACACGCGGGTCATGCTACGCTCACGCTCGGCCGCCTATACTATCCCGAGGACTACGCAAGGAGCCGCTGAGATGAGAAAAGCCCGACCGGGGAACCCCGAGGATCGCTGGCATCGCGCCTCGGAGATCCACGACGCGAAGCGGCAGCAATTCCAGGTGTGGGCTGCCGCGGTTCGTGCCTGCGTCGAGGAGACTCAGGCACTCGCCCGACAGAGCATGGAGAAGGGGCAAGCATTGGAGCACCTGCTCCAGAGCCCAGACCCTGACCCGGACGCGATCGGGACCATGATCCTCGATCTCAGGGCGCGTCGCCTCGAGATCGAAGGAATCATTGCCGCACTGCCAACGCTGGACGACATTGGGCAGGCGAGGCGAGCGGCGCTGATCGCGCCCTTCGTCGATCGGGACTGCCCGGCGGACGGCGGGCTTTCGGGTAGTCCAAGACGCGACGACTCACTCGACTCGCGTCTCGTCGGCTCGGCGGCTCCTCTGCCCCGACTCGATTACGCCGCCCGCTCGAGCCTCACGGGGGGGATCACACGAGTGGCAGGCGGCTCTGCCGGAGATGATGCTCGAAGAGAGCCACGGCTCCCGGCAGGTACTCCGGTCTGACCTTCTCCCAGGTTTGAGAACGTTCTCCAGGAGATAGAGCGTCTCCCAGAGCGCGCCGCGCTCCCGAGAGACCGGAGCCGCCCTCTCGTACTCGTCCCAGAACCGGTCGCAGAGCTCGTCGAGCTTGGACAAGATGTCGAACGGCTGCGCGGGGGATGGCCCCCGCCGCATCGTGTGTTGCTTGAAGCTCGCGCGGAACAGCGCAAGGTCCGTCGCGGGTTCGGCCCTGCTGCTCGCCCGGGCACGACTGCGGGGTCTCCGCAGCGAGTAGCGGCGGCGCCGTTCGTCGCGAGCACTAGTGCGCGTGGTGCCTCTGGCGCCGCACCTGGATCACGACGGGGCGCACGGGCGTCGAGGCGCTCGGCATCGCGACCTCGTTACCGATCTGCGGTACGGGCGACGTGCCGATGAACTCCTCGATGAGGTGGCGGGCCTGGTCGTCGGTGTACTGCTTCGGGGGCGTCTTCATCAGGTAGGCCGAGGGCCCCTCCAGCGACCCGCCGATCCCGCGGTCGAGCGCCAGCTTGGCGCAGCGTACCGCGTCGATCACCACCCCGGCGCTGTTCGGACTGTCCCACACCTCCATCTTGACCTCGACGTTCAGCGGCACGTCGCCGAAGGTCGTGCCCTCCATCCGGATGTAGGCCCACTTGCGGTCGGTCAGCCACGGCACGTAGTCGCTCGGCCCGACGTGGACCGCGTCCGACGGCAGCGCATAGTCGAGCTGGCTGGTCACCGCGCCGGTCTTCGAGATCTTCTTGGACTCCAGCCGCGTGCGCTCGAGCATGTTGTAGAAGTCCATGTTGCCGCCGAAGTTCAGCTGGTAGGTCCGATCGAGCCGCACGCCGCGCTCGCGGAACAGGCTGGTCAGCACGCGGTGGACGATCGTGGACCCGACCTGGCTCTTGATGTCATCCCCCATGACCGGCAGCTTGCGCTCCGCGAAGCGCCTGGCCCAGTACGGCTGCGAGGCGATGAAGACCGGGATGCAGTTGACCAGCGCGCAGCCCGCGTCCAGGACCTGCTCGACGTACCACTTCGTCGCCATCTCCGAGCCGACCGGCAGGTAGTTCACCACCACATCGGTCCCGGTGTCCTTGAGAATCTTCACGATGTTGGCGGTCTCCCCGCGCGCCTTCTTGACCTTGGTGCTGACGTACTCGCCCAGGCCGTCGTGCGTCATGCCGCGGTGGACGCGCACGTTCAGCTTCGGCACGTCGGCAAACTTGATCGTGTTGTTGGGCGGCGCGAAGATCGCCTCGGACAGGTCGAGGCCCACCTTGCCCTCGACCACGTCGAAGGCGGCGGAGAACTGGACGTCCCGCACGTGATAGCCGCCGAGGTTCACATGCATCAGGCCGGGCACGAACTCGCCTTCCTCGGCGGTCCGGTAGAACTCGACACCCTGCACCAGGGACGACGCACAGTTGCCGACGCCGACGATCGCAACCCGCAGCGTTTGACCGTTCTGCATGGTACCCTCCCTCATTGCGCCGATGCGCGAATGACCGTACCGATACCGCCCATCTTTCTGCGGAGCCGTGTCGAGGCTGCCGCCAGGGCATAGCCCTCGATGAAATCGGCAAGCAGCGCCGCAGCATTCGGCACGTCTCGGTAGCTCGGGAAGTAGTTGATATCGACGACCAGTGGCCCCTCCGCGCTCTCGATGACGTCCAATCCATACAGCCTCAGGCCGAACAGCCGGCCGCAGCGGAGCGCGATCTCCCGCACTTCGTCGCTGATGGGGCACGACCAGCGCCGCCCGTCCCCCGAGCGCATCCGGATCCCGAACACTTCCTCGCCGATGACGTAGACTTTCACTTCGTCGTCGTGTCGGATGTACTCCTGGACGACCACGGGCTCGCTCGGTGCCCGGCTCGTCGCCAGTTCGCCCGAACGCTGGACGATCCGGATGCCCAGGCCGCGTCCCCCGTTGTACGGCTTGATGATCACCGGGTGCTCCTCGACGATCGCCCGCAGCAGGTTGGGGTTGCCCGTCACCCACGAGCGCGGCGTCGGCACGCCGCCAGCGCGCATGCGCTCGACCGCGACGATCTTGTTTTGCACCGCGAGGCAGGCCGGGAAGGGATTGAGCAGCCGCCCGCCACGCGCGTGAATGATCTCGGCCAAGCTCAACCACAACGCGGTGTGCGACTTCAAGACATAAAGGTCGCGCGTCACCGCCATATGACCGAGCTGCAAGAGTAAGTCCTGTCCCATTCCGACCTCGATATTGAATCCTCGCTTCCGCAGAATCGCGAAGGTTTCCACCAGGATCGGATTGGGCGACGGAGAACGGCGCAACGCCAGCAGGAAATACAAATTCATATGCCGACTCCAGCGCGTTGCGGTGAAACGTCGAGCTCGTTGTGGTGCTGCTTCCACCACAACTCGTGATACAGTCCGCGTCGATCGAGGAGCTCGTGGTGCCTGCCCTCTTCGACCACGCAGCCGGAGTCGACCACGAAGATGCGATCGGCATGCTGGACGGCCGCCAGCCGGTGCGTCACGACCAGCACCGTCCGCTTGCGCGCGAGCCGTTCCAGGGTCGCGATGATCGCCGCCTCGGTGGCCGGGTCCAGCGCCGACGTCGCCTCGTCGAGAATGAGGATGGTTGGCTCGCGGAGGATGGCGCGCGCGATCGCGATGCGCTGGCGCTGGCCGCCCGAGAGCAACCCCCCGAGCTCGCCCGTCGGGGTGTCATACCCCTGCGGCAGGCTCACGATGAGGTCGTGGATTTCGGCGGCGCGAGCGGCGGCCTCGATCTCGGCGTCGGTCGCATCGAGCTTCCCCAGGCGGATGTTTTCGCGGACGGTGGTGTTGAAGAGAAAGGTCTCCTGGAGGACCACGCCGATCTGTGCGCGGAGCGAGTCCTGCGTCACCTGCCGCAGATCGTGGCCGTCGATCGTGACGGCGCCGGCGGTCACGTCGTAGAGGCGCGTGATCAGGCTGAGGATCGTGCTCTTGCCGGCGCCGCTCGGGCCGACGATGGCGACCGTCTCGCCGGCCGGTATGGTGAGGCTGACGTGGTCCAGCTGGGATTGCCCGCCGTTGTAGCTGAACGTGACGTCGGCGAACCGAATTTCCCTTGCCAGGCGCGGCAGGGGGTGCGCACCGGGGACGTCGACCACTTGCGGGCGCTGACCGAGGAGGTCTTCGATCCGTTGCAAACCTCCCGTCGCACCGATCAGGCTGGGCGCGACCTTCTTGGTCAGGTTGTAGGCATCTTTGTTCACGCTCGCCAGCAGACTGATGAACGCCACCAGCGTGCCGACGGTGAGCGAGCCCTCCAGCGCCAGCAGCGCCCCCACCCCCAGCGCCACCAGTTGCACGAGCACCACCCCCGAGCTGGAAGCCGTGCCGACCAGCTGGGTCAGGAAATTCGCCCGTACGGTGCGCCGCGCCAGGTCGGCCAGCTGGTGCTGGAATCGGGCGAGAGTGGCGCGCTGCAACCCGAAGACCTTGATGACCGGTTGGGTGAGGACGTGCTCCTGGACGGTGCTCGCGAGCTGTCCCTGGGCTTGCTTCAGTTGATAGGTGGCCCTCGAGGCGCGGGGCGTGAAGAGGCGCGTGCCGACCGCCGTCAGCGGCAAGGCCGCGGTCGACACCAGAGCCAGTCGCCAGTCGAGCCAGAACAGCAGGGGTACGTTCACGAGCAGACCGATCAGCGCGAGCAGCGCGTCGGAAAGGCGGGAGGTGAGTCCCTTGTCGATATCCGCCAGATCACTGGAGAAATGCGCGACGATATTGCCGGCCTGCGCGTGCGCAAAAAAATTCATCGAGAGGCGCTGGAGGTGGTTGAACATCATGCGGCGGAGGTCGTTCAGCATGTTCGCGCCGACCCGGGCCGTGAGGTAATCCGCGGCCACGTTGGCGAGGAGAGCGACGACGAAGCCGCCCGCCAGCCCCGTCAATATCAAGAGCAGCAGCCCGCCGTCCCGGTTGGCCAGCGCGGTGTCGATGATGAGCTTCAGGCTCAGAGCAAGGACCGTGTTGAAGCC
>Ga0209056_10000865_pt1 | contig 33585 bp, 31 predicted proteins | sample GraSoiAngelo_114_FD_185876 | JGI IMG/M metagenome (GOLD analysis project Ga0209056, IMG submission 185876) | Grasslands soil microbial communities from the Angelo Coastal Reserve, California, USA - 14_0903_13_40cm (SPAdes) (version 2) | ecosystem: Environmental > Terrestrial > Soil > Grasslands... | reverse complement strand
CTCGTGGCGCGCGGCGTGTTGTGGGCGGCAGGCACCCTTGCGCATCTGGCGGGGCGCGCCACCTTGCTGTCGGCCGACAAGGGCAATGAATACCTCGCACCGGCCTGGACCTGCCGGAGCGACGCCCTCACACACGACACGGGCTGGCACGCCGAAATCGGACTCGATGCCGGACTGCGCCGGGCCGCCGATTGGTATCGGGAGGCAGGATGGCTGTAGCCCACCGCCGTTGGGGTGTCAGCGACACGCTGTGGCGGGATTTCACGGCGATCGACCTCGCGACGGCAGCGTACGTCGTCGTGGCAACCATTGTCGTCCTGTTTGCCTTTCGGAGCGAGGGGATACCCGGCTGGCCCTGGCTGCTCACGGCCCATGCACTGATGGCTGCCTTGGTGTTGCTGGCGCCGCGCGCTCGCACTGCCGGACCAGTAGGCCGCTTTTTCGGCGACTGGTATCCGATGGTGCTGCTGCCAGCGCTGTACGGCGAAATCGGTGTGCTGACCTTGAGCGCGGGTTTTCAGAATGATCTCCTGATTCAGCGGCTCGAGACCTGGGTGTTCGGATCGCAGATTTCTTATCGCTGGATCCGCGAATCCCCGAGCATCTTGCTCTCGTGGATTCTGCACGCGTGCTACCTCGCCTATTATCCGATCCTGTACGCGTCTCCTCTGGGTCTGTGGATGGTGGGACGACGGGACGCATCACGTCATACGATTTTCGCCGTCATGGCGACGTTCTACCTGTGCTACATCGTGTTCCTTTTCTTCCCGGTCGCCGGTCCACGTTATGCGTTCGATGGAGCTCATAACATCGCGACAGACGTGTGGCCGGCGCGTTTCGCCGCCTGGCTGCTCGATCGTGGCGACTCGTGGGGCGCCGCGTTTCCATCCTCCCACGTCGCCGCGTCGGTGGTCGCTACCGGAATGGCCTTGCGTTACTGGCGGCCACTGGGCCTCGTGCTGTTGCCGTTTACCGCCGGCCTGATTCTGGCCGTGGTCTACGGGCAGTTTCACTATGCGGTGGACGCGCTGGCCGGCCTGATGGTGGCGGCAGGGATGTTGGGAATCATGCAGACTGCGGAAGCGGCGGAGCCGCAGCGTCTGACGGTTGGAGACTACGGAGTGGAGCCGTGGTCGTGATCGTGGGAGTCCATTCCCCCCATTCCCGCCATCCCCGCCATCCCCGCCATCCCCGCCATCCCGCTCGTTCTCCCGCCAGTCAGTCCCGTGAAATGCCGGACGTCCTGCTGATATAAGCCATTGCTCGGCTCGGCGCTCGGCCACACGGCACCGCGACGAGGAATAAACAGCCCCCCGACGACACCCATTCCTCCGGCCGCAATCGTATGCCCGGTCGGATTCTCATAGACCACCCGGACGCGATAGCGGTGTGACGCCATGATCGGCAAGCCGATTCCGGTGAGGCCATAGAATCTGCCCAGCGGCACGGGACTCGCTTCGCCGGGCGGCGCGGGCGCGGGCTCGCCGTGCCACAGCAACTTGCCGGTCGTCACGTCCCAGAACTCGATCGTCCGGCCGTATTCGTGCATGTGGCCACCGATGACCACGATCTTGCCATCGACAGCAGGGCTGCCTTCGTACGAGCGCTCGCTGTGTCCGCGCGGCAAGTCGAAGGACTTGTCCCCCACCGGAAACGCGACGTCGAGCTGCCAGGGGAAGACGGAAAAAAACGGCCACGGCCGGCCATCGGGTACGTAGCTCAGCACCAGGCGCACCCGAACACCCCGATAGCTGACTGGTGTCGGATTATGCAGCATCGCGTTGGCGATGATGCGCTCGCCCGCGCGAACGCGCGCTCCGAACAGCAACCACGGGAAGCGGATCTCGCCCGTCTCCCTCCCCGATGCCAGAATGCGACGCGCGATGGGCAGAAAGAGCTCCCGCTCGGCTGGATCCATCACGTTCATGTGATGCAGCAAATCGGCGGGCAACAGGCGCCCGTCTTGATCTCTCAGTTCCGCGTGGAAGGCGTAAATGGAGGCATTTACGGGAAACTCGCCCAGAGAGGCCGGCGGGATATCGTGTCCGGCACCCGCGGGCAGGTCGACGGACGGCAGCTCGAGCACGAGCTCGCGCCGCTTGGCGTCCGCGGTGATGGTGGCTCGCGGCAACGTAGTCCAGGCGAGCGGTAACACCGGTCGCTGCGCGGGAACCGCACTCCACGCCCCAAACGCGGCGAGAGCTATGGGCAGCGCAGCGACCATTGCGAACGCGCGTCGAAGCCTCACGAATATCTCAAGGCGCGAGCCGAGAGCGGAGTTCCGTCGAGCGTGATCGTTTGGGGCAAGGCGACGCCAAGGTAGTCGAGCATCGTCGGCATCAGATCTACTGTCCGAATGGGAGATTCCGGAAGTGGTACACTGGCCGCGATGGGGACCTCCATGTGTTCCGTAATGAGACTGCCGTGTCCGGCCCGGTGTTCGGGGATTTCCCACGGCCCGCGGAAGTCCGCGCCCGGCCCCGCGGCGAGCACCAGGTCCCCGGCGCGCGCCGACTGGAAGAGCTGCAGCAACTGGCGCGGAGCGTCTGGCAGGTCCGTGTTTCGCGTCCGCGCCAACAATTCACGATCGTCGAGCTCGAGATACCCGCCGAGGTTCAGGGGGTCGCCATCCGTGGGCTGATAGCGAATTAAGTCCAGCGTCTGAGAGATCCGCGCGCGCGCACCGCGGCTTTGCACCACCACGCCATCCATGTCATCACGACACGCGGCCAGCCTGACGGCCGGCAGCGCCAGCAGTCGCTGCAACAGATCTCGCGGGATCTCGGATTCCGTCCGCGGCATCTCTCGCCCCGAGCGCGGCTCGAAGTACAGTTGGACGCTGGCGTTCCCCGACACCATCGTCGCGACCCGCGCGCCCCGTCGCCACACGTGCATCGGATGCCGCAATGTCGCAAAGCCCCACTGCTCGAGTAACACAGCCACGTCGCAGTGTTCCTTCATGACGGTCGCGCCGTGATCGGCGGCGACGAAGAATGCGGGTAATTCCCTGCCGCTTCTCTCGACGCGCGCGACGAAAGCGCCGAGCGCCCGGTCCACCAGGCCATAGCCGTCGAGCACCGCGGGATGCCAGGGGTCTTTGAGATGCGTCGTTCCGTCGATTCCGGGAAACACGACGAACAGAAAACGCCACGGGTCAGCGGCCAACGCGACCCAGGCTTCTTGAACCGCGCGATCGAGCGCGGGATAGGTCCCCAGGTAGTGGGCTGCCGAGCCAAGGATCGCGCGACGGAGCGGAATGCGATGTGCGCCGTTGGCGAGGCCGCGGGTGATCGGCGTGCAGATCGCGATGCTTTCGGGCACGAGATCGAACATCGACGGCGCCGGGGCGATGTCGCTGTTCAGCCAGGGGCCCTGCACGCCGCAATAGCTGCGCGCAGCACGCCACTGTTCCCGCCATCCACCGGTGGCGGCGGCGCGATCCAACCAGCGAATACCCGGAATGCCGGTGCTGCCGGGATAACGGCCGAACAGGAATGGGATGTACGCGACGCCGGTCGTCGAGGGAAACACCGTCGTCCCCACACGCCACCCGCCGGGCTCGATGACGAAGCGGGCGAGGTTCGGGAGATCGCCGCGGGCCAGCAACTCCCGCAAGACGTCGGGGCGCGCGCCATCGATGAGGACGAAGACCGCACGCATGTGTTTAGCGAGTATCGGCCGCCCCCCCCGCCCCCCCTGCCCCCCCCGGGGGCCGCTCCCAACACAGGCCCAGTGGTTTGCAGAAGACGATCGCCGCAATGATCGCAGCAGCCAAGCCGATGACCACTATCGCCGGCCAGATCGTGTCGCGTGGTCTTGGTACCCACAGGGCACGCTGGAACGCCGCGGCGTTCGGCCAGCGCCGATCGGGAGATGTGCTCAGTGCCTTGCGCAGCGTCCGTCGCAGCCGGCGCGGGATGCCGGACCAGTCAGCCGATTCCGGCTTCATGCCCAGTGTCCAGCTCCGCCCACTGACCGCTTCGTAGAGAAGGGTTGCGACGGCGTAAACATCGGCAGCCGGCGACTCCGACGCGGTGGTGCTCATCGGTGCCAGGACCGGTCGTCCTTGCTCGAGCACGACCGTATTCGCGCGAATGTCGCCGTACCCTACCCCGCGCGCGTGCGCCGACTCGATGGCTGACAACAGCGCGCGACAGATCTGCGTCGCCTCCCGGACGGACAAGGGCCCGGAGCGCAGGCGGTCAGCGAGAGTTCGGGAGGACGAGGGTGTCGTCTCGCTCGTCATAGCGTCGCGAATCTAACCCTAAAAAAGCGGCCCCGAAATTTCCGGGGCCGCGGCGGGTCGGGACAACAGCAATTACTGGACCTTGATGGTGATCTTCATGCCGAGCGCCACATGGGGCGTGCAGTAGCCCTTATATGTGCCTTTGGGCGCGTTCGCGAAGGAGACGTCGTAGGTGTCGTTGGGATTCGAGAGGAACGGCCCGGAAAGATTATCAATCGCGTTCTTCATGCCCGCGTTGAGGGCGGCGGCGCCTCCCGCAGGAATCGAATCCGACCAGAACGTGATGTTGTGCGGACCGCCGGTCACGTTGACGAAGCGCACCGTCGTGCCCGGCGCGATCGTGATCGAATTCGGCTCGTAGCTCGCTTTCGTGCTGCCGTTGCCGGTCATCTTCACTTCGGTGACAGGACCGGTCGAAGTCGCCGGCGCGGTGCCAGCCGGTGGTGCCGGAGGCGCTGCTTGCGTTTGGGTCTGGTTCTGGTCGCCTTTATTGCCACCGCAGGCGAGCGCGCCAAAGGCGACGACGGTCGTGAGCAGAGCGAAGCGCATTGCGGAAGTCCTCCGGGACATGTGGAGCTGAGGGTGGGGGTTGATGTCGTTTGTGAACAGTTTCACAATAGCGGTCAATATAGATGAGGGACGCCAAAACGGGAGTCCCGCGAAAGCACTACCTTCGGAGCCTATGAAACGCGCGATTTTTCTTTTGTTGCTCGATGCAATCGTTGCGGCGAAACTGCCAGCACAAGCCGTGACGCCGCGCATCGGGGTTGAAGGCGGATTCACGCGACTGAAACCGGCCGGCACGGGTCAGCACGATTACATCGATCGACTCGATCTTCCCGGAAGCGGCCTGACCTCCCCGACCCTCTTTCTCGTGTTTCCCGTAACACCCCGCATCGCTGTGGAACCAAGTCTGTCGGCGAACCGCGACAAGTTCACGGAGCGCAGCGGGCTGTTCCCGGAACAGACGAGTACGGAAGTGCGTCTCTCGGTCCGCGCCGATGTTTCGATCGCGTCGGGTTTGTACATCGCGGGAGGCGGAGCGCTGCGCTACCGAAAGATCGACGCCAGTAGCGCACTGCAGCCGGCGATTCTCGCGGCGATTGGATATCAGACCAATCTCAGCGCGAGTCTGGGCGCGCGCCTCGAGGCGCGCTGGATGTCACAACGGCGGACGGATTCCATCGCGCCGAGCAATCTGTACGCGCTGCTGCTGGGAATCTCGAGTCCGATCAGCCGCACTGCATCGCACACGAATAGCCCGTGGGGACTCCGTCTCGGAGTCATGGGCGGCTATGTGCGTACCCACATTTACGGAACAACGATGGGTTTTTACGTGGATGTGCGCGAAACATCCCTCGATTTCCCAGGTACCGGCTCGACGACTCCAGCGAAGCTGTTCCTCGTTGTGCCGCTGGCTGGCCGGTTTGCCCTCGAGAGCGGGTTCGACGCGCACCGCGAGCAGCAGCAGGGAGTCACGTTCTTTGATGGTCACGTCGCCACGCGACTCGATGTCGCGATCTCCCACGGCGTGTATGCAGCAGCCGGCGGCAATATCCGCTACTTGGAGCAGACGGGAAGCGCTGGGTTTGCATTGGCAGGAGCAAATGCTGCGATCGGCTACCGTTTTCCGCTGATCTATCAGCTCGAGGGCCGTACCGAAGTCAGCTACACCGTATTCAAGGAGCGGCAGAACTTTCCGTTTGCGCAAAACAACCTTGCCGTGTTGCTGGGTGTCGCAATGGCATTGAACTGACAACCCTTTACGTTTGGCGCATGTCGGATACGTCCCCTACGCAGATTACGCCAGACGAACTCGCGGAGCGGCTCGACCGCGGCGAGTCGCTGCAGGTGCTCGACGTGCGCACTCCCGACCGAGTCGCGCGAAACCGGATCGCCTTCGGTACCGAGCTCCAGTTTCACGCCCTGCCGAATTCCAAGATTTTCGCGCTGCCCGACGCCCGCGATCTGCAGCTCGATGCGGCGCGTCCCGTCGCCGTCATCTGCGGCCATGGTAATTCCAGCAAACAGACGACCGCGTTCCTGCGTGAGCGTGGGTACGAGGCGTACTCGGTCACCGGCGGCATGGCCGCGTGGGAGGCGGTCTACGTCGCGCGCCGGCTTTCGCCCACACCCTCGCTCTCTCATGTCATACAGCTCGACCGTGTTGGAAAGGGGGCGCTCAGCTACGTCCTCGTCAGCGACGGCGATGCCGTCGTCGTCGATCCGGGCCGGCACGTCGAGCGGTATGACGCATTGCTCGCCGAGCTGCGGGCGACTCCGGCCGCGGTGGTCGATACACACCTCCACGCCGATTACTTGAGCGGTGCGCGCGAGGCGGCAACACGATGGCAGGTTCCCTACTTCATTCATCCGGACGATGCGGTCTCTCCGTATGACAGCACGGCCGGCCGCCTGGCGTATCAGCCCCTGCACGACGGGGATACGATCGCATTCGGCCGGGGCACGCTGCGCGTCGCGCACGTGCCGGGACATACCCTCGGCAGCATTGCGTTAATCGCCGACGAAGGCCTCGTGTTGACCGGTGACTTCCTGTTTGTGCAGTCGGTCGGGCGCCCCGATTTGGCCGGTCAAACAGAATCGTGGGCGAAGCTGCTGTGGCACAGTCTCGAGCGCGCGCGCCTATCGTGGCCGGGCGACCTGCTCGTGTTACCGGCGCATTATGCGAGCGAATCGGAACGCCGTGCCGACCGCGCGATCGCGGCGCGGTTCGATGTGATCGCCGCCACCAATGGGGCCGCGGCGATCCAGGACGAACGAGCCTTCCTACGGTGGATTACGGAGCACACGACCAGCTTTCCTGATGCCTACCGCACGATCAAAGAGACCAACCTCGGTCTCGCGGATCTCTCCGATTCCGAGGCCGAAATGCTCGAATCCGGCCCCAATCAGTGTGCCGTGAAATAGCTTAGACCGCTGCTGTGCAACTTTTGGGAGGGCGTCCGTCTCTCATGGCGTCCCTTACCAGAGGTTGCCATGCGGACGTTGCATCGTGTCTGGGGAGTTGTTGCGCTTCTTGCCGTCATCTTTTCGCTTCCGCTCTCTGCCCAGGGCTGGATCGATCCGATCCGGCCGCTCCCGCCGAATGCGAACGGGCGAATCGAGCGGCTGCGCAGCGCCGTGCAAGTCAGCATCACGGGGCGCGTGGCACGGGTCAGCGTCGAGGAGTGGTTCCGCAACAACGGCCCAATGCTGGAAGAAGGGATGTATCACTTCCCTCTGCCCGGCGAAGCGGTCTTCTCCAGTTATTCACTCTGGCAGGGCGACCAGGAGCTGCGCGGCGAGGCGATGGACGCCACGCAAGCGCGTTCCATCTACGAGAGCATAGTTCGTCAGAAGCGGGACCCGGCCCTGATCGAGCTGGCAGGACAGGGACTCATTCGTGCGCGGGTCTTTCCAATCAGCCCTGGTGAGACACGCAAGATCACACTCAAATACACACAGCTGCTCGAGCGCACGGGCGATGCCTGGCGCTTCCGTTACCTCGGCGATCGCAACCGCCAAAGTGCGCCACGTAGCTTCCGGCTGGAGGTCGACAGCGCGGCGCAGTTCGGCGATCCCTACTCTCCAACCCATCAGGTACAAGTCGCGCGTCGCGACAGCCGCATCGAAGTCACCCTCGGTGACGCCGCGAACACAGGCGACTTCGAGCTGCTGCTTCCGCTCGCCCGCGGACTCGTCGGGTTGTCTCTCCTGCCCCGTCATCCGGTGGGAGAAGACGGCTATTTCATGCTGCTGCTCGCGCCCGGCGCGGCGTCTGAAGCGGCGGCATTGCGACGCGACGTCGTCGCGGTGATCGACGTCTCGGGATCCATGTCAGGCGACAAGATCGCGCAGGCAAAGTCGGCCTTGACTCAGCTCCTCGGCTCCCTGCGCGAAGGCGATCGCTTCCGGCTGGTCGCCTTCTCGGGCGGTGTGCGCCGCTACGCGCAGGGTTGGACCGCGGTCAGTACCCAGGGTCGGCGCGATGCATCCGCATGGATCCAAAGTCTCGAGGCAGAAGGTGGAACGAACATCGCCGGCGCACTTTCGGAGGCGTTTGCTGAGCCTCCGGCAGAGGAGGCCCTCGGCGTCGTCGTATTCCTCACCGACGGGCAGGCGAGCACGGGCGACACCGATCCCGAGCATATCGTCGAGCGCGCCGAGCAAGGGCGCGGCCGGTTCCGCGTCTTCTCGTTTGGAATCGGTGACGACGTCAACACCTATCTGCTCGACCGACTCACTGAGCGGGCGCGGGGTACGACGGAGTACATCCGGCCAGGTGAGAACATCGAGCGCGCCGTGGGCTCGCTTGCGGCAAAGATCGCGAGTCCCGTGCTCACCGACGTCGCCATATCCGCCACGTCCGGTGTCGAGCTGTATGACGTTCAGCCCGGCAGCCTGCCGGACCTCTTCGCGGGCGATGAGATGGTCGTGCTTGGCCGGTACCGGGGACTGGGGAGTCGGGAATGGTCTGTAGCGGTTCACGGAAAGCGAAATGGGCGCCAGGAAGAGTTTACGACGACAGTCGGCGATCGCGAGAACGATGACGCGCGCTATGTCGAGCAGCTGTGGGCCGCTCGCAAAGCCGGCGCGCTCTCGCGCGAGATTCGGCTCCACGGCCAAACGCGTGAGCTCATGGACGCCTTGAAGCAGCTGGCGCTGCGCTACGGCATTTTGACCGAGTACACGTCGTATCTCGTTCAGGAGCCCAACGTCGTTGCCCGGCGCGCTTTTGAAGATCGGTTGATGCGCGCGCCCGCCCCCGCGCCAGCAAATCAGACGGGGGCCACGTCAGTCGATCAATCAGCACGCGAACGGGTGATGCTGGAGGCGGTAGTCGTTACCAGCGTTGACGCCGCCGCCCGAGGCAATCCGCGCGCGCTCTCGGGCATCAATCCCACGCAGCGCGTCGGGGGACGGCTGTTCATTCTTCGCGACAGCACGTGGACCGACCTCGGTCACGGCGACTCGCTGAACGTCGTCACGGTGGCGCCCTATAGCGACGCCTACTTCGCGCTGTTGCACGCGATGCCCGATTTGACGCCGGCGACTGGGCTTGGCCCCAGCGTCCTGGTGGCCGGACGCCACGCGAGCATCAAGATTGAATCGGGAGGCAAGACCCACTGGCAGGCGGGCGAACTGGAGCGACTCGTGCGCGCATTCCGGGGCTAGGCCGTAAGTGCCTGAAGACATCGCTGAGGTGTACCGCAGCACCTACGGCGCGCTCGTGCGGTTCCTGTACCGCAAGGTCTGGGATGCCGAGCGCGCCGAGGATCTCGCGCAAGAGGCATTCGCCCGGGCGCTCGTGCACCGACCCGAAAAAGCGCGGGGGTGGTTGTTCGTCGTGGCAGCCAACATGGCGCGCGATGAAGCGCGCCGCGCGGCACGCGAGAAGCGCCACCTCACACTGTTAAAAAGCGAGCGGGACACGGTACACGGCTCGCCTGAAGAAGAGATCGATGCCGATACCCAGCGCACTCACGTACGCGCTGCACTCGAGCAGCTGACGCCGCGTGACCGCGAAGCGTTGCTGTTGTGGGACTCGGGGCTATCCTACGATGAAATCGCCGCGCAAACAGGGTTAGCGCGCGGCGCCGTCGGAACCACATTGGCGCGGGCGCGCCGGAGGCTTGTTGAAGCGTATGACGCAGGACTCGCGGGAGGAGGGCAGCATGTCGCACGTGGATGAAGGCACATTGCACGCCTATCTCGACGGCGAGCTGTCGCCACCCGAGCGTGCCGCGCTCGAGATCCACATCGCTCAGTGCGCGCCCTGCAGCGCCCGGCTGGCTGAAGAACGGTCACTGATCGAGCGCGCGAGCGCCGTGTTGGGTGCTGCGCGCCCCAGCGAGCGCCCGGCACCTCCGCTCAACGAACTCGCTTCACCACGACGCCGCGGTCGCCGGATACTCGGCGCGCGTTTACCCTTTGCGTGGGCCGCAACCGTCGTGCTCGCGCTGGGGATCGGGTACTATCTCCACGCTCCCGAGTCGCCCGTCGCGCCTGCACAAGAACCGCAAGCCGTCGTAATGAGGGAACATCAGCCCGCAGGGACGAACGTGCCGGCTGCGGAAAAACCTGAAATGCGATTCTTGCAGCATCCTCGCGACGTGCGCTCTCTGCGCTCTCGCGATGAGGTGGCGGCCGCCGACAAGGTGGGCATCGCTGATTCGGCGGTACCCATCAGCACGCAACCGCCGGCGACCGGCGCCGTGGCAACGCAGCCGAACACGCAACTGCGGGGAGCGGCGCGTGTGAGGGCGCCGGCGCCGGCGGCTCTATCGGCACTTCGTGTTGATGAGACGTTGGTACGCCGGGACAGTGCCCTCGCTAGTCTGCGCGGTCGTCTGGTCAGCTCACAGTGGACCGTCATCAGCAAAGGCTCAGCGCGCACCCTGCTCGGTGCGGACCCTGTTGGTATTCCAGGACTCGCGGCGCGGGACATCCGTCGCAGCCCGACTGATGCCGCCACGATCGTCGTGGAGCAACAGCTCGATTCGACGACAATCATCCTGCTGTTCCAGCGCGCCGCCACGGTCGATGGTGCTGCACTCGGGTATAGCCAAGAGTTCAACGCACAGGTCGAGCGCGCTCCGGCAGAGCGCCTGGCTCGCTACGTGGGACGGCTGCGCGTGGAGATTGCGGGACCGTTGACGCCGGATTCGTTGAATCGACTGCTCGAGCAGGTGCAGCCGCTACGCTAAGCCTCTTGTCGCCGCCAAGCAATCAGCTCGGCAACGACACTCACGGCGATTTCTTCGGGCGTCACCGCGCCGATCGCCAAGCCCACAGGAACACGGACCCGCTGTAGGCTTTTCGCCGGTACGCCCGCGGCCGTCAGCCCTTTCGTCACCACGATCTTCTTGCGACGGCTGCCGAGCAGGCCGACATAGCCGGCCGGCGACGTGGCGACGCGCTCGAGGATCACGGCGTCGTTGCGATGGCCACGCGTTGCGATGACGACGGCATCGGCCGCGGTGAGTGGATACCGCGACAGAGCGGCATCCACGTCGCTAGCAAGCGTGATCACGTGGTCGCCGAACCGGGACGCATCCGCATAGTCGGCGCGGTCGTCGATCACGACGACGCGAAATCCCGCGGCAGCGGCCGCGCGCGCGATCGCAGAACCAACATGGCCGGCACCGAATACGAACACGCGCGGTGGTTGAGTCAGCCGCTCCTCCATGAAACGCCCGTCGCGAGTCAACGTGGCCGCTGATCCGGAGACACTCGCGCGAGGACGAGCTTCAAACGTCTTCACGGGAGCTTCACGCGTCCAATCCGTCGCGGTGCGTACCAGTCCCGAGTCCGCAGCGGCTGCCGCTTCGAGCACGCGCACGTACTGCTCGTTGGCGATCAACGGCTCGACAAACACATCCACGGTTCCCCCACACGACAGGCCGAGGTCGCCCGCGAGATCGGCGTTGAGATGATGAGTGAGTAGCGTGGGTTGTTGACTGGCTTGCGAGGCCAGTGCCGCGCCGATGACGTCCGCCTCGACGCATCCGCCGCCGACCGAACCAATCAACCGTCCCTCGGCGCCAACGAGCATCTTCGTGCCGGCCGGCACCGGTGTCGAGCCGCGCACGCGCGCGACCGTAGTCAACGCGCCGACGTGTCCACCGCGAATGAGCTCGGCGGCGGCCTTCCAGACGTTCATGCGTAAAAAACTAAGCTCCCGGAGCAGCGAGCGCTCCGGGAGCCCCGACCTCAAGAATGGCTTGCTATTGTACCACGATCGTGCCGTGCATCCCTAGCGATGCGTGGATGGTGCACTCGTAGGTATATGTCCCCGCGACCAGCGTTGCCGTATATGTGCCGGACGACTTGTTTCCCGACGGGGCAGCCAACGTTCCCGGTCCAGTCTGCCAGGCCACATTGTGTGTGCCCGAGGCCCACGAGAACGTCACCATCCCCGCTGGTATAGTATCGGGCGTCGGCGAGAAGGAATAATTGGCGACTGTGATCGTCGTCGAGTGACCGCCTGGGGGTGGCGGTGGCGGCGGAGGGGGAGGACTGCCGCCATAACCGGTGCTGTTGCCGCAAGCCGCTGTTACCGCTAATGCCGCAATCGTCAGCAAACGAAACATCGGCATGATTCCTCCAGAGAGGACCGGTCAGGGAAGCTTACCGCTGAGTGCTAGTCGTACACCAGGGTTTGCGAAACGGACGGACTTAGTGGTGTTCCCGCTCCAATGCGTTCGCGGCGAGACGAGGGGAGATGATGGGATAACGGCCGGCAAACCAGGCCCACGAGAGGAAGAACAGACCACCGAAGAAGAGGGCCACTCCGATTTCGGGAAGGCCGATAGCCGGGCCCGCGCCCTGATTGATCGAGGGAACAACCTCCAGGTAGCGCTCCAGCCAGATCCCGACCAGGCTCGCGAGTGCGAATCCGATCATCGTAGGAGAGAACTTTTTCGGTTTCACGCCCAACAACCCGATAAACGGAATCAGAAACACGAGGAGGAAAACGGCGGTGCCGACGGGACGCCACGCACCATACAACCGGTAAAAGATGAAATACGTCTCTTCCGGCAGGTTTCCGTACCAGATCACGAGGAATTGCGACCACATCAGGTAGGCCCAAAACACGGTGAACCCGAAGCAGAGTTTGCCGAGATCGTGTTGTTGGCGCGACGTGTAGATGCCGTCGAGCCCCATGGCGCGCCGCAGCGAGATCCCGAGCACAGCGAGCATCATCAGCGCCGCGAGGAAGCTGCCCATGAAGTAGAACGCTCCGAACAGATTGCTCACCCATTTCTGGGCCAGCGACATCATCAGATCAAAGGCGAGCAGGCTGTACCCGAATGCGTACGCGAGCACGAGGATCGCGGCGTCGCGGGAGATCGCGGGAGCGTCTTCCTTGCGGTCGACGGCTTCGTTGGTCGCAAGCTCGCGGACGTCGGGCGCGACGTCGCGGCGCACAAACCGCCAAGAGAGCCAGGACAACAGCGCGAGCACGACCCCGTTGCGCAGGAAGAACCACTTGCTGACGAGCCACCACCCGACGTCAGGCCGGGGCTCGTGAATCCAGGTGAAGATGTACATCCGGCCGATGATGAGACCGATGAAGAGCACCACCGACACCGTTGTGAAGGCGACGGCCGCTTCCGCGAAGCGGATGAGCACACCGCCCCAGTGACCCTTTGCCAGTTTCAAGATGGCGGCGAACACCACCATGCCCTGTGCCAGTCCGGACCAGAACATGAAGTTGGCGTGATACGCCCACCACGTTCGCTCCGGACTGCGACTCATCAGTCCCGACACCAGAATGATGCCGCCGACGATCGCGGCAATCGCACCGAGGAGCGTGACGCGGGCGATGGGAGCCGCGCGCGCTTTCTCAACGAGCGTTGACCGGCTGATTGCAACGCTCACTGATTGCCTCCGCCCCCGCCCCCGCCCCCGCCCCCGCGTGCCAGTAGCTGCAGACTCCGCACATAGTTCACGACGTCCCAGCGATCGGTGCCATGGATCTTGTCGCCATAGCGGGGCATGTTCCCCCGTCCCATGCGCGCAGCTTCGACGATCATTCCGTAGATCGCGCCGTCGCTCATATGCGGGCGCGCGGGATCGACGAGCGAGGGCACACCGGGGAACGGACCGCCGCCGGCCATCGAGACGGGTCCGTTGCCCTGCCCGCGCTCCCCATGACAAACGAGACAGAACGTCTGATAGACCGCCTGTCCGCGGTTCAACGACTCGGCGGTGCGGGTGCGCGGATTCACGAGATGATCCGCGGTCTCGCGTGTCACCGGCAGCTCGCCGCCGGCCGTGGGCACCGCGCCCGCAACGGGTGGGATCGGGCGCGCGTACGGCTTGATGTTGCGCTGGTGTCGCATCGTCGCGAACCAGCCGACCTTGTGGACGACCGTGTCTGGATCGCAGGCGCTGAGCAGCACCAGCGCGCCGACAAGCAACGCGCGTTTACCCACGCCGCACCTCTTCAGCTCCCGCTTCGCGCAACAACGCTTCGACCCGCGCGGCTTTATCCGACGCAGCCGGTACAAACACACCGAAACGATCGTTGGTGAAGCGTGGGTCGTACTGAATGGTGCCGAGCCGCCGCGCCGCAAACGCGGCGTTGAACAGAATCCCGAGAATTGTAGACAGCGCGCCGAATAGCACCGTCATCTCGAACATGATGACGACGTACGGGGGGACCGATCCGATCGGCTTGCCGCCGACCGCGATCGGCCAGTCGTAAGACATCCACAGCGTCAGCCACGCCCCGATCGCGCATCCCGCAATGCCGCCGATCAAGGTGAACATGCGCACGGGACTCACCGGCTGGCCGAGCGCGTCCTCGATCTCGTGACGCGGGATCGGAGAGTACACGGTAAAATCGGTGTGTCCTGCCGCACGTAGCTTCTTGACCGCCTCGAGCGTCGCGTCAAGGTGCGCAAACACGCCGAGGACACCTGGAGTTGGTGGGGGCCGGAAGATGTCGTGCAAGGGTTTGGGCAACGGCACGTGGAAATGCGTCGTCATGCGTGTCGCGCTCCTGCGCGTGCGGCGACACGCTTGGGCGGCGGCAACACTTCCTTCACTTCACTGATCGAGACGGCCGGGAAGTTCTTCACGAACAGGAGGAACCACATGAAGAACCATCCGAAGCTGCCGGCCATGATGCCCCAGTCGGCCCACGTGGGGTTGTAGACGGCATTCGCCCACGGCTCATACGGCTCGCCCGCCAACGATACGACGATGATGACGTAGCGCTCAAACCACATGCCGATGTTCACGAAGATCGAAATCACGAACAGCGCCGTGATGTTGGTGCGGACTTTCTTGGACCACAGCAGCCACGGCAGCAGGCCGTTGCAGATGTACATGGTCCAGCTCGCCCACCAGTACGGCCCAAACGCCCGGTACCAGAACGCTGCCCGCTCGGACGCGTTGCCGCTGAACCAGGCGACAAAGTTCTCGGTCACGTACGCGAAGCTCACGATCGAGCCCGTTAGCAGGCACAGCTTGGCGAGGTTCTCGAAGTGATCAACGGTGATGATTTCTTCCAGATGGAACAGCCGGCGGATCGGCACCAGCAGCGTGATCACCAACCCGACGCCGGAATAGATGGCGCCGGCAACGAAGTACGGCGCGAACAGCGTGGCGTGCCAGCCGGGCACGATGGCCATCGCGAAGTCCCACGACACAACGCTGTGCACCGACAGCACCAGCGGCGTCGCGAGCGCGGCGAGGTAGAGGTAGCCGCGCGTGTAATGGCGCCATTGCTCGTTCGCACCGGTCCATCCGAGTGCCGTAATCCCATAGAGCTTCTTGCGCCAGCCCGTCGCGAGATCGCGCACCGCCGCGATGTCCGGGATCAAACCCATGATCAAGAACACGGTCGAGACGGTGAAGTACGTGCCGATCGCGAACTCGTCCCAGATGAGCGGCGACTTGAAGTTCGGCCACAGGCCGCGCTCGTTGGGATACGGAAGCAGCCAGTAGAAGTACCACTGCCGTCCGATATGAATCAGCGGGAACAAACCCGCCGTCATGACCGCGAACACCGTCATCGCTTCGGCGGTCCGGTACACCGCCGTGCGCCATCCGGACCGGAACAGGAAGAGAATCGCGGAGATCAGCGTCCCCGAGTGGGCGATGCCCACCCAGAAGACGAAACAGGTGATGAAGACCGCCCAATAGACTGGATGCGAGTAGCCGGCGAGTCCCAATCCGTAGCGCAACAAGAACAGCAACGTGATGATGCCGACGCCGAGTAGACCGACGGCCGAGCCGAGCAGCAGGAAATAGCCGCGAGTCGGCGCGCCCAATGTCCGGGCGATTGTCCGAGTCACATAGTCGTAGGTCACCCTAGCCATGACTCGGCGTCTCCTGCGCCACGACGCGAGCGAGATACGTGATCGCGGGCTTGGTGTTCAGGCCGGCGAGCACGTGATACCCGCGCGGGTTACCCGCCAACTCGTAGACGCGCGAGTGGCGGTCGTTGAGATCGCCGAAGATGATCGCTTCGGACGGGCACGTCTGCTGGCAGGCGGTCACGATGTCGCCATCGCGGACGTTGCGATCCTGGAGTCGCGCCTGATTCTGCGCGCCACGGATGCGCTGCACGCAGAACGTGCACTTTTCCATCACGCCCTTCTCGCGCACCGTGACATCCGGATTGAGCAGCATCGACAGCGGCTCGGGCCACGCTTCCCACTCGCCGCCGCGCTCGGCGTAGTTGTACCAGTTGAAGTAACGGACCTTGTACGGGCAGTTGTTGGAGCAGTAGCGCGTGCCGACGCACCGGTTGTAGACCTGGCCGTTGAGGCCGTCGGGCGTGTGGTAGGCGGCGTAGACCGGACAGACCGGCTCGCACGGCGCGTTGCCGCACTGCTGGCACAGCATCGGCGAATTGACGGCGCCCTGCGGCACGCCTTTCTGATCGGTCAGCCAGTAGCGCTCGAGCCGCATCCACGACATCTCGCGGCCGCGTTGCATCAGCTGCTCACCCACCGTCGCCAGGTTGTTTTCCGCGTAGCAGGCAGTGACGCACGCCGCGCAGCCGGTGCACTTCGACAAGTCGATGGCCAGGCCCCAGCGCGGATGGTCACCCGCATAGTTGCCGATCGAGGCCTTTTCGTGCTGGCGCTCGCCCCACCCCTCGACGGCGTCCTTCGCATACTCGGGCGTTTCCTCGTAATGGAAGGGGTGATCGCCGGCATGCAGTCCCTGCGCGCGGGCGAGCCCCAGCACTTCCACCGTGCCTTGACCGCGCTCGCGTGGGCTCCCTTCCGTCGTGACGATCTTGCGATGCTCGCCCGTTTTGGTCGCGCTGGCGCGCACGGCAAACGTGCGCCCGCCGTAACTGTTCACCTGGGTGCCAAGCAGCTCGAAGGCGTTCGCGGAACGATCCTGCGCATAGCGTCCGTAGGCGCTGTGCCCCTGCCCGGTGGGTACGGCCAGGACGTCCGGCCGCACCGAGCGCGTGATCCAGGCGGGGAATTTCTGCGCGCCGAACGGCGACTTGAGCAGCAGGAAGTCTCCGGTCGAGAGTCCCCACTTCGCGGCAGTGTCGGGATGGACTTCGACCCAACTGTGCCAGGCGATCTTCGAGACCGGATCGGGAAGCTCCTGGAGCCACGGTTTGTTGGCCCCACGTCCGTCGTGCAGAACGGGGTGCGGGAAGACGACCACTTCCTGATCTCCGCCAGCCTGAATGGCCGCGGCCGTGTTTATCCCCGCCGCCGTCGCCGCCAATTGCACCGGACGCGCTCGAGATGGTGCCTCCGCGTACACGCCGCCGCGCGCCAGCGCATCCATCCAGTACTGATCGAAATTCTTTTTTTGCCGCGCGCGCCACTTGGACTGGAGATAGTCCTGGAAGGTGCCTGGCCGGCCCGCGAGCTTCAGCACGACGTCACCGGTCGGGCGCGTGTCGAAGACCGGCTGAACAACTGGCTGCTGGAGCGCGATCACACCGGCGCGCGGCCGGCTGTCGCCCCATTGCTCGAGCGGATGATGATCCGGCAGAATCAGATCGCACGCCGCTGCCGTCTCGTCCCTGTACGACGAGAAGCTGACCTTGTACCCGACTTTGCCGAGAGCCTGCTGGAACGCGCCGGGCAACGAGTACGCCGGATTCGCGCCGTGCACGAAGAGCAGCGCCACCTTCCCCGCTGCCATATCGGACGTGAGGCTCGCGAGATCGGCGAACGTATTCGTTGCGCCAATCGCCAGATCCGCGCCGAACCTGACCAGCGAGCCGATCGCGCCGGCGACGTAGTTCAGGACGTTCACCGCAGCGACTATTCCAGCGCCGTTCGGATATTGGGCTGCCATGCCGCCGGCGACGGCGAGGCCTCCCTTGGAGTTGGCGAACTCGGTGGCGAGGCGGACGATGACCTGCTGCTCGATGCCGATAACCTCCGCGACCGCGCGCGGCGTGTGCCGTGCAAGCAGTCCAGAGAGTCTGGACGCGTCCGCCGGCACCCGGGCCAACCGGTGGCTGACGATCACCTGCGCCATTGCGAGCGCCAGCGTCCCCTCGGTGCCGGGGCGCGCGGCGATCCATTCGTCCGCGTTCATCCCCGTCAGCGAGAGGCGAGGCCCCACGTACACGAACTTGGCCATGGACGCGGGCCGTCCCGAATCGAAGGCGTGCGAGCGGGAGAATCCATTCTGGAATTCGACCGGAGACAGCCAGGTGTCCAGGAAGTCCGCGCCGAACGAGAGCAGGTATTTCGCGTTCGCGAAATCGTAGGACGGGAGCGTCGCGGTCCCGAATGCCATGCGGTTGCCCGCACGTAGCGCCTCGAAGCCGAACGGCTCGTAGCTCTGCCGCCGGCCGCCGACCTGCGTCATCCACTCATCGACCAGATCGCCGAAGCTCGACTGCTCGGCTCCGGTGAGGAACACGAGGCCCTTGCCCCGCGCACCGGCCACTTTCGCGCTGAGCCGCTGAATGGCGCCGTCCCAATCGATCGCTTCGAACGTGCCGCTCGCATTGCGGATCATCGGGCGAGTCAGGCGGTCGGGGTTGTACAGGCCCTGGATCGCGGCCTGGCCGCGGGCGCACAAGCGGCCACGATTGATCGGCGAGTCGGGATTGCCCTCGAGCTTGACGGCGCGGCCTTCCCGAATGCGGACCTGCACGCCGCACCCCGCGGCACATTCGCGACACGTCGTGGCGTAATAGGTGGCGGTGCCGGGAATCTGATCCTCGGGCTGGATCAGATAGGGAATCAGCTTTTCCGTGGGCTCGGGCCCGATTCCACAGGAAGAGAGCGCGGCCGCTCCGGCGCCGGTGACACTGAGCACCTTGAGGAATCGTCGGCGATCGATTGAGTCGGTCATCGATCCCTCGCTCGTCCTAGTAGTGACACACGGTACAGTCGCGCGTCACTTTGTGTTCGACGTGGCAGCGCACGCACCACCCCATGCGCAGCGTGGACACCTGGTACACCTGTGGCATGCGCTGCACGTCGCCGTGGCACGTGATGCAAGCTTGCGCCCCGAGCGCCTTGATGTGACGCATGTGCGGGAAGCGCGCGAAACCCGGCAGCGCGTGGATGCGCACCCACTCCGGCGGCTTCTTCTCCCGCCAGGCATCGCGGACCTTCTTGATCTCGGCCTGATGCGACGGCGTGGAGCCGCTGACGAACTGATGACACCCGAGGCACGTCTGCAGCGACGGCAATCCGGGCTCACTGGAGACCGATGCCGAGTAGTGGCAGTACATGCACGGGATCTGATCCTGGCCGGCATGGATGTCGTGGCGAAAGAAGATCGGCTGACGCGGACCCTTGAGCGATCCGGTGTCGTGGACGACGGGCGCCTGGTAACGCTGGGAAGCGGTTTGCGCTTGCAGGGCGGACGACACTGCAAGTGGAGGGGCGAGAATCAACCAGACCACAACCGCAGCTGAACGCAGATGGCCTCTATCGGCTAATCAGTTGTTCGGTTTCGGTGTGGGACAACTACATCCGAAGGCTCACGAATGTAACAACGGCTATTCGGGACGCGCCAGTAGTTGGTATTTGAGTCGGACGACGTCGACGAACGCCTGGACGCCATCGAGGTCGAGGAATTCCATCCAGCACTGGCGCACGCCGTCGTTGAGCGTGCCGTCGCGAACCGCTTGTTTAATGACGCGCGGCAAGCCGTTGGTGGCGCCGATTTCCTGTTCCTCGAGTCCCGACAAAACAAACGTGCCACTCACGCCGGACTGCATCGGATGCAGATAGCCGAGCTTGCGTCCACCGACCTCATACATCCAGACCCATTTCCACGTGGTGCCGAGATACACCACCTGTTCGGTGACATGCCGCAGACTGCGCAGCTCTTCGCGTGCCTTCTTGAATCGCTGGGCCGCGCGGGGCGGCAGGTCGCGCACCGGCTGATCAGGCTTGGGGCGCTGGCGCGGACTCAGGTAGAGATGACTGGCCCAATAGTCGGTTGAAGGTCTCGTCATAGCGCCAAGAAAGTAGTGGCGCGGTCAAGCCCGCAGAAGGCGGGTAGTCGCCCGGAAGCGTGCCGGGTCGAGCAACCGGCCGCAGGACTGCTGCGGAACAGCCATGCGGCCGTTTTTGTCCATCGAGAGCTTGATGACGTCACCATTGCGGCCGAACCAACGGCTGGATGGCTCCAGATCCGATGGGTACACGAAGAGTGGCAGTGCCGCAGCCGCGAGGGCCGCCTGCGATCCGATGCCCGATTCTGGCATCGTTCCAGCCCAGAGTTTCGCCCCGTAGCCGGCCGCCAACTGATAGAGCCGGCAGACTTCGCTCAAGCCGCCCACGCGGTGCACTTTGATGTTCCACACTTTCGGCCCTTGCAGAGCGATGATCTGTCGGGCCGCGCGCGAGTCACGCAGCGTCTCGTCGAGACAGATCGGGGTCCGCAGCGTCTCTGCCAAACGCGCATGACCAACCAGCTCGTCGGGGTGAAGCGGTTGCTCGATGTAGAGCAGGCCGGCGTCGTCGAGCGCGCGCAGCGCCGTTTCGTCACGGGGCCACTCATAGGCGCCGTTGGCATCGACGGTGAGCGGCAACGCGCTACCCGCCATGCCCACGCGCGCCGCACCGACCGCCGCCTCATCCCAGCCCGGCGCGACTTTGATCTTCACGCGCCGATAGCCGCGTTGCAGCGCGTCGTACACCCACTGTGTGAGCACGTCAGCTCGGCGCTCGGGCGGGATGCCCAGGGCGACGCCGCAATCGACCGCACCCGCCGGAGCAATTCCCAACCGCGTGCCCAGCAGCGTCGCCAGACCGGTGCCGTTCACGTGTGCCTCGAGATCCCAGGCGGCAGTTTCGACGCCGGCCCGCGCGAACCAATTGCCGCGAACGCTCTCGCGGAGCGTCGCGTCGATCGCCTCCGGCAATGGGGACGATCCGTCGAATCCCCGACCGACGATGCGCGGCAACAGCACGCGCTCGATGAGATCACGGGCGCTCGTCAATGTCTCTTCGGAGTAGAACGGCAGCTGAAAGGGTGGCGACTCGCCGTAGCCCACATGGCCCGCGTCGTCATACAGCGCAACGATGAGCGAGCGTCGCTCTGCCAGCGTGCCGCCCGAAATCACGAACGGTTCCACGAGAGGCAGCGTGAGCTCGTAGAGCTCAGCGCGGGCGATTCGGATCATCGCGCTTTGCCTGTCTGCTTTGGAGCCAGGACCACACCCAGAGGGCGAGCGGTACGAAGACCAGCAGTCCACCCACAGCGAGCAGCGCATCGCTCCCGTTCGCCGGAATCAGCCATGCCACAGAGCCGATAGCGCCGCCCACCATGATCATTTGCAGGTATGCCCGCTCGATGCGACCGAGGCTCCGAAGTCTGAGGGAGACGATTCCCATGCTTGCCAGTGCGACGACAAAGATCCAGCGTATGGACGCCTTCGCCGCATCGACGGTGCCGCCCCACGCGAGCAATCCTGCGAGCGCGAGAAATCCCAGGCCTGCCAACCGCCGCCGCTCGATCAATGCGTCTGCTCCGGCACGAGATCGAGGAAACGCAACTCGCCGCCGCTGCGCTCGAGTAAACCAGCAACTTCACGCTCGCGCATCACGGCGATGAGACCGTCGCGCGGTTCGAAGATCAATGCGTGCAGCGCGCGCTGGGTGCGCGAGCCTTCGGTCGCCGGATACTCCTCGAGTGGCAGTTGGAAGAACGTATGCAGTTGGACCGACGAACAGCCCCGCAGCGCGTACTCGACGATCATGCGACCGGAATGGATGTTGCCGGTCCCGGACAACTCTTTGAACCCCGGGCTGGCGCCCGGGGTCAGAAAATCCAGAACCCGCAGGTTTCGATCACTGAGTTCGGCTCCGCCGTACGCCACTCCCTTCTCCACATCGAATAGCCGGTTGAACACCACGAGCGCATCGGCGCTGCTCGCGGCGTTCACCATCTCGACCTGGAAGGCATCATCGAAGCGCGCATTCATCAGCTTCATCGCTAGTTGAACGTCGGCATGTTGGCGAATGCGCGCCGGAACCTCGCGCAGCCACCGAAGGATCTGCGCCTTTTCATCGGCCAGGGCGTCGCCCGCCAATGTCGGGGAGAAATCCTTCTCGAGGAGCAACGGCGATTCGCCCCAGGCGTCGGCGAGCGCGCGCGTCGTGAACGCATATTCGTCGTCGCGAAATGGCTCATCGAGTCGGGGCAGATGGTACTTCACCGATGGCAGCGTGAGCAGTCGACCGGCCCGCGTGAGATCGCGACCGCCCCGCACCAGAGCGAGATAGTCGTCGAAGGAGCGATCCCACCCCCTGCCCTTCCACGTCACGGTCCAGCCCCCGCGCCGCTCGACTCTCATTTTGGTCTCATGGATCGCCCAGGCCGCCATCGACTGCGCACCCGCGGCATTCTGCGCGATGACCGTCTTGAGAACCGCGAACGCCAGGCCCGCTTCCGCATCACTCTCGAGCTGTCCCGCGTTGAGCGATAATTGCCCGGACCCTTTGCCGACCGGATGTGGTATCGGCTGCCCCAGGTAGCGCGCCGCAAGATCGATGCGATGCGTCTCGCGCACGTGGGCCGGGAAATCGCGCGGCAATCCTCGCTTGAAGCGCTCGAAATCTCTATCGAGCAAAGCGGGAGAGCCTGAATTGCTCATCCGGCGACTCCCCATTGAGCACCAACCGCGCCACCAGCTCACCGACCGCCGGGCCATGCTTGAAGCCATGTCCTGAACCGCCGCCGACCAGCCACACATTCGCCGCCCCCGGATGGCGATCGACGATGAAGTGCTCGTCGGGTGAGTTCTCGTACTGACAGACACGCGACTCGAGCAAGGGCGCGCCCTTGAGCGCCGGGAAGCGAAACGCGAGGTAGTCCCGCGCGACCTGCAACGCCTCGGGCCTTGGCAGCCGCTCGCCGTTGGTCGGATCGAAGTCCGGGCCCCGCGTGTCGTCGGCGATCTTGAAGCCCCGCCACTCGTTGCCCGGAATTCCATACATGAAATGAGTCCCATGATCCGCCCAGACCGGCATGGCTTCCTCGGTGAAGCGGCGATCGCCGGGCGGAGTGCCGAAGAAGAAGACTTCCTGCTGCGTTGATCGCACGCGATTCCCGATGACGTCGGGAAAGAGCGAGCCGATCCACGGACCACAGGCAAAGACGAATCGATCGGCACCGAGCGTCGTTCCATCGGACAGCGTTATCGTCTCGAGCTCGCCGCGGTTCGGCCGCGGTGGCTGGACAGCGACTTCGCGGTAGTCGCCACCTTCGGCGCGAAAGCCATCCAGGACCGCGGCGCAAGCGCGACGCGCGGTGAGATAGCCGCCATCTCGCTCGTAAATCGCCCAGCCGACACGCTCGCAATTGATTTGCGGGTATCGGCGCGCAGTCTCGGCGCCCGTCAGCTCCTCAAATGCGATCTTTGCGTCACGCAGGATCGGCAGGGCGGACTTTTCGTATTGGTCATCGCTTTCGACGAGCCAGAGGACGCCGATGCCATGGTAGAGCTGGCGTCGCCAGCGGGCTTCGTGCTCTTTCCACAGCACGAGGGCACGTGCCGCCATGCGCGTGTAGATCGCGCGCGGTCCCCCTCCATAGGTCGCGCGAATCACGCGCGTCTCGCCGCCGGAACTGGCGCGCGCATTGCCGGGTCCCCAGGCGTCGAGGAGCGTGACTCGCGCACCGCGACGGCGCAGGTAGAGCGCCGTCCAGCCGCCGAACGCGCCGGCTCCAACCACGACGACGTGGGGTTTCAGCGTCGAGCCTCGCGCACGGCACGGCGCACCGTCTCGCGTTCAGACGCGGGCAGCGCTGGGCCCCAAGGATCGTCGCACGCGTCGTCGGGAATCACGCCGTCGGCGGCGAGCGCCCAGAGCATGCGGCGGATGTAGCCTTCCATGGGCTCGGTGAATGTCGCCTGGCTGAAAGCATCCACCTGCGCAGCAAGGCGCGAAAAGGCGCGGTCGTCTCCGTTTGCTTTCGCTCTCAGCAGCTGCGCCTGCAGATCGGTCAACGCGGAGCCCATGCCGATCAGCGCTGCACGCGCACCCATCATCAACGAATAGCCGAGGAAGCGGTCCTCCCCGGTGATCAGCAGTTTGTCCGGATGTTCTCGCATTACCGCAGCGATGCGCTGGAACGTCATGACGGAATCGAGCGTGGCGACTTTGATACCAATCACGCCCGGCAACGAGAGGATGGCATGGAGCGTGGCGTCGTCGTACGAGACGCCGCCCGCGGCCTCATAGAGATAGAACGCGATGACAGGAAGCTCATCCGACAGCTCGGCGTGATAGACGACCGGGTTGTCGCGTCGCGGCAACGCGAGTAAGGCGTCGGCTCCGCCCCGTTTTGCGTCGCGCGCCATCGTCGGCCCGTTGGCGCCGGCGACAATCGCTTTCCCGGGGAGCGCGGCACGCCACTCCTCCAGCACGACGCGCCGCTGATCCTCTGAGAGGTGCGGTCCCCGCCCGGTATGCGCCCACACCGCGACGCCCGCGATGGTTTGGCGCGCCATCCAGGCCGCGTAGCCGCGCTGTGCCGCGATGTCGATCGTCGAGCCGCGAAATGGAACGGGCACTGCCGGAATGAGGCTCCACTCGAGACTCGGGATCAGGCCATCAGCTCCTGAACATTCTTGAACTCGATGGCGCCGCGGGCATCGGGCGATAGCTCGAGCAGATCGAGCTTCGCGACGCTTGTTTCCGGCAACCGCAGCGGTTGCCCGGTGCCAAATACAAAGCGATCGACGCCCACCGTTGCGAGCAGCGTGGCGAGGTGATCCTCAGGCGGTCCCCAGATCCAGCAGATGTCCCACCAGACGCGACGCGCTTCCTCCGGCGTCGAGCCGAAATGCACCTCTTCGACGAACCCGCGATCCGCATGCGTGACGAGCAGGCGAACGTCGCCGTCGGCGCGCAGCAGCGCCCGCACGGCGGCGGCAGGAAGGTCGCCGGCGCGGTCGTTGGGATGGCGCTGGCGCCCATCTTCCAACCGGACCGCGAGCATGAGCGGCATCCGCGCCGCGCCACACGCCGCCGCCAGCACGCGCATCTCTCCGCCCGCGGGGTCGAGACCGAGATAACCGGGATCGCAGCGCACGGCCGGCGCGCCCGCATTGGCCGCGTCGGCGAGCACCTGCTCCCACTGCGCCATGCCCGGATGTACAGTGGGGACTGGTTTGAAACGCCGTTGTTTTTTCGCGGTCTCGTACAACCAGGCATTCCCTTCGGTGGGATCGCGCCAGAACAGCCCGGGCAGGTGCGTGACCCACGCAGTGTCGATCTCGACGCGATCGAGAGCCTTGGCGACGGCCTCGGGCGACGTGCCCGGCACTTTGCGCCACGGATAGGCGCCCAGGAAGGCGTTGACGTCGACGCGAGGAGCCATCAGTCGCTGGGGAACGCGCCCGCGGGGAAGATCTGTGCGGCGTTCTTCCAGCGGATGAGAGCCAACTCCTCTTTCGTGAGCAACGCCTCGAGGTAGCGCAGTTTTGCCCAACCGGTGTCCATTGTCAGATCGGTGCCCCACAGCAACCGTTTCGCCCCGACGCTCTCGAGGCAGGCTTCCAGCATCCCGCTGTCGACACCGCTGCCGGACAGATCGACGTAGACGTTGGGAACGTCGGCGACGGCATGCAACGAATGCAACCAGTCCCCGCCGCCGCCGATGTGTGCCAGGATAAAGGACACATCGGGATGACGTCGCGCGAGGGCGCAGAGCTCAACGGCGTCCGACGCCTCCTGCCCCGGCCAGTCGCGCCGGCGGTGTTGCCAGATGTGTTGGAGCACGGGCACTCGACGCTCGCGCGCGAGCACGCCAATCGGATCGAGCAGCGGATCGTCCGCCCGTCGGCTTGCCGCCAGCTTGATACCGATCATACCCGCATCGAGGCAACGCACGATTTCCCCGCGCGCGTGCGCCGTGTAGTTCGGATTCACGCACACGTAGCCCCGGATCGTATCGGGATGTTCGCGCTGCAGCGCGAGGAGCGCGTCGTTTCCTGCCGTGACGTCGGGCGGGGACGGGAAATAAATCGGCGATGTCAGGCCCCAACTGCCTAGGATCGATGCTACGTGCGTCGTGATGCCGATGCGTTTCCCGGCCCTGAGACGGCTCTCGTTCCGCTCGTGCCAATCCGCGCGTGGCGTTTTGGCATGGTAGAAATGGGCATGGGTGTCCACAAGCATTGCTTCAAAGTATAGCTCCCCTATTTTGGGGGTCGACCTGGGGAGGGAGAATCGATGGAAACGCTGATCAGTCGCGTGAAGGGGATTCTGCTCGAGCCGCGTAGCACCTGGAAAGAACTCGACTCGGAGTTCATCAAGCCGGGCGAGTTGTGGGGCAAATACATCGTTCCGCTCGCGGCGCTTGGGGCGATCGCCCGGGCGGTCGGGATGCTGCTATTTGGCAAACCCATCGCCTTCACGAGCCTCACGAATCAGGTCTCTATCACGACGGCGGCGGTGGGTGGGATCGTCGCCTTCGTGGTCTCGCTGTTGAGCATCTTCGCCCTCTCGAAGGTCGCCAGCCTCCTCGCGCCGGGGTTTGGCGGTCAGAAGAATGACGTACAAGGCCTCAAGGTCGTAGGATATGCGTACACCGCCGCGTTGTTGGGCGGCATCTTTACGTTGATCCCCGCCCTCAGCTTGGTGTTCATCATCTTCTCGCTGTACAGCCTCGTGCTACTGTACATCGGGTTACCGATCATCATGAAGGTTCCGAAGGACCGCGCGATGGGCTACACGGCCGTCGTTATCATCGTAGCCATCGTCATCTTCCTTATTGGGTTGGCCGTCGACTCGGCTTAAAGCGACCGCAGAACCTCATCGAGGATTTCGAGCGTTTTGTCGACCGTCGCGTCGTCGTGCGCGAGCGAGACGAAGTTGTACGCGGTTCTCTTGAACAGTAGGCCTCGCTGCGCCGCGGCCAGCGCCGCTCGCTGGGACAATTCCTCCGTCGCGTAGTGGAGAAAACACATCTCGGCGATGCCGGCGACGGCAGTCACGACCGCCGAGTGCGCACGCTGTAGCTGATGCAGCCCGTGCAGCACCCGCATGCCCACCCGATGCAAATGCCCGCACACATCGTCGCGCTCGAACACGTCGAGTGTGGCGCGCGCGGCCGCGAGGGCCACGCCCTCGGTCGCAAGCGTCGATGAGATCCAGGTGCGGCTCGCGCCCGCCATGATGTCCGCTCGCCCGCCGACGACCGCGAGAGGAAACCCGTTGGCCAGCGCCTTGCCGAGCACGACCAAATCGGGAGCGGGCCGCACGCCATAGCGTTCAACGGCACCGCCGATCGCCAACCGAAACGCAGTCTTGATTTCGTCGAAGATCAGCACCGCACCGGCCCGCGTTGTCTCGGCGCGCAGCATTTCGAGCCACTCGCGTGTGGGCTCGACGACGACAACGGGCTCGATGACGACGGCCGCCAGACGATGCGCCCCCCCCCGGTCGCGAATCATTTGCCGTGAGGTCGCAACGTCGTTGAACGGCAGCTCGGCAAAGAGGGCGCGTATGCCGGCGGGAACTCCGTCCGTTGCGCCCTGGCACCAGTCGAGCCAGCCGTGATAGCCGCAGCCGAGCACTTCCTCTCGACCCGTCGCGACGCGCGCGAGCCGCACGGCGGCGGCGACCGCCTCGGCCCCAGTCTTCAGAAATCGGACGCGTTCGAGCCACGGGATTCGGGCCGCCAGGGCGTCGGCCAGCTCTTGCTCCGAGACCGGCGGCAGCGGGCCGACGACGCCGGCGTTGATGGCGGCCGTCGCGGCGCGATTCACCGCGGGATGCCCGTAGCCCAGGGCCACCGCACCGAGCGCCATGATGTAGTCGACGTACTCGCGCCCGGTCTGATCCCAGACCCGGCACCCGGACGCGCGCGTCATCTGCGCCGGAGGGTCGAAGCCAGCCTCCGGTGTGGGTCCAAACAGAGCGTCGGGCCGTTTGCTACCGGTCGACGTGAAGCCCGGAACGCGCCAGTCGTTCACTGTATTTGGTCACCTCGATGGCCATCGCGCGCAGCAGCTTGACCTCGCGCAGATCCAGTGGCGTGCGATGCGCAATTTCGCGTATGGTGCGCATCACGCCATCGGCGTTGCGTGTCTTGAAGAACTCGATCGCCTGCAGGGCCGTGGCGACGTCCGCGAAGAGCCGCTCGAGCTCATCCGCGGGCGCGGGCTCCGACGAGCGCCGCGGCTCCTTGAATGGACGCTCCTCCGCTCCGCGCACCAGGGCCAGCTCGTACAGCATGATGATCACGGCGTGCGCGAGATTCAGCGAGGGATAACCAGAGTCGGACGGGATCGTTACGACGCGGTGACAGCGATCGAGTGCGTCGTTGGAAAGCCCTTTGTCCTCGCGTCCAAAGAGCAACGCCACGGGGCCGCCGTCCGCAAGCGACGTGATCTCCGCCGCAGCTTCGCGAGGTCGCTGGAGATTGCGCTTGGCTGTGCGGCCGCGCGCGGTGAAGCCGACGACGTGAACGCACTCCGCGATCGCTTCCTCGAGCGTCGAGTAGACACGCACGCGGGACAGGATATCCTGCGTCTGATGCGCGATCCCCTCGACACGGTAGGATTCGTATTCGCGTGGATTCACGAGCCGCAAGTCGCGCAGGCCGAAATTCTTCAGGCCGCGAACGACGTGCGCGATGTTGACGAGATCCTGGGGATGATCCAGGACCACGATCACACTCATCCGACCAGCTCGAGAATCCCGAATCGTGTTGGGTCCTGCCGATCGCCTCGCAACCATATCCAGCCGCCGCCCCCACTCCAGACGAGTTGTCCCGCGCGCCGCATACGGCCGGGAAGCATCTCATTAATGATAAGATCGAAGCGGACGCGGGCACCGGCATGGGGACGCACGCCGCTGGGCCATGGTATCGCGACGGTCGCGCAATATCCCGTTTCCGTGCGCCGCCAGCCGCCGCGGAGATCCTCGGTACGTGCATCGGTAACGCTGTCCGTCGTAGCAATCGCACGGACGCGACGAGTCTTCTCCTCGGGTACGATCAGATAACCGACGGCGTCCCCGCTGCGATCTGACTGTCCGGCCATGGGAGCGAGATACACTTGCAAACCATCCGAGTGGATATCGTCGGGCTCGTTGTCCAGCCGCAGCGGGGCTGCATCGCCGGGGCGCAGGAGGACGTCGGGCTTGGTGACGTCGACTGCGAGGTAGAGCGCGATCTCATCCCAGGCGGCGTACGCCAACGCCGAGAACTCGTCGGTGCCCGGATAGGCATCTTCGCTGCGCCGGTATTGGTCTTCGAGCGCGAGCTCTAGCGGTTCGGCGAGCTCGAAGCCCTCGAGCGCGCCATCGAGCGGCGGCGGCGAAGGCACACGGAAGGCGGGTGCGGCCACGGGAGTTGGCGCGTCGATCTCGAGGAGCGGCGTGAACGGCGGCTCGGCGGCGCGAGCGCCCCGCAGCACGTGCGGCGCTGCTTTGTCTGTCTCGATGGTCCATTCGGTTCCCCCACCGACTCCGCCCAGGCGATGTCGCTCCACGCCGTCCTGGGTCTCGACCTCGATGATTTCGCCGCGCGTCCGTACGGTCCGGACGACTCTGTCTCCCCCATGCGGTTCGAGAATGGTCACGAGCCGGGCGTTGCGGCCTTTCGTGCGCACCACGTAGAACGGCACGCGCTCATTGCGGCCAGGGAGTCCGGGACCTTCAGCCTGCAACAACTCGCCGTCGAAGAGCAGGTGCAGCGTGAATCGCGCGCGCTGTTCGATGTGCGTCGCGACGATCGCGTCGTGCTCCTCCCGATCTGGCTGAAAGCGTTTCACATGATTGACGAATTCATCCGGTAACTCGGCGTCATCCCAACGGCCGGACGTCTCGATATCCGGTCGTCCGGCAACGTGCCACGGAAGCTCCAGGACGTGCGTCTCTCCCGCACTCATTTCGACGACGTCTACGAGATAACGGGGGCCGGCGACAATCGTGCGCGTGAGGTCGCCGAAGCGTCCCCGCACCCATGCCCATTCACCCTGGTCGTCAAAGCATTGGCAGGTTGCGGCGCCCATCGGCTGCGACGCGCCGTCCAACCGCGGCGCATTGTGCGCCAACGTCGACCGGTACCAGAACAGGTCCCGAGCGACGTACGTGCCGGTCCCAGGATCCGGCAGCCAGTGCACGCCGCCGGCGTGCAGCGTGAGATGGAGGCGGTCCGGATGGCCATGCCCTCCACCATACGGGCCACACTCGAGACTCACGTAGCGGTCCTCATGGCGGAGCACGGCGAGGCCCTGGCTCTCGAGCAGCACACTCGGCGTCTGCCACGCGGCATCTGTGACCGGTAACTCGGGAAGCATCTCCAACAACGACCACCACGACAAAGCAGAACGAGAAACCGGAAAGGGGGCGTCCGAAAACGGCGCTTCGTGCAGATAATATTCCAACAATTCGAGCCTGGGCGCGTTGGCGACGCGATAGAGCGTATGCATCCAGCCGCTCAATTGCTCGGGCTCCGCTTCGCCCAGTCGCGAGATCCCGATCTCCCACAGCTCCAGATAGGCGGGTTGCGCGAGCGAGACGCCGAAGCGCGCATCTTTGCGCGCGGGAAACGTGAAGTCGGGCAAGGCGCTGAGCGCCGTGGCGCGCAAGGCCGCATGCAGTCGTTTCGCCAATCGCTCATCGGCGGCGAAGTCCACGCCGGCGAGACGCGCCCACCCCGCGCCGGTGAGCAGACCGCGCAGTGCGAAGAGGTGATAGTTCTCGCCCTCGTACCACATGCCGTCGCGGCCATAGCCGCGCACGAGATGCGCGATGAGGCCGGTGTCGCCTTCGATGGCGCGCTGCGCGAGCTCTTCGTCCTCGAACCACACGGCGACCGCGGCCAGCGCCGCATTGTTCCACGTCTGGCGGTTCGAGAACCCCTCGTCGAAGTCGCCGATCAAGGTCGCGGCTTCTTCGGCGACTTGATTGACGCCCTTGACAGCCGCATCGTCCAGCGCACCGGCAGCGCGGAGTAGCATGGCGGCAGCCACATAGTTGCAAATCCAGAGCGACTCGAGGTACGTCGAGAAAAAGAGCCGGCTGGGACCGAGCACGTTGTCGCGGTTCGGATAGCGCCAGTAGCGCTCGGCGTATGCCATCAGGATCTCGCGCGCGCGCGCGGCCGCGCTTCGATCGGCGTGCTCGCCGACACCAGCGAGTGCCGAGAGATGCGCCGCTCGTTCGGCAAGCCAGAGATGCTGAAACCTTACCCAGTGAAGGTCGTGGCGCTCGCCGCTCCACGTCTTGCCGCAGCGCGGACATCGGTGTTCGCGCGGGCTCCACGGATCGAACGCCAGTGGCGTTCCGTCGTCCGGGCAGACACCGCCATCCATCGACAACAGCGCCTTCTGTTCGGGAATTACCGGCAAACGCTCCATCACCGGTTGCGCGCGCTCGCGCAGATGCCCCAGCAGCGCGCGCAGATCGGAAGAACCGCGAATGACCTCCGCGCGAGCCGCCAGGTCCTCGGCAGTCACCACGTCTTCAGCCCTTCCACAGCCCAGGAGAAAGGCAGGACACGCGCGCCCGCCTTCGCGACTGCGGGGGCGGCTGCGCGGGCGTCGCCTTTCATCAGGAAAAACATCGAGCCGCCCGCGCCGGCGCCGGCCGCCTTCCCGCCGAGCGCCCGTCCGCCCGCCGCCGCAACCGCGCGCTCGAGTTGCGCCATTTCCGTGGTCCGCATCCCCGCGTCGAGCGCCTGCTGATGTTTCCAGTTCTCACTGAGGAGCGTGCCCACGCGCGCGAGATCGGCCACTCGTAGCGCCTCGACCATCGCCTCCGCCACGTCTTTCATCGCGCGCAGCGCCCCGGTGACGGTGCGATCACCGCGCTCGTAGGCGTTCATCACGCGCGAGATCGTATCGCCGGAGACGCGGCTCTTGTTGGTGTAGCAGAGCAGCAGCTGACGTTCGAGCGCCGTCGCAAACGCCGGATCGAGGGTCAGCGGCTCGATGCCGACGTCGGGATCTCGAAAACTGAGGCGATGAAAACCGCCGAGCGCGGCCGCATACTGGTCCTGTTTTCCACCCGGCAGCCGTGCCTCGACGGCCTCGACTTGCCACGCCTGATCGGCGGATTCAGCGTCGCTCAAGCGTTCTTGCCGAGCGCGCGTCAACACGCCGACGAGCGCCACGCCTAACGCGCCCGAGCTGCCGAGTCCCGCGCCGGAGGGTGCATCGCACCGCGTCGTCAGCGTGAATCCACCGAGGACGGGAAACATGCGCAGCGCGGCCGTCAAGAGCGGTAGCGTCCCTCCCGGCGTGAGGCCGCCCGAGTTCGCGCATTCGAGGGTCTCACCCAACTCCTCGGACACGAGTCTCAGCAGCTGCCCCCCGAGTTCGAGCTGCACCTGAGCACGCAGCTCGATCGAGCCGTTCACGACGATCCCGCCTTCGCGCGCTGAGAAGGGTGGCACGTCGGTCCAACCGCCCGCGAAGTCGAGCCGCATCGGGGCGCTGGCGTGGAACGCGGCGGGGGGGGGTCGTTCGCGGCGCCTCATGGTGTGACGTGCCATGTGGCGATGCTCGGTAGCTCGCCCCGCATGTCCGTCTGGACGCCGCGCACGCGGGCGTTCATTCCCTGGACTCCACGCGCGTGATACAGCCATGCCACGGGCAGCCTTTCGGCAAAGAGCCGTTGCGCAGCGATCGGATCGGCCGGAACCGGAATCCCGGTGAGATCACCGAGCGGCTGGAGATAGCCGAGGCCGGGATCACCAGGGATGCCCATGACCGCGGCGGTGAAATCGTGACCGGGGCCGTACACCCGGCCCAGAAAAGCAGACAGCTCGAGCTGGCGAATCGTCACTTCGAATCCCACCGCGGCCAGGCGCGCCTGGATCATCTGCTCGAGCGCTGCTTCGCCGCTGCCGACGGTGAGGAGCTCGAATCGCGGGTGCTCGCCGGCGAGCAGGTGCCGCGCCGAATCGGGCGCCAAAGGCAGCCGCGGGACGGAAACGTATCCCGGCACGCCGGGCGGCACCGGGCCGTCGGCGACGGACGCGAAGCCAAACAGATAGCCGTCCACGATCTCCTGTCGGTCGATCGCCAGCGCGGCGGCCAGCCGAACGCGCGGGTCATCGAACGGCGGGCGCCGGGTATTGAACACCAAGGCGTAGGGGAAAATGAGCGGATAATCGCGAATCATGAGTCCCGCGTGCCGGCGCACGAACGCGGCATGCTGTGGACTGACACCCGCAAAGTCGAGCTCTCCCGCGACCAGCGCCGCCAACTTGATCATCGGCTCATCGACAACGACGACGATGAATCGATCGATGTGCGGCGGGCCGCCCAGCACGGGTGGGAAGTTGGCATTCTTCGCGAACACCCAACGGCGGTTTGCCTCGTGGGCAACGAAGCGAAACGGGCCATTGCCGACCGGGCGCGCGTTCCAGGAGGCCGTCCTGAGTTGCGCGTGGGG
>Ga0209056_10000861_pt1 | contig 33640 bp, 31 predicted proteins | sample GraSoiAngelo_114_FD_185876 | JGI IMG/M metagenome (GOLD analysis project Ga0209056, IMG submission 185876) | Grasslands soil microbial communities from the Angelo Coastal Reserve, California, USA - 14_0903_13_40cm (SPAdes) (version 2) | ecosystem: Environmental > Terrestrial > Soil > Grasslands... | reverse complement strand
CGAGGCACGGCGCCTGCCCAGAGAAGGGTGGCGGAGATCCACAGGCTCCAACACCGGAGTGCATCGGGAATGCCCGGTTCACGTTTGAAGTTCGAATCGCTACCCCACGCGATCTTTCTCCAGCGGGTTACGGCGCAGTCGCCGGCGACCTCGCTGGAAGCTCGTCTAGGGCAGGGCGCTTTCCTGGCGCTGCGCCTCGTCGATCTGCTCGCTCCCGACCGGGAGCCTGTCTCTCCGGATGCGTTTCACTATCAATGGATTGCCACCGACCGTTTTTGCCGCGAGCTGCGCGCCGCCGCCACCGAGGGCGCGCATGTGCACGGGATCGCGGCGAGCGCCGCCGACGCTCACCGCCTGAGCGACCCGCGCCTGCTTGCGCCGGCGTTGCTGGCGTATGCCCACTACCTCGAAGACGCCATGCGCTGCGACGAAGCGCTCGATGTGTTGTGGACGCTCGTGCAGGTGGGTGGCGCGCGCCTGTCGTCTCCCGATGCGGTGGCGGTGCGGCTGCGCATGGCGCGCGTGCACCGCAAGCAGAACCAGTTCGACGACGCAGAGGCGGCCTACACGGAGGCGGGCGAGCTCGCTGCCGGGGCCGGCGACCGGTATTCCGAGTTGCTGAGCCGCATCGGCCGGGCGAACACGTTACTGGGCCGGGGCAACCTGGCTGAATCGGAACGCTGCCTCCGCGCGATTCTGGCGGACGCGCGTGGGGCGGGCCAACAGGACGCGGAAGCGCGCGCCGAGCACGGCATCGGGGTCGCGCTGCATCACATGGGCCAGCCCGCGGACGCGATCCCCCACGTGTGGCGCGGCTTCGAGCTATATGAGGACGAGGAGTCGCGGCTGCGCGCGCTCAACGACATCGGAATCATGCTGCTGATGGTGGGCGACAGCGTTGGGGCAGAGCGCGCCCTTTCGGAAGTTATCCGCAGGGGCGCTACTCAAGACAACGTGAACAACGCGTTGATCGAACTGATGCACTGCGCGTCGTTCTGCCGTGACCGCGTCGGTTTCGCGCGCTGGCGGGAGCGCTGCGAGAAGCGTGCCGCGGACATGCCCCCCAACATCCGGGCGGATTACTATTTGAAGCAGGGGATCGGCCAGGCTCGCTTCGGGCAGTTCAACAAAGCCGAGGCCCTGATGGAGAAAGCGCTCGAGGTCGCGAGCGGCGCTGGTCTACATGAATTCGAGTTCCGGATCGAGCGCATAAAGAATGGACTCCGCGACTGCGAGAAGCTCCTTCAGGGGGAGCCGAGTGCGGCCGCGGAGCCGGTATTCGACACCGAGGAGCTGCGCGAGGTCTCGGCCTCGCTGGCACAGCTCGTCGGCTAAGGCGTTATCGACACGTGTTGCTGTTACTGGTGTCGCACGGCTTCGTATCCGGCCGGGGGCTGGTGGCGTCGGCGCAGGCGCTGGCGGTGAGCGCGAACGACACGACGGCTAGGGCTAGGAGCGCGCGAATCCGACGGGACATAGGAACCTCCGGAGACCGGGTTGGGGGAGCGGCTGCAGTCCGCGCACCAACGTGGGCACCGTGTCGCCGCATGATTAGGGCGTTTTTGCGGCACCGTAGGGCGCTTTTGCGACATTCATGCTCCCTTCCGCCCGCCTCATGACCCCCGAGCCCTATACCGTCCTGATCGTGGACGACGAAGCGCCGTTGCGGCGCGTGCTGGAGCGCTTGCTCAGCCGCGAGGGGTACCGCGTCGTCAGCGCCGGGAGCGGAGAGACAGCGTACGACCTGCTGGTGACCGAGCAGCCGAAGGCGCTCCTGCTCGACATCCATCTCCCCACGATGTCGGGGATGGCGCTGTACCTCGCCATCATCAATCGCTGGCCGGCGCTCGAAGGATGCGTCGCCATCATGACGGGCGACGCCGATGCGGAGGACGTGCGAATCTGGCTCGAGCGCCACCGCTGCCCGGTGATCCGCAAGCCGTTCAACGTGAAGCAAATCTCCGACTGGCTCGCGGCCGTCATCGCGCTCCAGGAGGAGCGGCGCGAGCGGGGGGGAGCCCAGGCGTGACAGGAGGGGGAGGGGGAGCCGGCGCGGGGGCACCGCACCACGACCCGCTGCACAACTTGCGAGAATACCGCACGCTCGCGCCGTGGAACCTGCGCGACCTCGCGGCACTGGTGGGCGCCATCCTCGACGCGTCGGCGATCACGCCGATCAATGCGGCGGCCAAGGCCCAGCCCAGTGAACGGACGATCCGCTTTTATGTGACCAAGGGCCTGGTGAGCCCGCCCGAAGGGCGCGGGACGGCGGCTACGTACTCCTATCGCCACTTCCTGCAGCTGCTGTGGATCAAGCTGCGCCAGATGGATGGGGCCACGCTCGCCACGATCACCAAGGACATGCAGGATCAGACGGGCGACGTGTTGGAGCGCCGGGCGGCGCAGACCCTCGGGGCGTCGCTGCCGGTGCCTGACCGTCTGCCGCTGCGTACGAAGGGCGAGCCGCCGCGCGGCAAATCCGGCCGGGTGCTCACTGCGTGGATGGCGCGCGACGCCGAGCGCGAGCCGGACGTGCCGAGCTCGTGGCGCCGTATCCCAGTAGGTCGCGGGCTCGAGCTGCACGTCGAGGCGGCACATCCGCTGGCCCGGCTCGGCCCGGACGAAGGGGCCGTCGCCGACGCGGTGCGGCAGGCGCTCGCGAAACTCATGCCGCACGGCGCTGCGTAAGGGGGGCACCACTTTCTCGAACCAGGAGCGTCCATGGGCTCGCTGATATTCCTCGCTCTACTCGTCGTCGTCGTGGGCTGGCTGATCGGCGCCTACAACGGGCTCGTCTCGCTCAAGAACCAGACGCTCAACGCGTTCAAGCAGATCGACGTGCAGTTGAAGCGCCGTCACGACTTGATCCCCAACCTCGTGAACGCGGTGAAGGGCGCGATGGACTTCGAGAAGTCCACGCTCGAAGCGGTCATCCAGGCGCGCAACCAGGCGGTGAAGGTGAACGCCGCCGGGCCTGAAGCGATCAAGCAGATCAGTCAAGCCGAGAACGCGCTCTCGGGCGCGTTGTCGCGCCTGATGGTGGTGGTGGAGCAGTATCCGCAGCTCAAGGCGACGGCCAACATCGGTCAGCTGCAAGAGGAGCTCACGTCGACCGAGAACAAGGTCTCCTTCGCGCGCCAGCTCTACAACGACACGGCGACGCAGTACAACACCAAGCAGCAGCAGTTCCCCACGAACCTCGTGGCGGGACTGGCCCGGGTGCAGCCGGCGGACCTGTGGGAGATCGAGGACCAGGCGGAGCGCGCGGTTCCGCTGGTCGACCTGTCGAGCAAAGGGCCTCCCCCCTTGAACCCCGCACCGCGCCGCGGAGAGATCGAACGGGGGTGACGACCCTCAACCTGTTTCAACAACAGGAAGCCAACCGCCGGCGCACCTTCTGGCTGGTGGTTGGCTTCGTGGTTTTTTTCGCCTGGCTGGGCTTCGGCGGCGACTACATCTACTACCTGTACACGCGTGACGCGCCGCGTCTCGCCTATCACCACACGTTTCCGTGGTTCGGGCTGGTGTTGTCGCTCGCCGCGCTCGCTATCGCGTGGTACGCCTACAAGACCGGGCCTGAGAAGGTGTTGTGGTCGACCGGCGCGCGGGAGGTGACCGATCCGCAGGATCCCAGGGAGAAGCAACTCGTCAACGTCGTCGAGGAGATGGCGATCGCCGCGGGCATACCCCGGCCGCGCATCTGGATCGTGGATGACCCCGACCCGAACGCGTTCGCGACCGGCACCGACCCCCTCCACTCACACCTCGCGGTGACCCAAGGGCTGCTCGACATCTGCACGCGCGACGAGCTACAGGGAGTGATCGGCCACGAGCTCGGGCACGTGAAGAACCTCGACGTGCGCCTCATGACCACGCTCGCGGCCCTGGTGGGCGCCGTGGCGCTGATGCACGACGGTGCGGCCCGGGTGTTCCGAGGAGGCCGGGGAGGTGGTGGCTCGCGCGACGGCGACCGCAAGGCGGGCCCGCTGCTCCTGGTTCTTCTCGTCGTGTGGATCGTCTCCTGGCTGCTCGCCCCGATCATCGCGCAGCTGCTGGCGCTGGGCGTGAGCCGCAAGCGGGAGTACCTCGCGGATGCCATGAGCGCCCAGTTCACGCGCAACCCGCTCGCGCTCGCGAGCGCCCTACAGAAGATCGAGGGCGCCGAGGCGCCGACCACGCACATCAAACGCGGCGCGGCACACCTCTGCATCGCGGATCCGCTGGGACGGCGGCTGACTGCGCACGAAGGGTTTCTCGCCGACGTGCTCGCGACCCACCCGCCCATGGGGAAGCGGATCGCGATCCTCAAGGGGATGGGGTACGCCCAGCTCAAGCGGGAGGGTGGTGCAGTAGGCTAGCTCCCGGAGCGGACGGAGGATTCGAGGTGCCGGACACACGCGTACCTACCCCTTCGTCCTCTACGAAGCTGTCATGCCCAGGAGGCGGCGTGTTGATTAACCGTAAGACACCGGCCGCTCGCGCCCCGACCGCGGCTCCATAACTTGAGGAGGGTGAACCTCCTCGCCTGGCTCGGGTTGGCCGCTGCGCTCTTGCTGCTCAGCAGCGCGGGGCTGTGGCTCGGCAGGCGTCGCGTCCGTAGGGCCGCCCGCGCTGCGATCCATCAGTTCCGCGCCCGCCTCTCGCGCTACCAGCTCCAGCAGCGTCGCCTCGCCAAAGCCACCCTCGCCGCGGATCCCGTCGTCCTGGCCGCTGTGCTGCACCACGCCCAGGAGCACGGCCTTTCAGAGGGGGACGTGCGCCGGCGCGTCGACCACTACATCGACGAGATCGTGCCGCAGCTCAACGTCCTCTCCTATTACAAGATCGGCTACAACCTCGCGAAGCTCGTGCTCAACCTGTTGTACCGCGTGACGGTCGATTACCAGGACGAGGCCGCGCTCGGGCGGATCCCCAAGAAGGACGTGATGGTCTACGTGATGAATCATCGCTCCAACGTCGACTACGTCGTGGTCGCCTACGTGCTGGCCTACGGCGCGCACGTGAGCTACGCGGTGGGCGAATGGGCGCGGGTGTGGCCGCTCGAATACGTGTTCAAGTCGTTCGGCTCGTACTTCATCCGGCGCGGCTTCCGCGAGCCGCTGTACCACGCCGTGCTGGAGCGCTACGTGCACCTGATCACGAAGAACGGCGTGACCCAAGGGTTCTTCCCGGAGGGCCGGCTCGCGCGCGACGGCCGGCTCGGACCCGCGAAGCTGGGACTGCTCGATTACATCTGTCGCACCCTGCTCGACCCCGAGTTCACCCGCGACATCTGGTTTGTGCCCGTCGCGATGAACTTCGACCGGGTGCTCGAGGATCGCGCGCTGATCCGCGAGCTGGTGGACGAGCGGGACCGGCCCGGGCGGCTGTGGCAGGCCTGGACGGTGGTCACCTACGTCTCGCGCAACCTCGCACGCCTCCTCACCGGGCGACTCAAGCGCTACGGCCGGGCGGCGATCAACTTCGGCACGCCGCTCTCGCTGCGACACTGGCTGCGGGCGACCCCCGGTGTGCTCGAGCTACCCAAAGCGCAGCGGCTCGCCGAGCTGCAGCAGCTGGCGCAGGAGCTGATGGGCCGTATCGGCGCGATCATCCCGGTGACACCGGTCCCCCTCGCCGCGGCGGCCTTGCTCTCCTTCGACCAGACGGTGATCCCGAAAGCGGCGTTGCTGGAGCGGATGGACCAGCTGCGCGACCGGCTGCATGACGTCAACGCAAAGGTGGTGCGTGGCGACGCCCGCATCCTCGACGTGTGGGACCGCGCCTGGCGCATGCTCCACCTGCGGCGACTCGCGGTGGAAGATGGCGACAGCCTGGTGGTGCTGCCGGGCGGGCGCCCCCTGCTCCAGTTCTACGCCAACTCGATCGCGCATCTGGTCCCTATCAGGGGACCGCGGATGCCGTTCCACAAGGAGCACGAGACGGATCCGGGGCTGCCGCGGCTGCGCCCCGGACGCACCTAGGGCGTCGAGGAGAGACTTCTAACAGCTGTTGCCGCACGATCGATTTGCGCGACGACCGCGAGCAACAGCTCGCGCACGACGAATTCGTCGGTCTCCATCCCGGCTAACTCTGCCGAGCAGCGGGCAGCGCACAGAGCGTCATAGATTTCCGCCACCGTCGCCTGGGAGCGCAGCCGCTGGGGGTTCGGCATTCGATAGGTGGGCGCCATGGGGCGAGAAGCTAGGAGGTCGCGCGGTCCCGCCGGCACCCGATTTTCCCCGCGCGGTGCGCCTTTGCGCGACGCCCCTCCGTGACGCCGTTCGGTGACGTTGTCCCGTGACGCCGTACAGTCTGTTACGCCGCTCCCGCAGTTTGCTCGAACTCGCGCGTCAGCCCCAGCAACCGCCAGCCCGTCACGATCGCGCCGAGCAGGAGGACCGGCAGCACCTGGAGTCCCTGCAGCGCGAGTCCGGCCGCGACCGCCTGCTCGGGCGACACGCCGAAGGGCAGCAGGCCGACAACCAGCGCCGCCTGGACCACTCCCACGTTGGCCGGCGTCGGGCGGAGCAGGCCGCCCAGGTTCGCGGCGACCAGCGCGGTGAAGGAGGCGGCCAGGCTGACCGGGACGTGCGTCGCTTGCAGCACGAGGTGATAGGTCGCCCACTGCGTGGCCCAGTTCCATAGTCCGAGCAGGGTCGGCACCAGCAGCCGCCCGCCCGAGCCCATGCCGCCCAGCACGACGAGCCGAGCACCCAGCGCCGCGGGAAGCTGCGCGACGAGCCACGCCCAGCCGCGCGCCCACGCGAGCAGCACGACGACCGCGAGCCCGAGCCCCACGCCGACCTGCAGCGCGCGCAGCCATGGCTCGAGCTGAAGCACGCTCGGCGCCATGACGAGGAACACCGCCAGCGCGAGCGCCTCGGCCACTCGGGTCCACACCACGGACGACACTGCCGTGCCGACCGGCACGCCGGCCTGCCGCGCGATGAGGTGAACGCGCGCGACTTCGCCGGCGACCGCGACCGAGAGGTCGTTCACGGCCGCGCCCACGAGATTCGCCTCTTGGGCGGCGCGCCAGCTGTGCGGTGCGGCCGGCTTGAGAATCAGGTGCCAAGCCCAGCCCTTGGCGACGAGCGAGGAGAGGTTTAGAACGAAAGCGACCGCGAGCAGCCACGGCGAGGCATCGAGCAGAGCAGCGAAGGTAACGCGCCACGGGAACCCGACGAAGAACTTGAGGGCCAGCCCCACGCCGCCGAGCCCCGCCAGCCACCAGAGCCACCGCCACCGGCGTGCGATCACCGGACGAGCTCCGCGAGCGGGCGGAAGACATAACCCGCACGGCGCGCGTCCGCGATGATCCCCGGGAGCGCGGCCGCGGTGCGGCGGCGGTCCCCAGCGGCGTCGTACCCGTCGCCATCGTGCAGCAGGATGATCGCGCCAGGGCGCAGCTTGCGACCCACCCGTCGGCGGATCTCCTCGGCCGACACGCGGGCATCCGAGTCCCACACGCCGAACGTCCACCCGAACACCGTGTAGCGCAGCCGCCGTGTGGTGACGGTGACGAACGGGTTGCGATACCCGTGGGGGGCTCGGAACGTGCGCGGTGCGCGCCCCGTCACGCCGGCGATGATCTCGTGCGTGCGCTCGAGCTCGTCGCGGATGGCGCGCGGGCCAGAGAGGTGCAGCTTGCGATGCCGCAGGGTGTGATTGCCGACCTCGTGGCCCGCGGCGGCGACCCGCTGGGCGATGGCCGGGAAGCGCCGCACGTGCTCGCCCACCATGAAAAACGCTGCCGGAACCCGCTCGGCCTCGAGCGTCTGGAGGATCGGCTCCGTAGCGCCGGGGTTCGGGCCGTCGTCGAACGTCAGGTACGCGACCCGCCCGACATTCGACCCCCGCCCGATGGCTCGGCCGAACAGCGGGCTGTTCGGCTCATAGGTGCCATAGGCCCAGGCGCCGAGCGCGACGGCGGCGAGGGGGAGCGTGAGCATGGGGCATAAATAAAACAAGAAGCCCCCGGGACGGCACGATAGGCCGCCCGGGGGCCCCTACACATCGGTTACCCGGAGCCGGGGGATTGCTCCCTCCGTTCTTCATCCCGCCGCCGCCGGTTGACTGATTCGTCGCTCGGTAGGGCGAACAGGAGCTCCGGCTTCCATCCCCAAGCAGCCTGGCCGGGCCGCAAGGTTCACCGATGTGGGTGCTGCGGGTCAGATCGGGTCGCGGACCGACCTTCCGCACTGCACGTCGAGGCACCGCGTCGACGTGGCTGGGGCACGCGACTGGCCCCAGCTATCCGAGCCGGAGAGGTTCCTCCCGGATCGCCGGCCGCCTGAGCCCTTGTTTGCGTCGGCGGCCTCCCCGGAATTTCCGCTCGGACCCGTCTTAGAGGCGTAGTTGGGACACCAGGTCCCGACCCTTCCCTCCAAGCCGCGTGGCATCAATATAGGGAGGCCAGAAAACCGCGCAAGTGCCGATGTTTCTTCGGGTTAGCTCACCTGCGTGTGCATCAGCTGTGGAGGGTAACCCCTACCGCTGTCGGCCCTTGCCCAGGGCGTCCACACGATGTGGAGTTGTGAATCCACATCTCCGCACGCTGATGCGACGAGGCCTCCCGGAGCGACTGCGTATTTTTGTCGCGGCGGGAGGCCTCGTCGCGTCGGCGCGGGCGGAGCCGGTTAGATATCGATGCCGACTTCGTGGTAGCTGTAGGGTGCGCCCGGCTGGGCGGGCACGAATAGGACTCCCGCGCCCCCCGTCGCGAACCAGCCGGTGAGCAGCTGGGTGGAGCGGCCGGCGCCGACCGGCTGGCTGAACAGCGCCTCGAGCCAGCGGCGGATGTGGCGCAGCTCGGGCGCCCGGCGGCCGAGCATCGCAATCACGGCGCCGATGCCGTGGGTGGCGCGCAGGAAATGCGCGATCGCGTGGACGCGTTGTGCGAAGATGTAGGCGCGCACGCCCGGCTCGTCATAGAGCAGGGTACCCTCGTACGGATCGGCGGGCGAGGCGTCCATGCGGGGTCCGAAGTAAATGAACACGCGCTGGTCACCGTCCCGGCGCTCGACCACGGCGGCTGCGGCGTCGGCGCCCAGCCGGGCGGCGTGGATCAGGTCGTCCTCGGCGAGGATGCCGACGGCGGCGGTCCATTCGAGCGCGGCGAGCGCCTGGTCCAGCGGGCAGCCGGCAGCGTCCTCATACGCGAGGAGCCGCGGCGCTTCGCCGGCGCGCAGGAAGAAGTGCGCGAGCGCGTCCGCCCGGTCGTCGAAGGTGCGGGTCTGGCGCGAGGTTGCGGGAAGCGTCATTGTGACATTATAACCCTGGCTTCGACCCAAGGTATAGAGGAGCTCTGATGCGCTGCTTGGCCGTGCTGTGCTGCGTCGCCGCGACCGTCGCAGGCGCGCAGCAGCCCACGCCCCCTCCCAGCCCGCCCCCTCCGGACTCGGCTCGGGCCGAATCGGCGCTCGCACCGCCGCCGCCGCCCACGCCCGAGCAGAAGCGCTTCGTCGACGGGCTGCGCACCGCGACCCGTGGGATCGCCCAGCTGAAGGACGGGCTCAACCGCGTGACGCGTACGCAGTCGACGGGCGACAGCGTGAGCCGGCGGCGGGCCGGGCGCTTGCTGGTCGGCCTGTGCGGCAGCGCGCGTGCATTCATGGCGCGCGGCCGTCCCTACATGAAGCCGGCGGTCTATGAGGATTCGACCCGTCTGAAAGCGCGCCGACTCACCGTGCAGATGGATTCGCTCATCTCCTACACGACGAGCTGCGAGCAGACCGCCACCGCGACGCCGGTCCCGGTCGCCACCGAGCTCACCAAGCGGCTGAAGTCGTACGACGCGGTGCTGCGAGATTTCCGATTGGCGGTGGGGCTGCCAGTCAAGGCGGACAGCGCTCAGACGTCGAGGCGCCAGTAGAGTTGCAAGTCACAAGCCGCAAGCGGTTCACAGGCGAAAGCGGCCAGGAGGAGCTTGCCTGGCACCGGTTTCTGGAAACCGGCAACCGCTTGCGGCTTGGCGTCTTGTGACTACCCTAGTAACTACGGTACTGGTTGCTGTTTTGGCTCCAGCTTCAGCACCCACAGCCCGCTATTGATGTCGGGCACGAAGATATTGCCGTCCCGCACGACCGCCCCCCACGCGAACGGCGTGTGCGGCTGTGTGCCGGTCGAGTCGGCGGTCAGAATCCAGCTCATCTCCCTGCCCTGCCGCAGTAGATCACCCTTCAGCTCGCCGGAGATGTCGAGGACGCGCGCGCCACCCTGGTAGTTCCCGAGGTAGAGGGTGTCGCCCACCACCCAGACGTTGTGCACACCACCGTCGGTCGGCTCGTACCAGGCGACCTCCCTGGGATGCTCAATGTCGGAGACGTCCACGACGTGGAGTCTACCAAACGTGAGGTTGTTGCCGCCGTTCAGGCCCTTGTACGGCCGCGCCGCGTATACCTCATCGCCCACGAACACATACCGGCCCGCGCGCCACGCCGTATGCGTGCCGCGCACAAACCCTGTCCCCCAGAGCTGCTCGACCCGCGCATAGGTGGCGTTGAGGTCGTACTTGAGCTGGGAAACGAGCTGCGGGTTCTCCGGACTGCCGCCCTTCATGCCATTGCCGACATCGAGGATGATGAGCCCATCGTTCCAGTAGGCGAGGTAGGCGAGGCCGTCCACCACCATGATGTCGTGGAGATAGCGCCCGGCCTCGGTCTGCTGCGCCTCCCAGCGAGCGACCTCTTTCGGGTGAGTCGGATCGCGGAAGTCGATCACCCGCATGGAGCCCGTCGCGTCGTCGGTGATGTACGCACGTCCCTGATACACATAGGCGCTGTGGACGCCGCCTGAGACCGTCTCGGTGTACTCGGCGACCGGCTTGGGGTGACACGCATCGCTGGCGTCGAATACCACGATCCCATTCTTGCGATTCGAGGCCCCCTCGCGCGAGAACACGCCGTACTTGCCGTCCTCGGTCGTCATCACGTCGTTCACGAGACGGGCGTCGGTCACCATCGAGTCGACGATCCTCGGGCTCGGGGGATCGGTGATGTCGATGGCGTAGACGCGATCGGCGATAGTCGTCATATAGAGGCACTTCCCCGACGGGTGCACCCACGCCTCAGCCGCGCGGTACTTGATCGGCAGGTGCGCCAACACGTTGATGCCGCGCGTCACCCGCCGCTGCTCCACGCGGACGACCGCATCGGCGCTGCGCCCGCCGAGGCTTCCGGTAACCGTATAGATCCCGGGGGTCTCCGCCACGAACGCACCGGCGGGGTCGATCTGGGCGACGCCCGCGCCGCCGGTCGCCGCTACGGCCCACTCGACCGGAACGTCCGGGACCGCGCGGCCCCTCGCGTCCTTCGCGCTCACGGCGAAGCGGACCACGTCGCCCGTGCGGACCGCGCTCGACGCCGGCTCGACGGCGAGCCGGGTGATCGTGTTGGCGATCGCCTGGACCGGAAGCTGGACCGTCGCACCACCCGCCTTCGCGGTAATGGTGGTGCGCCCGGGCGCGAGCGCATGGAGCCGTCCGTCCGCGGTGACGCTCGCGACACGCGGGTTGCTCGAGGTGAAGGACACCAGATCGGCGCGACGGTCGCCGTGCTTTGAGAACGCTACACCAGCCAGTGTCAGCCGGGTGCCGGCGACGACCTTGGCCGGGGCGGGCGTGACGTCGATGCGCGCGGCCGGCTCGGGCAGTACGTGGATCAGGGCATCCCCGAACACCTGCCCCTGCTGGCCGGGGAGATACGCGACCGCCGTGACGCGGACATAGCCGTGGTAACCGCCCTTCACCAGCCCGGTCGAATCGACGTCGCCTTCGGTGCCGCCTGATAACCAGGCGATCTTCGCATCGGCCACCGGTTGACCGCGGGCGTCCAGCGCCCGAGCCGCGAGCCGCACCGTCTGGCCGATCTCGATCTCCGCGGCTGGCGGGGTGATCTCCACTTTGGTGATGGGGAACGACGCCGGCGCCGCTGGCTGCTGCAGCAGTGCGAACACGACCGCGACGTGCATGCTAACTCCTTACGGAATCACAGGTTGAGATGGCTCGACCCTTACCACCCACAGTCCCGAGTTGATGTCGGGGACGTACACCAGCCCGGCTCGGTAGATCGCGCCCCACGCATTCGCTCCGTTGGGGACGAAGCCGCTCGCGTCTCCGGTGTGCACGTGCGCGTACTCCCGCCCTTGCGCAAGCAGATCGCCTTTCAACTCGCCCGAGATGTCGAGCACCCGGAGGCCGCCCTGATAGTCCCCCATATACAACGTGTCTCCCGCGATCCAGACGTTGTGGCTGCCGCCGTCCTCCGGCTCGAACCACGCCACCTCGTGCGGCGCCGTGAGATCGGCGATGTCGATCACGTGTAACCGGCCATAGGCGCGGCCCAGCCCGATGACGCCCGGGCCGCCGCCCTGCTGGCGCGCCGGGAAGACCTCGTCGCCGACGAAGACGTAGCGGCCGTGCCGCCAGCTCGTGTGCGTGCCGCGGATGAAGCCGGGGCCGCCGGCCAGCTCCACCTTCTTATACAGCTCGTTCAAGTCGTACTTGTACTGCATCACGAGCTGCGGATTCTCGGGCGTCCCGCCCTTCATGCCGTTGCCGACGTCGAGGATCACGAGCCCATCGTTCCAGTACGACAGCGTCGCGAGGCCGTCGCGCACGTCGATGTCGTGCAGCGTCCGACCGGCTTCGGGGCGTTCCACTTGCCAGCGCGCCACTTGCTTCGGGTGGTAGGGGTCGCGGATGTCGATCACCCGCATCGAGCCGGTGGCATCGTCGGTCAGATAGACGTAGCCCCTATACACATAGGTGCTGTGGACCCCGCCGGTGACGGTCTCGGTGAATTCGGCGATGGGCTTCGGATGCGCCGGCTCCTCGAACGAGAGAATCACGATGCCGTTCTTGCGGGTGGAAGCGCCTTCGCGGGTCATCACACCGAACTTGCCGTCCTCGGTCGTCATCACGTCGTTCACCACGCGTGCGTCCACGAGCACCGAGTCCGTGAAGAACGGCTTCGCCGGATCCGAGATGTCGATTGCGTAAATGCGGTCTCCGATAGACGACATATAGGCGTGCTTGCCGTCCGGATGGAGCCACAGCTCGGCACCGGGGAGCCCCTTGAGCGCCAGCCGCCCGACGATCGTGACCTGACGCGTGATGTTGCGAGGCGCGACCTGGACGAACGCCTCCGCCGTGCGCGCGCCAAGCGTGGCGATCACGCGGTATGTCCCGGGCTGGTCCGCCACGAACACGCCCCCGCCGTCGACGGTGGCGTATCCCTGACCGACGGGCGAGACCGCCCACTCCGGACGCGTCTCGGCGACCGACCGGCGCGTCGCATCGGTCGCGGTGAACGCGAACCGGACGACGTCACCGGAGCGAATCGCCGTGTCGGCCGGGGTGAGCGTCACGCGGGCCACGGGGTTCGGAGTCACCACGACGGTCCAGCTCTCGCTTGCCCTGCCGCCGGCCGCCGTGAGCGTGGCCCGGCCCGGGGCGCGCGCCGTCACCCGCCCGATGGGAGTGACATCGACGACGCCGGGCCGGCTCGACTTCCAGGTGACCTGGTCGTAGCGCCGGTCATTGTTCGCGGCGTAGGGAACCGCTTCGAGCACCAGCGAGGTGCCTGCTAACATCCGCTCCGGTCGGGGTGTGACGGCGATCTTCGCGGCCGGTTGCGGGAGCACCGTGATGCGCGCGAAAGCCACAGTGGACTTCGCCGCCCGTCCCGGGAGCGTCGCCACGGCGGCGACGTTCAGCGTACCGGTGGCGCCCGCGCTCACGAGGCCGGTCGAATCGACGGCGCCTTCGAAGCGGCCACCGCTCGCGAACCAGCGGATCACCGCCTGCGGCATCGCCTGGCCACTCGAGTCGTAGGCCGTGGCGTGGATCCGGACCGTGTCGCCGACTTGGAGGGCGTACTCCCCCGGCTTCAGGTCGACCCGCGCGATGGGCTGCGGCAAGGTGAGCGGCGGCGGGGCAGGCTGCTGCGCGGACTGTTGCCATGCCAGCAGAGCGTAGACGAGATGCAGAGCCATGAGGAACCTCTGAGCCGAGGGCTGGGACGTCAAACACTCAGGGACTGAGCTACGGCGGCCTAGCACGTTATCCCCACCGCCCGGTGCGCGGAAGAGGCCTCGAAATCGGGCCTTTTTCAGAATGGCGGCATACTGTCGTTATGGTGATGCCAGGAGGCAAGCCCTGAAGGCAGTACTGCTTACTCTATTGACAGGACCCGGCGCACACCCTACGTTTGGCCCCGGTTCAAGCAATACGTGGCACCGTTACCGGTTTGTCTGCGCTCCGCGAGGACCACTTGTCTCGCGGTTTTTGTTTGAGCCCGTCTCTGGTCGCGGTGACCAGGGCCGAACATTTCCGGGGCAGTGCCCCTTAGTGCTGAGGTTTGAACGGTATGGCAAAGGGTAAGGTGAAGTGGTTCAACGACGCGAAGGGCTTTGGCTTTATCGCGCAGGAGTCGGGTCCGGACGTGTTCGTCCACTTCACGGCGATCCAGGCTGAGGGCTTCCGCAGCCTTGCCGAGGGCGATACGGTGGAGTTCGAGGTCGCTCAGGGTCCCAAGGGCTTGCAGGCGCAGAACGTCCGCAAGGTCTGAACGACGCTGATCGCAGGTGACGGGCCCGGGTTCCCCGGGCCCGTTTCGTTTGGGCGCCTTATATTGGGCGCATGACCCCGCTGCGCCTCGTGCTGTGCGCGCTCGCGGCCCCGCTTGCTCTTGCGGCGCAGGCCACGGCCCGGCCCCCCGCGGCCACGGCGCCCCCCACCCCCCCGCCGCCGGCGTACCGCGGCTTCGTACCCGGCATCAGCTATCGGGCGTTCATCGAGCGCGCGCGCGCGCTAGCCGACAGTGACGTGGTGCGCTGCCGGACGTCTCCGCGTACGGCCCAACTCATGGAGTGCGGCGTCGTGATCCGCGACCCGAGCGACGTGGCGCGGTTCTATCTGAGCGGACACTTTGTCGAAGGCAACGCGGACATCGTGGCTCTGTACGATTCTGCGGGGTTCGGCGATGCGCGCGGCGTTGCGCTCGTCAACCGGACGAAACAGGGCCTGACGCGCGTGTTCGGGCGCCCCCGGCCGATCGGCAAGAGCGGATGGGAGTGGCGCTACGGGCGCAAGCTGGTGCGGTTCAGCTGGCGGGGCCGCGGGACGGCGCGCTGGATCTCCGTCACGCTGATCGACCGGGATGTGATGGACCGGATCGGGCGGTACGTGGGAACAGCCGCAAGCCGCAAGCCGTAAGCCGTAAGCCTTGGACAGCCGCAAGCCGTGAGAACAGTTGCAAGCCGTAAGCCACAAGTCTCAAGCACTACTTGCGGCTTACGGCTTACGGCTTACGGCTTATGGCTTGCGGCCTCCATCAACCGTTCCGCCAACGTTGCGACACCGCTCGCCGCTCCCAGTTGATCGAGCCAGCGCGGCGGGATGCTCGCTTCCCCGTCCCGCGCTCCGAGCAGCGCCCCGGCGACGGCCGCATTGGTGTCGGTGTCGCCCCCCGCCTCCGCCAGGAAGATCAGCGCCTCCTCGAGTGACGGTCGGTGCACCGCGCACCAGATCGCGATCTCCACACAGTGCACGACATAGCCATATTCACTCCGCACCGCGATCGGTAGAGCGCTTTCCTGCTCCCAGGGGACCCGTCGGATGGCCTCGAGCAGGGGCCGGGGGGCCGCGCCCTGCAGCCGGTGCAAGACCTCCTCCACGAAGTACCGATTGCCGTGCAACAGCTCCCGGGCCGCGAGGTTCACCGCAACCGCTCCCCAGGTGCAACGCTCGTCGGCATGCGTGATGGCGGCTTGCTGCGCCGAAACGCGGACCAGCTTGTCGACGTTGTCGTGGTAGCGGAGCGCGACGGGGATGCAGCGCATGACGCTGCCGTTGGACGCCGCCACGCCGGCGTCGTGCGCCGCGCGCCCCGCTTCGAACGGCTCCGTCCCGCGCTCGATCAGCCGGAGAGCCCGCTGTGTCGTCAGTCCAATGCCGCGGCCGTCGACCTTCATCCATTTCACCCAGCGCTGCGCTACGTCGTTCGCGTCGAAGTCGCCGCGCTCGGCGAGCGACTCCGCGAGCAGCAGCGTCATCGCCGCGTCATCGTCGAACGGGGAGCCTTGGGGAGACGGTGCCAGATCACGCACACCCTGGGGGAAGGCTTCCCGGATCGCCGGGGCGGTGCCCAAGCGCTCGGTGGGCACGGCGAGCTGGTTGCCGACTACGAGCCCCAGCAACGCGCCGCGCGCCCGGGTGAGGAGTTGGGGATCGAGAGAGTCGCTGATGGGTCGAGCCGTCAAAACGTGAGCACCACCGCGCCGCTGCGCGAGGCAACGCGCGGTGCGAACCCTTCCCGATCTGCGTGCGGGCCCGCGTAGGGGTGCGCGTTGTTGTAAGCGGCGATGGTGGAGTTTCGGTACAGCCGGTAGTACCCGATGTGGGTGCGCACCGCGCCCTTCGACACCAGGCAATTGCAGCGCACCGCCGCCCTCGTGCCGGGATTCACTTCGATCGTGATATCCGTGGCGCTCGTGTTGGTGACGAGCGGCGCGAAGTAGCTCTGCCCCCCGACTTGAGCGACGATGGGCGCGACCCGCCGCCCGCGGATCCGGTGGAACTCGGGGAGTGGCCCCTCGAGCGGCTCGCCGATCGGCGGGTTGCCCGGCCGGATGAGACGCCAGCGGAGGTCGGCGCGCTGGGTTCCCCGCCGGGGGAGCGCGAGCCGCACAGTCCCCTCCGGCGGCACCGTATCGATGGCGGTCCCGTCCCGCAGAATCTCCACGGGCTCGACCAGCCCGTTGTGCACGAACGCCACCCCGGTTCCGACGAACCCCGCGCCACGCGCCAGCAGCAGCGCCGCCGCCATGAACGCGAGCCCGCCCGCCAGCCACCACCCCAGGCGGCCCGAGTGGGGGCGCAGCTCGCCCGAGCGGCGGACTCGGCGCTCGACCGTCGCCGCCGCGACGAGCTTCCCGGACCCGGCGGCGCGTCCTCGGGCGAGCGCCGCGAGGGCCTCGTCCGCCGTCTGAAAGCGGTCCTCCGGGCGTTTGGCGAGGCATTTCACGATGGCGTCGGACAACCAGCGCGGGATCCGGGCATTCACATCGCTCGCCACGGGGATCGGGTCGGCGAGGTGCTTGCCGACGATCTCGGCGCTGGAGTTGCCGTCGTAGGGTGGCGCGCCGGTCACCATCTGGAAGAGCATCGCGCCGAAGGCGTACAGGTCGCTGCGTCCGTCGAGGTTGGGCTGGCCCAGCGCCTGCTCGGGACTCATGTACTGCACCGTGCCAACGGTGAACCCGGTGGCCGTCTTCGCTCCGGCTCCTGCCGTCGCCCCGGGATCGAGCAGTTTCGCGATCCCGAAATCCACCAGCAGCGCGCGGCCGGTCTTTGCCTCGAGCATCACGTTGTCGGGCTTGATATCGCGGTGGACGAGTCCTTGCGCGTGGGCATGCGCGAGGGCTTGGAGGATCGGCTCCGCGATCTGGAGCGCTTCGTCGGCCGAGTACGACCTGCGCCGGCGCAGCGCGTCGGCGAGCGATTCCCCCTCGACGAACGGCATCACGTAGTAGACGAGGCCCTCGGCGTCGCCCGTGAAGTGGATCGGCAGGATCGCGGAATGCTGCAGGCGCGCCAGCGCCTTCGCCTCCTGCCGGAACCGGACGAGCATCCCGGGGGTCCAGGCGATCTCGGGGTGCAGCACTTTGCAGGCGAGGCGGCGGTCGAGGTCCTGGTCCCACAGCTCGTACACCTCGGCGAACCCTCCGCGCCCCACGAGCCGCTTCAGCTGATACTTGGGGCCGAGCGCGCGGGCGAGACGCTCCCCGGTCGGCCTCACCTCCTGACCGCCGCTCCCTTCCGACGTCCTCACCCCCTGACCCCTCTCCCTTCGGGAGAGGGGGAACCCGGGGGCGGGGCGGTGACGCTCTCGTTCGTGATCACCGTGGGCGACGGGTTGCCGCACGCGGGGCAGAACGCCGAGCCGGTAGGGATCTCCGCGCGGCACGCGGGGCAGGTGAGGCCAGTCACGGCACGAAAGATTCGCGGTCCGGGCGCCAGGTGCAATGGCGGCGCGGCGTGGGGGCGCAGCATGCTGCGCCCCTACATTATTTTGACCGATGCTCATCCTCCGCATCGGCCTCGGTCTCGTCCTCGCCTACGGAGCGCTCGTCGTCCTCGCGTGGCTGTTTCAGGAGCGGCTTGCGTTCCCGGCTCCCCGCGCGACGGTGCCGGACCCGCGGCGGGTCGGCGTCGCGAACGGGGAGAAGATCGAGCTGGTGACGGACGACGGAACGAAGCTGGCGGGATGGTACATGGCGCCCGTTCCGGTAGGGGCGCAGCATGCTGCGCCCCTACACCCTGCCCCTGGCCTCCTCTGGTTCTACGGCAACGGCGAGAACATCGCGACGATCTGGCCGATTCTACGGGAGTTTCAGCCGCCGCAAGCGGCGCTCCTGGTGGCCGACTATCCCGGGTATGGTGCCAGCGACGGCCGGGCCAGCGAGGCGGGCATGTACGCCGCGGCCGATGCCGCCTACGCCGCCCTTGCGGCCCGCCCGGAGGTCGATCCCCACCGCATCTTCGTATACGGCCGCTCGCTCGGCAGCGCGGCGGCCACGTACACTGCGACCCGTCATCCGGTCGCCGGTCTGATCCTCGAGTCACCGTTCACGACCGCGGCCGAAATGGCGCGGGACGCATACCGTATCCTGCCCCGCTTCATCCTCCGCCTCTCGCTCGACAACCTCGGCAGGATCAAACAGGTGCGCTGCCCGGTGCTGCTGTTCCACGGCACAGACGACCGGCTCGTCCCGGTCCGGATGGGCATGCAGGTCGCCGCCGCCGCGCCCGGCCCGGTCGAGGTGGTACTGATCCAAGCTTCGGGCCACAACGACACCTACGACGCGGGCGGGGAAAGCTATCGGAGGAAGGTGGCGGAGTTCGTCAGATGACCGTGACCGGCACGATGCAGTCCCGTTCTGCGTCGAACCGCCGCTCCGCGTCGTCGAGCGCGCGCTGCACGGCCTCCTGCTCCGCATCGGCGAACTTGCAGCTCGGCGCCACCCGGCCGGTCAGCTTCCGCACCGCGACGAGCGCGCGCGTCACTTCGCACCGGCCGATGTCGGGATCGGTGTGGCCCGCGACGAGCAGCTGCTCGAAGAGGGGCAGGCTGCGCTCCTCACCCAGCACGTACAGCGACTCGAGGATCTTCGGGCCCAGGAACCGCCGCAGCAGCTGGTCGCCACGGATCCGCTGGAACAGCGAGACCAGCACGTCCGCGCGCCCGCTGTAATAGCGCGCGGCCTCGACCGCGGCGGCGACGAACGCGTGGTGCGCGCCGGGGGTCACGAGATAGCGCTCGAACAGCGGCCACGCCGCGTCCGGATGCTGCTCCGCGAGGCCCAGGAACGCGAAGTAGCGGCGAGCGATGGGTGCCTGCGTGTCGGCAACGACGGTACGGAGGCCCGCGACGCCCCAGCGCGCCCCCACGAGCGCCGCTGCCGTCGCATGCTGCCAGCGTTCGAGCTCAGGAACGCGAAAGGTCACGAAGTGGCGGTCGCGAAACGCGCGGCTGCGCTCGAGCACCGCGAGCAGCCGCCGATCCACCTGCGCGAGCGCCGGCTCGATCGCGTCCCTGTCCGACCGGCGCGCAAGCGCCAGCGCCTCCCAGGCCAGCCGGTCCAAGCCGAGCGCGTCCCACACGCGCTCGAACGCTGCCGCGTCGCGAGCGGCGAGCAGCCGCTCCAAGGCGTCAGCGAACCGACACAGGCTCTGGACGACGTTCACGCTCTGAAACTACCGGCTCCGGCGCCGATGGCGAGGGGTCGTTGTCCACACCAGTCTGGAAAACCGCGTGGAAATCATGTTACTCGGATGCGGATAACGTTGCGCTTGCCCTTCGGCCAGCTTAACCTTGCCGCGCGACCCTCACCTCTTGAGGTCACCTGCGGAGGGCCTCTGCGAACGTCAGCTCTCGTCGGCGCCGCCCTCGTGCTGGCGGCGTGCAGCCGCCCGAGCGGCCCCATCGTCATCGGCCTGGCTGGGCCGTTCTCGCAGCCGCGCGGCACGTCCATGCTGCGTGCCGCCCAGCTGGCGGTCGAGCAGATCAACGCCCGGGGTGGCGTGAAGGGGGGGAAAGCGGGGGGAGGCCGGCCGCTCAAGCTGAAAGTCGCCGACGACTCGGGCAGCGAGAACGTCGCGATGCGGGTGGCGGAGCAGCTGTACGCCGATCCGGCCGTCGTGGCGGTCGTCGGCCACTTGAGCTCGGACCCATCCAAAGCGGCGGCACGCATCTATGGGGGCGGCGCGACCCCCCTCGTCATGGTGTCCCCATCCGCCTCGAACCCCGACCTGGGGGGCATCAACCCCTACTTTTTTCGGATCTGTCCGAGCGACTTGCAGCACGGAACCGAGCTCGCGCGGTTCGCGTGGCAAACGCTCGCCGCCCGCCGCGCCGGAATCATCTACTTGAACGACGACTACGGCCGCGGCGTGCGCCACACGTTCGCCGCAGCGTTCACCCGCCTGGGCGGTGTCGTGGTCGAGGCCGATCCCGCTGTGCCCGAGACGCGCTCGCTCGAGCCGTACCTCTCCCGCATGCGACAGGGAGGGGTCGACGTGCTGATGCTCGCCACCGAGCGCCCGGAGGCCGAGCTCGCGCTCCGAGAGATGCAGGCCCTCGGGCTACGCTGGCCGGTGATCGGCGGAGACGCGCTCACGGGAATCGAGGCCGACGGGGCGCTGGCGGAGGGCGTGTACGTCTCCTCCGCGTACCTGGCGGACCGGCGGGATGAGCGCAACGGGGCGTTCGTGGCCGACTACGCCCGCGCCTACCAGGGGCAGCGCCCGGACCATCGCGGGGCGGGAGCCTATGACGTCATTTATCTCCTGGCGCGTGTGATCGCCGAGGCGGGCCCCGACCGCAAAGCGATCCGCGACAATCTCGTCCAGGTCGGCCGCGGGAAACCCTCCTTCGAGGGCGTGACGGGGACCGTGATCTTCGACGCCAATGGCGACGTCCCCGGCAAGCAGGTCATGATCGCGGTGATCCGGGATGGGCGGCTCGTCACGGAGACCGAGCGCTGATGCGCCTCCTGTTCGACACGATCCGCTCCCGCATCGTGGCTGGGCTGATGCCGCTCTTGATCGGTCTCGTGGGAACGGCGCTACTCGGCGCAGTCACGCTGCGGCAGATGCGGCAGGCCGTCGCCGAGGAACTGGCTGGGCTGCGGGTGTCGAGCGACGTCGGCGGCGGCCTCGTGGCCACGGTGTCGGAGGAGATTCGCACCGCGGAGCAGTACCTCGCCGCGCCCAGCGCCCACGCACGCAAGCTGTTCCAGGCGGCGAGCGATGAGGCATCACAATACGAGAAGCGCCTCGAGGCGTTCGGGGTGACGAGCGAGGACCGCCTCGCCGTCACTCGGCTCAAGCACCTGCACGCGTCGATCCAGGTAGACTATTCGATCGCGCACGCGCTCAAGGACCTAGGGCGGGATCACGAGGCGCTGACGCAGTTGGCCGCGGTGCGGGCGGACGCGGCCGAGGTGACGCGGCTGGCGCGCGACTTCTCGAGCCGCCAGGCGGCGAAGGCGGCTCAGGCCGCCGACCGGCTGACTGCGGCCTCGAAGGAGCGCGAGAAGGCGCTCTGGCTCCTGCTCGCCGCGATCGCCGTGATCGCGCTGTTGCTCGCACGCTGGGCCCTGCTGTCGATCCAGGGGCCGCTCAGCCGGTTGGTGACGGCAGCCGAGCGGTTCGGAGGCGGCGACCTTCGGCCCGTCACGGTGGGTGAGATGCCGCGCGAGTTCCGAGTGCTGGCCGAGGCGATGCAGCGCATGGCCGATCGGCTGCGGCGGATCGTGGGCGAGGTGGTCGGGGAGTCCGACCTGATCGCGGGCTCCGCGGGAGACCTCTCGGCCACGAGCCAGCAGCTCGCCGCCTCCTCCAGCCAGGTATCCACGGCGATGGTGGAGATTTCGGGGGGCGCGGACCACCAGCGCAGCGAGCTGGGAGCGATGGGGACCGGTCTCGAGGAGCTGCGGCGCGCCGCGGCGGAGATGGCCGAGGCGGCGGACCGCACCGCCCAGCTCGGCGAGGAGATCCGCACGGTCGCAGACCGGCACCGGGGGGACGTGGCCGCCGCCGGGAAGGCCCTGCTCGACGTGCGCGAGGTGGTGCAGACGACGTCCCAACAGGTCGGGGAGCTGGCGCAGCTCTCCGCCGCGATCGACGACTTCGTGGACTTGATCAAGCGGATCTCCTCGCAGACGAACCTGCTCGCGCTCAACGCGGCCATCGAGGCGGCCCGGGCAGGTGAGCACGGCCGGGGCTTCGCGGTCGTGGCGGAAGAAGTCCGTCAGCTGGCTGATGAGTCGGCGCGCGCCGCCGAGGAGGTCACCCGCACGACAGGCCTCATCCGGGAGCACATGGAGGAGGTCAGCGCCACCATGACGGCCGGCCAGGCCAAGGTGCGGGGGATCGAGTCGATCGCGGAGGGGGCGGCGCGGGGCCTCGCGGAGATCGTCGCGGCGATCGAGCAGGTCGAACATGCGGCGTTGCGGGTGCGGGTCGCGGCGCAGGCGAACCGCGCAACCACGGAGCGACTCACGCAGCAGGTCGAGCAGGTGGCGAGCCGGGCAACCGCGCACGCGACGAGTGCCGAGCAGATCAGCGCCGCCGCAGAGCAGCAGGGCGCGTCGACCGAGGAAATGGCGGCCGCCGCGGCGCACATGCTCGAAGCGGCCGAGAAGCTCCGCGGCCTGGTGCAGGGGCTACGGGTGTGACCTCCCCTCCTTGACCCTGACCTCAAGCCTTGGCCGCCTCTCCGTGTCCGCACACCCGGTCTCCCTCGCCATGTTCTCACTCCTGTCCCCCTCTTCGTAATAGTCCTCACCCTCTGTCCCCTCTTCATAGTCCTCACCCCCTGTCCCCCTCTCCCTTCGGGAGAGGGGGAACGACAACAGGCCTCTGGAGTGCCTCATGGAGGACTCGTTCGAGGTGTTCGCGCGTGAGGTCCCGATTGCGGACACGAACCACGCGGTAATTGGCAGCTTCGAGAAATGCTGCGCGGGCGGCATCATAGGTCTGTCGGTCGGGCGCGTCGTGCGCGTCGCCCTCGAGCTCCACGACGAGCCGCTCGGCGTCGCAGTAGAAGTCCACGATGAAGCCGTGGAGCACGTGCTGGCGGCGAAACTTCAAGCCGAGGACGCCCCGGTTTCGCAGCAGCGACCACGCGTAGCGCTCGGCTGGAGGCACTGCTCGACGCAATTGACGCGCCATCGCGAACCTGTGTGCGTTCGTGAGGTGCCGGAGCGGATCCATGGCTCGAAACTCGCGCCCGGGGCCGCTCCGCTCCCAACCGGAACAGCGTGCGAGGGATCAGAATGTTGCGCGACGGAAAGGGACGGATGTCGTTCCCCCTCTCCCAACGGGAGAGGGGGACAGGGGGTGAGGACCCTGGCACGGAGGAGACAGGGGTGAGGACCTTCGACGGAGGGTTGGGTGAAGGACCTCTCACCGAGGGGTCAAAGGGGCTGAGGACCTCCCGCAGAGGGGGACAGGGGGTGAGGGCCTGTGAGGGGGTCAGGCGGTGAGGGCTTACTGAGAGCGCATCAGCGGGTGACGTCCACCAGCACGACGGCGCGCGGGCCGACGAGCGAGACAGAGCTGCCGTTGTCCGCGAGTCGGCCAAACGCCACCTGGCCCTGGACGAGCAGCGCCACCTGACCACTCGCCCGGTAGCGCAGATCGACCCCCGGCCGCACCAGCCAGCCCAGCAGCGCCAGGCCCGCCGAGCTCGTGTCGAGCGCGGCGAGCTCGTGACGGAATTCGAGGTTCGGCGCGAGGCTCAGCGCCGGCGAGAGCGTCCGCTCGAGGCGCGCGCCGACCGCGAGCACGTTGGCGCGCGGCACTTGGACGGCGTTCAGGTTGGTCGTGTTGTAGGCGCGCGGCCGCAGGCGATACATGTCATAGGCATAGAGGGCGAGGTTGCTCGACCCCGCGGGGAAGCCGGCGCTCGAATACACCAGGATCCGGTCCCCCGTGATGCTGCGGGAGCCGCCGCGCAGGGTGTCCGCGCCGCTCGCAGTGTAGACCGCGGCCCCGCGGAAGTAGCCGCGCCTTCCGAACGGTCCTTCCACACCGAGCCGCATCCGTCCCTCGCCGCCCGGCTCGAGCTGGCCGCTGCCGGCGATCGGCGTATAGCTCGCATGCCAGCGGTAGCTCGCAGCAACGCCACCCGCCCAACGCTCGCCGAGCCGAAACGCCGTGGCGACCCCGCCCGTCGCCCCGCCGCCCGACCCGAACGTCGGCGTGGTGAAGGCGAGCAGCTCGGTCGCGAGGGCGCTGAGCAGCGGGAGCGTCGAGTCGGACACGGCCTTCTTCCCCGTGGGGAGCGTGGCGACGACGGAGATGATGAGATGGCCGGACACCGTGGCCCAGCTCGCCCGCACATCGGTGTCGGTGACACCAGATACCTCGAGCGTGCCACTCGTGGTCGCGCCCGACGCCCGGGCGAACGCGGCAGAGAGATCTGCGGTCAGCCGCGGTCCCATGTGCTGCGCCAGGATCAGCGGCACGGTCCATTGAACGACGTTGGTAAACGCGAAGCCCGAGCCGAAGTAATAGCCGTCGAAGACGACGCCGGTGTTGCCCGCGGTCGCGACCTCAGCCACTGGCTCCTGCGCGGCGATGGGGAGGGGGAGCGGAAGGGGGGAGATCGCCGCGAGGAGCAGCAGCAGAGATGCCCGCCTCACGGCGGCCGCTTGAAGATGATCGTGATGCCGTTCGTGACAGAGATGATCGACGGCAGCCCCGCGGTCTCGGGCACCAGGCGCCGGATCGTGGTTGTGGTCCCCGTCGCCGCGCCGCCCGCCTGCGCGATGGCGTCACCCGCGGTCGGTACGACATCGAGCGTACCGGCGGAGAGCAGCCCGCCAGTCGCAGGCAGGACGGCCGCCGCGGCTTCCCCCAGCGCATCCACGGCCGCGAGGGAGCCGAGCGGATCGGCGCCCGCCTGGCGTAGCGCCGGGGCCGCCGCCGCCGCCTGCCGGTCCGCTGCGGCCGCCCGGAAGCTCGGGTCCGCACGCGTCGCCTCACCAAACCGCCGCGCAGCGCCGGCGTAGTCACCGCCGTCCATCGCCTCGAGCCCGCGGCTGTACGCGAGGAACGCCGCGAGGTTGCGCGGTCCCTCCTTCAGGATGCGCTGCCGCTCGGCCTCCGTGAGCTGGATCCCGAGCTGGGCAGCGAGCCCGAACACGACCTGCTTTTCGAGAGCGAGCAGCCGCGGGAACGGCCCCGTCGCCGGCGCCACCGGCCGGACCACGCCGCTGCCGCTCACGACCGACGCCGTGAGCTGGACCGACCCCGTTCCCGCCGGCGGGATCGTGGCGACGCCTTGCACCATGCGCTCGACGCGGAGCAGCTTTCCGACACGCGCCGCCGTCGCCGGGTCTGCACGGTCGCTCGCCCCGAGCTTCAACTCGGCGAGCAGCACGCCGATTTGCAGCCGCTCGAGCAGCCGCAGGGTCCGGATGTAGGCGAGATCGGTGGTGATCAGCTCGGCGAGGCCGCGCGACAGCGGTTGGTAGGTCGAATCGCCCGACACGAGCACCGGCAGCACCGCCACGGTCGCCGACTGCGGCGGCTGCTGCGCGAGCTCAGCCTCGCGTGCCAGCGCCTGCTGAGCCGTCCGCTCGGCCGACGCGCGCAGCGCGAGCTGGGCCTTGGCACGGAGCGCCGCGACCCCGCGAGCGGTGGGGTGCTGCGCGGCGAAGTCGCTGTACGTGGCAATCGCTGCGTCGTAACGCCCCCCCTGCTCCTGGCACCAGCCCACCACGAGCGGTCCGCGGACGTTGTCCGGCTCCAGCAGCTGGGCGGTATGCGCCACCGTGACCGCGGTATCGCAGCGCCGGGCTGCGGCAAGCGCCGCGGCGAGCCGGAACCGAAGGGCGGCATTGCGAGGCTCGCGCTGGGCCTGGGCGATGAGGGCGGGGATCTCGGGCGGCGCGACAGCAGCGGGCTTAGGGGCGGGTGCACAGGCCCCCGCGAACGCCAGCGGAAAGAGCAGTAGCCGCGTCGTGGTCATAGAGTAAGAGTAGTAAGAGGGAGGGGGAAAGGCGGGGAAGCCGTCAGCGCCGAGACTTCTTCTTCGCCGGCCTTTTCTTCGCCACCTTCGGCTTCGCGGCCTTGGCGGTCTTGCGCCGCGACTTGAGAGCCGCCTGCACCTCGGCGAGCACGCGGTCGCCCTCGTCTGGACCGATCAACCCCCGCCGCACGGCATACCGCACGAGCTCTTCCGCGTCCTCAGCCGAGAAATCGCCGATACCGGCAGCCCCACGGATCGCCTTGACGAGCGCGTCCGCCACCGGGCTGCGCAGCACACTGGCGATTCCAGGGAGGGCCTCGAGCAGCGAAGAGATCTGCGACCCGCCGAGTTCGGCTGGCATGAAGCAGGCTGCTCCGGCGCTGAAGGTCGCGCCAAGCTACATCCCGCCTTCGGGACCGTCAAGGATTTTTGCGCCAACTAGCGTTGTGGTGCGCGGTTACGGCGCTGGCGCAGCGCCTGCACCAGCGCGCCGGGAGCGCGCCGCGAGATGATCAGATCGGAGTGGGAGAGGAGCTCGCCCAACACCGTGCGAGTGCGCTGGTCGAGCGGCATCTCGAACCGCAGGTCGAGCTGGTATTCCGAGTTGTCCGGACCCTGGCCGGAGAGCGTGAAGCCCTGGCGCTCGGGTTTGACCTGATCGACCTCGATTTCCGCCAGTGGCTCGTACTCGCTGCCGTCCATGGCAACCTCCGGTTCCCGTGAGAGATACGCCTCGCACGGGGGGTGTCAAGCCGGCGCCCTGCTACGGCGCGCCGCGTTGCCGCCCTTCCAGGGGTGGCTACATTACGATTTTGGAGGTGCAAGGACGTCGTGGGGCGACGCGGGATCAAGGAGTACCGGGCGCCGGAGGCGCTGGCGCTGATCGCGGCCGACCGGGAGCACATCCCCCTGGTCTGCCCCTCCTGTGGCACACGCTCGATCGTACGGTCGCCGCGGCGGCGCGGAGTAAGGGCCGTACCGGCGGCGTCGGAGCGGATCACCCTCACCTGCCACAGCTGCGGCCGCCACGCGTCCTACATCGAGCGTGGCCCCGAGCCGCCGCGCGACCAAACGATGGACCCGCGCGCGGCCCACGCCTGAAGCCGGCCTGAACGAGAGGGAGAGCAGCGGTGGCCGGCGACGCCATTCAGATGATGGGTACCGTGACCGAGGTCCTGCCCAACACCACGTTCCGCGTAAAGCTCGAAAACGGCCACGAGGTGCTGGCGTACGTCAGTGGCAAAATGCGCAAGAATTACATCCGCATTTTGCAGGGAGATCGGGTCGCGGTAGATCTCTCTCCCTACGACCTGACGCGCGGCAGAATCACCTATCGGTACAAATAGAAGGCGTCACGCAAAGACGACGCACAAGAGCGTAGCACAGAGGCGTCACGCGACAACGTAAGAGGCCGGGATCGCTCCCGGCCTCTCGACGTTTCTGCGCGACGCCTTCGCGTGACGTCTCTGCGAGACGGTTCTGCTCGACGTCGTTACGTCGTTAGAAGAACAGCATGAACCCGCCGGACACGTCCGTCTGCTTGGTCCCCGGCGCCAGGCCTCCGATTTGACCAGTGGTGCCTTCCTGCGTGCCCTCGAACACGAGCTTCAGGGACTTGGTCCACTGGTGATAGATGCCGAGGGTGTAGGCATACAGGTTCGACCGCACCAGCTCGTTGCCGTCACCAGCGGGTGCCGCCGTCGCGTTGTTCTTCAAGCGGCTGAAGCCCCAGCTGGCGCCGACGGTCGTCTTCTTGTTCAGGGTATAGCCCAGTTGCACGTATCCGCCGTCTGACGAGCGCAGCTCGGTGCTGGTCGCCGCAGTGCCTGCCCGCTCGCCCCCCCCGAATAGCAACGTCGTGCCGACGCCCTTGCCGATGTAACCGGTCACGACGACCGAGAGGTCGGAGAAGTCACCGCGGACGCCGGCCGTCCCGCCCACCGAGCTGGCTGTCTGACCAGCGGTCGCCGCGTTCGACGTGCTCTGCCACAGGCCGCCGGCCCAGAACATGTACTTGTTCTTCCCAGACTTCTGGTTATAGGTGAGCTCCGCCTCGACGCGCGGGATCTTCGTCACGACAAACGCGCACGTGGCAGGGACCGTGCACAGCCCGGTGGTGGGACTTCTCTCGCCTTGTAGGTTGCTGGGCTGGAAAGCGCCGATCGAGAGCTGCGCTGGTCGGCCGGCCCTCGTGCTATAAGTCAACTGGGCATCGAAGTTAGGATACAGGTAGCCGTACCCGATCCGACCCAGCGTGGTGCCGCCGCCCTGGCCGCCACCGATCCCCACCGCACCCACGCCGAACAGGGTCATGTCGTTCAGAATATTCTGGCGGCTGAACAGGCCCAGCTCGCGACCTGCCAAGATTTGGCCCCACTGACCTCCGACCGTCAGGTACACTTGGCGCATGTCGATCTGCGCGCCCGCCTGCGTGCCGTTGCCGAAGTTGTCGTGCACGCCGCCGCCGTTGTTAATTTGCGGCGCGAACCCGAAGTGTACGCCGAGATTCATTCCGGCTTCTTTCCCCTTCGCCTCGAACGTGGCGAATGCCGGGAGCAGCCCCGTGCGGACGCTCGAGTTCGCCGGACCGCTATTGTTGACCTTGCTGAACACCCAAAAGGCGTTCACGTTGCCCGCGAAGGAGAACGACCATCCGTTGGACATCTGCATCGTGAGCTGGGCGTTGGCCGCCGCGGGCAGCAGCAATGCCACAGCTACCAACAACAGCGCGAGACGCTTCATACGAGAATCCCTCCTTGGGAGTTTGCCTGCTCACCTACCGCTCGTGCCCTGCAAATGCGCCGATTGCGGCGGCGCCAGGTACGTCCGAGTGGGACCGCGATCTCCCACCAGTCATGCTCGTCGAGCTGCGTCTTGATGTGACCGAAAGGAAAGCGGAGCGCACCTCCTCGCAAGCGAGTCGATTACGTCTTTCCGCCGGGGCTGGCCGCCAGAAACGGCCGCCGAATTGATCCCGAAACCTCGAGGCGAATCCACATCCCGGCCGCCCCGTGGCCCGGAACCCCGCAAAATATTAGGTAGGACCCCCCCCTATCCGCAATAAAGCGAATGTCATCCGTCTGTTCTGAGATCAGTCCCTGCTCCAGGCGAACCGTCATCGCGCGGGCAAAGGCGGGCGCAACTGGCCCTGTGGGAAGGGGATGGGTGTCTAGCACGACCTCGGCGGAATGGGGAAGCATTCCATCGTGATTCCGAAACTGCAACACGACATTCCACCCGAGCGGCACCGTCAGGGTGAGCCCCCCGTCCCGGAAGCCGTTGAAATTGAGGGCCCCGTTGAGCCCCGTCAGACCCGCCACGAGCTCGAATGTGGCGGTCTTGGTGACTGTATCAGCCTGCAACCAGGACGGGTCGATGGGCTGGATCGGCACCGTCCGCTCGCTTTGACCGTGCAGCGCACGCGGCGCGGCCGCGCCGGTCGCCAAGGCCAGCATTACGGCAGCGGACAAGATTTTGACCATCTAAACCTCGTGTGGGAAACAATTGGCCCGTTCCCTCGTCGGGTCGGGGTCTCCCGAAGCGACTGCGTATTTTTGTCGCGCAGGGAGACCCCGACCCGACGTGGGCCGTGAGGCTACATGCCGGCCTTCGGCAGCCCGAACACGAACACGGAGTTGCCGAGCGGGTAGCTGATCTGGAAGTTCCCGCCCGCGGCCACGGCGACGAACTCCTCGCCGTCCACCTGGAAGACGGACGGCGCGGCGTTGGCACCGGCGCCGCAGTTGAACTTCCACAGCACGGTGCCGGTCTTGGCGTCGTACGCCTTGAACCAGCCGTTGCCCTCGCCCGCGAACACCAAGCCGCCCGCCGTCGCGGTAGCCCCACCCATCATCGGCAGCTCGGTCTTCACGGTCCAGGCGATCTTCCCGGTGTTCAAGTCGATCGCATTGACGTTGCCGTACTCACCCGAGTAGCCGCCCTTGTCGTCGGGGATGCGCACGAAAGCACTGCCGAGCCACAGCCGGCCGTTCTCCCAGGGCGCATAGTGGACCTTGTAGTGCATCGGCTGGTGCAGCCCCACCGTGTACGCGTAACCCAGGTCGGGGTGCACGGCGATCGGCGACCACTCCTCGCCGCCGTTGGCGCCGGGCAGCATGAAGACGCCGTCTGCGGTGGGCTGCGAGTACATGTTCTGCTGCGGCACGAACGCCGCCGAGCGGCGGATCAGCTTGCCGGTGGCCGCGTCGAGCACGTAGACGAACCCGGTTTTCCCCGCCTCGACCACCGCCTTCTTGCCACCCACCGTCGCGATCACGGGCGGACTCACCGCATCGAGGTCCCACACGTCGTGCGGCACCTCCTGGTAGCCCCACTTGAACTTGCCGCTGGTCGCGTCGATCGCCGCGATCGACTCGGTCCAGCGGTCGTCGCCGGGGCGGATGGAGCCGTCCAGGTCGGGCGACGGGTTGCCGATGGCGACGAACAGGGTCTTCGTGGCGTCGTCGTAAGCCGGCGTCATCCACATCGAGCCGCCGCCGTGTTGCCACGCGTCGGCGTACTTGGCGGAATCGGCTTTCTCCTTCGCGATGTCGCGCTTCAGATCGTCGCCCTCGGGCGTGGTCTTGGACCAGGGGCCCCACCACCCGCCGTCCTGCGGCGACGGGATAGTGTACCACGTCCACACGGGCGCGCCGGTCGCCGCGTTGAAGGCCTTCACGTAGCCGCGAATGCCGTACTCGGCGCCCGAGGTCCCGATGATCACCATATCCCCGATCACGAGGGGGGCCATCGTCTCGGTGTAGCCGGCCGCCGGCCCGTCGCCCACCTTCACGGCCCATTTCTCCTTGCCGGTCGTCGCATCGAGCGCCACCAGCTCGTCGTCCAGTGTGCCGAGAAAGACCGAGCCGCCCGCCACCGCGACCCCACGGTTGTTCGGGCCGCAGCACGCGGTGCTCACGGACGCGTTCTTGTGCTCGTACTGCCACAGCATCTTCTGGGTCCGCAGATCGAAAGCGCGCACGATGTTGTTCGGCGTCGCCGGCGAGGTGATGTACATGATGCCGTTGACGACGATCGGCGTGGTTTCAAAGCTGCCGAGCGTGGTGGAGCCGTGCGTATAGACCGCGCGGGCGACCAGATTCTTCACGTTCGCAGTGTTGATCTGCTTCAGGGGGGAGAACCGGTTGTTCCAGTAGTTGTGGCCGTACATCAGCCAGTTGCCGCTGCCCGCGGCCTGGAGCAGCATGTCGTTCGTGACGAAGCCCCGCGGCACGGCCGCGGGGTCGGCGGTCCCCCCCGAGCCCTGTCCTGCCAGCGGCGCGGCGACCACCGAGGCAACGGCTACGGTCGCGCACCAGCGAGCCCAATGCGTCATACCCACCTCCGTTGAAGGTTGTGGCGGGTTACTGCCCCGCGCCCAGCGAGAACCCGATGTACACGTTGCGTCCGGGAGCCGGCTCATAATACCGTCCCGGCACGAAGCTGCTACCCACGCGGATCGCGGTGGCGTTGATCGAGACCGATCCGACGTACTTGCGGTTGAAGAGGTTGTTGCAGCCCAGGAACGGCCGGAACCGCACGCTCCCGAGCGAGCCCTCCCAGCCGAGCCGCAGGCTCGTCGTCCACCACGGGCTCGTCCGCATGTTGAGCGTGTCGTCGACGAAGAAGCTGGACGAATGCGTCGCCTCGAGCTCGGCCCACGTGCCGCGGGCCCACGCGGGCCGCGCCTTCACGACGAGGTGCAGCCAGTGCTTGGGGATGCCCGGGAGCGCGCGGTCGTGCAGGTCGTGGATCGTGGTGTCGCGCGGCGTGACCGTCGTGTCGACGGAGATGATGCGAAACTGGTCGTAGCGATAGTCCGCGAACGTGTACGCGGCCTGCAGGCTCAAACCCGGAGTGACGGCGAGGTCGGCGCCCAGCTCGATCCCGCGGTGGCTGGAGCGCCCCGCATTCTGGTAATACACGCGCTGCAGCGTATCCGGAAACGGGATCAGCTGGTCCCGGACCCGGGCCCGGAACAGGGCCAGCGAGTACTCGAGCCGTGTGGTCACCTCGCCCCGCATGCCGAGCTCGTAGGTCGTGGCCTTCTGGGGCTGCAAGTCCGGGTTGAACCCGCCCGCCGAGCCTGGGCGGTTGGTGAGCTCGGTCGTGGTGGGCGTCTCGAACGAGGTCCCGACGTTGGCGTACACCGTCACCGCGTCGGACGGCGTCACCGCGGCGCCGAGCGAGCCGGAGAGCGCGTTCATCAGTCGCCTCCCCGAGTCGTCGGGATTACTCGGCGTGACGAGCCGATCGTCGACCGCGAAGTTGACCCAGTCGTACCGTAGGCCGCCGGTGACGGACAGCCGCGGGGTGAGCTGGAGTGTGAGTTGCGCGAACGGACCCACCTCGCTCACGTGCTCCAGCTGGTCGAGTGTCCGGACTGAGCTATCCGGGCGGCCCGCGCTGTTGCCCAGGTTCAGCCGGTCGTCCCGCTGCCGTTGCAGGTCGAAGCCCGTGGTGATGCGCGCCTCGTCGCCGTCCAGCCGGGAAAGACGGGTCAGGCTGAAGCGCGCTCCATAGGCCGAGCGGCTCAGGTCGATGTACGCGAAGGTCGTCGGATTCTTGAGGTCCCGCCTCAGCCCGAACAGGGTGAGCGTGGCCTCGCCGCCAGCGGCGAACGTATGGCGCAGCGTCGCTCCGCCCTGTGCTTGCCACACGTCCTTGCCGGCGCGCAGCGTAATGTTGCGCGCCGCAGCCGAGTCGGGGTTCGCCGTCATTTCCTGCGCGGTGAGCGAACCGGGATTGTCGGCGCGCGGATCGTTGCCGTAGTCCGCCACGACCGCGAGGGACCACGCGTCCGCGAGCGGGAAGTGAAACCGCCCGTTCAGGTTCCGGATATCGGCGCGGCTGTGCTGGCGCTCACCGTTGTACGCGAGCTGTGACAGGGTGACGAGCCCGCTGCCCGAGCCCGCGCGGAACTGGGTGCTCGTTGCCCATTTGTACCACGTGCGGTCGCTGTAGGGATTGAAGATGTTCAGGTCGTGCCGATCGAACGTGCCGCCCGTGAAACGGATCTCCTGCACTACCTGGCGCGGCGCCGCCGGGTCGCTCCAGATGCTGATCACGCCCCCCGACGCGTTGCCGAACAGCGCCGACGACGAGCCTCGCAGCACCTCGATCCGGTCCGCGGCCCCGAGCTCCACGTTGGTGAGCTGGCCCTGGCCGTCCGGCAGCGTCTGGGGGATGCCGTCGAGCAGCACCTTGATGCCGCGCACCGCGAACGCCGAGCGCGCGCCAAACCCGCGGATCGAGATGCGCTGGTCGAGGGAGAAGTTGTAGCGGTTCGCCGCGTACACGCCGGGGACCGTGGCGAGCGCCTCGTCCAGGCCCCACGTGGGGCGGGCGCGGCTGATGTCGGTCTTCTCGATCAGATGGACGGCGAACGGAATCTTGCTGATCGGCGGATTGGCGCGGGTGACGGAGACGACAGCGGGCGGCAGGGTATAGACCTTCAGGCTGTCGCGCGGCGGCGTGGTGGTGTCCCGCTGCTGCGCGGCCGCGAGCCGCGCAAGCGCGCTACACCAGACGGCCACAGCCGTCGCACGCCGGAGGGTTACGAGCTGTATCACCGCACGGATCCTGAGCAAGGGATGGGTTTTAACCACCCCGCC
>Ga0209056_10000860_pt1 | contig 33640 bp, 30 predicted proteins | sample GraSoiAngelo_114_FD_185876 | JGI IMG/M metagenome (GOLD analysis project Ga0209056, IMG submission 185876) | Grasslands soil microbial communities from the Angelo Coastal Reserve, California, USA - 14_0903_13_40cm (SPAdes) (version 2) | ecosystem: Environmental > Terrestrial > Soil > Grasslands... | reverse complement strand
GCCCACGCCGGTGGTCGGGCGGCCCATCACATCCCGGGCATACACCGAGCCCAGATGGGCGAAGCCCACGAGCTCCCGGGCATCGCAGTCGACGTTGGCCCCGCCGTCGAGGACGAGCACGGACTTCCCGGCGGTGGGGAACGGCGCGCCGATGGCCGCGCGCTGCACGCCCGGATGCAACCGCAGCATCAGGGTCGCGGCGGCCATCACGGCTCCGGTGTTGCCGGCGGAAAGGAACGCGTCGGACTGGCTTCGCTTCTGCAGCCCGAGGCCCACGGCGATGGACGAGCGGGGCTTGCTCTTGATCGCCGCGAGTGGCTTCTCCCCCATCCCCACGACGTCGGGGGCTTCGACCAACTCGAGCCGAGCGCGGTCCACGTCCCCGTGCGGCTTCAGGGCGGCCTCGATCTCGGCGGTGCGGCCCACGAGCTGAATGCGGAACGTGGACGCGAGCTCCCGCAGCGCCAGCACCGCGCCTTCCACCTCGACGCGTGGGGCGTCGTCCCCGCCCATCGCGTCCAGCGCGACGCGGATCACGTCAGGCGTCCTCGACCGCCACCCGCTGTTCGTCCTTGTAGTAGCCGCAGGTGGGGCACACCCGGTGCGGCCGCTTCAAGTCGCCGCACCGCGGGCAGGGTTGGAGGGTCGGCCGCTCCGCCTTGTAGTGCGTGCGGCGCAACCGCTTCTTGCGCTTCGATGTCCGTCGCTTGGGTACCGCCATGGCGATCCTCGGTTAGTCGCGGAGCTTCCCTTTCAACGCCGCGAGCGTCGCCCAGCGCAGATCCACTGTCGCGGGCGCGCAGCCGCAGGGGCCCGCGTTCAGGTCCTGGCCGCAGCGCGGGCACAGCCCGCGGCACTCCGGCCGGCACTCCAGGTACTGCGGGACGGCGAGCAGCAACTCCTCCCGCACCGCCGGCGTGAGGTCGATCACCGTCGCCTCGGGTGGCAGGGGATAGGAGTCCGGATCCTCCAGCGCGTCGGGGTCCTGCGTGAACAACACCCCGATGTTCGCCGTCACGGCGCGGCTGACGGGGGCGAGGCAGCGGCGGCACTCCCCGCTGATCCGGGTGCGGAGCGAGCCGTGCCAATAGAAACGCCCGTCACCGGTTGCCTGCAAGCGCCCGGCGACCGCGACGGGGTCGGCGAGCGCGACCGCCACGCCCTCGAAGAGAGGGTCGTCCCGGGCGAGCTCGGCCTTGGTTTCGACGGGGCCACGCGCGAGCTCCCGCAGATCGACCTGTAGCATTGCCCCGCGAACCTAAACCCTTGTGGGACTTGCGTCAAGCGAACTGTCACCGGGGCGGCGACAGGTCGCGCAGCTCCCCTCCCGCAAAGAAGAACGCGACCTCGCGGGCGGCCGTTTCCGGGGAGTCGGACGCGTGGATCGCATTCTGCTCCTTGGACCGGGCGTAGCGCTGCCGGATCGTCCCCGGCTTCGCCTCCGCCGGGTCGGTGGCGCCGATGACGTCGCGCAGATGCGCCACGGCGTCGTCACGCTCCAGGGCCAGCGCCAACACGGGACCCGACGTCATGAACGTCACGAGGGATCGGTAGAACGGCCGCGCCCGGTGCACCTCGTAGAACGCTTCGGCCTGGGCGGTCGTGAGCTTCAGCAACCGCGCGGCCCGGACGACGAATCCCTCCTGCTCCAGGTGGGCGAGAATCTTGCCGGCATTCCGCGCCTCTAGGGCGTCGGGCTTGATGATCGCGAGCGTCAGCATGAGTGCGTGGTCAGTGGTGGGTGGTGCGTGATCAGGTTGCGATCAGGCGGCGGATCAGGTCCGCGCGGGTGAGGAACCCCACGAGGCGCCCCTCGCGGACCACGGGGAAGCGGTCCACGTCCCGGGCGCTCATGAGATTCGCGACATCGCCGAGGGTCTGATCCTCGGCGACGCACAGCACCGAGCGAGCCATCGCCTCGCGCACCGGGATCGTCCGGGGATCGGTGGAGCCGCGCTGCAGCTGGCTCTTGGTCGGAGCGACGAACTCCCCGCTCTTGGTGCGCTGCACGTAGCTCGGGAGCAGGTATTTCAGCAGCTCACGGTGCGTGATCATGCCGACCAGCGAGCCGGCATCGTCCACGACGGGGAGAGCCCGCACGTCGTGCTCGACCATGAGGTGCGCCACCTCGCCCAGCGTCTGCTCCGGCCGGACGGTGCGGATGTGCGGCGTCATGATGTCGCGCACGAGCAGCTGGCTGGGCAGCTCGACCGCCGCCAGCGCCGCGAGCCCCGCCACGTCCTCGGGGGTGCGGGCGGCCAGCAGGGTCGTCACGGTCTCGGGGTCGGAGAGTGTGCGGGCGAAGGCGCCGACCAGCTGGAGGTAGGTCGCCGCCTCGCGCTGTGGCGCCACGATGAAGATCACGATCCGCGCCGCCCGGTTCGGGTCCTTTTCCCAGCGGATCGGAGCGGGCGCGATCCCGACGGCGGTGCGCAGACCCCGCACCGCCTCGGTGCGGAAGTGCGGCAGGAAGGCGTGCTCGCCCACGCTCACCAGGTCCTCGGGCCACGCGTTGCGGATGACGGCGTACAGCCGGTTCGGCTCAGCGACGGCCCCGGTCTCGACCAGGCGGGCCGCCAAGAGCTCCGTCGCCTGCTTCACCGTGCCGGCCCGCAGCGGGACCACGATGTGCTCGGGCCGAAGGACGTCTCTCAGGTTCACAGCCGCTCCTCGAGCAGCGGCACGACGTCGGCGGGACGCTTCATCACGCTGATACCGGCGCGCTCGAACGCGGTCATCTTCTCGGCCGCGGTGCCGCTCGAGCCCGAGATGATCGCGCCCGCGTGGCCCATGCGGCGACCGGGGGGTGCGGTCTGGCCGGCGATGAAGCCGATCACGGGCTTCGTCATGCCGCGCTGCGCGAACTCGGCGGCTTGCTGCTCGTCCGTGCCGCCGATCTCCCCGATCAGCACGACGGCCTCGGTGTCCTGGTCGGCCTCGAACGCCGACAGGCACTGAATGAAATTCGTGCCGATCAAGGGATCGCCCCCGATCCCGACGCAGGTCGACTGGCCGTGCCCCGCCCCCGTGAGCTGATGGATGATCTCGTAGGTGAGCGTCCCGCTGCGCGAGACGACGCCGATGCGCCCGGGCTTGCAGATGTTCCCCGGGATGATGCCCACTTTGCATTTGTCGGGAGAGATCAGCCCCGGGCAGTTCGGGCCGATGAGCCGCGCGCCGCGCTCGTGCAGGAAGGGGAGCACCCGGGTCATGTCGAGCACGGGGATGCCCTCCGTGATGCACACGACGAGCGGCAGGCCGGCGTCTGCGGCTTCGAGGATGGCCGAGGCCGCGACCGCGGCGGGGACGTAGATCACCGAGCAGGTCGGCTTCGTCTCCCGCACGGCGTCGACCACCGTATCGAACACCGGCACGACGCCGTCGAACAGCTGGCCGCCCTTCCCCGGCGTCACGCCGGCGACGACCTTCGTGCCGTAGGAGATCATGTGCCGCGTGTGGAACGAGCCGTCGCGGCCGGTGATCCCCTGGACCAGGAGGCGGGTGTCATGGTCGACGAAGATGCTCACGCCGCCTTCCCCCCCGCGCGCGCGACGGCCTGCTGCACCGCCGCGTCCATGTCGGTGAGGGCCGTGTAGCCCGCCCGCGTGAGGATCGCGACGGCCTCCCGCTCGTTCGTACCGGTGAGCCGGATGACCATGGGGACCCTGAGCGTGAGCTGCTGCGTGGCCTGGACGATGCCGTTCGCCACGTCGTCGCAGCGGGTGATGCCGCCGAAGATGTTAAAGAGGATCGCACGCACGCCGGGGTCCGCGGTGATGATCCGCAGCGCCGCCACGACCTTCTGGGGATTCGAGCTGCCGCCGATGTCGAGAAAGTTGGCCGGCTCACCGCCGTAGTACTTGACCAGGTCCATGGTCGCCATCGCGAGCCCCGCGCCGTTGACGCAGCAGCCGACGGTGCCGTCCAGCTTAATGAAGGACAGGCCCGCCTCGCGGGCCGCCAGCTCCGAAGCTGCCTCGGCCTCGGGATCGCGCAGCGCGGCGATCTCCGGCCGGCGTTCGAGCTCGTTGTCGTCCACCACGATCTTGGCGTCGAGCGCCACGACCTTCCCCTCGGGCGTCGTCGCGAGCGGATTGATCTCGGCGAGCGACGCGCCCACGGCGTAAAACACCGCGTAGAGCCGCTGCATGATGTCGGCGGCGGCACGAGCTTGGGCGACGTCGCGATACAGCTTGAGCGCGAGGCCGAGCGCCTGATGCGATAGGAGACCGTAGCGCGGGTCCACCGGCAGCCGTTGGATCTGGGTCGGCGTCTCTGCGGCCACCAGCTCGACGTCCACGCCTCCCGCCGCGCTCACCATCAGGACGGGGCGCTGCGACCCGCGGTCCACGATCATGCCGACGTAGCTCTCCGAGGCGATGTGCGCGGCCGGGGCCACGAGCACCTTGCGCACCACGAGTCCCTTGATCGTCATGCCGAGGATCTGTCGGGCGTGCGCCGCCGCCTCGGTCGCGTCCTCGGCGAGCTTCACCCCGCCCGCCTTGCCCCGCCCCCCGGCGTACACCTGCGCCTTGACGACGACGCGGCCGCCGAGCCGCTGGGCGATGGCGCGCGCTTCGTCCGCCGTCGTGGCGACGTCGCCGTCGGACACCGGGATGCCGTAGCGCCTCAGGATCTCACGCGCCTGGTATTCGTGCAGGTTCACGGCCCCGCCCTCGAGAGCGTCGTCCCGGCCTCGCCGCGCAGGGCGACGAGGCCGTGCGCAAGCTGCGCGATGATCGCCCGCTCCCCGCCCGCGCGCACGAAGGTCGCAGCCGCCTCGACCTTGGGCCGCATGTTGCCGGTCCCGAGTTCCTTCCCCGCGAGCAGGTGCTCAGCCTGCGCCAGGTCCATCCGCCGGATCGCCTCCTGGTGCGGCGTGCCGTAGGCACGGAACACCGCGTCCACGTTGGTCAGGATCAAGAGCACGTCCGCCCCGATGTCGCGGCCCAGGATGGCGGCGACCAGATCCTTGTCCGCGACGGCGTCGATTCCCTCGAGGCGCAGCTTGGGGTCGTCGTCGATCGGCGGGCCGCCGCCGCCGCACGCCACGACGATGTGGCCCGCGGAGACGAGGTGGCGCACCATCTCCCGCTCCACGATCGCGACGGGGCGCGGGCTGGGCGCGAGTCGCCGCCAGCGCCCCGGCCGCTCCTCGATCACGGGCACGCCACGCGCCCGCAGGCGGGCGAGCGCCACGGTGTCGAGGGCGTGACCGATCGGCTTGGTGGGGTTGCGCAGGTTGGGGTCGTTGGCGTCGCACAGGGTCTGCGTGATCAGCGTGACCACCTGCCGCGCGATGCCGGCGCGCGCCAGCGCGTTCTGCAGCGACTGCTGGATCATGTAACCCATCCACCCCGCCGTCCCGGCCACCAGGACGCCGAGCGGCAGCGGCTCCACCTGGTCGGCCGCGATCTCGTTGCGCGCCAGCTCGTCGCCCACCTGGGGCCCGTTTCCGTGAACCAGCGCGATCCCCCAGCCGTCCCCGGCCAGGTCCACGATCGGCGCCAGGCTCTCGCGCGTATGGCGGAACTGATTCGCGATCGTGGGGCGCTCGCCCGGTGGCGCGACGGCGTTCCCACCCAGCGCGACGACGATGGTGCCTGGCATCACGGGGCCGCAACCTAGCGGGGGCCAGGAGGCGGGGCAAGCTTGCGGCGGGCTACGCCGAGCAGCTGCTTGAGCGCGTCGTACAGGCGCCCGAACGCCTCCATGTCGCCCGCCGCGAGCGCCGAATCGGCCTGCGCCACGAGCCGGCGCGCGGCGTCCCAGCGCGCCGCGAGCGATGTGTCGCGGCTGGCGCGGCTCGCGCCTGTGGCGAGCAGGTCACGCAGCGCCTGCGCTGGCGTCGGACCCTCCCCCGCCCGCTCGCCCCAGGTGAGGTAGAGCTTTTGTACGCGCGGCGCGTCGCCGTCGCTCGCGGCCTGCGCGAACAGCGCCTGCGCCGAGACGAGCGCGCCGCTCGCGAGCCACAGGCGCAGCACACCGGGCGCGGTCTGCGGCGACCCGAGCACCGGGCCGGGGAGCCGTGTCGCCTGACTCGGGCGCCACAGGAAGAGGCGCGGACCGTCGGGCGCGATCGTGCCCGCGAGCAGCCCGGCCACCTCACCCCGCGGCCCCGTCTCGAACCCCACGGCCACCCACGACCGCGTCGAGCCCGCCCCCCCGGCAGCCGGGCTCGGCGCCACGAGCTCGAACTGCTCCCGCGGCCGGGGCGTCCAGGACGCCGTGTCAGCGCGCGAGCGCGTGACCTGAGTGGCCGCCGTGCGGAACGCCAGGCGCGGGTACGGCAGCTGGGCGCGCAGACTCGGCGGCAGGCTGTCCAGCGGCCGCACCAGCGGCGCGTAACGCCGCGCCCAGGCCTGGGCGAGTGAGTCGCCGCCGGGCGCGAGATAGAGCAGCGTCTTGCCCGTGGCCGCGCTCACCGCGCCGAGGAAGTCCGCACGCAGATAACGCACCCCACGGCCTTGCCACTCCACCGAGCGCGCCAGGGGAAAGGCCTCGACGCCGACATAGCCGTAAGCGATCCACCACAGGGCACCGTCCGCCACGAGGGGGACCGGAACGTCGAAGCGCGCGAAGGGGGCGAGCCGTCCCAGCCGCTCGGCGACGTCGCGGCGCCAGAGGAGCACGAGCCCGTCCGTTTCTGCCCGCGTGAGCTCGGGGCTCTGCAGCACCCACGCGAGGGCGGTCCGGCGCCACCAGGTGGTGAGCGGAATGCCGGCCCGACGGGCCCGCGGCCACGTGTCGGGGGCGGCGACGGCGAACTCGCCGAAACCGTCCCCAAACCACGTTACCGAGTCGCCCCCGGGCACGGGCGCGAGCTCGAGCCCGGAGTCCGCCTCCGCGGCCGCGAGGGGCCCGCCCGCCCGGGCCCAGGAGCCGCGATGGATCTCGGTCCAGGGTGGGAGCGGCTGGGTGCGAGCCAGCCGGTCGAGGTCCGGCGCCGCGCCAATGAGCCACGTGGCCCGTCCGCCGCCTAGGCGGTGCGGGGACAGCGCGGCGGCAGCGACGGTGCCGGTCGGGCCGAGCAGATGCGCCCGGCGAGCGACGCCCGCCACGCGCCCGGCGTCCCAGACCGGCAGCGCACCCACGGCCGCCTCCGGCGTCGGGAAACCGGGCGGGCCGCGTTCTTCCAGCCACTCGGTGCCGAAGGCCAGCTGCTCGAGCCTGCGCCGCTCCCCCTGCAGGCCCGGATCGAGCGGGTCCGCGGCCGACGCGCGTCCGCTGCGCATGATGCCCGGCAGCACGAGGTATACCGCGAGCGACGTGGCGAGGAGGGCCGCCCAGCTCCCGACGAGCAGAGTGGCCTGCTCGCGCAGGCCCCACACGAGGCTCGCCACAGCGACGAGAATGCCGAGCGCGACCACGAGCCCCGCGCCCGGCAGCCGGATCTGTAGCGCGACACTGTCCAGCGTGCCGTGCAGGCCCGCCACCGTCTCGGCAGGGTCGAGGGCGGCGCCCCAGGTGAGCGTGAGGGCAAGGGCGGCGAGCAGCACGCCGAGGTGCAGCCGCGCGTGTGCACTCGCGGCGGGGCGCCAGCGGCGAAAGTGCAGCGAGCCGATGCCCAGGTAGAGCAGCGCGACCACCACGGCGGCGGCGCTCGTCGCGAGGAGCGCGTAGGCCCGGGAGGTCAGGGCCCACGGGAGCTGTGCCACATAGTAACCGAGGTCGCGGTGCAGCACGGGGTCCGCGATCCCGAAGCGGGGTGGCCGCGCCGCGAGCGTGGCCTGGAGCCACCAATCGCCGGTGCCGAGCGCGAGTATCAGGCCGAACGCCACGCCGGCGAGCAGCGTCCCGCCGAGCAGCACCCGCTGCGGCACCGCCTCCACGATCTCGAGATCGCCCAGTCGCCGGGGCAACTGCACCGAGCCGATGGCGCGGTAGACGATGTAGAGGTTGCCGACGCCCCAGGTGAGCGAGACGAGCAAGATGATGCCCTGGACGAGCCGGGCGAGGTCGCGGGCCGCGAGGTAGACGTCGCCGCCCGCGACCGTGGCGGCCCAGGCCCGCTCCGCGGTCTCGATGGCGAGCCAGCGACCGCCCACGAGGGCGACCACCAGGGCGACGGCGGCCCAGACGAAGGCCCGCCGGCGCCGCGCCGGCGTCACGGCGCGACGCCCTCGGCCCGGAGCCAGTCTTCGACTTCGACCTGATAGGCGCGGAGCGTCGCGTCGCTCGCCGCTTCGAAGCGCAGTACCAGGACCGGCTGCGTGTTCGACGCCCGCAGCAACCCCCACCCGTCGGGAAAGGAGATGCGCACGCCGTCGAGCGTCGACACCTGGTAGCGCGCCGCGAAGTAACGTGCGGCGCGCGCCACGACGTCGAACTTGCGCTCGTCGGGGCAGGCGATGCGCATCTCGGGAGTCGACACGGTGGCGGGGAGATCCGCGAGCAGGCGTGACAGCGGGCCGCCCTGCTCCGCCACGTAGCGGAGCAGCCGGGCCGCGGCGAAGAGCGCGTCATCGAACCCGTACCAGTCGCCGCCGAAGAACATGTGTCCGCTCATCTCGCCTGCGAGCGGGGCACCGAGCTCGCGCATCTTCTCCTTGATGAGCGAGTGGCCGGTCTTCCACATCGTGGGCTTCAGGCCCGCGCGGGCGAGCTCCTGGGGGAGGACGGCGGAGCACTTCACGTCGAAGATCACCGCATGGCCCGGGCCCATCCGGCGGACGAGGTCTCGCCCAAACAGCACCAACAGCTGGTCGCCGAATACGACGCGCCCCGTCTCATCCACGGCGCCGATGCGATCGCCGTCACCGTCGAACGCGATCCCCAGCTCGGCGCCCGAGCGGCGGACGGTGGCTTGGAGGTCGCGCAGGTTCTCGAGCACCGTGGGGTCGGGGTGGTGGTTCGGGAAGCGGCCGTCGGACTCGCAGAACAACGGCACAATCTCGGCGCCGAGCTGTCGCAGGGTCTCGATCGCGACGAGGCTCGTCACGCCGTTGCCACAGTCCACCACCGCCTTGACCCGCCGGGGTAGCGGGCCGTTCTTCCCCGTGATCGCGTCGCGGTAGTGCGCCAGTACCCCGGCACGCGCCGCGTGGCGCCCGCCCACCCGCGTGGCGGCGAGGTTGTCTTCGAGCAGCTGTCGCAGCCGCTGGATCCCGGCGCCGTACACCGCCTCCCCGCGCAGCACCAACTTGAGCCCGTTGAACTCGGGCGGGTTATGAGAGCCGGTCACCTGCACGCCGCCGTCCACATCCAGCGTGTGCGTCGCGAAGTAGAGCGCCGGGGTCGGCAGCTCCCCGATATCCGTCGCAACCGCCCCACCGTCCACGAGCCCGTCCCGCAGCGCCGCGGACAGGGCTGCGCCCGACGGGCGGTTGTCGCGACCCACGGCGATGCGTGGTGCGGCGCCGAGGCGCTCCCACGCCACCGTGGCGAACGCCGTGCCAACTGCCTGCGCGACCTCGGCCGTGAGCTGGTCGCCCACGGTGCCGCGGATGTCGTATTCCCGGAAGATGGTGGCGGGGACCTTCACGGAGCCTCGGCGCCCCGCGTCAGCGGGCGGTGCGTGCGTGCGCGGCGGTCACGGCCGGCGCGGCCGGAGGCACTCCGGGTGCAGGCTGCACTCCCACGCCGCCGGTGTGCGCGAGGTCGAGCAGACGGTTCGGGCGCACGCCGAAGAAGAGCAGCCCGGCGACGGAGACCATCACGACGGCGTAGCCCAGCCGCCCCAGCCGCATCCCCACATGCGCCTCCGCGAACGGCTCGGGTTTCATGTACATCGCCATGATCACGGGGAGATAGTACCCTGCCGAGATCACGCTCGTAAGGACGAGCACGGTGGCGAGCACACCCTGCCCCGCACTCGTCGCCGCGGCGAGGATGTACCACTTGCCGATGAAGCCGGCCGTGCCGGGGAAGCCGAGCAGAGACAGCATGCACACGGCGAGGGCGAAGGCGAGCCACGGGTGCCGCGTGGCGAGCCCGGCGAGGTCGTCGATCAGGACGTCGCGCTCGCCATGGCGGCCCTTGGCGGCGAGCAGCGCGAAGGCGCCGAGCGTCATCAGCGTGTAGGCGACGAGGTAGAACAGGAACGCCGCTGAGCCGGGCTCGGGGCCCGCCGCCACTGCGACGAGCAGATATCCGGCGTGGGCGACCGAGGAGTAGGCGAGCATGCGCTTCACGGTTCGCTGCGCCAGCGCGATCAAGTTGCCCACTACCATCGTGGCCACGGCGAGCCACCACACGATCTGGTGCCAGGCCGCGACCGCCGGGAACGCCTCGCCCAGCACGCGGAACAGGGCCGCGAAGGCGGCCGCCTTCACGCCGCTCGCCATGTAGGCCGTGACCGGTGTTGGCGAGCCGTCGTACACGTCCGGGGCCCACGTGTGGAACGGCACCGCGGCGATCTTGAAGCCGAACCCGATCAAGAGCAGCGCCAGGCCGATTGCCAGCATCGCGCCGCCCCCTGCCCCGATCTGGGCTCCGATGGCGCGCAGGCCCGTCGTGCCGGTCGCGCCGTACACGAGTGCGATGCCGTACAGCAGGAAGCCGGAGGCGAACGCGCCGAGCAGGAAGTACTTGAACGCGGCCTCGGCACCCGACGCGCTCTGGCGGTTGATCCCCGCGAGCACATACACCGCCACCGACAGCAGCTCGAGCCCGAGGAAGATCACCATCAGGTCCTCGCCGCCTCCCATCAGCATCATGCCGAGCGTCGCGAACACGATGAGGACGTGGTACTCGGGGACGAGCAGCTCCTCGCGCTCCAGGTAGTCGAACGAGAGCAGGACGGTCAGGGCGGCGGCGCCGAGGAACAGCCAGTCCGTGACGAAGCGGAAGTCGTCCACGGCGACCATCACCGGGACCGGCCCCGGCGCGGCACGGGCGGTGTGCCACCACAACCACCACACGGCGGCAGCTGTGGACCCGAGTGCGGCGAGCGTCACCCAGCCGGTGAGCCGCAGGTCCCCCACGGTGCGGTGCCGCCAGGCGACGACCAGCAGCAGCACCAAACTCCAGCCCGTGAGCACGAGCTCCGGGAGGAGCGCGAGCAGGAGGTCCCGGGAGCTCGAGAGGTCGAGGATCATGGCGCGAGCGCGGTGGCGGTGGGCCCCGGCGGCCGGACGCTCTCGATGAACTGGCGCGCTGCGGGCTCCATCCGGTCGAGGATCGGCTTCGGATACACGCCGATCCACACGATGCAGGCCACGAGCGGCAGCAACACTGCCAGCTCGCGCGGCGTGAGGTCGAGCAGCTTCTCGTTCTCGGGTTTGTCGAGCGGGTTGAAGATCACGCGCTGCAAGGCCCACAGCAGGTAGGCCGCAGCCACGATCACACCGGTGGCCGCTATGCCCGCGGCGACGGGGTGCGTCCGGAAGGCGCCCACCAGCACGAGGAACTCGCCGACGAAGCCGTTGGTGCCCGGCAGCCCGATCGACGACAGCGACACGAACGTGAGGATCGCGGCGAACAGGGGCACGACGCGCGCGATGCCGCCGTAGGCGGCGATCAGCCGGCTGTGCCGCCGCTCGTAGATCATCCCCACCAGGAAGAACAGGGCGCCGGTGGAGATGCCGTGATTGATCATGACGAGCAACGCGCCCTGCACGCTCTGCAGCGTCAACGCCCAGATGCCCAGCATCACGAAGCCGAGATGCGCGACCGACGAATAGGCGATCAGCTTCTTGAAGTCGGGTTGCACCATCGCGACGAGGCCGCCGTACAGAATCCCGACGAGCGACAGGACTACGACCCCGGTCGCGACCGGCGGCGCGAGTGCCACAGCCGGAAAGAACGGCATTGCGAACCGCAGGAACCCGTAGGTCCCCATCTTGAGCAGGATCCCGGCGAGGATCACCGAGCCCGCCGTCGGCGCCTCCACGTGCGCGTCGGGGAGCCAGGTGTGGAACGGAAACATCGGCACCTTGATCGCGAACGCCAAGAAGAACGCGGCGAACAACCAGAAGGCCAGGGGCCCGAGGCCCCCGAGGTTCCGCATCAGGTGGAAGTAGTCGAACGAGAAGACCCCGGTGCGTTGGCCCACCAGGTAGACGAGCACGAGGATCGCCACCAGCATGAGCAGCGATCCGAACATCGTATAGATGAAGAACTTGATCGCCGCGTACAGGCGGTTTTCCCCGCCCCACACCCCGATGATGAAGTACATCGGGATGAGCATGACCTCCCACATCACGTAGAACAGGAACAGGTCGAGCGCGACGAACACGCCGATCATGCCCGACGTGAGGACGAGCAGCAGCGCGTAATACGCCCGCTCCCGCGTCGTGATGTAGCTGTAGCTGCCGAGCACCGAGAGCGGAACGAGCAGGGTGGTGAGCAGCACCATGAACAGGGAGATGCCGTCCACGCCGACGCTGTAGCGAATGCTCCACGGCGCCCCCGTCTCGAACAACGGCACCTGGATCCACGGCGCGTCGCAGACGAACTGCATCCCGCCCGACGGCACAAAGGTCCACCACAACGGGACGGAGATAGCGAACTCGATCAGGCTCGCTGCGAAGCCCAGGTGCTTCGCCCAGCGCGGCGGCGCGATCAGGATCGCCGCGGCCGCGACGGCGGGCCAGGCGAGCAGCGCGGTCAGCACCCAGCGCGCGTACATGGCCTAGCGCACCGCCGTCCAGAGAACGGCGAGCACGCCACCCACGAACAGCACGACGTAGAAGCCCAGTTGGCCGGTCTGCAGGCGGCTCCCGACCCAGCCGAGCACCTGCGAGAGCCGGGCGGCGCCGTTCACCCCGGCGCCGTCGATCAGGCCGAGATCGATCGTCTTCCACAGCACCTCGCGCGACAGCCACACCAGCGGCCGGACGAGCAGGAAATCGTAGATCTCGTCCACGTACCACTTCTTCCACAGCAGGCGCGCGAAGCCCCGTTCCGCCGGCGCGAGGCGGGCGGGCACCAGCTCCTCGGGGCGGAGCAGTCGCAGCGCCGCGAAGATCCCGAGCGCGGCCACGGCCACCGCCGCGATCACCAAGGTCCACTCGGTGCCGAGCGGCACTTCGATGGCGGGTCGCAGCCGCGTCGCGACCGCGGTCACGGGCTCGAGCCAGTGCTCGAGCCACGCGTGACCGCGGAACAGCGCGGGCACGTTGAGGGCGCCGCCCGCGACGCTGAGCGCACCCAGCACGACCAGGGGCCCCGTCATGAGCCACGGCCCCTCGTGCAGGTGCGCGGACTCCCGCTCGCCGGTCCGGTTCGGGCCGTGGAAGGTATAGAGCATCAGGCGGGTCATGTAGAACGCGGTGAGCAGCGCCGCCAGCAGGCCGAGCAGCCAGTACACATACCACAGCGGGTGCACGTCGCCCAGCGAGAAGGCGGCGCTGAGGATCGCGTCCTTGGAGAAGAATCCGGCGAATGGCGGGATGCCGGCGAGGGCGAGCGTTGCCACCCACATGAGCTTCGACGTCCAGGGCAGGTGGCGCGCGAGCCCGCCCATGTTGCGCATGTCCTGCGCGTCCTCGTGGGAGTGCGTGGCGTGGTACGCACGGTGGAGCGCGTGAATCACGCTCCCGGAGCCGAGGAAGAGGAGCGCCTTGAAGAAGGCGTGCGTCACCAGATGGAAGATGCCCGCGGCGTACGCGCCCGATCCGACACCGAGGAACATGTAGCCGAGCTGGGAGACGGTGGAGTAGGCGAGCACGCGCTTGATGTCCCACTGCTTGAGCGCGATCGTCGCCGCGAAGAAGGCGGTGAGCGCGCCGATCCCGGCCACGACGGCGCTCGCCACCGGAGCGAGCGCGTACAGCACGTTGCAGCGGGCCACGAGATACACGCCTGCCGTCACCATGGTGGCGGCGTGGATCAGGGCCGAGACGGGCGTCGGGCCCTGCATCGCGTCGGGGAGCCAAGTGTACAGCGGGATCTGCGCGGACTTCCCCGTGCACCCGAGGAAGAGAAACAGCGTGATGGCGGTGATGGCGGCCCCGCCCGGCGCGAGCAGCTTCGGCGCCTGGGCGAACACCGGTTGGAAGTCGAGGGACCCCATGTGCGCGAAGATCAAGAGCATCGCGACCAGGAAGCCGACGTCCCCAATCCGGTTCACGAGGAACGCCTTCTTGCCCGCGTCGGCGTTGATCCGTTCATTGAACCAGAAGCCGATCAGCAGGTACGAGCAGAGCCCCACGCCCTCCCAGCCGACGAACATGACGGGGAAGCTCGCCCCGAGCACCAGGACCAGCATGAAGAACACGAAGAGGTTGAGGTACGCGAAGTAGCGCGCGTACCCGGGGTCCTCTCCCATGTAGCCCACGCTGAAGAGGTGGATCAACGAGCTTACGCCGGTGACGACCAGCAGCATCACCGCGGAGAGCTGGTCGAGCTCGAGCGCGACCGTCACGTGGAGGTCCCCGACGGGCAGCCATTCCCAGTAGGGGAAGACGAGCGGCCCCGCCGCTCCGGCGCGTTGGAACGCCAGCACGATGGCGACGGAGAGGGCGAGCGCGGCCAGCAGCACCCCGACCCCGATGATCGACACGGCGCGCCTGGCGGGGGGGGCGGGGGGGGCGGGGGGGCGGCGCAGCGCCAGCAGGCCGTTCGCGACGAACCCGGCGAGCGGCAGCGCCGGGACGAGCCACAGGAGCTGCAGGGCGCCCGGCATCTCAGCCCTTGAGCAGATTGATGTTCTGCAGGTCGACCGTCTGCTTGTGGCGGTAGATCGCGAGGATGATCGCCAGGCCGACCGCGGTCTCAGCGGCCGCCACCGCCATCACGAAGAACACGAAGATCTGGCCTGCCACGCCGAGCGACTGCGCCAGCGCCACGAACGCGAGGTTCGCGGCGTTGAGCATCAGCTCCACGCACATGAAGATGACGATGGCATTGCGACGCAGCAGCACGCCGGCGACACCCAGCGCGAACAGCACGGCGGAGACGCCGAGCGACGGTCCGAGGAGCATTCAGAGCTTCCGCTTCGCGAGCACGACGGCGCCGACGATCGCTGCGAGCAACAGCACGCTCGTGATCTCGAAGGGGATGAGGTACTGGGAGAACAGCGGACGCGCCACGGCGCCCACGATCCCCTGCTCCTGCTGCAGCTGCGCCATCGTGTCGCCCGCGGGCGTCCCGGCGGCGGACGGCGTGGCGCCGCGCAGCAGCTGGAAGAAGAGCAGACCGCCCAACAGCGTCGCCACGGCGAGGCCGACCGGCCCCTTCAGGTCGGACGGCCCGGGCCGCCCGAGGTTCAGCAGCATGATCACGAAGAGGAACAGCACCATGATCGCGCCGGCGTAGACCAGCACCTGCAACACGGCGACGAACTGCGCGTCGAGCACCACGAACAGCGCCGCGAGCGCGAACAGGGTCTGCACCAGCCACAACGCGCTCGCGACCGGACTGCGTCGCGTGATGCACATCGCCGCTCCGAGCACGGCGAGCGCCGAGAACGTCCAGAACACGATCTGCGTCAGCGTCACGGGTCATTCCCCCCGGGGGTCCGAGGGGTCCCACAGCGTCGAGACGGGGTGCGTCTGCCCACACAGGCGCTCGAGATCGTAGACGAACCGGTCGCGTGAATACTCGGAGTTCTCGTAGTGCACGCCGACGTGGATCGCCTCCTCGGGACAGACCTCCTGGCAATAGCCGCAGAACACGCAGCGGAACTCGTCGATCTCGTAGATCAGCGGGTAGCGGTTGCCCTGCTCGTCCTCGCCCGGCACCAACTTGATGCAGTTGGCAGGGCAGATCTGCGGGCACAGGCCGCACGCGACGCACTTCGCGCGCCCCTGCTCGTCGGTCAGCATACGGTGCGTGCCGCGCCAGCGTGAGGAGATCGTCCAGAGCTCCGTGGACTTCTCCTCCGGGTACTGCATCGTGACCTTCGGCCGGAACAGGTGCCGGAAGGTGAGCGCCATGCCTTTGAGCGTAGCGCGCACGTAGGAGGTAGCGGACCCGGGCCGCTTCATCACCTTCACCGCGATCGGCATCAGGCCTCCCCCTCCCCCGCTCCCCGGGCCACGGAGCCCGAGACGATGCGGCCGCGATCGAGCCACCAGAACAGCAACCCGGCCAGCACCGCGTTGAGCCCGAACAGCATCCAGCCGAAGGCCGGCCCGTAGGCCCAGCCGAGCTGCTCCTTGAGGTACCACACCGCGGTGGCGAGGACCGTCAGATAGACGAGCGCGAGCGGCAGCAGGACCTTCCATCCCAGCGCCATCAGCTGGTCGTAGCGAAACCGCGGCAGTGTCCAGCGCACCCAGATGTACAGGAACACGAAGCACGCGGTCTTGGCGCAGAACACCGCGCCCGTTGCGAGGGTCTTCGCGAGCGTCCAGGGGGGCCCGTTGTCCCAGCTCGTGAACGGGATGTCCCACCCGCCGAAGAACAGCGTCGCCATCAGCGCCGATGCCGTCACCATGTTGGCGTACTCGGCGATGTAGAACATCGAGAACTTCATGGCACTGTATTCGGTGTGGTAGCCGGCGATCAGCTCGCCCTCCGCCTCGGGGAGATCGAACGGCACCCGGTTCGTCTCGGCGAACGCGCTCACGAGGAAGATGAAGAACGCGACGAGCAGCGAGAACACGTACCACCCGCCCGCCTGCTGCTGGGCGATCACCTGCGAGAGGGTCACGTTCCCGGCGAGCAGCAGCACCGCCACCGTGCTCATCCCGAGCGCAATCTCGTAGGAGATCATCTGCGCGCTCGCCCGCAAGCCGCCGAGCAGCGCGTACTTGTTGTTCGACGACCAGCCGGCCAGTGTCACACCGTAGACGCCGAGCGAGCTGATCGCGAGAATGTAGAGGAACCCGACCGGAAGGTCCGCGACCACCATCGGCACGTCGCCCCACGGGGTGGGCAGGGGCGCGGCGAACGGGATGACGGCGAACGTGAGCAGCGCCGGCGTGAAGGAGATGGCCGGCGCGAGCAGGAAGAGCACCTTGTCGGCCTGCGCCGGCAGCGTCTCCTCCTTGAGCAGGCTCTTCAGGCCGTCCGCTGCCGGCTGCAGCAGGCCCTGCGGACCCACCCGGTTCGGGCCCAGCCGGTCCTGGATGAAGGCGCAGATCCGCCGCTCGAGCAGCGTGATCAGCGCGACGGCCACGAGGATGACCGTGAACACCACGACCACCTTGGCGATCGAGCTGACGAGGAAGAACGTCACGCCGTCACCCCCGCCTTCGCAGTCGTCAGCTGGCCCCCGCCGCCCAGCCGGGCGTAGGAGAGACCGTGGAAGGCGTCCGTTGCGCCAGCGAGGGCGTCGAACGCCTCGGCGGCGCTCGCGAGATGCCCGCCCCCGTCCACCAGCGCCAGCAGCTCGGACAGGACCCACCAGGCGGGGCGCGCCATCCCAGGCGCGGGCTTCGCCTGGAAGTAGCGCTGCACGCGGCCGTCGCGGTTGACGTAGGTCCCATCTTCTTCCGTCACGTTGGCGATTGGCAGCACCACTTCGGCGTCGTGCGCGCTCTCCGGAAGGACGGTGCCGAGATAGAGGAGGGTGCCGGCCGTCTCGATCGCGGCGTCGGGCTCGTCGAGCACCAGCACGACGGCCGCCGCGCGGGTGGTCGCGAGCGCGGCGGCGTAGTCGCGGCTGTAGCCGAGCAGCTCGGCGCCGCGCGCGTTGGGTGCGCGTTCGGCCCGCAGCGCGAGGTTCGGCACGCCGGCGAGCGGCGCCTCCTCGCCCATGACGACCTGAAACGCGCCGGTCCACTCGAACCGCGCGAGCAGCCGGCGCGCGAGGAAGAGGGCCTCCGTCGATGCCCGGGGCGAGACGAGGGCGACCGCCTTCCCGCCGGCGCCCCGCAGCACGCTGGCTGCGCGACTCAGCGCCTCGTCCCAATCGGTCGCGCGCCGCCGCACGAGGGGCGCCTCGATCCGGTCGCCGCGGTTCATCCAGCGGTAGTTGAGGCGGCCGTGATCGCAGATGAAGTACCGGTTCACCTCGAGGTTCGGCCGCGGGCGCACGCGCACCACGACGTTGTCGCGCGTATCGAGCGTGACGTTGCACCCCTGCGAGCAGCCGGTGCAGATCGACGCGGTCTTGTCGAGCTCCCAGGCGCGAGCCCTGTGCAGGAAGTCCTTCGAGAGCAGCGAGCCCACCGGGCAGAGGTCCACCACGTTCCCGGCCCAGGGGTGGTCGAGGCGCGCGTTCGGATGGATGCCGATGTAGGCGCGATCCCCCCGCTCGGAGACGTTGATCACGGGCTCCCCCGCCACGTCCTCCATGAAGCGGACGCACCGGGTACACAGGATGCAGCGGTTCGGCACGTACAGGACATCGGGTCCGAAGTCCTCGACCGGATTGAAGCGCTTGGAGTACTCGGCGTAGCGCGTGCCGGGGCGGCCCTCTTGAAACACGAAGTCCTGGAGCTCGCACTCACCCGCCTGGTCGCAGATCGGGCAGTCGAGCGGGTGGTTGATGAGCAGGAGCTCGAGCACCCCCATGCGCCCCTGCTTCGCGGGCTCCGACTGCGTGCGCACCACCATCCCCTCGGCCACCGGGATCGCGCAGGCGATCTGGAGCTTCGGCGCCTTCTCGACCTCGACCAGGCACATGCGGCACACGCCGGCGACCGGGAGGCCGGGATGGTAGCAGTAGTGCGGGACCAGGACGCCCGCCTGCTTCGCGGCCTCGATGACGAGCGTGCCCTTCGGGACGCTGAGCGGCACGTCGTCGATGGTGAGGTTGATGAGCTCGTCGGGCATCACTTCCCCGTCCCCGTTCCCCGCCTCAGGCCACCATGACGGGCTGCTTGCGTCCCGCGATGTAATCCTCGAACTCGTTGCGGAACTTCTTGATCCCCGACACGACGGGCGCGGCGCAGGAGTCGCTCAGCACGCAAATCGTCTTCCCGGTCATGTTGTCCGACAGGTCGAGCAGCAGATCGAGGTCGGCCATCTTCCCCTGCCCCACGAGGATCCGCTCGAGGATCTTGGTGGTCCACGCCGTGCCCTCGCGGCACTGGGTGCACTGCGCGCACGACTCGTGCGCGTAGAAGCGGGCCAGCCGCATGATCTGGTAGACCATGTCCGCGGAGTCGTCGAACACGATCACGCCGCCCGAGCCCAGCATCGTGCCCTTCTCGACGCAGCCCTCGTAATCGAGCAGGCAGCTCTCGGATTCGTCGCGGTTGAGGATCGGCACCGACGAGCCGCCCGGGATGCATGCCTTGAGCGTGCGCCCGGGCCGCATCCCGCCGCACAGCTCGTGCAGCAGGTCCTTCAGGGGGAAGCCCATCGTCACTTCGTAGTTCCCCGGCAGGCGCACGTGCCCGCAGACCGAGAACAGCTTCGTCCCCGTGCTCTTGGGGTTGGAGAGCGACATCGCCTTGTACCAGGCGGCACCCTGCCGCAAGATGGGCGGCACGGCGGCGAGCGTCTCCACATTGTTGATCGTGGTCGGCATCCCGAACACGCCGAAGGCCGCGGGGAACGGCGGCTTGATTCGCGGGTTGCCGCGCTTGCCCTCGATCGAGTTCATCATCGCGGTCTCTTCACCGCAGATGTACGCCCCGGCGCCGCGGTGCAGGTGGATCCTGTGGTCGCCGAGCACGCCGGCCTTCTCGGCCTCGGCGAGCGCTTGCTCCACGATGGCGTAGGGCTCGGTGAACTCGCCGCGGATGTAGATGTAGCCCACCTCGGCCTGGATCGCCCGCATCGCGATCAGGGTGCCCTCGAGCAGCGCGTGCGGCGTCCAGCGCATGATCTCCCGGTCCTTGAAGGTCCCGGGCTCGGACTCGTCCGCGTTCACGCACAGGTAGTGGGGCTTCTTCTTCTCGTTCGGCATGAACGACCACTTGAGGCCCGTGGGGAAACCCGCCCCGCCCCGGCCCCGCAGCCCCGATTCCTTCACCACGTCCGTGATCGCCGCCGGCGCCATGGTCTGGGCCTGCTTCCACGCCTCGTAGCCCCCGCGCTTCACCCACCCCTTGTAGCTCCTCGCCTCGGGGTCGCCGAAGTGCTTGGAGAGCAGCACCGTCTCCTTGGGATGCGGTTTGTGAGGGTAGCCCATTACAATTCCCCGATTGCGGATTGCGGATTGCGGATTTGGCCTGTCGGGCTTCGAGGGACCAATCGAGCCAATCCGCAATCCGCAATCGCAAATCCGCAATTCCTGCTCATCGATACTTCCTCACGATCTCCGGCACCCGCTCCGGCGTCACGCTCTCGATGAAGTCGTCGTTGATGAGCACGGGCGTGGCGAAGCCGCAGGCGCCCAGACACTCGACCTCGATGACGGTCCACTTGCCGTCGGGGCTCGTGGCGCCGGGCTCCGTGGCGCCGGTGTGGGCGAGCAGGGCCTTCACCACGTCCTCGGCGCCGCAGATGTTACAGGGGGACGTCGTGCACACCTGCACGAAGTTCTCGCCCACGGGGTGTTGATGGTACATCGTGTAGAAGGTCACGACGCCCTTGACGTACGCGGGCGTGACCCCGAGCACCTCCCCCACCTCGGCCATGTTGCGGTCGGAGATCCAGCCGCGCTCCTGCTGCACCAGCCACAGCGCGGGCAGCAAGGCGGCCTGCTTGGTCGGGTAGCGCGTGAGGATCTGCTGCAGCCGCTCCAGCGTCTTGCCGGTGAAGACGGGTGCGTATTCCTGCGTCTCGACCGCGCTCATCGGTCCACCTCACCCATCACGATGTCTACCGAAGCGTTGATCGCGATCAAATCGCTCAAGAGATGTCCCTCGGCCATCTTCGGCAGCGACGACAGATTGATGAAGGACGGCGGCCGGATGCGCCACCGGACCGGCTTCGCCGAGCCGTCGGACACGAGATAGGTGCCGAGCTCCCCCTTGGGGTTCTCGATCCCCACGTAGGCCTCCCCCACCGGCGCCTTCACGCCCTCCATCACCTGCTTGAAGTGGTAGATCATCGCCTCCATGTCGCTCATGGCGCGCGATTTGGAGGGCAGGATCACGCGGGGGTCGTCCACGTTCACCGGCCCGTCCGGGAGCCGGGCGAGCGCCTGCTGGAGGATGCGGTTCGCCTGGTGGCACTCCTCGAGCCGCACGAGATAGCGATCGTAGACGTCACCGTGCTCGCCGACCGGGATGTCGAAATCGTAGGTCTCGTAGTCGAGGTACGGCTTGTCGCGGCGCAGGTCGTAGGCGACGCCGCTCGCGCGCAGCATCGGTCCCGAGAGGGAGTGATTGACCGCCTCCTCCCGCGTGAGCACGCCGACGTTCTGGGTGCGGCCCACCCACACGGCGTTGCGCGTCAGCACCCGGTCGATCTCGTGCAGGGTCTTGGGGAACGTCTCCGTGAAGTGGCGCAGCCCCGTGACGAACGCGTCGGGGATGTCGGCCATCATGCCGCCGACGCGGGTGACGCTGGTCGTGAGCCGCGCGCCGGTCCACATCTCCTGCAGGTCGTAGATCCGTTCCCGCTCCTGGAACGCCCACAAGAACGGCGTGAAGGCGCCGAGGTCGATCGCGGTCGTGCCGAGCCACACCATGTGCGAAATGACGCGGCTCATTTCGCAGGCGATCACGCGCAGTACCGTGCAGCGAGGCGTGATCGCGATGCCCATGAGCCGCTCCGCGGCGAGCGCGAAGCCCACGTTGTTCGCCATCGGCGAGAGGTAGTCGGTGCGGTCGGTGAGCGGGATGATCTGATTGTAGTGGCGGTACTCGCCCAGCTTCTCGAAGCCGGAGTGGAGATAGCCGACGTGCGGGATGCAGCGCACGACGAGCTCGCCGTCGAGCTCGACCACGAGCCGCAGCACGCCGTGGGTCGCGGGATGCTGCGGGCCGATGTTGATCAGCATGTGCTCGCTGCCGGGCTCCGCCGCGAGCCGCCCCGCGACCTCACCGCCCCCGCCCCCCCTGCCGCTCAGCGTCAGCGGGACGCGGACGGGGCGCCCCTGTGCGTCCAGCCCCGGCGTCGCGAGCTCGAGCTCGACCGTGCGCTTGCTCACTCGGAGAACGGGATCTTGCCGCGCTCGCCCCGGCGCAGGCGCTCCCGCATGTCTTCGGGGAGTTCCTCGAAGGCTTCGGCGATGGACAGCTCCTCCATCGAGTAGTGCGCCTCGGGGTTGGCGCCCAGCGCCTGGCGCACCTGCTCCGCGCGGCTGAACCGGCCCCGCAGCGGGAAGTCCTTCCGCAGCGGATACCCCTCGGCGTAGGTCTCCCACATGAGGATCCGTCGCAGGTCCGGGTGACCGCGGAAAGTCACGCCGAACATGTCGTACACCTCCCGCTCCAGCCAGTCGGCCCCGGCCCAGAGCCCCACCACCGAGTCCACGACGAGCTCCTGCTCCTTGGGCAGCTCGACCTTCACGCGCAGGTCGGCCCGCTGCTCGAGCGAGCGCAGGAAGTACACGAGCTCGATCGGCCGCTCGCCGTCGCGATACTCGACGGCGGTCACATCCACGAGGTAGTCGTAGGAGTGCCCGGCGGTGTCGCGCAGCCAGCGCATCACGTCGAGCAGCGCGTCGCGGCCGATGGTCACGATCGTCTCGCCGTCGCGCGCCACGAGCGCGCGGCCGATCGCGTTGCCGAAGGTCGCTCGCAGGGCGTCGACGGAGGGGTTCACGCCGACCGAAACTGGTGCACCGAGTTGCCGAAGGGCTCGGAGATCTCGTCGATCTGCTCGGGCGGGAGGCGGAGCCCCCGGTCGTCGAGCGGCTGCTCCCGCCGCAGCTCCGGATCGAGCACCGTCTCGCCCTTGATCTTTTTGTGCAGCAGCAGCACGCCGTACAGCAGCCCTTCAGGGCGTGGTGGACAGCCGGGGACGTAGACGTCCACCGGGACGATGGTGTCGATCCCCTGCACCATGGCGTAGTTGTCGAAGATGCCGCCGGTCGAAGCGCACGCGCCCATCGAGATCACCCACTTGGGCTGGGGCATCTGGTCGTACACGCGGCGGATCACGGGCGCGAGCTTGAACGGGAGTCGCCCCGCGCAGATCAGCACGTCCGCCTGCCGGGGCGAGAACGCCTGCCGCTCCATGCCGAAGCGCGCGAAGTCGAAGCGGCTGGCCGCGGTCGCCATGAACTCGATGGCACAGCAGGCCGTGCCGAAGGGCATCGGCCACAGGGAGTTGGCGCGCGCCCAGTTGACGAGGTCGTCCAGCCGCGTCAGCAGCCAGTTGGGGCTCTGGCCCGCGACTTCCGTGGTTTCAACGACGTGCTTCACAGCGTGAGCCCCGTATGGTGAATGACGTATGGGCGAACACCGTTGGGACAACCGCGTAGGGAAACGGCGTAGGAAGGATGCGTACGCTCTGTCCGTACGTCTCTCATCCATACGACTCTCGTCCGTACGGTTCTCGCCCTACGCCTCTCGTGCTTCAGTCCCATTCCAACGCCCCCCGTTTCCAGACGTAGACGTAGCCCACGGCGAGAATCAGGATGAACACCAGCATCTCCACGAGCAGGAACCCCGTCCCGATCCCCAGGGCGCCCGCCTCCCGGAAGATCGTCGCCCAGGGAAACAGGAACACGGTCTCGATGTCGAAGACGATGAAGAGCATCGCGACGAGATAGAACTTCACGGAGAACCGCTCGCGGGCGTTCCCGAGCGGCGGCATACCGCTCTCGTAGGGAAGCTCTTTCATGGGTGTGGGCCGCCGCCGCGTGATCAGATGCGAGGCGGCGATCATGCCGACCGCGTTCGCGACCACGAGCAGCAACAGCAGCAGGAAGGACGCGTAGGGTTGGATCATCACGCTCGTGAAAAAATTCACTTAAGCCGCCGAAACGTACCGCGGCGGTGGGGCCTTTGTCAACCGAACGAGTGGCGTAAGTGTCGATGGCGCCGATATATTGCGCGACCATGTCCATCAAATCCGATCGCTGGATCCGCCGCATGGCGCACCAGCACCGCATGATCGAGCCCTTTGCCGACGGCCCGGCGCGGGCCGGCGTGATCTCTTACGGCGTGTCGTCCTACGGCTACGACATGCGGGTCGCGCCCGAGTTCAAGATCTTCACCAACGCCCTGTCGGCGGTCGTCGACCCGAAGCGATTCGATCCGAAGTCCTTCGTCGAGTTCAACGGCGACGTCTGTATCGTGCCCCCCAACTCGTTCGCCTTGGCGCGCTCGGTCGAGTACTTCCGCATCCCCCGCAACGTCCTGACGATCTGCGTCGGGAAGAGCACGTACGCCCGCTGCGGCATCATCACCAACGTGACCCCGTTCGAGCCCGAGTGGGAGGGCTTCGTCACGCTCGAGATCTCGAACACCACGCCGCTCCCCGCGAAGATCTACGCCAACGAGGGCATCGCCCAAGTCCTGTTCTTCACGGCCGACGAGGGCGACGAGTGCGAGGTGAGTTACGCCGATAAGAAGGGCAAATACCAGGCGCAGCGGGGGATCACGCTCCCCAAGCTGTGACCGGGGTCAAGCGGTCGACGGCTTGATGGCGCCGAAGACCGTGATGGCCACCGCAGCAGCGACGAGGACCACGATGTCCGGAATCCAGCCCAGCTCGGCCGCCGGGACAGCCATCTGCACGAAGTACATCGCGAAATCGAACAGGCCGACGAGCAGGCCGAGGAGCACCGTGCTTTGCAGCGCGCGCCCGAACTGGGCAAGCAGGCTGCCCGTGACGAGGACCACCGCTCCCTGCCCTGCGGCGATGGCGAGCGCCGTCACGGCGTCGCTGAACAGCGTGTGTATCAGCCCCGAGCGGCTCGGGATGTAGCTGAAGAGCCAGGTGTGGAGCAACGCGATCACGATCCCGGCCACGGTCGCGCAGATGGTCGCCCACACCGCGTAGTAGATGACGATTCTCATCTTGTCGCCCGATTCAACGGCCATGCGCGCCTCCCCAAGTCTGTCCTCAATTTGCCGCTTCCCCTGAGTCCCCGCTAGCGCAGGGCGCCCGTCGCGTCCTCGAGCGCCGCGCGGGCCCGGTCGACCCGCGCCGTGAGGTCCGCCAGCTCGCGCTCGGCGGTGGCGGGGTCGGCGTAGCGGATCGCTTCGTTCACCGAGGGGAACGGCATCGTGGCGTAGCCGTTGTCCACGTCCGACGCGAACTGCAGGCTGCGATACCAGCGACGGCTCGCGAGGCCCTCCGGCCGGGTGAGGCGGCGCTCGACCTGCATCAGCGCGGCGTTGGCGCGGGCGGCGCGAGCGGAGTCCGGGGCCGCGAGCGCGCTGTCGCGGACGCGCGCCAGCGCCCGCGCCGCGTCGGTGAAGCGGCCGAGGGCGTCCTTTAGCCCCTGCGTGCTCACGGTCCATTGCTTCCGCGCGAGCCCGGAGTCGAGCTGCGACACCAGCTGTATCAGCTCGGTGCCGAATGCGACGTAGTCGTAGGGCAGCAACTCGGCGTTCGCGAGGCGCGCGGCCATCACGGCCACGAGCTGCGCGCCGGCCCCGTGCGACCGGTACCCCGGGTCGCCGAACCGGGACATCCAGTCGTAGGAGTCGTACATCGAATGGTAGATCCCGTTGGGAGCGTCGAACCCGATCCCGCCCGCGGGAATGCCGAGATGGTGATAGAAGCCGGCGAAGTCCGACCCCCCGCCCAGGTTGCCGAGCGTGAGATCCGTCGTGTCCCCCTTGTTGCGCCGCAGCCAGACCTCGTACACCGTCCCCGGTCCGCGTGGGTCGGGTACCGCCTTGGCGGCCTCCCGGATGAGCGGTTTGAGCGAGGGAGACGCGGCGCCGCTGAAGCTCGAGCCCGAGAACGTGCCGTCCTCGTTGATGTAGGCCACGGCGTGCGCGAGGAGCGAATCCTCCATCTCTTCCACCCACTCGGTCGATCCCGTGAGGCCCCACTCCTCCGCGTCCCAGGTCGCGAAGATGACGGTGCGCGCCGGCCGGAGCCCCTGCCCTGCCACCGCGGCAAACGCCCGTGCCGCCTCGAGCACCGTCACCGTGCCGCTGATGTTGTCCCGCGCCCCCGGGCCCCAGGCGTCCCGGTGGGCCCCCACGATGATCCACTCGTCGGGATAGCGAGCGCCGCGCACCATCCCGAAGGTGTCCCAGATGGGGTGCATCGCGCGCGCGCCGCGCTCGGTTCGCACCCGCAGGCGCGCCCGCACGGGGCCGGGGCCGACGTGGTAGCGGAAAGCGAGCGCGCCCTGCCAGGCCTGCGGAACCGAGGGGCCGCCGAGGCGCTCGAGCAAGCGCTGCGCGTTGCCGTAGCTCATCGGCAGCACGGGGATGCGGGGGATGGGGAGCGACTCCTCGGGCACGCGGCGGGCCCCCGGGAGCGAGGGGTAGCCCGGCGTCGTGGGGTCGCCGTTCACGTTGAGGACGCTACCGCGCTGGATGCCTCCCCAGGGGCGCATCGGCCCCCGGGGATACACGTCGCCCCGGAAGTACCCGTCGTCCTGTGGGTCCGAGTAGATGATCAGGCCGGTGGCGCCGTGCCGTTCCGCCTCGCGGGCCTTGATGCCGCGGAACGAGCGCCCGTAGCGGGCCACGGTGATCTTCCCACGCACGCTGACGCCGAGCGAGTCGAGCGTCTGATAGTCCTCGATCAGCCCGTAGTTCACGTACACGACGTCGGCCGTGACATCGCCGTCCCCGGTGTAACCGTTGAACGGCGGGACCTGCGGGCCCTGCGTCACGGGGTTGCCCGGGACCGGTGGTTCGCGCAGCGCCAGCGGCACGGCGGCCGCCCCGGGACGGGCGATGAGCCAAGCGGCCACGATCTCGGGTTGCGGCAGGTAGACGGTGTACGCCTTGGTCCAGCTCTCGAGGCCCCACGACCGCAGCTTCGCGACGACGTAGTCGCGCGTCACGGCTTGCGCGGGCGTCCCGGCCATGTGCGGCAGGCGGGTCAGGTCGCGCGACATCGCGCGCATGCTCGCGCTGTCGGGGATCGCGAGCAAATGGCGCTCGAAGTCGCGCTCGGCGGTGGCCGGGCGCGGCGCGAACCCCGGCGACGGGTCTTGCGCGAGGAGGACAGCGAGGACGGCGAGCGGAAGCGCGCTCATGGGGATGCGGGATCCTGAGGGTTCGCTAGCATCACCGACGGGGCGCCTAGTTATACCGGCCGTTGGGCGGTTCGTCCAGTCGGGTGCGGTTGCGCCGCGCGCTTGTCGGACCAAGCTTGATGTAATGCTCGTCGTGCGCTCGGCCCTCAGCTTGCGGATCGTGCTGCTGTTGCTGGTGCTCGGGGCGGCATTGTACGCCGCGGGGCTGTCGATCTACCTCACCCTCTCGGTCGGCCGTGCGGCGGCGTCGCTCGGCGAGGGCGCGGAGGCGGTCGTCTACCAGCTCGAAGACCTTACCCACCGCCACCACGCCCTCGACCGGGCCGTGACCGAGGCGCACCGCGCGCTCGATTGGCCCGCGGCACCGGACGCGAGCGCACTGCGGCTCATCCGCACCCTCGCGGCCGCCGGGGGCACGCGCAGCCGGGCGGTGGCGTTCGCCAAGATGCCCGAGGTGATGCGGGTCGAGGCGGCGCGGACCGACGAGCGGATGTCGCGCCTGGGTGACACCCTCACGGAGATCGCCGCCCTCGCGGACCTGGGGCGGAAGGGCGCGGCCCGCGAGCAGCTGCGCGCGGCCGACTCGCTCCACGATCTCGTCGACGAGAGCCTGGCCGCGTCCGGCGACCTCGCTCGGGCGGACTTGCTCGACCGCCAGCGGGCGCTGCAGGCGGCAACGACACAGGCCTCGCGCGTAGCGCTCGCGTGGCTCGCGATCGGGGCGTTGTTGGTCCCGCTCTCCTTCCTGATCGTCCGCCGCCGCGTCGTACGGCCGCTCGAGACGCTCGAGCATGCCCTGGTCCGGGTCGCCGAGGGCGACCTCACGGTGCAGGTCGAGGCGGTCCATACAGACGAGCTGGGTCGGCTCGCAGAGCACTTCAACGAGATGACGCGCGTGCTGCGCGACCGCGCCGAGGGGCAGGGCCGGTTCGCGGCCGCAGGCGAGCTGTTGGCGGGTGTCGCGCACGAGGTGAACAACCCGCTCATGGCCATCGCGGCGCACGCCGAGAACCGTCTCGCCGACCCCACGATCGCGGAGGAACAGCGGGGCGAGATGACGCAGATCCTGCGCCAGGCGCGGCGGGCATCCAAGCTGCTGCGGGGCCTGCTGCGCTTCGTGCGGGCCACCGAGCACGAGGTGGGTCGGGTCAACCTCAACGACGTGGTGCGCGGGGCGCTCGACCTCGTGTCCTACCGCTTCGGGGTGGACGAGATCACGGTGGGCGGCCGGCTCGATCCCGCCCTGCCCGCGGTGCAGGGCGACGCCATCAAGCTCGAGCAGGTGCTCGTGAACCTGTTGTCCAACGCGATCGAGGCGCTGCGGGGCGTCGACCCGCCGCGCAGGCTGACGGTGGACACCTGGGCACAGGAGGGCCGGGTCCTCGTGGCGGTCGAAGACAGCGGCCGCGGTGTCGCGGCGGAAGTCGCCGCGCGGTTATTCCGCCCGTTCGCGACGACCAAGGGCCGGCGGGGAACCGGGCTCGGTCTCTACATCTCACGCCAGATCGCGCGCGAGGCGGGCGGCGATCTGGTGCTCGACGCCGCGAGCGGACGCGGCGCCCGGTTCGTCGTCTCCCTGCCCGTCGCCGCGGTTCCGGAGCCGGCGCCCGCTGCCCGGCCGAGCGGCCCGCAGCGCGCGCCCCCCGGCGGCATGTCGCTGCGGGACCTCCGAATCCTGATCGTAGACGACGAGGATGCGGTGCGCCGCCCCATGGCCAAATACCTGACCAGACGGGGAGCGCAGGTGACGGAGGCGCATGACGGAGAAGCCGCGCTGGCACGGCTGCGCGACGGACCGTTCGACGTCATCCTCGCCGACCTCCGCATGCCGCGCATGGGCGGGGTGGAGCTGTACGCCCGGCTCGAGCAGGCTCATCCGGAGGCCGCGGCGCGGGTGCTCTTCCTGTCGGGCGACATCTCGCAGCTCGCCGAGCCCGGAAATACGCCCGTGGCGCGGGAGCGAGTGCTCGTAAAGCCCGTGGAGCTGAGTGAGCTGGAGCGCCGGATCGTGGAGTTCGCGCTAGACAGGGCGTAGGGCGTGGGGCGTAGGTGCTCGGGCCGCCCACTCGACGCCCCACGCCCCACGCCCTATGATGCAGCATGCTGGTCGTCGCGGTGCTGCTCGTGACGGTGCTGATGCGGGTCGCGATCGTGTGCGCCGTCGCCTATCTGCTGCTTCCCCCGGACCCGCTGTGTCCGCACTGCCGCAGCACCATGCTGCCGATCCGCAATCGCGTGTTGGATCGGCTGCTGCCCGCGATCCAGCGCCGCTGGTGCCTCGAGTGCGGCTGGAACGGCGTCGTGCGGCGCGGTCAGGCGAGGCCGACACGCACCGCAGCTCCACCGGCACACCGCCCCACTATTTCGTGATCAGGCGCGCGGCGCGCTCGTAGAAGAAATAATCCCACGCCCAGTTGAGTAGCACGAAGAGCTTGTTGCGGAATCCGATGAGCTGGATGAGGTGCACGATCAGCCACACCACCCAGGCCGGAAACCCCTTGAAACCGACGCCGCGGATGTAGGCGACGGCCGCGTTGCGGCCGATGGTCGCGAGCGAGCCGGGGTCGCGGTAGCGGAAGGCCTGGGTCGGTTCGCCGCGCAGCTGGCGCGCGACGTTGGCGGCGGCCGTCTCGGCCATTTGGAGCGCCACCGGCGCCATCATCGGCAGCGGCTGGCCGTCCGCCTCGAGGTAGGCGGCGTCGCCGATCACGTAAATCTCCGGGTGTGCGCCGACTTGGAGCGTAGGCTCGACGCTGATCCGACCCTGCCGCCCCGTCGGGAGCCCCAGCCGGCCGGTGAGCGATACCGCCCGCGCCCCGGCGGCCCAGATCAGCGACCGCGCGGGAATCACCTCCCCGCCCTTCAAGCGCACGCGCTCCCCGTCGTAGTCCTCCACCAGCGCACCGAAGCGCACCTCGACCTTCTTGCGCCACAAGGTCTCCGCTGCCGCCTCCCCGAGGCGCGCCGGCATTCCGCCGAGCAGGCGGTCGGTCGCCTCGAGCAGCAGGACGCGCACGTCCTTCACGTTGAGGCGGGGATAGTCCTTCACGAGCACGAGCCGGATCAGCTCCGAAAGCGCTCCGGCCATCTCCACGCCGGTCGGCCCGCCGCCCACAACGATGAACGTCAGCTCGGCACGCCGGCGCTCGGGATCGGGCTCGAGCATCGCGTGCTCGAAGCGCCGCAGCACGTGGTTGCGGATGGCGAGGGCGTCGGGGATGTCCTTGAGCCCAAACCCCCGGCGCGCGATGCCCTCGAGCCCGAAGTAATTCGTCTCGCCGCCCACGGCGAGAATCAGGTAGTCGTAGGCGACGGGGCCGTTGTCCGTGGCCACCCGCTTCCCGGCGGGATCGAGGCCGGTGACCTCGACCATGCGGAATTCGAAGTTCTTCTGGCCGCGCACGATCGCCCGCACCGGGCGCGCGATCTGCTCGGGCTCGAGCCCGGCGGTCGCCACCTGGTAGAGGAGCGGCTGAAACAGGTGATAGTTGTGCCGGTCGAGCAGCACCACGTTCACCGGCGCCCGGCCCAGCGCGCGCGCCGCCCGCAGGCCGCCGAACCCGGCTCCAACGACGACGACCGTGGGTCGCACCGTGGTCGGCCGCTCGGTGACCGCCGCCCGTTCGCGGAGAACGGCGCCCGGCTGCGTGGAAGTGGTTATGTCCGTCATTGCTGGTCGAGCCGAAGGATGGTCTGTAGGAGCACGTTCGCCCCGTTCACCACATCCTCGGGCCGCGTGAATTCGAGCGGGGAGTGACTGATCCCCTTCACCGAGGGGACGAAGATCATCCCCATCGGGGTAATGCGGGCCAGGTCCTGTGCGTCGTGGCCGGCCCCGCTCGGCATCACCTGGCTCGTCAGCCCCAGGCCGCCGACCGCGTCCCCGATCGCACGCCGCACGCTCGGGTCGGACAGCGCGGCGCGGTTAGAATGCTGGAGCGCGTAATCGAACGCCGTGTCGTACTTCCGGGTGACGACCTCGGCTTCCGCCCGGACGCGCTCCCACAGCGCCGTGATCTTCTCCATCGACAGGTCGCGCAGCTCCACGGTGAGCGTTACCTCACCTGGGATGACGTTCGGGGCACCCGGCCTCACGTTCAGGCGGCCGACCGTGCCAACCTGCCGGCCCGCCTCGGCGCGCACGATGCGGTCCACCGCGAGCACGAGCTCGGCGGCGGCGAGCAGGGCGTTGCGCCGCTGGTCCATGGGGGTGGTGCCCGCGTGGTTCGCGAAGCCACGAATCGTGACGTCGTACTGGTTGATGCCGACGATCCCCTCCACGATCCCGATCTGGATGCCGCTGCGATCGAGGATCCCTCCCTGCTCGATGTGTAGCTCCACATAGGCGGCGACGCTGCCCGGCCCGTGTCGCGCTTCCGCCAGGCGGTCCGGGTCGCCTCCGATGCGGCGGATCTTCTCGGCGAGCGGCACGCCGTCCCGGCCCGGGCGGCCCAGCTCTTCGGCCGGGAGGTCGCCAATGAAGCCACGGCTGCCGGTGAGCCCGCTCTCCTCGTCGCACCAGATCGCCACCACCAGCGGATGCCGGTTGCGGTAGCCCCGCTCGCGCAACGTCTGCGCCGCCTCGATGGCGGCCATCGAGCCGACGTCGCCATCATAGTTGCCGCCTTCGGGCACGGAGTCGACGTGCGACCCGAAGAGGAGCGGGCGGGCGTCCGGGAGCGCACCCGGGCGGTGCCCGAGGAGGTTGCCGACGGGATCGATCCGCACGTCGAGCCCGGCCCCCCGCATCAGGCCGATCGCGTACCGGCGGCCGGCGATGTCGGCGTCGCTGAAGGCCACGCGGCTCACGCCGCCCTGGGGGTTGCGGCCGAAGCGCGACAGCTCGGCCAGGTCGCGGTTGACCCGCTCCCCGTTCACGCGCCAGGCCGTCCACTCGGGGCCTTGCGGGAGGCGGGACGAGAGGCCGCCGATGGCGGCGGCGGCTACCACGAACTCGCGTCGTTGCACGTCGGGCCTTTGCCGGCAGGATGTCCCGAAAGCTAACTGTGCAGCGCGCTTGCTAGGTCCCCCCGGGGGCAGGTATCATCTCACCGTTCATGACTCCACTCGTCGCCGCTGACGCGCCTGCCACCCCGCGCCTCGTCCGCTCGTTGATCGGCAAGAAGGTGATCATGGCCGTCACCGGCGTGATCCTGCTGCTGTTCGTCATCGCGCACTTGCTCGGTAACCTGAAGGTCTTCCAGGGGGCGGAGCACTTCAATGCCTACGCGGCAGGCCTGCGCACGCTGGGCGCCCCGTTTTTCCCCCGCGGGCTCCTGCTCTGGGTGGCCCGCATCGTCCTCGTCGGGGCCGTGTGCGCCCACATCTGGGCGGCGATCGCCGTGACTCGCGCGAGCTGGAGCGCCCGTCCCGTTGGGTATCACGGGCTCGAGGCGGTCGAGACCACGTACGCGGCGCGGACGATGCGCTGGGGGGGCGTGATCATCGTGGTGTACTTGATCTATCACCTGCTCGATTTCACGTTCGGGCGCGTCAACCCGAGCTTCGTGCCCGGCGACGTGTACCACAACGTGATCGCGAGCTTCCGCGTGTGGCCGGTGTCGGCCGCCTACGTCGTCGCCATGGTCGTCGTGGGCCTGCACGTCTACCACGGCCTGTGGAGCGCGTTTCAGACGCTGGGCCTCAACCGGCCCCCAACCTTCCGGTGGCGTCGCGGCGTGGCGGGGACGGTCGCGGGCCTGATCGCCGTCGGTTACATCAGCATCCCGGTGGCGGTGCTGGCCGGGATCCTGCGCTGACCGTGGAGCTCCGCTCCAAGGTGCCCTCGGGCCCGCTCGCGGAGCAGTGGGAGCGACACCGCTCCGAGATCAGGCTCGTGAACCCCGCGAACAAGCTGAAGCACCACATCATCGTGGTCGGCTCTGGGCTGGCTGGGGCGTCGGCGGCCGCGTCGCTCGCCGAGCTCGGCTACAACGTCTCCTGCTTCTGCTTCCAGGACTCTGCCCGCCGCGCGCACTCGATCGCGGCCCAGGGTGGCATCAACGCGGCCAAGAACTACCAGAACGACGGTGACTCGGTGTTCCGGCTGTTCTACGACACCGTGAAGGGTGGTGACTTCCGCGCGCGCGAGGCCAACGTCTACCGTCTCGCCCAGATCAGCGTCAACATCATCGACCAGTGTGTGGCGCAGGGCGTGCCGTTCGCGCGCGAGTACGGCGGCCTGCTCGCGAACCGCTCGTTCGGCGGCGTGCAGGTCTCGCGCACGTTCTACGCGCGCGGCCAGACCGGCCAGCAGCTCTTGCTCGGCGCGTACCAGGCGTTGTCCCGCCAGATCGGCCTCCGCAAGGTCGCGATGTACCCGCGCAGCGAAATGCTCGACCTGGTCGTGGTCGAGGGTCGAGCGCGGGGCATCATCGTGCGCGACCTCGTGAGCGGCCGGGTGAGTGCGCACGTGGGCGACGCGGTCGTGCTCGCGACCGGCGGCTACAGCAACGTCTACTATCTCTCGACCAACGCGAAGGGTTGCAACGTGACCGCGATCTGGCGGGCGCACAAGCGCGGGGCCGCCTTCGCGAACCCCTGCTTCACCCAGATCCACCCCACCTGCATTCCGGTGACGGGCCACCACCAAGCGAAGCTCACGCTCATGAGCGAGTCCCTGCGGAACGACGGCCGCATCTGGGTGCCGCAGCGCAAGGGCGACACGCGGAGTCCCAACGAGATCCCGGACGACGAGCGCGACTACTACCTTGAGCGGCTGTACCCGAGCTACGGCAACCTCGCCCCGCGGGACATCGCCTCGCGCCGCGCCAAGGAGGTGTGCGACGAAGGCCGGGGCGTGGGCCCGGGAGGTCACGGTGTCTACCTGGACTTCCGCGATGC
>Ga0209056_10000859_pt1 | contig 33645 bp, 32 predicted proteins | sample GraSoiAngelo_114_FD_185876 | JGI IMG/M metagenome (GOLD analysis project Ga0209056, IMG submission 185876) | Grasslands soil microbial communities from the Angelo Coastal Reserve, California, USA - 14_0903_13_40cm (SPAdes) (version 2) | ecosystem: Environmental > Terrestrial > Soil > Grasslands... | reverse complement strand
GAAAGTCATTGCCCGGCGGATGAAGCTGCCGCCAGACGTCGCCAACGGCTTGCTTTTCACACTGATGAAGGACATAAACCCGAGTGTGCCGCGGACGACAGTGTCAATGGTGGCGACGACGCCAAAACCGCGGCTCGTGAAGCTTGCGATCCTCCCGCACGGCGAGGAACCGTTCACGATTGGAAGCTTCCGTCATAAAGCCATGCACTATGTTGTGAAAGTGGAAATCGGAGGTGTCACCGGGTTCCTGGCGCGTCTGATGGGGAAGCAGCCGGCGGACACGCACATATGGGTCCTCGGCGGCGAGGCCCCGGCGTTCGTCAAAGCAGAGGGCCCATTTTATGCGGGCGGCCCTATCTGGCGAATACAACTGGCAAAGGCCGGACTATTCTAGAGAGTAGACAAAGGCTGCATTGTTCGCAAGCCGATCAGATTCAGCGATCTTACCAAGACGATCTTTGCTCTTTCACGGGAGCCGCGCTTAAGCCATTATGAGCGACCGAAACGCCACTCCCGAAAACAACCATGAGGCCTAACCAGGCGATGCAGCCAACCGCTGGCCGACGTACGGCTTCACTTTCCATGACTTACACACGTTCACTCCAAGCCTTACTCGGTTCAGCCAGCGGTGGCTGATCTTATTCTCGTTAGGCCGAATGAAGCCCATCGTCTCATTCGTGATCGGTGCGGCGGCGTTTTCGGCCTTACAGATTTTTTGGGGTCTGACACATACGTATGGTCGCTTGCGTGGTGCCTGGATCATGAAGACAGGCGTTGGCATTGGCCTGTGTTTTGCCGTCTTTCTCATCATCACGGCGGTAGTTTGCGCGTTTCACCGGAAGTCGAACGGTCTGGTGAAATGTGCCGGCTTTCTTGCGCTCGGGGCAATCGTCGCGATGACAGTTGCACTGTTCTTCATTGGCCCGGGGAACTTGTGGCCGATTGTCATCGCCTTTGACGGGGCAATTATCGTAGCGGCCGTTGTTGTTGGCACAGCGATTGGGGCGCTGTTTCGCGGATGAGGACTGCACGGCGCATACCGAGGGTTTCATCGGAACACGCCGGGCGCAATCTCAGTTTGCGCGTACGGCGTAAAGAAAACGGGCGTAACCGATCTCGGCGGCGTTCTTGGCGAGTTCTGAAATAGCCAAGCGGTTGGTCGGCCATCGGCAGAATCTTGCCTGGCGCGCCGCGCGACTATTTCGGCGAACGGGTGTTCGCGTGCGTTTTTACGTCGCGCCGTTGCTTGTCCACGACGCGGCGCAACTCGCGCTCCATGGTTTTGAACGCGTCGTGAATCACCTTGTGGAGCGGCTGATGCGTGCCGTTGTCCATCTGCCTTTCGTCGGCGACCAGCTCGTGGCCCCGCGCCACCGTCACATCGATGCGGCATCGGTAGGGGTTTCCTTTGTGATGGGTGTGATTGGTTTGCTCAATGGCCACGTCGCAGCGGTTGATGTGGTCGCAAAATTTTTCCAGTCGCGCCGCATATTCCGAAACGAGGGTGTCGATCTGGTCAGATTTTTCCAGACCCCGATACGAGATCTTAACAGGCAGTTGCATGATTAATTAGATACTAGTGCGCTCTCGCGTCTTGAGGGAACAAAAATAATTCTGATGCTCGATACTTGGTTTCATAGTTGCTGCAACGAGCGAAACCGCGAAATGAGTTTCGCCGGTTCTACTTTTACCAAATCCGATTTCACATGCTCGACGATCCGATCGCGCACCGCGGGCGGCAAAAGATCGACAATCGCCCCGTGAATTTCAGCCGGCGCGGCAAACGACCAGCCTTCCTTTCCGTTGCGCGAAACAATTTTTGTAATTTGATCGGCGAGCTCTTTTTGAATGCGGCGATCGGTTTCGGCCGCGAGCTGGGTCCGTTCCGCGATGGAAGCCGCGCCGTGGTGCGGCCCAGCGCCGGCGGTCACCGGAAAGCGCCCGGCCACATCGCTCAGTTTATCGACCAGTCTCCCGTGTGCGTCGGTGATGTTGAATGCCTGGACTAGTTGCAGGCTCGGTCCGCGTGTCGGTGTCTCCTTCACCCGATATGCTTTCAAACTGCCGCGATCAGTGACGATCACAAGAGAACTCGGTGTCATGGGCAAATCACTGACCAACAAAGATTGGCCGCGCATGATAAACACGCGCTTGGTATCTCTATAAACTAATTCGTTTCTCGCAACAAGATTGCGTTGATGAATTTCTATTCTGAGTGGCGCACACCTTGCCCGCCGTGTGCGGGCGTCTCGCGTGCTGGTTTCGGCGTCGCGCCGAAACAAACTTTTCCTTGGGGACTTCGTGTCCTTGCATGGCTTTCTATTCAAGCGCGCCATCAGAAAAGTCCGCGAACCCGAGACGGCTTCGCTCCCGCAGGCGCGGGACGAGACGCCCGCACACAGGCGGGCAAGCTGCGCGCTACCCTTTCCTTGCGCGTTCTTCCTCTGCACTAAGCGGCGGAAACTCGACACGCCGTTTCTTCCATGATTCCTCGCGGGCCTGGTCTTGCGCACCGGTGATCAGTTGCAGCAAACAGCAAGCGCGCCCGACAAGATCGACATCGTCGCCCGACGCGAATTTTTTCGGCTCAGCCAGGAAACCGTTCGGATCCATGGTGTCGAGAATCAGTTGCCACTCGATGTGTTCCTGGCCCGGCAGGACGAACGGGATCGGTTCGTAGTGCGCGTTAATCAGCAGCAGAAATGTGTCGTCGCGGATGGGTTCGCCTTCAAAACTAACGACATCGCTGGCATCGCCGCTCAACAGCATCCCAATACAGCGAACAAACGGCGACGCCCATTCTTCCTCGCTCATCTCAGAGCCGCCGGGATTGAACCACATCGCATCCCGAATCTCGGAGCCGGCGATGCGGCGGCCCTTTAAAAATTTCGGACGGCGAAATACCGGATGCGCCTTGCGAAACCAAATCAACTTTCGCGTGAACTCCAGAAACTGATTCTGCTTTTCGTCGCGCGCCCAATCGAACCAATTGATCTCGTTATCCTGGCAGTAAGGGTTGTTATTGCCCTTTTGCGTCCGGCCCCACTCGTCGCCGCCAGCGAGCATCGGCACACCCTGGGAAAGGAAAAGCGTGGTCAGGAAATTCCGCCGCTGCCGTTTGCGCAGGGCGTTGATTTGCGGGTCGTCGGTTGGACCTTCGACGCCACAACTCCACGAGAGATTGTTATTGTCGCCGTCGTGGTTTGCGTCGCCGTTTAGCTCGTTGTGCTTTTCATTGTAGCTGACCAGATCGTTCAGCGTGAAACCATCGTGCGCGGTGACAAAATTAATGCTTGCGTAGGGGCGTCGCCCATTGTGCTCATACAGATCGGGGCTGCCCGTAAGCCGGTAGCCCATCTCGCCAATGCAGCCCTCGTCGCCCTTCCAAAAACTGCGGACGGCGTCGCGATATTTGCCATTCCATTCCGCCCACGGCGGCGGGAAATTGCCAACCTGATAGCCGCCTTCGCCCACATCCCACGGTTCGGCGATTAGTTTTACCTGCGAAAGAACCGGATCCTGCTGGATGGCTTGGAAGAACGAATGCTGTCTGTTCACACCTTCGTGATTGCGCGCGAGCGCCGGCGCGAGATCGAAACGAAATCCGTCCACATGCATTTCGGCGACCCAATAACGCAAGCTGTCCATTACCAGTTGCAGCGTGCGCGGATGCAGCAGGTTAAACGTGTTGCCGGTGCCGGTGAAATCCAGATAGAACCGTGGCTTGTCCGGCTGCACCCGGTAATAAGAGAGATTATCGATCCCGCGGAAGCAAAGCGTGGGGCCGAGACCGTTTCCCTCGGCAGTATGATTGTAAACGACGTCGAGAATTACCTCGATCCCGGCAGCGTGAAGGCTGCGCACCATCGATTTGAACTCGGCGACTTGTTCGCCCATTTGCCCACTGCTGGAGTACGGCGCGTGTGGCGCGAAAAAGCCGATGGTATTGTAACCCCAGTAATTCGTCAGACCGCGATCGATTAAACCTTTATCGTCAATGTGCGCGTGCACTGGCAGCAACTCGACCGCAGTCACGCCGAGTTTTTTGAAATAATCGATGGCCGCCGCGCTGCCGAGTCCCGCGTAAGTGCCGCGCAATTCCTCGGGCAATTCGCGCCAAAGTTCGCTGAATCCTTTCACGTGCACCTCGTAGATCACCGACTCGTGCAGCGGAATTGCCGGTTTTGTGTTGCCCTGCCAGTCGAACCCAGTATCGATCACTACCGACTTCGGTACGCCCCACGCATCATCACGAAAATCCTGCGTCAAATCTTCCTTCTTGTCTCCAATGACATAACCGAACATTTCGTCAGCCCAGCTCACTTCTCCGGCGATCGCTTTCGCGTAGGGGTCGAGCAGAAGTTTGGAACTATTAAAACGCAAGCCGCGCTCCGGATCGTACGGGCCGGATACGCGGAAGCCGTACAATTGCCCCGGCTGCACATCGGGCAAAAACACGTGCCAGACCTGATCGGTCTGTTCAGTCACCGGGATGCGAATGTTTTCTTCCGCGGCCTCGATATTGTCGAACAGACAAAGCTCCACGCCGGTGGCGTGCTCGGAAAAAATGGCGAAGTTGACGCCGTTGCCCATCCACGTCGCGCCCAGCGGATATGGATAACCGAGGAAAGTCCTTACCGAAGTCATAAACGCGCCGCGCATTTATGCGGTATCGCGTCCGCATTGGCAATCACGAACGATTGAGAGTTGTAGCCGAGGGTCGGCGACCCTGGCCACTCCGCGCGCAAGCCGGCATCACCGATAACCGGCTACAACAAAAGTGACCCGGCTATTAGCGAACTGGAGCCAGGGAGATCATACGGCGCTCGAGAAGCTGATTCCGCTCGTCTATGAACAACTTCGAGCTCTTGCTCATCATTACATGGAGGGACAGCGTCCCGATCACACGCTGCAAACGACGGCGGTGGCGGCCAAAGCGATGCGCCAGGTCCTGGTCGATCACGCAAGAGCGCAGCAGCGGCAAAAGCGCGGCGCGGGTCTGCCGCTAGTTTACGCGTGGACCGGCGAGCGCGGCCGCGCGCTCGAGCAACTCGAAAAAGTTGCGACGCTTCCCGGAGAAGGAGCGCCGACGACGCATGGCGATCTCCGCTTCAATCCATGCTGTGATGATCTGCGCGGTGACAAGCGCTTCGACAAAATCGTTGCCGCAGCCAAGGCTGCCAGCAGATCGTTCGTCACGGGTGCCAGAAAGTGAAACTCGGTTCGGCAGCGAGTTACTTCGCCAGTAGTTGCCGAAGCACGAATGGCAAGATCCCGCCGTGTCGGTAGTAATCGATTTCGATCGGCGTATCGATGCGCAACTTCACCGGAACCAAACGCTTTGGTCGGCCTTCGCTTTCGATTTCGAGCGTCACGTTTTGCCCGGGCTTGATTGCATCTGACAATCCGATGATCGAAAAGATTTCCGAGCCGTCGAGCCCGAGGGATTGCGCCGTTGTTCCTTCTGGAAATTGCAACGGCAACACGCCCATGCCCACGAGATTTGAGCGATGAATTCGTTCGAAACTCGCCGCGACCACTGCTTTCACGCCAAGCAGCCGAGTCCCTTTGGCCGCCCAGTCGCGTGATGAGCCGGTGCCGTATTCGTGGCCAGCGAGAATAACCAGCGGCGTCTTCTTTTCCGCATATTTCATCGCCGCATCGAAGATCGACATCTGCTCGCCCTCCAGAGTGGCGCGAGCCTCCGGTTCGCCGCGGGACGAATCCGCCGTGGTGGACTTGCGCACTTTCGCAACCGGGGCGGTCGCGCTACCATAAAGCTTCGTCACGCCGCCTTCGGTTCCGGGCACCATCAAATTTTTGATCCGCACATTCGCGAATGTCCCGCGCGTCATTACCAGATCGTTGCCGCGTCGCGAACCGTAACTGTTGAAATCGTGCGGCTGCACTCCGCGCGAAATTAAATACTGCCCAGCCGGCGATGTCGCCTTGATCGCGCCCGCCGGCGAAATGTGATCGGTCGTGACCGTATCGCCGAAAATTCCCAGAGAGAGCGCGCCGCGAATTTCCTCGATGTGGCCGGGCTCCATCGAGAAATCTTCGAAGAACGGCGGCTCATGAATGTAATCGCTCTTTTCGTCCCAGTGATAAATGTCGCCTGTGCTCGATGGAATCTCGTTCCACTTTGGGTTTTGCCCGGCAAAATCGCGATAAAATTTACGAAACGTTTCGGGCGCGAGCGCGGATTGCATGACTTCCCGAATCTCGCGGAGCGTTGGCCAGAGATCGCGCAAATAGGTTTCTTTGCCGTCTTTGTCTTTCCCGATCGGTTCGTGCGCGAGATCGACATGCACTCGACCAGCCAGCGCGAAAGCAACAACGAGCGGCGGCGACATCAGAAAATTCGCCTTGATATGCTGGTGCACGCGCGCTTCAAAATTGCGATTGCCAGAGAGGACAGATGCGGCAACCAGATCGTGCTCGTGAATCGCTTTCTCGATGTTCGGATGCAACGGCCCGGAGTTGCCAATGCAGGTCGTGCAACCGTACCCAACAAGATTGAACCCGAGTTGATCCAGATATTTTTGCAGTCCGGTTTTCTCCAGGTAATCAGAAACAACGCGCGACCCCGGCGCGAGCGACGTTTTCACCGCGGGATCCACGCGCAGACCGCGCTCGACCGCTTTTTTCGCGAGCAAACCGGCGGCGATCATCACGCTGGGGTTGCTCGTGTTTGTGCAGCTCGTGATCGCCGCGATGAGCACGCTCCCGTCGCCGATGTGAGTTCGCCCGTGAGTAAACACATCTCGCGATTCGGCTTCAATCTCCTTCGCGGGATCGGGCGTCGGCCGGTTTGCAATCATCTCGACTTTGTTGCGTTCGTCGCCCGGGCTGATTCCCTGATCTTCCTTTTTATCAGTCGAAAACATCTCGGCGTTTCGCGGCGCACTGCCGTTCAATTCCACCAGATGTTTTTCGCGAAGATCGACATGTTTCTTTCCGTAGCCGCCTTCGTGCACCGGTTTCTCCAGCAATTCGCGAAATGTTTTCCCAAGGTCGGGCAAATTGATCCGGTCCTGTGGCCGTTTCGGTCCGGCCACGCTCGGTTGCACGTCCGCCAGATCTAAATCGGTATCGACGCTGTAATCGATTTCGCCTTTGCGCGGCATGCCGAACATTTTTTGCGCGCGAAAATAATTTTCGAACGCAAGGCATTGCTCCTCGCTGCGTCCGGTGGCGCGCAGGTAATCGACTGACTCCTGGTCAACCGGGAAATAGCCCATCGTTGCGCCGTATTCGGGCGACATGTTTCCAATCGTCGCCCGATCCGGAACCGGCAACGACGCGGCGCCTTCGCCGTAAAACTCGACAAATTTTCCGACCACTTTGTGCGCGCGCAACAACTGCGTGATATGGAGCACGAGATCAGTTGCGGTGACGCCTTCGCGCAACTTACCGCGCATATGCACGCCCACCACTTCTGGCGTCAAAAAATAAACCGGCTGGCCGAGCATCCCCGCTTCCGCCTCGATTCCACCCACGCCCCAGCCAACCACACCGAGACCGTTGATCATCGTCGTGTGCGAATCAGTGCCTACCAGAGTGTCTGGGAAGTAAATCTCCGACGTCTGACCGCTGATCTCTGACTTCTGGCTCAACACTCCTTTCGCGAGATACTCGAGATTCACCTGGTGTACGATGCCGATCCCCGGTGGAATAAGCTGGAAAGTTTTGAAGGCTTGCTGGCCCCACTTGAGAAATTGGTAACGTTCGCGGTTGCGCTTAAACTCCATTTCCAGGTTTAATTCGAGCGCGCGCTGCGAACCAAAGAAATCCACCTGCACCGAGTGATCCACTACCAGATCGACCGGCACCAGCGGCTCAATGATTTTCGGGTCGCGCCCGAGTCGTTTCACCGCGCTGCGCATGGCAGCGAGATCGACCACCAGCGGCACGCCGGTGAAATCCTGTAAAACGATGCGTGCGACAATGAATGGAATCTCGGCGTTCGCCGGCGACTTCGCACTCCACTTCCCCAGCGTCTCGACATCCTTGCGCTGAACTTTTTTGCCGTCGCAATTGCGCAGCATCGATTCCAATACGATCCGAACGCTCACCGGCAGTCGGGAAATTTTTCCGATCCCTTGTTCTTCCAGTGCCGGCAGCGAATAAAACCAGCCTTCGCGCCCCTTGCCGGCGTCGAATTTTTTCAGTGTTCTAAAGTCGTCGTGCATCTTTGTTGTCATTCCGAGCGGAGCCCATTCGACTCCCTTCGGTCGCTCAGGATAAACTCCGCGAAGTTGAGGAATCCCGCGATGTTAGCTTTGAGGTCCGGCGACGGGATGCCTCGACTTCGCTCGACATGACAGCGGTTCATTTCAATTCCGCCAGTTTCGCTTTGATCTTCTCGAAATTCGGCAGCTGCCTGGCGTCATCATTGCTCTCTGCGTACTGGAGAACGCCATTTTTATCGACGATGAATGCCGATCGTTTCGGCACGCCTGCCATTCCGAGATTCATCTGCGGCAGGAACGAATCGTACATCACGTCGTAGGCTTTCGCTACTTTGTGTTCGTAATCGCTCAGCAGCGGTACGGTGATCTTCTCCTTTTGCGCCCACGCTTCCTGCGCAAACGGATTGTCCCCGCTGATTCCGTAAACGGCGGCGTTCAAATCGGTGTAGGCGTTCAGGCCCTGGCTGACCTCGCACATTTCTTGCGTGCACGTGCCTGTGAACGCCATCGGAAAGAAAAGCAGCAACGTATTTTTCTTCCCGAAATTATCGCTCAGCTTGATTTGCTTCGGTCCGTCAGCAGTCTTGGCCGATAAAGTGAAATCTGGCGCTTTGGTTCCAACGGAAAGTGGCATGATTTAGTACTCCAGTTTCAATCAATTCTTGGGGTGAGGATTCAGTATAGGATCGACATGTGGCGGGTCAAAGGCTTCGTTGAAGCGTCACCTCTCCTTTGTCATTCTGAGCGAAGCGAAGAATCCCTGATTGTCTCTCTGCCTTAACTGCCACAGCCCCTCAGCCAGAGATGTTTCGCTCCGCTCAACATGACAAAAGGAGAAACGTTTTAACCTTTTAAGCCTCCAACATTCTCCATGGAACTCTTCTGGTGGTTCTTCACGATCGTGCTCTTCGCTGTGGGTCTAATCGGCACCGTCGCTCCAATTCTTCCTGGGACGACCATCATTCTGGCCGCTGCAATCATCCATCGCCTGATGCTCGGCCCGGCGAAGAGCATCGGCGGGAAGGTAATGATTGTTCTCCTGTTGCTCATGCTTCTCTCCTACGCGTTCGATTTTCTAGGCAGCTATTTTGGCGCAAAATATTTCGGCGCGACAAAGTGGGGCGCCTTCGGCGCAATTCTCGGCGCCCTGATCGGTCTTTTTTTCGGAATCATTGGTTTGTTTGTCGGCCCGGTGATCGGCGCAGTCGCGGGCGAATTAATCGCTGGCAAACGAATGATCGACGCTGGCCGGGCCGGCTGGGGAAGTCTGCTCGGAAATCTCGGCGCAACAATCGGCAAGCTGATCATCGCGCTAGCGATGATCGCGATTTTTCTGGTGAACGTCCCGTCGCCATTCTGAGTCTTGTCATGTCGAGCGGAGTCGAGACATCTCTGGCTTCCCGCAACCAGCGGTTCTTTTCTTCTTCGTCGGTTGTGATAAATTACTCGCCGATGGCAGATGATCGCTGGTGAATCCCGCGTTGGCGGGACTTGCTGGAGGAAAGTCCGAACACCATACGGCAGCATGCCGCGTAAAATACGCGGGCAACGTCCGCGAAAGCGGGCGTTGACGGAGAGTGTCACAGAAAACACACCGCCGGTTCTTTGAAAAAAGCACAGGCAAGGGTGAAAAGGCGAGGTAAGAGCTCACCGCTCGCGGAGTAATTCGCGAGGCACGAAAAACCCCATGTGGTGCAAGACAAAACAGAGGAAGGGTAGCCGGCCCGCTAAGATCCTCGGGTACCGTCGCACCACGGCGACTGTAGCGGCGGTCTGTGACCGCCGAGCCGCGGTTGCCGGGCGATTCACGAAAGTGAGTCGAGATAAATGATCATCGCGGTCGCCACGGCGACCAAACAGAATTCGGCTTATCGCCATCGAAATTATGAAGGGCGCTTTCGGAAACGAAGGCGCCCTTCTCTTGTTAGGACGCTCAATCCCATCGGCGCATTGCGCTCACGAGTTCACGCTCCGGCTGCCAGCGGAAGCTCAATCGTAAAGGTGCTGCCTTTTCCGGGCGCCGTGGTGTAATCGATCTTGCCGCCATGTTCATTGATGATCTGCAGGGTGTGCGCGAGCCCCAGACCGGTGCCATCTCGCTTCGTGGTGAAAAACGGCACAAACAGATTGCGCGCCTGCTCCTTGGTCATGCCGAGGCCGGTGTCGCTGATACGTATCAGAGCTTTTGAGTCACTTCGATTGGCGCTGACGCCCAAGTTTCCTCCATGCGGCATCGCATCCACGGCGTTGCGGATCAGATTCAGTAGCGCCTCCCAAAGCTGCTCGGGATCGGCCTCAACTGGCGGCAAGTCCGGATCGAAGGCCTTCTCCAATTCCACATCTTTTTCAGCCAACAACGGCTGCATGAAATTTAATTTTTCCTCCAGCAAATTCGTAATCGACACCGCGGCGCGCTGCGGCTTCGGCATTCGGGCGAATTGTAGATACTCCTGCAACACCTGGGTGATTCGCAATATCTGTGAACGCATTTCGCGCAGAAGCGTTCGGCATTGTTCCGGAGAACGCGCACTGGAATCAGCCAGGGTGTTAAGCTCCTCACCGAGCAAATCCAGATTCAGCGAAATTGACCCGAGTGGATTGCGAATCTCGTGGGCGACCTTCGCCGCGAGCGAACCAACCACTGCGAGCCGCTCCGCCTGCAGCTTCGCGTGCTCCAGCCGTCGGCGCTCTTCCATTTCCGCTCGCAACGCGGCGGTTCGACGCTCGACGGTTTGCTCAAGAAAATCATGCGACTCGCGAAATGCTGTCAGCAGCCAGACGACAACAAAAAAGAATGCAAACAGCATGATTGCGTTCCAAACAGGAATCAACGGATGGTGATAGACGGCACCGTTCAACAGATCGCTTATGAGCCATGCCGCCGTGCACAAGGCGCCTATGGCGAGGCTCGCCAGACGTCCGGCAACCCACGCGGCCAAACACGTCGGAAGCAAATAGAAAGCCGAGATCGCCAATTCACGACCGGTGACATAATCCAGAACGCCCAGGGTAATCGCCAGCGCAGCGGCCGCGATTGACGCCAGCACCTTTGATCGTACCGAAAACGCTGCGACAGCTTTCATGCAGGGCGACTAGCCGACGAGTTTTGACAAGCCTGCTCGCACATCCGTTCACGCTCCGGATTTTCGCAAATCCGACTCAGACGGGCGAGCGACGCGGCGCGCGACGTTATTCGCGCGATGGGCGAAGGCGCTGGCAGTCTCAGGCTACGGATGGTTTGAGCCGGGATTTTTTGTGCAGAAGCGGCAGAACTTTTTCCACCAGCGCATCCGCAGTGATGCCGTATTTCTTGCGAAGAATTGGGACGGCGCCGTGCTCGATGAAGTGATCGGGCCAGCCGATGCGCACCACTGGGGTGTTGATCATTTGCGAGTGCAGATGTTCCATCACCGCGCAGCCAAAACCATTGTGCAAAACGTGATCCTCAATTGTGCAGACGACTTGCAGGCTGCGCGCGAAAAATTCCAGCGTGCCGGTGTCGATCGGTTTGATCCAGCGCGGATTGATTAGCGCGACCGAAATTCCTTTCTCTTCGAGCTTGCGCGCCGCTTCCTGGGCCACTTCGAACATTGCGCCCAAGCCGAAGATCGCCACGTCGCGCCCGTGTTGCACGACTTCAGCTTTGCCGATCTCCAGAAGCCGCGGCTCCCGTTCAATTTTCACCCCGGGACCGGATCCTCGCGGATAACGAATGGCGATCGGGCCGGAATTGTAGTGCAACATGGTCCAGAGCATATCGACAAATTCGTCCTCGTCCTTCGGCTGCATATGCACCCAGTTCGGGATATGCCGGAGGTAACCGATGTCGAACAACCCGTGATGGGTGGGGCCGTCATCGCCGCTTAATCCTGCGCGATCCATGCATAGTTTCACGTTCAGGTTTTGAATGGCGATATCGTGAATCGCCATGTCGTAGGCGCGCTGGAAAAACGTGGAGTAAATCGCGAGGAACGGTTGCAAGCCTTGCGTGGCCAGGCCGCAGGCAAACAGCGTTGCGTGCTCTTCCGCAATTCCCACATCGAAATAGCGGCTGGGATGCGCCTTGGCAAAATGCGAGAGCCCGGTCCCGCTCGGCATCGCCGCGGTGATGGCCACCAGTTTCTGATTTGTCTCCGCAAATTTCGCCAGAGTCTTACCGAAAATTTCCGAATACGTCGGTGTCGGCGTCGGCGCGGTCTCGCCGCTCTCGATCTTGTATTTGCCGAGTCCGTGAAACTTGTCGGGTTGCTTGAGCGCAGGCGCGTATCCTTTTCCTTTTTGCGTTAGAATGTGCAAGAGGACCGGTTCTTCCTGCGTCTTCAAAAACTCAAATGTCCGGATGAGCAGCGGGATATCGTGCCCATCGATCGGACCGTAATAACGCAAGCCAAGTTCCTCGAATATGACGCTCGGCACCAGCAAACCTTTGACGCTTTCCTCGACTTTATGCGCGAAATCAGCTACCGATTTACCGGCAATCGCTTGCACAAAATGCCGCGCTTTCTCGTGAAGATGCGCAAAGGTGGGACTGGTCGTAATGGTGTTCAGGTAATTTGCAATCGCGCCGACATTTTTCGCGATGGACCATTCATTATCGTTGAGCACAACGATGAAACGCTTCGTGTGCGCTTTCACGTTGTTGAGCGCCTCGTAGCTGATCCCGCAGGTGAACGCGGCATCGCCTGCGACCACGACGATATGTTCGTTGCCGCCGCGTAGGTCGCGACCGACCGCCATGCCGAGAGCAGCGGAAAGCGCCGTGCCCGCGTGACCGGCGCCGTAGCAATCGTGTTCGCTCTCCGTGCGCAAAAGAAAACCGTTGAGACCGCCGTATTGGCGCATCGTGTGAAAACGATCGAGCCGCCCGGTAAACATTTTGTGGACGTAGCCCTGGTGACTCACGTCCATGACGAACCGATCGCGGGGCGTGTTAAAAACGCGGTGCAACGCAATCGTCAGTTCGACCACGCCAAGATTCGGCCCCAGATGCCCACCAGTTTGCGAAAGGATCTTGATCAATTCGTCGCGCACTTCCTGCGCGAGCTGGGACAGGTCCTGTTCACGCAGACCCTTGATATCGGCGGGCGAACGAATCCCATCGAGTAGGCGCTTGGGCGCGGGAGCCGTCTGGGCGGACTCAGAAGAGTTGGATTTCGTCATTTGTGCTTCGGGTCTCGTCGGCCACGGGGGCCGGAGTCTCCGGCTCCTGCGTAGGCTCGAACTCTTTAACTACGGTTTTGCCTGCGCTGTTGCGGGCAATGATTTCGATCTTTTGCTCGGCCTTGGCAAGCCGTTCCTGGCAAACTTTTACGAGGTTCATTCCTTCTTCGTAACGCACGATCAAATCCTCGAGCGGCAATTTACCAGACTCCATCTGCTCGACGATTTTTTCGAGGCGATCCATTGCGCCTTCAAAATTAAGTTCTGGCTCACGCGGCTTCGATTTGCTGCTCATGGGGAGAACGAGGAATTAAGCACAGGTTAGCCAGGAGAAAAGGGGCGACTTCTGGCGCGCATTCAACCACGGATTACGCGGATTGAACGGATCGGGGAGCGCACCCGCCTCGCGTGCTGGTTTTCGGCGCCTTCGCCGAAACCTAACGCTGTGAGTTGTCAGTGTTTTTCGCCAATTCCTTTTTGAGGGCTTGGGATTTCTCGCTCATGCTTTCAACCAATGAGCGTGCTTTCTCGCGTTCCGGAGATTGCGGTTTTTTCTGTAAATCGCGGCACCACGCAGCAACTTCTCGAGCCAAGAACACTTTCGCTTTTTCTGGCTGGCCTGTTTCGAGTTCATTCAGCGCTGCAAGACTGACAGGACCTGCATAGTCATGAGCTGAGTAGATCTTCGACGCGATCGCTTGAAGGTCATTTCTTATCAAACGCTGATACACTGGCTCGGCTGCGCCAAAGCCAACTACTGCCCCAATTACTGCTCCAATAATTCCTGTGACAAGAATTTGGATCCAAGTTTTCATGCGGTCACACGACGATCTGCTTTCTGTATGCTTCGGCGTCTTTCAGTTGTTTGAGATCATCGGCGTTGTCGATTTTGAGAACGAAAATCCAGCCCTGGCCGTATGGTTCGCGGTTAATCAAGCCGGGGTCTGCTTCGAGCGCTTTGTTTACTTCGACGACTATTCCTTTTACGGGCGCGTAGATGTCGGTCGCAGCCTTCACTGATTCGACGACGGCGATTGCTTCTTTCGCGTTCGCCTGCCGATCCATTTTCGGCAGCTCGACGTAAACGACGTCAGTCAATTCTGATTGCGCGTGATCGGTGATGCCGACCCGGATATTCTCGCCCTCGTGTTTAATCCATTCGTGGGTCTCGGTGTAAAGCAAGTCGTCGGGAACGTTGGTCATTTTTTGTAGAGCGGTTTCTTTTCGATGGTGGCCGGAAATTTTTGTCCGCGAATCTCGATATCAATGTCCGCGCCGATCTTCGCGTGCGCTGACGACACATACGCCATCCCGATGCCCCAGTTCAAGCTCGGAGAAATCGTGCCGCTGGTCACTTGGCCGATGAGCTCGCCATTTTGGAAAACTGCATAATGCGGCCGCGGCGGCGGGCCTTTCTCTTTCATTCGAAACGACACCAGTTTTTCGCGAAGACCGTTTTCTTTTGTCTTCAATAATGCGTCGCGCCCCATGAAGTTCGATTTGTTTAGATCGACAAAGAAACCCAGTCCCGCCTCGATTGGATTTCGCTCCGGCGAGAGATCCGAACCATTGAGCGGATAGCACATTTCCAGCCGCAACGTGTCGCGCGCGCCGAGTCCGCACGGCTTGGTCCCAAACGGTTTTCCTTTTTCGAGCGCGGCATTCCAAAACTTCACTGCATCAGTTGCGCGAAAGAAAACTTCAATGCCGTCCTCTCCGGTATAACCTGTGCGCGCGACGGACACGGCGGTTCCGTCGAAAGAAAAATCTGCAATATGGTTTCGCAGTGGAATCTCGACATCTTTACCAAGCAGCGCGTGAAATAGCTCGCCAATTCGCGGGCCTTGAATCGCGACTCCACCAAATTCTGCGCTGCGATTAAGTAGCGCGAGCGTCTCGCTTGCGCGATTGCGTGGCAAGCCGGAGGCATGCCCTACCTTGTGCTTTTGCAACCAGGCGAAATCTTCTTCGGTCCCCGCCGCATTGACGACCAGCAGAAACTTCTCTGCGCCGATGCGATAAACGATCAAGTCATCAATGATGCCGCCGCGCTCATTCAGCAAAAACGTATATTGCCCTGTGCCAATATCGAGTTTGTCGATGTTGTTTGTGAGCATCGTGTTGAGGAATTCGCTGGCGCCCGCTCCTTCGGCAATCAATTGTCCCATGTGCGAAATGTCGAAGATGCCTACGTTATTTCGCACCGTCTGATGTTCCTCGATGATGCTGTTGTATTGCACCGGCATGAGCCATCCCGCGAATGCGACTATCTTCGCGCCGAGCCGCACATGCTCATCGTAAAGCGGCGTTTTTTTCGGCGCGACTTCGCTCACGCGCCAAGCTAGACCGCACCAATGGTAGCGCAAGCCGCGTCAGTAGAGTAGCGCATGCCTCCGGCTTGCGGTCAGGCTTCGCCATCGGAGAGGGAGCCCCTTGAAAGACGGTTTCAAATTTCGCAAGCGAAGACGCATGCGCTACTTTCGCAAGAATGAAATGGCTGGATAAGCTCGAACGCCGCTTTGGTTTCCTCGCCATTCCCGGCCTGATCCGCATCGTGATCGGGTTCACCGTGCTGGTGTGGGCGCTGATGTGGCTCAACCCCAATTTCCGGTTCGCGCTCGCTCTCGATCCGGCGCGCATTCGTCACGGCGAAGTCTGGCGTCTGGTCACTTACATCTTTATTCCGCAAACGCTCAGCTTTTGGCTGGTACTGGTCCTTTGGTTTCTCTGGTTCATCGGCGAAGGCCTCGAACGCGTGTGGGGCCCCTTCCGGCTTACGCTTTATTTTGTTGTCGGGATGGTGGGCACAACGATCGCGGCCTTTTTCTTCGGCAGCAATTTCTCCAACGGCATGCTGATCGCGTCGTTGTTCTTTGCCTTCGCGCGATTTTATCCCGACGAAGTCATTTACATCCTGTTCATTTTGCCGGTGAAAATCAAATGGCTCGCCTGGGTATTCGCCGCGTTTTTGCTGGTGGGATTTGTTCTGGGCTCGAATTCGTATCGCGCTGCGCTCATCGCCGCTTTCGCCAATTACTTCATATTCTTTGGCCCGGAGATGATTCACCAGGCGCGGCATCGCGGCGAAGTCTCGGCGCGCAGGAAGCGCCATGCGCGAAGTTCTCGCAGCGAGGCAGAGCCACTGCACAAATGTGCGGTCTGCGGCGCAACCGAATTGACCGATCCGAACCTTGAGTTCCGGGTCGCCCGCGACGGCGAAGAATACTGCATGGCGCATTTGTCAAAAGCGCAAACACCCGGGTAGCACACGCGTCTCGCCTGTTGGTTTCGGCGTCGCCCGAAACAATCTTCTCTTAGACTTCATCTTTGGTTTTGCGTGATGGAGAGGTGCAGGAAAAGTTTGCGATCGCGGGACGCGCTTGCCAGCAGGCGAGACGCGTGCGCTACCCTTGACCGGAACTCTTCGCGCCCGAGACTACTCCGATGACTGATAAGAACACCGCGCTTGTTCCCGAGGAAGGCTGGCATTGTCTGCATCTGTTTTACCGAATCGAGCATGGCCAATGGCAGTTGCTCAGCCGCGAGGAGCAAAACGCTGCCAAGACGAATCTCTCGTCGCTGGTGCAGGAAGTCCGCGCGATGGATTTAACGCAATTGCTCACGCTCGGCATGGTCACGCCGAAGGCCGACATCGGTTTCATGCTCATCACGCCCGATCTGCACAACGCCAACAGGATTGAAAAGCGGCTGTCGCTTTCGTTAGGCGCGGATGTGCTCACGCCGGTTTACAGTTACCTGTCCCTCACCGAGGAAAGCGAATACATCACGACCGAGGAAGAATACGCGCAGATCCTCGAAAAGGAACAAAACATCAAGCTGGAATCCGAAAAATTCGCCGAAGCGATGAAATCGTTTCGCGAGCGCATGAAACATTACCGGCAGGAACGCGTTTATCCGACTCTGCCTGAGTGGCCGATTGTGTGTTTCTACAACATGAGCAAGCGACGCGGCGAACAACGCAACTGGTACGCGCTGCCGTACGACGAACGCCGCAAACTGATGAAGGGACATGCGAATGTCGGGCGCGAATTTGCCGGCAAAGTAAAACAGCTCATCACCGGTTCCACCGGTCTCGATGATGCGGAGTGGGGCGTGACGCTGTTCGCCCGCGACACATTCCAGGTCAAAGCGATCGTTTACAAAATGCGCTTCGATCCGGTCAGCGCCGAATACGCGGACTTCGGGGAATTTTACATCGGCATCCAATTGCCTCTCGACGAATTGTTCCGGCGACAGCAACTTTAATAATCTTCCTCTTCCTCTTGCTCTGATGTCTCCAGCCGGACTAAGATTAAGATGCAGAGGAAAAGGAAGATTCGCTCGGATGGGTGACAGAGCGGTTGATTGTGCACGCCTGGAGAGCGTGTGTGCTGAAAGGCACCGGGGGTTCGAATCCCCCCCCATCCGTCCAAGGCGGCTTCTACGTTTCCTTTGGTAAACATATTTCTACACGCCTAAATGTCTATGCGTCCCGCCAGAGCAATCCGTAAAGGTTCATTCGCCGGGGGTGATCGAGAGGCACAAATCCCATCCCGACTGCGTTTGAAATCTTCCGAGAACTTGGCCTCGCAGTTTCCGTAGGACCATTGAAGGAAATGACACCAGGAAGCAGCTGCGCCATCTATACCCCGATAAGGCTTTCGGCCTGTGAACATTGCTCCGACTCCGTTCCCCAAGGTTGAGACCGTCGCCGACTTGGTAGCTTTCCAAGCAGCGGTCAGGCCTGACGCAATTGCTTTGACGTCTACAAACCGCGTCTGGACCTACAGGGAACTGCACGAGAGGGCGAGTGCGCTCGCGGATATGCTGCGGATTTTGGGCGTCGGTCCGGAGGTGGTAGTTGGATTATGCATGCCGCGTTTGCCAACAATGGTAGTTGGCGCGCTGGGGATTCTGAAAGCTGGAGGAGCGTACCTGCCCTTGGATCCAGCCTACCCTGCGGCGCGGCTCGCTTTCATGTTGGAGGATGGGCAAGTTCCCGCGGTGGTGGCCGGAGAACTCATACAGGAGCGAGTGCCGAGGGGTGTCTATCACACAGTTCTTCTGGACGATTTTGGGCGAGTGGCTGACTTCCCTCCTCGTGGGCAGTCCGTTCCCGTGATGGGAGGAGCAACGCCTAAGAACCTGGCCTATGTGATCTACACCTCAGGCTCTACGGGCCAACCGAAGGGTGTAGAGATCATACACGAGAGCCTGTTGAACTTAGTACACTGGCATCAGCAAGCCTTTGGTGTGAAATCCGCCGATCGCGCCAGCCAAGTCGCCAACGTGTGTTTCGACGCAGCAGTGTGGGAAATCTGGCCATACTTGGCGAGTGGCGCGAGCGTGCACTTCGCTGAGGACGAAGCAGTGAGCGATCCGCAATTGTTGCGAGATTGGCTCGCTGCGCAGCGGATCACAACCGCTTTCATCCCGACACCACTTGCAGAGTATCTCCTGGCGCTGCAATGGCCATCCGAAACTGCTTTGCGTACTATGCTCATTGGAGCAGATACACTGCACGTTTATCCGCCAGTCGGACTGCCATTTCTGTTAGTCAACAACTACGGCCCGACAGAATGCACGGTGGTGGCGACGTCGGGTGCGGTTCATCCGAACTCTTCAACCGATCACCTGCCACCAATCGGCCGTGCCATCGCTAATACGGAGGTCTACATTTTGAATGAAGCAGGCAACCAAGTGCCCGAGGAAACGATTGGCGAACTTCACATCGGAGGTATAGGTGTGGCGCGCGGTTATCGAAACCGCCCGGAGTTGACCGCGCAAAAGTTCATTCCGAATCCATTCAGTGTCAGACCAGATGAACGGCTTTTCAAGACGGGAGATCTGGCGAGGTTTTTGCCCGACGGCCAGATCGCCTTTGTCGGGCGCAGCGACGAGCAGGTGAAGATCCGCGGCTTGCGCATCGAGCCGAACGAAGTAACGGCAGCGCTCGATGCGCATCCGGGTATCCGGCAAAGCGTGGCTGTGGCTCGCGAAGTCGCCCCACGGGATACACGGTTGATCGGCTATGTAGTTCCCCTGCCGGAATCTCACCTGACCTTAAGTGAGTTGCGCGATTTTCTGCGCGCCCGCCTGCCCGACTATATGGTGCCAGCGACATTTGTTAGTCTGGAAAAACTCCCGCTGACGCCGAACGGAAAAGTGGACCCATTGTCTCTACCTGCGCCGGATAAGAGCAACACGTTGCTCGACGAAGCACGCGCTGCTCCCCGGACCGAGATGGAGAAGACGGTCGCCGGCATATTGGAGCGTCTTCTCAACTTAGAACATGTTAGCGTGGAAGAGAACTTTTTCTCGCTCGGAGGGCACTCGCTGCTGGGGGCACAACTAGTTGCGAGGTTGCGCGATACTTTTGGTATTGAGATGCCGCTGCGCGTCATATTTGAAGCGCCCAGTGTGGCAGAGTTATCTGCTGAGGTCGGCCGCCTCTTGCTCGCAAAAGTTCAGAGGATGAGCGATGAAGAGGTTGAGCATCTCCTCGATGCGACAGTACAACCTTCCTGAAATGGCTAAATCCAGTGCCGCGACTAAGCCGAGCAGCAGGGATGTGGAGCTGAGCTTGTTTCGTTTGCTTGACCCGGACGTTTTGGCAGATCCGTATCCACTCTTCCACCAACTTCGCTGCGAGGACCCGGTGCATTGGGACCCGTTCCTACACTCCTGGGTGGTCACTCGTTATTCGGATGTGATTCGAGTGCTGCGCGATTTTTCGGCACAATGCACACCGTCGTCAGAATATCTCACCAAGATCGGGCTCTCGTCTTTGAACCCCGTAGCCCAAGTGATGGTGAAGCAGATGCTCTTTCTGGATCCTCCGGCGCACACCCGTATTCGCAGCCTGGCTGCTGCGGCCTTTACTCCGCAGCGGGTCGAAGCTCTGCGGTCTCATATTCGCGAGGTCGTGAACAATTTGCTCGGCAAGGTGAAGTCGAACGGACGCATGGATGTGATCGCCGACTTGGCCGAGCCGCTGCCGTCCATCGTAACCGCCGAGATGCTGGGTCTGCCGGTTGCAGATCATCGCCAGTTTAAGTTGTGGTCGCAGGATTTCGCGGAGGTATTGGGGAACTTCCAACAGAATCCCGACCGAGTGTCGAAGCTTGTGAAGACCACGGAAGAGATGACGGCATATTTTCGTTCCGCCATGCGCAAGGGAAACTTGCGCCGGGACGGCTTGGTTAGTTCGCTCATGAATGCGGGGGTCGCAGGGGATTGGCTGACTGAGGATGAAGTGATCGCCAACTCGATCATAACAATGGTTGGCGGGCAGGAGACCACTCCGAACCTGATTGGCAATGGTGTCCTCGCTTTGCTGCGCAATCCTGATCAACTCGAAAAGCTCCGGGCCAACCTTTCTCTGATCCCCTCAGCTGTGGAAGAGCTGCTCCGATATGAGAGTCCCAGCCAGCAGACGGCACGGCTGGCTCCTGAGGACACGATGTTGGGGGGAAAACAGATTCGAAAGGGACACGTGGTGCGCGCGGTCATGGCAGCAGCGAACCGTGATCCCGAACGTTTCCCGGATCCGGACCGCTTGGATATCACTCGCCAGGATAACCGTCACGTTGCCTTTGGATATGGCGCACACTTTTGTTTTGGCGCGCCCTTAGCGCGGATTGAGGGCCAGGTTGCTTTTGAGGAAATGATTCGCGAGCTTCGGAATTGGTCATTGGAGGGTGGCCCCCTCGTCTGGCGGACCAACCTGGGGTTGCGTGGCCTAACGTCATTGGCGATGAACTTTACGAGTAGCGCGACCTAGTCTGGGGCGACCGCTCACAAGCACACGAACACTAGGTGAATGTCATCGAACAGCAGTACGAGTGAAGGGTTTATACGATGAGAGAGCTGTCTGAGGCCAAGCGTCTCTTGTTGAAAAAGTACGTGCGCGGCGATGTTTTGAAAACTGCAGAGGACTCAGATCGAATCAGGCGCCGGCCGCTGGGCCAACCTGCGCCGTTGTCGCTGACTCAGGAACAAATTTGGCTGCGTGCCCAAAAAAGCGCGGGCCTTCCTCCTTTTGACAATCATTCCATAATCATTCACCGGCGCGGCACGCTCGACGCGAGTGTCCTCGAACGAAGCTTCACCGAAATCATTCGTCGCCACGAGGTATGGCGAACGACCTTCGATTCCGTGGATGGGCAGCCCGTGCAGGTCATTCATCCGGCTCCGCTAGCAGCTCTGCCAGCTGTGGTGAATCTCCAAGAAATGCCGTCACCGGAGCGAGAAGCAGCGGCACTTCGACTGGCGACCGAAGACGCTCGAAAACGCTTCGATTTGAAGAAAGGCCCGTTGGTGCGAGCAAAATTGATCTTATTGAACGAGGATGAGCATTGGCTCACACTGACAATGCATGAGAGCGTGACTGACGGTGTAACCGTCAACACTATATTTCCTGCCGAATTAGTCGCTCTTTACGAAGCATTCAGTGCGGGTAAGCCGTCTCCGTTGACCGATTTGCCCATTCAGTACGCCGACTATGCTTACTGGCAGCGACAACGCATGCAGAGCGGAGCATTTGGGAGCCAGTTGGTGTACTGGCGAGAGCGATTGATACCAGAACCACCCTCCCTCCGATGGCCTGCCGACCGTCCGCCATCCGCTTTGTCAGCTTACCGTGGTGCACTCCGTCCATTCATAATTCCGAATCAATTGGCGCAACGACTTAACGCGATGAGTCGGCGGGAGAACGTTACATTGTTCATGAGTCTGCTGGCCGGTTTGTCGGCGCTTCTTTACCGCCACACCGGTCAAGAAGACATGGTGGTCGGTACTCTCGCGCCCTCCGGCCGCAAGCGGTCCGAGGTCCAGAACTTGATGGGATATTTTCTTAATCCGGTCGCTTTACGCATGAATCTCTGTGGCAACCCAACGTTTCGTGAACTTCTTCGAAGGACGCGGGATGTTGTTTTGGGAGCGATTGCCAATGATGATGTGCCGTTTGAGTGCGTGCTGGCCGAAGCGGGGCTTTCGTCGGACCCAAACCGATGTCGGCTCTTTGAGGTAGTCGTCTCTCTTGCGCCCGCGACCCCGGATCTTGGAGTTGGTTGGAGCCAGACTTTCATGGACGTCGAAAGCGGTGGGGCAAGATGGGGTTTGTATTTGGAGTTGAGCGAGAGGCCCAACGGTCTGCTCGGCCGAGCTCAATATAATCCGGATATGTTCGACGCGACGACCATCGAACGAACCCTTCAAAAATGGCAAAGGTTGCTGGAAGCAGCTGCTTCCAGCTCCGAATTGCGCGTTTCCGAGTTGCCCCTATAGAGCGCCCCATGAACAGCGGTCTTAGGCAATCGCAATCGACGACTCAGGCTACGAACGGGTTCAAAGCTTCGTGCGAACCTGACGAGTTATTATTCCAGCTTCGGAACGAAAACCCTGAATTGCGGTTGGAGGACGCTTTTGTCGTGCCATGCTGGTTTGTCCAGCAAACAAGCTGGCTGGAAGATCCTTCAAACTCGGACAGTGCGGTCTATAACTATCCACTCCTTTTCCGGATTCGCGGGCCGCTCGACGAAGGCGCCTTACAAAAGAGTCTACAGGAGATTGTGCGACGCCACGGAGTGTTTCGATCTGTCTTCCGAATGAGGAATGGAGACTTGGTTCAGATCGTTATTTCACCGCAGAAGCAAACCCTTCGCATGGTTGATTTGTCGAGGTTACCCGAAAGCGCCAGAGAACCCCGATTTCACCAGCTTGCACTAGAAGAAGCCGCTCGGCCGTTCGATCTGGCACTAGGTTCGTTGCTTCGCGGCACGCTATTGCGACTTGGGGTGGACGATCACATTCTGCAACTTACAACTCATCACATCGTTCATGACGACTGGTCTACAGGCATTCTCTCACGCGAGTTGTCCGAGCTTTATCAGGCGTTCACGGCCGGCGTCGAATCGCCACTGCCCGATCTGACTTTCCAATACGGTGACTATGTACGATGGCTGCGAGAACAACTCCAGGGAAACGCCTTGCAAGACAAGTTATCTTACTGGAAAGAGCAGCTAGTCAGCCCTACAGGCTTCCAGCACTTGGCGACAGACTTTGCGCGCCCAAGAAAATCCGACACTGGCAACCGCGGTGCCCGTGAGGGCCTCGTGTTACCGACCGATTTAGCGAACGCACTGAAAGAGTTAAGTCGCCAGGAGCGTGTCAGCTTATTCATGGTGTTACTGGCAGGTTTTCAAGCGTTCCTTCATCGTCGTTCAAATAATGAAGAAATCGCTGTTGCTTCCTGCGCGGCAAACCGGCCCTTAGCGGAAGTCGAAGGACTGATTGGTCGCTTTGGCAACGACATCCTTCTTCGCACCAACTTATCCGGCAACCCAACATTCCGCGAGTTGCTCATGCGCGTGCGCGAGGTCGCTCTCAATGCCTACTCGGATCAGAGTCTGCCTTTTGGAAAGGTGTTAAGCGAGATCACGAATAGGGCCGATCCCAATCGGAGCCCACCATTCCAGGTGATGTTCATTCTCCAAAATACACCGCGTGAAAATTGGGAGATTCCAAGATTGAGCGTAAAGTGGCTCCCCCTGTATGCCGGGACTGCAAAGTACGATCTGAATGTCTGGCTCAAAATCGAGCCGATGCTGGAAGTAATTCTCGAGTACAGAACGGAGCTGTTCCGAGCCGCGACAATAAAACAGATCCTTGAGGACTACGAGACAGTCCTGCGAAAGATGGTGAAAGATCCCAGGGCACGGGTGAGTAACCTTCTCATTCCGAGTAAACCCCGGCCTGCTCCGGCGCAACGCATGTCTACCGGCGCAAAAGAGGTGGTTGCAGCAAGAGAGAGCGTTACGCCAAGTGGTGAGGTGCAGTCGCGATTGGTGGAGCTTTGGGCAGCAGCCTTCGGGATGCCGGTTGGTGTCGATGAAAACTTCTTCGAACTGGGCGGAGATTCGCTGCTGGCAGCGCGCCTATTCATCCAAATTGAGAAGGCCTTCCAAATGGAGTTGCCTTTGGCGGTGCTCCTTAAGGCACCGACAATCAGGCAACTGGCAGGCATCATAAGTGCACCAATAGTGCACTCGTTACATTCGTCGCTTGTGCCGGTCCAACCCCATGGAACAAAGCCACCTCTTTTTTGCGTTCATGCGCAAAGCGGCGAAATCTTTCAATGCCGGAACTTGGCGCTTTCCCTGGGGGCGGATCAGCCCGTGTTTGGGCTTAGGTCCCAGGGCCTTGGCGGGGAAACGCCGTATCTTACCGTTGAGGAGATGGCGAGCTATTACTTGAGAGAGATTCGCACTGTACAGCGGAGCGGGCCGTATTTTCTAGCTGGCTATTGTTTTGGAGGCATGATCGCCTACGAAATGGCCAGACTTCTCAAGGCTCAAGGTCAGGACGTGGCGTTATTAGTGATGTTCAATACGCCTGCGCCGGGTTCTTTAAAATGGTGGCCGTTCAAGCCGAGCTACCCCGTGAAGCGAATCGCGCGCGAATTGAGAAAGCTTCGCACCCTCAGTATCCAAGAAAAGGTGGTGGCTCTTCGTGCCAAAACGATCGAATTAACCCGGATTGCCTCAGGAAGTTTCAAAGCTGCTCTGTGGCATGCCCTCGCGAAGTCCTCTATCGGCATCGCTGAGAGAGAGGTACACGGATTTATGAGCGTTACAGACAGCAATATCTCGGCGGCCAAAGCCTATGATCCGGGGACTTACGCGGGACGCATTATCTTTTTCCTGACTAACGACGATGACGCGACGTTGCTCTCCGCGACCGACCCAGTGGGCGGTTGGAGGGCTTTGGCGGAAAACGGAATCGAATTTTACACCTTCGCCGCCGACAACCCGCCCACGTCAATAAGGCAGGCGCCGAACATGGAATTGGCCGAAAAGTTGAAGTCCTGCCTCGTTCAGGCGCAAACTCTACACGAGGAATCCGCGCCGAAGCGATAGGCGATCATTCACAGCCACTTTGTCGAACGCTCCAAAAGCTGGTTCGCACCTAAAGCATCTAAAAGCGAAGTCGCGGCCTTCCACGGCTGCTGTCCCAATGTAACCCGGCGCAGGCGACAAATGTTGAACACTCCAGCGTCGAGAGACCCCCGGATCGCCCGAAGCTTTTAGGATCGCAGGTTCATTTGGAGTTAAACTGACTTCGACATGGTCCAACGGGAAAGAAAGACCTTCTCCGAGCGCCTTTAAATAAGCTTCCTTTCGAGTCCAGCCACAGTAAAAAGCCTCCCTTCGCCGATCCGCAGGCAAAGAGCGCAATTTCTGGAACTCATTCGGCGAAAAATAGCGCGCCGCCAAATCTTCGACGCCAACATCCGGGCGGATACGTTCCACATCAACTCCGATTTTATGGCCACGCGCAAAGCCAAACAAAGCCAGATCATCGGAATGGGAAACGCTAAACCTTATCGAAGTGAGAGTTTCTTCACCGGCGAGACGCGGCTTTCCGGAAGGACCGTAAGCAAACCGAACTCGGTCGGGCTCAATCGTCAAGTATCCGCCTAAGAGACTACGCAACGAACTCCGGGCGGCGACATAACGCTGTGCATCTCTGATTTTCCGGAAGCGACCGGCACGTTCTTGTTCGTCGAGCGAGAGAATGGATTTGAAGTAGCAGGATTTCTCCGCAGATATGCCTAGGTGCACAACCCAAAGATGCACTTCATCGTGGCCGAGAAACTTTGTGAGAACGCGGCTTCGGCGCACGTTATTGAAATCCTCCATGAATCGCTCAGCTCGACCCGAAGCAATTAAAGAGTCTCTCTGTACTTCCACGCTCGTTCACGATAATCTACACGAATCGACCTGCAAATGTTGATGGTTGACCTGAAGGGATCGGTGCATGGACGTGAAGTTTCGATGATCGCTTTCATCAGATCGCGTTCGGATTCGACATTCTGTAATACGATCGGCAGTATCAGTTAGGCCAGACCGATATTACGTCGGCTTAGCACCTGTAAATCCTGCCGTAGTTTCACCATGCTGCCATGTGAAAGGACGCCGCGAAAGATTACGCCAGGGTAGATCATGCAATCTCGGCCGATGACCGAGCCGGGGTTGATCACGGCGTTGCAGCCGATCTCTGTTCTGTCGCCGACGATCGCGCCGAATTTTCTTAAGCCCGTTGGAATGTCGCCATCTGGAGTGCTAACGGCGATCTCGCTGTGATCGAGTTTCACGTTCGAAAGAATCACGCCCGCGCCCAGATGAGTGTGATGGCCAAGAATGGAGTCGCCCACGTAATTGAAATGGGGCACCTGCACGTCATCGAAGAGAATGCAATTTTTGAATTCGCACGAGTTGCCCATCACGACGCCGTTGCCGACGATCACATTTTCGCGCACGTAACAGCCGCTGCGAATACGGCAATTTTCGCCGATCCACGCCGGGCCTTTCAACACCGTGCCCTGTTCAACGATCGTTCCTTTGCCGACGAAAACATGATTGCTGACGAACGGTTTGCCCATCAGCTCGCCCAATACTCCAGGTTTTAAACGAAATTGCAGGTAACTAGCAATTTGTTTGAGCGCGTCCCAGACGTAATTCTGGTTTTCGAACAACTTGGGATGAGCCGTATGTTCGAGGTCAAGAAAATCGCCAGGCGCAAACATGTTTTAATGCTCAAGATGACGAATCGCTCCCGCAGTTGCGAGCGCAAATTCTGGGGAGCACAGGCTGCCAGCCTGTAGTTGCCGGTAGCCCTGCCGGCAACATCTTCGCGCAATTAATTCCGAGGTGACGCCGTTTCCCCCCCGGTCTCGGCAAGCTGCCGAGACCTACAGGCTGGCAGCCTGTGCTCCCCAGATCATGGCGCTCCGCGCCGCGTGAGCTTCGGGCCCTCTTTGGTGTCGCGGACTTCCCAACCGAAGGCAGAGATTCGCTCGCGCAATTCGTCGCTTCGCTTCCAATTCTTCTTGCGCCGTGCGTCCTCGCGTTCCTTTGCGAGCTGCGTCACTTCCGGCGGAACCACGATTTCAACTTCGGGTTCAAGATCGAGAACACTGTTGATCCGTTTCCACCACTCGAGCCATGCGTTCGCTGAGGCAGCATCCAGTTTGCCTTCGTCCATCGCGCGATTTGTTTCGCGAATCGATTCGAACAAAAATCCGAGCGCCGCGGAAATGTTCAAATCATCATAGAGCGCTTCTTCCAACTCCGTTTTTTCAATTGGGCGTTTGACGGTTTGCTTTTCCCCAACTTCGCGCAGCCGCATCAGCCACTCATCAATCCGGTCCAACGACTCGCGTGCCTCATTCATCCCTTCCCATGTAAAATTGAGCGGCACGCGATAGTGCACTCGCAACAACGCGTAACGCAGCTCGCGCCCGGTGTAACCTTTCGCCAGCACATCTGGCACGGTGTAAAAATTGCCTAACGACTTGGCCATTTTCTGGCCGTCCACCAGCAAATGCGCGCAATGCAACCAGTAGCGGACAAATCTCTTATCCGTAACGCCTTCGCTTTGCGCGATCTCCGCTTCGTGGTGCGGGAAAATGTTATCGACGCCACCGCAGTGAATATCGATCTGATCGCCTAACAATGCCGTGGACATCGCGCTGCACTCGATATGCCAGCCCGGACGGCCTGATCCCCAGGGCGAATCCCATTTCACGTCGCCGTCTTCTTCGTCCCACGCTTTCCACAACGCGAAATCGCCGATGTGCTCCTTGTCGTATTCGTCGTGCTTTACCCGGCCGGTCGATTGCAACTGGCTGAGATCGAAATGCGCGAGCTTTCCGTAGCCCGGAAATTTGTTGATGCGAAAATAGACTGATTTGTCGTCGGCCTGATAAGCTAGCCCTTTCGAGATGAGTGTGCGGATCATCTCGATCATCCTGTCGATGTAACGCTGGTCCGTGGCGCAGGGAAATTCGTCGGCGCGTTTGATTCGCAATGCCATGGCGTCTTCGAAGAACGCCTTTTTGAATTGCTCGGTGAACTTTGCGAGCGGGACGCCGGCTTCGCGCGCGCCGCGGATGGTTTTGTCATCCACGTCGGTGATGTTCATCGCCCGATGCACCTTGTAGCCACGCAATTCGAGGTGGCGCTGAAGCAAGTCTTCAAAAATGTAGGCGCGGAAATTTCCGATGTGCGCCCGGCTGTAAACGGTTGGCCCGCAGGTGTACATGCGGATCGGGCGCTTGGCGGGATCGCGCGGTTCGAATTCTTCTATCTCGCGCGAATAAGTGTTAAAGAAGCGCAGCGCCATCGCTAGTTGGTCATCCCGAGCGTAGTCGAGGGATCCCGTTGCGATAGCTTAAGGGTAACTCCTCTGGATTCCTCGACTCCGCTTTGCTCCGCTCGGAATGACAAAATGTTCATTTCTGTTCGACCATTGCGATCGCTATTGCGGCGATGCCTTCGCCGCGCCCGATCGATCCGAGCTTTTCGTTGGTCGTCGCTTTCACGCTCACGTTCAATTGGCTCACGCCGATCGCAGCCGAAATTTTTTGGCGCATCGCCGGCACGTGCGGCACAAGCTTTGGCGCCTCGATGATAACGCTTGCATCAACGTTGACCACGCGCGCTTTTTTCTCCGCGAGCAATTTGGTCACGCGCTTCAAAATCTCGATGCTGCTGATGTCGCGAATCGATTCGTCCGTGTTTGGAAAATGCTGACCGATGTCGCCCGCGCCGATTGCGCCGAGCAACGCGTCCGCGATCGCATGCGACAAAACATCCGCGTCCGAGTGGCCTTCCAGACCGCGCGGGTGCGCGATCTCGACACCGCCGAGCATCAGTCTTCGTCCCTCCGCGAAACGATGGATGTCGTAACCGATGCCGCAACGAATCATCGGCTTCGCCTCCTTAAATGGTTAAAACGTTGAAGCGTTGAAGTTGGTAATGCGTGCATCACAGTTTCAGATCGATAACGCCATTTGAGGCCCTAATGCTGTATTTGCCCTTCATATCCGGGCGCGGCCGAAGATCGACAGTGCCGCCGGCATTTTCAATCAACAGCCAGCCCGCGGCGATGTCCCACAAGCTGATTCCCGTTTCAATGTAGGCGTCGAATCGCCCGCACGCGACGTAAGCCATGTCCAGCGCGGCGCTGCCGAGCACGCGGCATTTGCGCACGCGATGAATCATTTGCTCAAGCAACGGGAAATTCGCGTTGATAGTCTCTCCGGTCTTCGCGAGTCCGATGGAAATAACGGCTTCCGCCAGATCCGCGCGCTCACTGACGTGACAGGGATGTCCGTTCAGTCTTGAGCTCTCGCCTTTTTGTCCACTCCACATCTCCTGGCGAATGGGATCGTAGATCACGCCGATCATGATCTCGTTCCGCAGACGCAACGCAATGGAGACGCAAAAATGCGGAATGCCGTAGAAATAATTCACCGTGCCATCCAACGGATCGACAACCCATTGATGTTCGCTGGATTGATCGCCGACGACTCCTTCTTCCCCGTACAGCGCGTGGCCTGGAAATTCCTTGAGAAGCAGTTTCGTGATCAACTCCTGCGCCTCAACGTCGATTTCCAACTTGATGTCGTGCGCGGCGACCGCGTTGACGTGCTGGCGGCGCTGGAAATTTTGACGAAGTAATTTCCCTGCGGTGCGCGCGGCCTCTTCGGCGGCATCGAGGTAATGTTTCATGCAAAGATTACGTCGCACAAAGAATACAAACTGCACAGTGGAAATGAAGTTGAGTGGACTCCTACGGCCTCACGTCATCCTGAGCGGAGCGAAGTCGAAGGACCCCGCTGCGCTACCTTAAGGTTTTGCTGCGGGATTCCTCTACTCTGCTCGGAATGACGTAAATGCACAAAAAAAACGGGAGGAAAATAAATTCTCCTCCCGGGTTGAAGTTAGGTGTTGTAACTCCGAAGAAATTCGGAGCCGTCAATTCAGCGATGGGCTTAGTGCCTCTTTTTCTTCGCTGCTTTTTTCTTTGCTGCTTTTTTCTTTGCCATCGACTAATCCCCCCCTTTCAATCCGCAACGCGCGGAACTTGGTGAAGAGTTGGGAATGATTTTCACTTCACTTAATTGCGTTCACTAATCGTCACATTTTTTTTGTCAAACATTTTTGTATCGAATTTTGAAAATATTTTTATCAGCTCGCGCGCGAGAATTTTTTTTGGGGCGCGAGGGATTTTTTTTATTTCACCGCCGCGAAACAGAACGAGCAGCTCATTTTCGTCGCTCTCCATTCCGACGCGCGCATCGTTGGCGACCATGATGTCGCAATTCTTTGCCCGCAGTTTTTTCACGGCGTTTTCTTGCAGGTCATGTGTCTCCGCGGCGAAACCGACAAGAAGAAATCGTCGATCCCGCCAACCGCCTAACGAAGCAAGAATGTCGCGTGTCGGAATTAATTCGAGCGAAAATTCCTCGTCGCGCTTTTTGATTTTTAGCGGTGAGAGTGTTGCCGGCTTGTAATCGGCGACTGCGGCACACAAGACGCACACGTCACAGCCGCCGGCATGTTGATGGACTGCATTGAACATTTCGTCGCTCGTGGAAACTGAAACCAGTTTCGCGCCGCGCAACGGCTGGAGGTTTACCAGACCGGAAATTAAAACCACGTCGTGACCGGCTTCGAGCGCCGCTTCCGCGATGGCGTAGCCCATTTTTCCCGACGAACGGTTCGAGATGTAACGGACCGGATCGATCGGCTCGCGCGTGGGACCAGCCGTGACGAGAAATCTCACGCGATCAATTTGTCGTGGCGCGTCAGAAGAAATTCCGCGCGGAACGCGATGTCCTCGATTTTCCACAAACGGCCGAGTCCTTCGTAGCCGCACGCCAGCATTCCTTCTTCCGGACCGATGAATTCGACGCCGCGTCCCTTGAGTTTTTCGACGTTCTCCTGTGTCGCTGGATTATCCCACATTTTTCCATTCATCGCCGGGGCGATGAGCATCGGCGCGCGTGTGGCGAGCGCGATCGCTGCGAGGGGATGGCCGGCCAGACCATGCGCAAGCTCCGCAATGATGTGGGCAGTGGCTGGCGCGATCAAAAGCAGATTCGCACGGTCGGCGAGATCAATGTGACCCGGACGCCAGTTTTCTTTTTCGTCGTAGAAGCTCGTCATCACGGGATTTTTGGAGAGCGGCTGCAACGTGAGCGGAGCAATGAATTCAGTGGCGTCCTGGGTCATCACCACAAAAACTTCGTGGCCTTGTTTGACCAGCAGACTGGTGAGCTCTGCAGATTTGTACGCGGCGATCGAGCCGGTGACGCCGAGCACGACCGTTTTCTTCCTGGCGGGAATGTTCACCACTTTTCGCGCGCTGGTCTTTCCGGCTCTGCGCTTGGAATTTGGTTTCATGTTAGGGCGACGACTTATTCGTGAGTACATTTCGCAGTCATTTTGGTTTCAAGCGCCTGCTCAGATAACTTTCGGCAGCCATGATATGGCGGACTTTTCCCAGATCTTCTTCCACTGAACCACTGACGATAGTGTAGCGGTAATCGCGCCACAATTCCATCTCGCGCGCGGCGGTGGCGAGACGCGACTCAATCTGCTGCGCACTTTCGGTGCCGCGCTTGGATAAACGGCGGCGCAACTCCTCGAGATTTGGCGGCATAATGAAAACGTCCGCCAAAGCCGGCCGGATGATTGGGTCGTCGGACGTACGGATAGTGGCTGCGCCTTGCGTGTCGATATCGATCAGAACGTCCAAACCATTCTTCAAATTCGCGAGTACCGGCTCACGTAAGGTGCCGTAAAAATCTCCGTGCACCTGCGCGTGCTCCAAAAAATCGCCGGCTCCGAGTCTCGCGCGGAAATCTGCATCCGAAAGAAATTGATAATCTTCGCCGTCAGTTTCACCGCTGCGCGGCGCGCGCGTCGTGCAGGAAACGGAATAGAAAAGATCGGAAGTTTTCCGGATAGCCTCCACCAGCGTGGTCTTGCCCGCGCCCGATGGCGCCGAGACGAGGAAGAGAATTCCAGACCGGCTGAAGCGCTTACTCAAGGTTTTGAACTTGCTCCCGGATCTTCTCCAACTCGGCTTTGCAAGCGATGACGCGTTGTGAAATGGCGGCATCATTCGCTTTTGCGCCCAACGTGTTGAGCTCGCGAAAAATTTCCTGAGTGATGAATTCCAATGTGCGCCCGACCGGCTCTTTGCTGCGCAAATGATGAGCGAATTGAGCGAGATGACTCTCGAGGCGCGTTAACTCCTCCGAGACATCAGCGCGGTCGGCAAAGAAGGTAATTTCTTTGAGAACCCGTTCGTCGTCGCTGGCGATCGGCAGCCCGGCTTTTTGAATTCGGTCAAGCAGCGCGTCGCGATAACGTTTTACTGCGTCGGGATGCAGCACGCGCACTTCTTTGAGTTTTTTCCGGATCGCTTTGAGGCGACGAATTAAATCCTTGGCCAGATGTTTGCCTTCGCGTTCCCGCATTTTGATTAAATCGGCGAGCGCGCCACGCAGCGCCCGTTCAACTGCCGGCCAGGCTTCCTCCGCGTTGATCGCTTCTTCCGGGAAGCGCATTACGCCGGGCGCCTGGAGGATGGTGCTGATGGTGATCTCGCCCGGTGCGTTCAATTCCTTTTGCGCGCGCCGTTTGCGCCGCTGTGAAGAGTGACCGTGGCGCTGGTCCGGCCGCGCGAAATATTTTCGTTGATGGTCTGACGAATACGCGGTTCGAGCTCGGCCAGATCCCGCGGCAGATTGATCATCACGTCGCTCTGCTTCCGGTTCACCGAATTGAGCTCGACGCTAAACTTCGTGCCGGCGTGATCGGTCTCGGCGCGGCCGTATCCAGTCATGCTTCGCATATCTCGATGAAAAACGTTATCGCAGAGAAACGCTTAACGATCAATGGATTCGATAACATTGCATTGACGCTGGGCAGATGATCCGTTTGCATCGTCATGAATCATTTTGAGAAGGAACTCGGCGCGACGGTGATCTTCGCGATCACCTACGTGCTGATCAGCGGCCGGCAACTCAAGATTCTGCCGTTGAATCGGCCGGCGGCCGCGCTGCTTGGAGCAGTATTGATGGTTTCCACAGGCGTGATGACACCAGAGCGCGCGTATCGCGCGGTCAATTACGACACGATCGTGCTGCTCCTCGCCATGATGCTGGTGTCTGCATATCTTTATCTGGCGCACTTTTTCGAATGGGCCGCTGACATGATCCTCAAGTTTTCGCGCACGCCTCAGCGGTTGTTGCTCTATCTCACAGTTACGTCCGGGATCCTCTCCGCGTTGCTCGTGAACGATACGATCTGCCTGATGCTGACGCCGTTGGTGATCGCGGTGATCCGGCGTGGCAAACTACCACTGCTGCCCTATCTGATCGCGCTCGCCACCAGCGCCAATATCGGCAGCGTCGCCACACTGGTCGGCA